>JFJP01001217.1_pt1 | contig 32794 bp, 31 predicted proteins | sample 431651 | NCBI WGS metagenome assembly JFJP01 (sample SAMN02602958, study PRJNA72255) | Microbial mat metagenome, whole genome shotgun sequencing project. | biome: fresh water; feature: sink hole; material: water; isolation source: purple microbial (photo- and chemosynthetic) mats found in... | reverse complement strand
AAACTATGAAAACAGCATATATAGTAAAAGCTTACAGAACAGCCGTAGGAAAAGCACCTAAAGGATTATTTAGATTTAAAAGACCTGATGAGTTGGCTGCTGAAACCATCGAATTCATGATGGCGCAATTACCAGATTTTGACAAAACTCGAATTGACGACGTTATGGTTGGAAACGCCATGCCAGAAGCCGAACAAGGTTTGAACGTGGCGCGTTTAATATCTTTAATGGGGTTAAAAGTTAATGATGTTCCTGGTGTTACAGTAAATAGATATTGCGCCTCAGGATTAGAAACTATCGGAATGGCAACAGCAAAAATACAAAGCGGAATGGCTGATTGTATTATTGCTGGAGGTGCTGAAAGCATGAGTTATATTCCGATGGGTGGATATAAACCAACTCCAGATTACAGTGTAGCAAAAGAAGGTCACGAAGATTACTATTGGGGAATGGGCTTAACAGCAGAAGCTGTTGCTAAACAATTCAACGTTTCACGTGAAGATCAAGATGAGTTTGCTTACAATTCACATCAAAAAGCGTTGAAAGCACAAGCCGAAGGTAAATTCGATAAACAAATTGTTCCTATCACTGTAGATCAAACGTTTATCAATGAAAATGGTAAAAAAGAAACCAAATCGTATGTTGTAAACAAAGACGAAGGTCCGAGAGCTGACACAAATGTTGCCGCTTTAGGAAAACTAAAACCTGTTTTCGCAGCCGATGGTTCAGTAACTGCAGGAAACTCTTCACAAATGAGTGATGGAGCGGCTTTCGTACTAATTATGAGCGAAGAATTGGTAAAAGAATTAGGCGTTACTCCTATCGCACGATTAGTAAATTTTGCATCAGCAGGTGTTGAACCAAGAATTATGGGAATTGGTCCAGTAAAAGCTATACCGAAAGCATTGAAACAAGCAGGATTATCTTTGAATAATATTGATTTAATTGAATTGAACGAAGCTTTTGCATCGCAATCATTAGCAGTTGTTAGAGAATTAGGTTTAAATCCAGATATTGTAAACGTAAACGGTGGTGCAATTGCATTAGGTCATCCACTAGGTTGCACAGGAGCAAAATTATCGGTTCAATTATTTGACGAAATGCGATTAAGAAAAAGCAAATACGGAATTGTAAGTATGTGTGTGGGAACAGGTCAAGGCTCAGCGGGTATATTCGAATTATTGTAAATTAAAATCGGTTCCTCTACCTTTTGGCATTCCGACGAAGGAGGACTCGAGAGCTTAGCTCGAACAGGCGAAGCAATCTCATAATACAAAGAAATAGCTCGATGAGATTCCTACGGAATGACAAAATTGTGAATAAACTATTTAAATTAAAAAAACATAAAAACCATGGAAGATATAACAAGAGGAGGACAATTCCTTGTAAAAGAAACCAAATGTGAAAATGTCTTTACACCAGAAGATTTTTCAGAAGAACAAATCATGATGCGCGATGCTGTAAAAGAATTTAGCGATAAAGAACTTTGGGCAAATAAAGACCGTTTTGAACATAAAGATTATGCCTTTACAGAAGAAGCGATGCGCAAGGCAGGAGAAATGGGATTCTTGAGTGTTGCCGTACCAGAAGCTTATGGCGGAATGGGAATGGGGTTTGTAGATACTTGTTTGGTTTGCGATTATATTTCGGGTGCAACAGGTTCATTTTCAACTGCTTTTGGTGCACATACTGGAATTGGAACTATGCCAATTACCTTATATGGAACCGAAGAGCAAAAACAAAAATACGTACCAAAACTAGCATCTGGTGAATGGTTTGGAGCTTATTGCTTAACGGAGCCAGGTGCAGGCTCGGATGCTAATTCAGGAAAAACGAAAGCCGTTCTTTCAGAAGATGGAACACATTATCAAATTACAGGGCAAAAAATGTGGATTTCCAATGCAGGATTTTGTTCGGTGTTTATTGTTTTTGCTCGAATTGAAGATGATAAAAATATTACAGGTTTCATTGTAGAAAATGATTCTAGCAATGGAATTTCTATGGGTGAAGAAGAGCATAAATTAGGAATTCGTGCCTCCTCTACTCGTCAGGTTTTCTTTGCAGATACCAAAGTTCCAGTAGAAAATATGTTGGCAGCTCGTGGTGAAGGTTTCAAAATCGCTATGAACGCATTGAATGTTGGTCGTATCAAATTAGCTGCCGCTTGTCTTGATGCGCAACGTAGAACAACCTCCAATGCAATAAATTATGCTAATGAAAGAGTACAATTTAACACTCCTATTTCCTCTTTTGGCGCAATTCGTTATAAACTAGCCGAAATGGCAACCTCGGCTTATGCAGGAGAAAGTGCCACTTATCGTGCTGCTAAAGACATTGAAAACAGAATCAAACTACGTGAACAAGAAGGCGCTAGTCATCAAGAAGCCGAATTGAAGGGCGTTGAAGAATTTGCTATCGAATGTTCTATACTTAAAGTAGCCGTTTCTGAGGATGTTCAAAACTGTGCCGATGAAGGAATTCAAATATATGGTGGAATGGGATTCTCAGAAGACACACCAATGGAAAGTGCATGGAGAGATGCTCGTATTGCCCGTATTTATGAAGGAACAAACGAAATTAACAGAATGTTATCGGTTGGAATGTTAATCAAAAAAGCGATGAAAGGCCACGTTGATTTACTTGGACCGGCGATGAAAGTTCAAGAAGAATTAATGGGAATTCCATCATTTGATACTCCAGACTATTCAGAACTATTTTCGGAAGAAAAAGAAATGGTTGGCAAATTGAAAAAAGCATTCCTAATGGTAGCTGGAGCTGCTGTTCAAAAATATGGAATGGATTTAGACGCACACCAACAACTATTGATGGCTGCTGCCGATATGTTAATTGAAATTTACATGGCAGAAAGCACCATTCTTAGAACTGAAAAAATGGCAAAAAAAGAAGGCGAAGCTAAAATTCAAGAGCAAATTGCTATGGCAAAATTATACTTATACAAAGCTGTAGATATCGTTGCTGCTAGAGGAAAAGAAAGCATAATCTCTTTTGCAGAAGGTGACGAGCAACGCATGATGTTAATGGGATTAAGACGATTTACAAAGTATACCAATATGCCTAATATTGTAGGACTGAGAGAAACAATCACTGCTAAATTAGTTGCAGAAAATAGTTATTGTTTTTAATTGTTTAAGCCAACTAAGATATAGAGTGCGCTAAAAAACGAGGAACTATCTTTTTTAAGCTTGAATCCGAAAAATAAAAAACGCTTGTAACAGGATTTTTACAAATCTTTTATGAGCGTTTTTCTTTTTTTAATCGTTTTTTTATTATAGTTTGAATAAGTTGATTTTTTGATTTGTTTTTTCTTCCAATAATTTCATTGATCAAAAAAAAAAAACATCAAATTGATTCACTAAAGTGATGAAAACATGAAATAAAGAAAATAAAATCTTACTATATATACTCAAAAACTTTCTTAAAAATACCTAGCTTTGCATTTGAAAATAAAGCTATGATTAACCCATCAGCACATGGTTGGATTGATAAATATTTTGTAGAACAAAATTCATTGTTCTACACTACAACTGATGGATTATCGTTATACAAAAACATCAGAACTACTGGATTTATTTATGGACATATCATTTCGATAAGTTCCAATCCAAAAATAGATATTTCGCAATGGAAATCGGATGAAATTTCTAAAGTAGCGTTATTGACATCACTTTTTGAAGTTTATCTTTTTACGTTTAAAGAAAGAAATACAGACGATTTTATCAAAAAAACAGTAGCCTTTTACAAAGAAATGACACCAAAAGGTTTTGTTCTTTTTGATAAAATAATAAATTCTAATCAGAGTTCAAAATTAGAAACTTTGATAAACGAACGCGTTCAAACAAATAAAGATATCATTAGTAAAAATTTTTCGCATATTGTAACTAATGCCTTATTGTTTGTAGATGTTTTAGCATTTTACCAATATTTACAAAAAGGAGCAATTCCAGAAAAATACTTGAAACTCTTGGAAGAAACAATTATGAGCATTGTTTCTTTAGCACTACGGGTTAAGACTATTAAGTCGCAACACGATGATTTATTGATAAAATTATTTGAAGCATCGGTACGCTATACCAAATTTTCAAAAGTAAGTATTCAAAATTTAGAAGAATTATCATTAGATTACTTTACTAATGATTTAGAAAAATTCTACCTTTTAGATTTGGCGGGAATAACACTTTGGAATGATGGAAAGATAGAAAATGATGAAGTGTATTTTCTTCATAAATTGGCAGAAAACATTGCTGTTTCAAGTGAATTTGTAAACGAAAGTGTTAGAGCTACCAATGAGTTTATCACTTTACATAAAAAAGAAATTCAGTATTTTAATTATTCCAATCCTGTAAAGCATTTTTACGACCAAACCTCGACTGGAGTTCAAGTTTTGATTAAAAGAAATCAAAAACGACTAACCAAAGAAATCTCTGAAAGCAAGGAATTGATGAAACTTCTAGCCAAATCAACCCAAAAAGATTTAAGTTCTGAAGAAAAAAAGAAAGTAAAAAAACAACTACTCGATATTTGCAAAAGCATTCCTTCTTTAACTATTTTTTTACTTCCTGGTGGCGGATTATTATTGCCTATTTTGATAAAATTTATTCCTCAATTATTGCCTTCTGCTTTTAATGAAAATTTGGAAGATTAATAATTATTTATCCATGCAAAATGTTTGTTTTTAATTTCTTCATTAAATTCAGATATAAAATCAAGATAAGCCTTAGCAACTGGGCTCAACTTTTTTCCTTTCAACCAAATCAATCTCCAACTTGAAACTATTGGAAGTTTTTTTATCGGAATAATTTTAATATCTCCTTTTTCCAATTCATTTTTTAATCCAATAAGTGGCATTATTGAAAGTCCTAAACCAGCAATAACCGACTGTTTTACGGCTTCATTAGAAGCTAATTGCATCTTCATGTTGGGAATAATACCCATTTTATCTAGAAAATTTTCCATAGAAAATCTTGTTGCAGACCCTACTTCTCTATATATTAAAGGATTGCTTGAAACATAATTTAATAAACCTGAATCTTGACTTATATCGGTTAACATATTTCCTACCAAAAATAATTTATTATCCATTAATGGTAGTGACTCAACAGAAATGTCGTTTGGTAGTATCGACACTAATGCAAAATCTATTTCATTATTTTTTAAAGATTTTACAACTTTACTTTTATTAGTAACGTCCATTTCAAGTTCTACCTCAACATTTTTTTTCATAAATTCAGACAAATAGTAAGGCATCACATATTTTCCTGTTGAAACAACAGACAACTTTAGTCTTCCAGATAATTGTCCTTTAAAGGCTTGAGTTTTATAATTAATTGCATAAACTTCATTAATTATATTTTCTGCAGCTAAAGCAATTTCTTTACCAAAATCAGTTACATATAATTTTCTTCCTATAACTTCTGTAAGAGGAATTTCAAATTGATCTTGAAAATTTTTTAATTGAATTGAAACGGCCGGTTGCGTAAGATGCAACTCTTCTGCCGCTTTAGTAATGCTTCTAAATTGTGTAATTTTCAAAAAAACTTGCAGCTGATGTAGTGTATAATTCATAAAAATATTTTATATATATCATTACAAATATAAATAAAAATATATGAACAAAATATTAGAATTTTGTAAAAAAAAATGAAAACTATGAAAACAATTATCGCAATTCTAATTACAAGTTTTACATTAACAAGCTGTGTAACTATTAAACCTGGTGAAGTTGGTTTAAAACAAAAACTTGGTAAATTATCAGATCAAGTTTATCCTCAAGGACCAGTATTTTTTAATCCATTTACTTCAAAAATCGTTCGTACCTCAATTCAAACAAGAAATTTAGAATTGAGTTTAAACTTACCAAGTAAAGAAGGTCTTAGTATTACTTCTCAAATTTCTATTCTTTACAGATTAGAAAAAACTGACGTGGTAAAAATTGTAAATGATCTTGGCCTTAATTATGAAGGAATTATTGCCAATGTATTCCGTTCTGCATCTGCAGATATTTGTGCTCAATATTTTGCCAAAGACATGCATTCTGGAAAAAGATCTGAAATAGAAGCAGATATATTGAAAAGAATGTCTAGCAATTTGCAAAATAAAGGAATAATAATAGAATCTGTTCTAATGAAAAGTATACAATTACCTGTTGGACTATCACAATCAATTGAGAGTAAACTTAGAGCCGAGCAAGATGCAATGAGAATGGAATTTGTTTTACAACAAGAAAAATTTGAGGCTGAGAGAAAAATAATTGAAGCAAAAGGTACAAGAGATTCTCAAAAAATATTATCAGAAGGTTTGACAAATGAAATCATAAAGCTAAGAAGTATTGATGCTTTCAATGAATTATCAAAATCTCCAAACACAAAAATAATCGTAACCGATGGTAAAACTCCTTTTTTAATTAATCAAGAATAAAATGATACGAATTTCTATTCAAAAAGGGTATCTATTGCTCTCAAAAACAAGTCACAATCTACTAATGCTATTTGCAATGATTATTATACTGACAGGGTTTTACCAATCGATAATCAGTGAAACATTTACAAATGAAATAATTATTGGCATAGGAATTCTAACAAGCGGATACGGATTTATGAAACTATCAAACAAATAAAAATGGAAAACAATCAAGAATTTAAACTTATCGATGGAATCTTTTCTGTAGAAGATGCCGACAGAGTACTTACAACATTACTAAACTACAAAATAGATTATCATAACAGAGAAGATTTTAGTAATCATATTCGATTTAACAAAGACATTGAACATTCAAAAAAACGTATTCAAGAACTTACAGAAACCAAAGAACAAATTAAAAATCTTATTAAAAATTCAAAATCGGAAGATATAAATTTTGTTATAAAAAGTACTATTTCAATTGAGCTAGAAAAATAAAATGTTTGAAGAAAGAGAACTTCTTATTGCAACAAAACATCAGAAGGAATCAGTAATTGCGCCTTTATTCTGGGAAGAATTTAGAAATTACTGTTTCACTTCTGATGCCTTTGACACCGATTTGCTTGGCACTTTTTCTGGAGAAATAGACCGAAAAAAAGAGGCACTATCAACATTAAGAGAAAAATGTATCATAGCAAACAAAGCCACCAATTGTGATTTAGTTGTAGCAAGCGAAGGTTCTTTTGGAGCGCATCCAACACTATTTTTTGCTCAAGCCAATGAAGAGTTAATGATGCTAAAAGATTTTAAAAACGATATTGAAATTGTAGCAAGAGAAATTAGTATGGAAACCAATTTCAAGGGAAAATTAATTACTAATGAAGCCAATTTATTAGCATTTGCTGAAAAAGTAAATTTTCCAAGTCATGCCATAATTTTAAAACCAGAAGAAAAGAATTTTTCAAAAATCATTAAAGGAATAATTGATAACGATGTTTTACTAAAAAGTTATAACGAACTAAAACAAGAATTCAATAGCGTTTATGCTGAAACAGATATGAGAGCCATGTTCAATCCAACTCGAATGAAAGTAATTAAACAAGTAACTCATAAATTAATTGAAAAAATTAAAAGTCTATGTCCAAAATGCGCCTTTCCAGGTTTTGATATTGTCAAAGCAAATCCTGGTTTACCTTGCGAAAATTGTTCATTACCCACTCGATCTACATTAAGTTATTTATACCAATGTAAAAAATGTTGCTATGAAAAAGAATTACATTATCCGAGAGGAATAAAATTTGAAGACCCAACTTATTGTGACAACTGCAATCCTTAAAAATAATGATGATACAAATATCCACAGATATAGTAAAAGCCAAAGAAATTCTCGAAAATGAAAATTTAGTTGCTATTCCTACTGAAACCGTTTATGGCTTGGCAGGAAATATTTACAGCGAAAAAGCAATAAACAAAATTTTTAAAACAAAAAATAGACCTTTCAATAATCCACTTATCGTTCATATACATTCTAAAGAATTATTAGAAAATATAGCACAAGAAATTCCTGAAAAAGCAAAAAAATTAGCAGAGGCTTTTTGGCCCGGTTCACTAACTTTAGTTTTAAAGAAAAAAGAAAGTATACCCTATTCCATTACGGCAGGAAAAGAAACTGTTGCTGTGAGAGTTCCTAATCATCCATTGACTTTAGAATTATTAAAACAACTAGATTTTCCTTTGGCTGCTCCAAGTGCAAATCCTTTTGGTTCTATAAGTCCAACCACATCTCAACATGTTGCCGATTATTTTACAGATACTTTAGAGATGGTGCTTGATGGTGGTAGTTGTGAAAATGGTATAGAATCAACCATTGTTGGTTTTGAAAATGAAAAGGCAATTCTCTACCGATTAGGTTCGATTTCTGTAGAAGATATAGAATCTATAATTGGACCTATTCAAATTGTAAATAAAAATGATAGTGCGCCAAATGCACCAGGAATGTTAAGTAGACATTATGCACCAAAAACCAAAACCATAGTATCAGAAAATATTGAAGAGGAACTAAAAAATTATCCAACATCTAAAGTTGGAGTTTTATTATTTAAAGATTTCAATATAAATAATGAAAACATTGAAATAGAAATACTTTCAAGCAATGGTAATTTAAAAGAAGCTACTGCCAACCTTTATGCCGCAATGCATCGATTAGACAAAAAAAACTTAGACCTAATTATAGCCGAAAAGTTTCCTGAAAACGATTTAGGAAAATCAATTAACGATCGTTTAGAACGAGCCACAAAACAATAATACCAATGAACTTAAACTTACTTTTAGATAATTTAACCAATCCAGCTTTACTGTTTTTTTTACTTGGAATAATTGCAGTGAAACTAAAAAGTGATTTAGAAATACCACCAAACTCCTCCAAATTTATTTCACTCTATTTGTTGTTTTCAATAGGATTTAAAGGCGGACAAGAATTGGCTCACAGTCACTTTAATATTGAAATTGTTTGGTCTGTTTTGTTTGGTGTTTTTATTGCTTTAATCATTCCTTTTTATTCCTATTTTATTTTAAGAAGAAAATTTAGTGTGTATGATTCTGGTGCAATTGCGGCAGCTTATGGCTCTGTTAGTGCGGTAACTTTTGTAACAGCGGCTTCTTTTCTTGAAATTCAACACCTGAGTTTTAGTGGGCACATGGTAGCTGTAATGGCTTTAATGGAGGCGCCTGCCATTGTGGTTGGTGTCATTTTAATTAGATTATTTGACACCAAAAAAGAGGTAAGCACTTCAATTTTGTCCATTGTTAGACATTCTTTTACCAATGGTAGCGTTCTGCTAATTTTAGGAAGTTTAGTTATTGGTTTACTTGCTAGTGACGAGCAAGCTATGGGAATAAAACCATTTACAAATGATTTATTCAAAGGTTTCCTTGCAATATTTTTATTAGATATGGGAATTGTAAGCGGTAAAAAATTAAGTGATTTTCTTAAAAGTGGATGGTTTGCAGTAATTTTTGCAATAGCAATTCCATTGATAAACGGATGCTTGGTTGCAATACTAAGCCATTTTGTAACAAATGACATCGGAAATAGATTTATGCTTTCTGTTTTAGCGGCAAGTGCTTCTTATATTGCTGTTCCTGCGGCAATGAAAATAGCGGTACCCAAAGCAAACCCTGGTTTATTTTTACCAATGGCTTTAGCTGTTACCTTTCCTTTTAATATAACTTTAGGAATGCCAATTTATTTATCAATAATTCAGATAAATAACTAACAGTTAATTTATATTTCATTTATGTTTTGGTTTGAAAGACTGCATTCCTAGAGTGTAGTCTTTCTATTTAAAACTAATTTGAAAATTTTAATTGATATACTTCATCTAACTCTTTGTTAGAACTCATATTTACGCCTAAGTCTGTTACATAACCAGAATTTAAACCATACGTCCATCCATGAAGGCTTAACGCTTGTCCATTTCGCCAAGCATTTTGAACTATCGAAGTTTTGGCTAAATCAAACACCTGTTCTTGTGCATTAACTTCAACAAATTTATTGAAACGCTCTTCTTCATCTTTAATGGTATCAAGGTAATGCTCGTGTAGTCTGTAAACATCTTTAATATGTCGAATCCAGTTATCTATCAAACCTATAGATTGATTTCCCATTGCAGCTTTAACACCTCCACAACCATAATGACCACATACAATAATATGTTTTACTTTTAAAACATTTACAGCATAATCTAAAACACTTAACATGTTCATATCACTATGAATTACCATATTAGCAATATTTCTATGAACAAAAACTTCACCTGGTTTTGCTCCAATTATTTCATTAGCTGGAACCCTACTATCAGAACATCCAATCCATAACAAAGGTGGTTGTTGTCCTTTTGCTAAATCTTTAAAATATTCTACATCAATAGCTAATTGATTTTCTACCCATTTCTTATTGTTATCGAGAATTTTTTTATAAAAGTCACTACTCATCTTAGCTGTTATTTAAATATTATGTTTTTATTTTCTATAGTCTCCAATTTTCTTTTAAGAACATTATACTTATGCTCAATGGTTACTGTATTTTGATATCCATCACTATTTTCAAGCTTATAACCTTCTTTAAAACCTACTAATTTAACATTAATATTTAAATCTTTAGCTTTTATATTTTTAAACTCTTGAATTAAATCTAAAACATCATGAGCAATATATGCGGTAGCACTAGCATTTATTACTACTCTTGAATTTTCAGGAATTTTATTTAAAGTATCTTTAATAGCCGATTTATTTAAAAATGAAACCTCTTGGGCTAAATCTATATAAATTATATCGCCTTCATGATAATCTTCAATTTTAAAATTATAAGCACGTTTAGAATTACCAATTAAAATAAAAACAATATTAATCACCATACCAAGTGCTACTCCTTTCAGTAGGTCGGTAGCAACAACTGCAACAAATGTAAAGATGAAAGGGATAAACTGATATATTTTATCTTTTTCCCAAAAATGCTTAATAGTTTTAGGATTTGCCAACTTATATCCCACTAATAACAAAACCGCTGCTAGTGTTGCTAGGGGAATTTTATTCAATATTGAAGGAATTACTAAAACACTCACTAGCAAAAGTACTCCATGAATTATCGCAGACATTTTTGATTTTGCCCCTGCATCATTATTTGCAGAAGTTCTAACTACAACAGAAGTCATAGGCAAGCCTCCTAAAAGCGAACTAACAATATTACCTATTCCTTGAGCTTTCAGTTCTACATTGGTATTGGTATACCGTTTTTGAGCATCCATTCTATCAGCAGCTTCAATGCACAAAAGTGTTTCAATTGAGGCCACAACAGCAATAGTAACTCCAACTATCCATACTTTAGAATTAGAAAATGCCATAAAATCTGGTAATACAACTAAATTTTTAAATTCTTGTAATGTTGAAGGAATTGGCAAACTAACCAAATGTTCCTTTGCAATTGCCAAATTACTTCCCGATTGAACAAAAAATTCATTCAATAAAATACTAACAATTACAGCTACTAATGCTGGTGGTACTAGCTTTATTTTCTTTAAAAAATCTACTTTATTCCATAATATTAATAGTGCCAAAGAAATTAGTGCAATTACAATCGAACCAATTTGTACATGATTAAAAACATGAAAAATTTCTGAAAAGGTGTTTTGTCCATCGGGTTGAAAAAATGATTCATCACCTTCAAAATCAGGATCATAACCAAAAGCATGTGGAATTTGTTTTAGAATAATGATTACACCAATTCCGGCAAGCATCCCTTCGATAACGTTATTAGGAAAATAATTAGAAATTGTTCCCGCTTTAACAAATCCCAATATTAATTGGATAATTCCTGCTATAAAAACGGCTAATAAAAAAGCGTTAAAGGAACCCAAATCGGTTATTGCTGTTAAAATAATTGCTGTTAAACCAGCCGCCGGACCAGAAACGCTTAAATGAGATTGACTCAAATAACCCACCACAATACCACCTACAACACCCGAAATAATTCCAGAAAATAATGGTGCACCACTTGCTAATGCAATTCCAAGGCACAATGGCAACGCCACCAAAAAAACCACTAAACCTGCAGCAAAATCAGATTTAAGGTTAATAAAAAAGTTATTTTTTTTTGACATACCTATAAATAAATTTTTAAAAAAAGTTAGCTTCAAGCCATTTGAAAGCCTAAAAACAAAAAGTATTAACCTAATTCTGGTGGTGGAGAAAAAATTTCTTCTAAAACTTTGACATGGTATAACAAATTTTCAGAATTGATTTTAGAATTTAATTTAATTTTTAAAACCATGTTTGGATAATCAAATTGTTGTTTCAAATCTGCCTTAATTTCTTTTAAATCTTTATAGATTTCTTCTTCAGCAAAGCTATAAAAAAAAGACACATCAGTATTCTTTTCAATCAACGATACTATTGTAGGCATTGATAAATAAGTGATAAAAAGAATAATTAAAATTCTGGCTACTGACTTCATAAAAACAAAAATATGCTTTTCAGATAGATAAATGAAAAATCTATTGTAAACTTTAACAAATAAATTATTATCCTTTATAGTTATAACATAAATTTATAGTTTTTATATTTGCATCAAATTTTACTATACCATGACTATTACCCAACTTCAATACGTATTAGCAGTAGCTGAATACAAGAATTTTACGCTTGCTGCAGAAAAATGTTTTGTTACCCAACCCACATTGAGTATGCAAATTCAAAAAGTAGAGGACGAACTTGACATTCAAATATTTGATAGAAGCAAAAAGCCAATACAACTTACAGAAATTGGTCAAAAAATTGTTAATCAAGCTAAGAATATAGTCAATGAAGCCAATAGAATTCAAGATATTGTTCATCAGCAAAAGGGATTTATTGGTGGTGAATTTCGTTTGGGAATTATACCAACAATTATGCCTACACTTTTACCCATGTTTTTGAAGAATTTCATTAAAAAATATCCAAAAGTTAAGCTGATTATTGAAGAATTGAATACCGAAGATATTATTTTCAAATTAAATAATGGTCATTTAGATGCTGCTATTGCTGCAACTCCACTAAATGAAGAAAAAATTAAAGAAGTAGTACTTTATTTTGAGCCATTTGTGGCTTACATCTCAGAAAATCATGAGAGTTTTTCTAAGAAGGAAATTGAAATTTCAGATTTGAATTTAGATGAAATTTTACTCCTACAAGACGGACATTGTTTTAGAGATAGCATATTAAATTTGTGTAAAAACAATACTAATGCTGAACACAATCATTTTCAAATAGAAAGCGGTAGTTTTGAAACCTTAATAAAATTAGCCGATGAAGGCTTAGGAACAACGCTACTTCCCTACTTGCATACCTTAGATTTAAAAGAAAAAGATCAAGCAAAACTTCGCCAATTTAAAGAGCCTAAACCTGCCCGTGAGGTAAGTTTAATTTATCCAAAAAACGAATTAAAAATTCATATTATCGATGCTTTAAGATCTTCAATAAGTGGTGTTGTAAAAGGCGCTATTGCCTTTCAAAACGTTCAAATTGTTAGTCCAAAAGCTACTAAATAATTTAAAAAAACTTTTTATCGATTAAAAACAATTGCTATTTTTTAAATTATTTTTTCTTACTTGATCAATCAAAAAAAGGAACCGTTTAAGTTCCTTTTAGTTTTATTTGTTCATAATCAGTAAACATTGCCTTAACTCTGGCTTTTCTTTAGTGAAATTGAACAACCATTCTGATAACTGTTCCACTTCATAAGGTAAAAGCACTCTGAATGCCTTATCCAATTCTTTGCAAAAAAGCTTAGCATCAAAGCTCACTCTTTCAAGCACCGACTTGGTGTAGTCATAAATTAATCTTGACATAATGATTAGATAAATTGGTTAGACTTGTTAAATGTAGATTTAGTAAGAACGTTTAACAATTTCAAAGTTAACTAATAAAAAAATACAAAATTTAAATAATAAGTTAAATTTTGGTAGCGCGCAACATTTCTCGCTTTCCTGGTGCACCTGGAAGCTTTTCTACTTTAAAACCAGAAGCTAACATAGCATTTTTAATTGAAGAACGGCAAGCATAAGTAACTAAGACACCATTAGACTTTAGCGCATTATACATTTTTTTAAAAATTTCTTCCGACCATAATTCGGGTTGCACTCTAAAACCGAAAGCATCAAAATAAATCAAATCAAAAGCATTTTCATCAATAATATCTTGAAAGAATTGTTTTCTTTTGGTTAATGAAAAATTAGATGCAATAGTATGTTTCTCTTCCCAAGAAATTTGATGTATTCTATTAAAAACTTCTGTTTTATTAGAAACATTCAATTCGGAAACATAATTCATTTGTAACGCTTCTTCCGCTTGAACAGGATAGGCTTCTACCCCAACATAATGAACGGATTGATTGACTTTTTGAGCTTCAAGATAAGTTATAAAAGCATTCAAACCAGTTCCAAAGCCAATCTCTAAAATTGAAACAGACTTTCCTTTAAACAAAGAAAGTCCGCTTTTTATAAAAACATGATAAGCTTCTTGAATTGCACCATGTTTAGAATGATAACTTTCTTCCCAATCGGGTAAGTAAATGGTTGTTGAACCATCGTTTGTGGTAAGGATTTCTCGTTTCAAGATTACTTAATATACAATTTCTTAATTCTCGGAATTGGTCCACCACATTTCCCTTTATGGCAAGTAACACAAGCATCAACTCCTTTATTAAAATTCTCTTTTACATTTTCAGTTTCAGAATATATTAATTTTTGAGCTGCAATGTAGTTATCGGCATTTTCTTTAAAAAAAGCATCGTTATCACTGGGCGTTGTGAATGTTGCTGTATAAATATTATTGAAAAATTGTGGGAATTTCCCAACCGTATCTCCTTTAATAATTCGCAATCTCAATTGTTGATTGTGCGCATACATTTGTTCCATAAGCGAAGCCATTTCAGACATTTCATACATCTCAAATTTCTTTTCTTTAGTTGAATCATTGGCACAAGCTTCCTTTCCTACCGATTTTTTATCTTCTTTATTTTGACAAGAAAAAATGCTTACTGAAAGAAGTAGAAGTAGCAATAACTTTTTCATTATTTTTTAATTAAAACACCATCTGCTAAAAAAGAATATTTTTTTTCTGGTGCCACAATACTATCAATTGCAGCTTGCGATTTTCCTGCATCTTTAGCATACTCTTTCAAATCTTCGATAGAGGTTAATTCTACAAAAGCTTTTCCGTTTACAATTGTTTCACTTCCAGCAGCATTAAAAGGCATAAAAAAACCATAATCTTTAAATTTTACAAAAGCAGTCTCTTCATTTCCCAAATTCAAATTCATCCAGCATCCTTTCTTTTGGCAAACATCAACAATTTTAGAAGCTACTTTTACTTGAAGTGTATCTGTTTCTTTCATTGTTTTATATTTTTCAAGAAGCTCTTCTGATGAAATTGCTTTATCAGCAGTTATTTTATCTCCAAACTCAGCATAAGAAGCAGGTTTTGCCTCTACTTTTACTTCTTCACTTTTTTTGCAACTTATTATGGCTAATAAAACAAACGCTGCAATAACTATTTTTTTCATTTCAATTAAAATTTTAAGTATAGCAAAATTAAGGAGTTTATTGCAATTTTTCATACTTTTTGTTAGATAAAATTCATTAGTTGATAACCTCAATAAATAGTGAATAAATAAATTTTAATGACAACAAATTCAAACTATTTTTTTATTAGTTTAGCAGAAACAAAATAATAGTTAATTATTTTTATAACTAATTAAAAAACAGTTTTTTATAAAAATAATTAAGAAATAAACTCACACTAAATGACTTTAAACAACACTATCGAAATCGATATAGTTAAAGCTTCATCGTCAAAAATTGCTTCGGTAGATTTTGAAAACTTAACCTTCGGAACTATTTTCTCAGACCACATGCTTATTTGTGATTTTAAAGATGGCGCATGGCAAAAACCAATTATCAAACCCTACGAACCTTTTTTAATTGATCCTTCGGCTAAAGTTTTTCATTATGGACAAGCCATTTTTGAAGGAATGAAGGCTTATAAAGATGAAAATGATGATGTTTGGTTATTTCGACCTGATGAAAATTTTAAACGTTTCAACAAATCGGCAAAAAGAATGGCAATGCCCGAAGTTCCTGAAAATATTTTTATGGAAGGATTGAAAACTGTTGTCGATTTAGATAGAGCATGGGTAAAAAAAGGACTTGGAAACACGTTGTATCTTCGTCCGTTTATGATTGCTACCGGACATGGAGTAATTGCACAACCATCTAATGAATATCGTTTTATGATTATTCTTTCACCAGCAAAATCATACTACTCGGGTGAAGTGAAAGTGATTATTGCTGAACATTATAGTCGTGCTGCAAATGGAGGAATTGGAGCTGCAAAAGCTGCAGGTAATTATTCGGCACAGTTTTATCCAACAAAATTAGCTAACGAAAAAGGGTATCAACAAATCATTTGGACTGATGATGCAACACATACCAAACTTGAAGAAGCTGGAACGATGAATGTTTTCATTAGAATAAATGATACTTTATATACAGCTCCAACAAGCGAAAGAATTTTGGATGGTGTAACTAGAAAAAGTTTAATTGAATTAGCACAACGTGATGGATTAGCCGTAGAAGTTCGTTCAGTATTAGTTGAAGAATTAGTAAATGCTGCCAAAGACGGAAGTTTGAAAGAAATTTTTGGTGCAGGAACAGCTGCTGTTGTAAGTCCAATTGTAGCTTTCGCCTACCAAGGAACTGAATATGAATTGCCAAAAATTGAAAATTCATTTGCCTTACAATTAAAAGAAGATTTAACTAAAATTCAATATAAATTGGCTGAAGATACTTTTGGTTGGACTGTGAAGATATAGTGTTCAGTGTTCAAAATTAAAACACCTTTAATAAAGAAAGCGATTTTCAAATGAAAATCGCTTTCTTGTTTTTACTATATTTTAAACCAATTGTGAACCATTTCTTTTTCTAAATGAGAAGCATTTTTATGAACAAACTCATTGCTTTTCCCGTTGTAAACATAATCATTTTCCCATTCTTTATGGTTTTTTGCTAACTCTTTTATGCTATCACATACAAACTTAATCTCTTCTGAAGTTGTTGTTGGATGAATAGACATTCTAATCCATCCTGGTTTTCTAATTAAATCGCCTGAGGTTATCAAACAAACCAAATCACTTGAAGTTTCTTTATCAACATGGAGCAAATAATGACCATAAGTACCTGCACAACTGCAACCACCACGAGTTTGAATTCCGAATCTGTCATTCAATAATTTTACTCCTAAATTATAATGTAAATCGTCAATGTAAAACGAAATTACTCCTAACCTATCTTGATGTTCTTTAGCTAAAATCTTAATATTCTCAATACTTCCTAATTCTTCAAATACATAATCAACAATTTCATGCTCTCTATTCAAAATATTTTGAATACCCATTTTTTCTTTCAATTGAATGGCTAAAGCGGTTTTGATTACTTGAAGAAAACCTGGCGTTCCACCATCTTCTCTATCTTCAATATTATCAATATATTTATGTTCACCCCAAGGATTTGTCCAACTTACAGTTCCGCCACCAGGGCAATCTGGAACACTATTTTTATATAAATTTTTATTAAATACTAAAACACCTGAAGTTCCCGGACCACCAAGAAACTTATGTGGTGAAAAGAAAATAGCGTCTAAATAACTTTCTGAATCTTCTGGATGCATATTAATTTCTACATAAGGTCCAGAACAAGCAAAATCAACAAAACAAACACCATTATTTTGATGCATAATCTTTGCTGCTTCATGATAGGGCGTTTTAATTCCTGTAACATTAGAACAAGAAGTTATTGATGCAATTTTGAAATTCCTGTCTTTATACTTATCTAAAAGGAGTTTTAAATTTTCAATTGAAAATAATCCGTCTTCGTTAGCCGGAATAATTTCAACATCGGCAATAGTTTCCAACCAAGACGTTTGATTAGAATGATGCTCCATGTGAGAAATAAAAACTACAGGTTTCAATTCTTTAGGAATGGAAGTAAATGCTCTGATATTTTCGGGAAGTTTTAAACCCAAAATACGTTGAAACTTATTTACAACGCCAGTCATTCCGGTTCCTGTATTAATTAAAATATCATTATCTGTTGCATTTACATGATGTTTGATGATGTTTTTAGCTTCATGATATGCCATTGTCATTGCTGTACCAGAAATTGTAGTTTCTGTATGGGTATTGGCAACAAATGGTCCAAAATCATTCATCAACTTTTCTTCAATAGGTCGATATAATCTTCCGCTTGCTGTCCAATCCGTATAAATAATTTTCTTTTTTCCAAAAGCAGATTCAAACTCTTGATCAATTCCGATGATATTATCTCGAAACTGTTGAAAATAAAGTTCTAAAGCAGTTGTAGTTTCCGTTGAAATCATTGCGTTTAATTTGTGTTCAAATATACAGCTTTTTGACAATTATTTAGCAAACTAAAAAATGATGAAACTAGTTGTTTTTCAAATTGATATCATTTAAAATCCATTCCATTTCTGGATCTTTATTTTCAATTTTATCTTTCAATGTTGGAATAACTTCTTGGTCTGGGAAAATACCTCTACCAAAAAGAGCTGTTTTAGTAGTAGTTCCTATATCCATTAGACCTATTCTGATATATAGATTTGAATTAGGAAGTTTTAAAACTGGCAATAGTCCAGCAACAGTGGAATTGAAAGCACCTCCAGTTTCCTCTCCAACAAAAGTAATATCCTTGTTTTCTTTCAAAGCTGCCGAAACCAAGCAAGCTGCCGAAAAACTATTTCCATTAATCAAAACATACATTTTACCCGAAAAATAATTGGCTTTATTTTGCTGCTTTTTAGAACCAACCAAGGAATAGGTATAAGTTCCATCCTCATTTTTCTTCGTTCTCAAAGAAGAAAACGCCATATAAATGGATATCCAATTGCCGCAAATGGATATGTAATTTTTGGAATTTTATCAAACATGCCCAATTTCCACAAACTAGTTTTAGAAACAACTTGAGCCGGTTCTAGCATTTGAAAATCTTTATTTGTTAAATAAGAATATAAATCGACCGCATCAGCAACTCGTCCTCCAGGATTATTTCTTAAATCTAAAACAAGTGTTTTTACATTTTTTTTCTTGAGGTTTTCAAAAACTACATCATAAGCTTTTCTATATTTACCTTTTGAGAAATCTTTAATCTTTAACACAGCAATACTACTATCTTTAGTATTAAAAGTTAATTTTTTACTGAAACTTTTAGTCGTTTCGTCATATCCAAAAATTCGTTTATCTCTTTTAGTTTCTCCTTTTTTTGTTTCTCTGTTTTTAATTACTTTTTGAACTGTGTCAGTAGCAATCAAATTGGTTTCTGTTTTCTTAATCTTCTCTTTTTTTTCTTTTTTTAAACGACTTACAACAACTTCTTTCAACGAATCATTTTGTCTAAAAATATAACACAAACTATCATTGATACCTATTTCATTGGTTAAATAATTTGAAAATCGCTTTGAAAACGCTCTATTTAAATAGGTTGTATTGAACCCATCAGAAGTATATGTTTTTCTGTATTTTTTATGAAGTTGTTGTGGTGTAATTTCATTTATACTTATTACTTCAGCACCAGCAACAATAGATTTTTGTTTGGATTTGTTTTTCAATACATACAATTTATCATTCATCCATTCAAAGTCAAATTGAGATAAGGGTCCTGTTCCAGATTTGGCCAATCGTTTTTGTTGCTTTTTACTAATTCTTTTTGTTGGTGGCAACATACTCATGTGTCCCTGCTTAATCGATGCCACAACTGGACTAACAAGGAAGAAAAAATCTTGACTTGAAATGGGTTTGTTTAATACATTTCTAATACTGTCAAATTTTCTATTTAATTCTTCTTTAGAAATGTAGGTGTATAAATTGGGATGGTATTTTTCTAATTTTCGTTGAACTAAATTTACATCTTTTACCAACTTTTTTTCAGAAATTGGTTGTGCTAGTTTTTTATTGTACTCTTCAACAGAAACACAACTAAAAGATAGTATTGCAACTAAAATTCCAACAAACAAACTAAGAAAAAAATTACTAAATGGGCTAAACTTCATAAAATATAATGTCTTTTGATATCCAATTTTCAAATATACATTTATTTATAGTTTTATATGATTTTGACCTATTTTATTAACTAAATTCTGATACTAAATAGCGAATTTATAAGTAAGTTTGTACAACAAATATTCTATTAATGCAATTAAAAATTAATAATCGATTTAGTGCTGAACTTCCTGCCGATAATAATGAAACTTCGGTTACTCGACAAGTTCTAAATGCTTGCTTCTCTTATGTTACTCCAAGAATTCCTTCTAATCCAAAATTAGTTCATGCAACAAAAGAAGTTGCAAAAATGATTGGAATAGCTGAAGAAGAACTATCTTCAACTGATTTTGTAGAATTATTTTCAGGAAAAAAAACACTTTCAAAGTCTCGTCCATATGCTATGGCTTATGCTGGACATCAATTTGGAAATTGGGCTGGACAACTCGGTGATGGTCGCGCAATTGTTTTAGGAGAAATTGAACACAATAATCAAAATTGGATGCTTCAACTTAAAGGTGCTGGAAGTACACCTTACTCTAGAAGAGCTGATGGTTTAGCTGTTTTACGTTCTTCTATTAGAGAACATTTGTGTAGCGAAGCCATGCACTATTTGGGAGTACCAACAACGCGTTCACTTTCTCTAATTTCTACAGGAGATGAAGTTTTGAGAGATATGATGTATGATGGAAATGCTGATTATGAAAAAGGCGCAGTTGTTTGTAGAGTTGCTCCAACATTTATCCGATTTGGAAATTTTGAACTGTTTTCTGCACAAAACGATTTAGAAAATTTAAAAAAATTAGCCGATTTTACTATAAAATATTATTATCCAGAAATTACAACTGATGGTGTTGAAAAATACATTCAGTTCTTTCATAAAGTAGCCAATAAAACACGTGAAATGATTGTTCATTGGCAAAGAGTTGGATTTGTACACGGAGTAATGAATACAGATAATATGTCTATTTTAGGACTAACTATTGATTATGGTCCGTATGGTTGGTTAGAAGATTATAATCCTAATTGGACTCCAAATACCACAGACAGAGAACATAAAAGATATCGTTTTGGAAATCAACCCGATGTTGCTCAATGGAATTTATTTCAATTAGCAAATGCACTTTATCCATTAATTGAAGAAGCATCAGAATTGGAAAAAATACTTAATGACTTCAAAACATTGTATAACGTTGATTATGTAGATATGATGAAATCTAAGCTCGGTCTAGAAAAATTTCATAAAAATGATGAGAAACTAATTTCTGAATTAGAAAATGTGTTACAATTATCAGAAACTGATATAACTATTTTCTTTAGAGAATTGAGCAAAATAAAAAAAGGAATTAATTCAAATGAAGGAATTTTGATTATCACAGATGCTTTTTATTTTCCAAATAAAACAACGTCTATAATTAGAGAAAACTGGAATAATTGGTTTACAAAATATTTAGAACGTATCAATTTTGAAGATAATTCTGATAAAGTTCGTAAAGAAAAAATGGATAAAGTAAACCCAAAATATGTGTTGAGAAATTATATGGCGCAAATGGCTATTGATGCAGCAAATAATGAAGATTATAGTCTAATTAATGAGTTGCACGAATTATTAAAAAACCCATATCAAGAGCAACCCAATTCAGATAAATGGTATGCAAAAAGGCCTAATTGGGCAAGAGAAAAAATAGGATGTTCAATGCTTTCTTGTAGTTCGTAAAAAAAACAAACCCTAAACTATTTCAGGGTTTTGTCTTTAAATTATATTCCAGCAACAGCTTTAATTTCATCAATAATTCTGATAGCTAATGTATCTGCTTTAGCTTGCGTTGGAGCTTCCGTATAAATCCTGATAATTGGTTCTGTATTTGATTTTCGTAAATGTACCCATTCCGTAGCGAAATCAATTTTCACACCATCAATTGTGGACAGTGAGCCTGTCGAACTATCGTTTTTATATTTTTCAGTCATCGCAACTAAAATGGCATCTACATCTATTTGAGGTGTCAATTCAATTTTATTTTTACTCATATAATATTGCGGATAACTTGCTCTCAATTCGGCAACAGTCTTCTCTTGGTTTGCTAAATAGGTCAAGAACAGCGCTACTCCTACCAAACTATCTCTTCCGTAATGTAATTCTGGATAAATGATTCCGCCGTTTCCTTCACCACCAATAATCGCATTGGTTTTTTTCATTAATTCCACCACATTCACTTCTCCAACTGCACTTGCTTGATAACTTCCGTTATGTTTATTAGTAATATCTCTCAAAGCACGAGACGAACTCATATTAGAAACTGTATTTCCCGGTGTTTTACTCAAAACATAATCTGCAATGGCAACTAAGGTGTATTCTTCGCCAAACATTTCGCCATCATTTGATATAAATGCCAATCGGTCAACATCTGGATCGACTACAATTCCAAAATCGGCTTTTTCTTCTACAACCAATTTGCAAATATCACCCAAATGTTCTTTTAAAGGTTCTGGATTGTGTGGAAAATGACCGTTTGGTTCGCAATATAATTTCACTACTTCAACGCCCATTTGTTCCAATAAATTCGGAATAATAATGCCACCTGTAGAATTTACTGCATCAACAACTACTTTATATTTCTTGGTTTTTACCAAATCAGCATCTACCAAAGGTAACTCTAGTACTTCATCAATGTGAATATCCATATAAGAATCGTTGGCGGTGATTGCTCCTAACGAATCAACATCAACAAAATCAAAGGCTTCTGCTTCGGCAATTTCTAAAATTTTGGCACCATCAGCACCATTTAAAAATTCACCTTTTGCATTTAATAATTTAAGTGCGTTCCATTGTTTTGGATTATGAGAAGCAGTTAGAATAATTCCTCCGTCTGCTTTTTCTAAAGGAACTGCCACTTCAACTGTTGGAGTTGTAGAAAGTCCTAAATCGATAACATTTATTCCTAATCCGATTAATGTATTTTGAACTAAATTATGAATCATTGATCCTGAAATTCTGGCATCACGACCAATAACTACGTTTAGCTGCGAATTGCGGGTTGCGGGTTGCGAGTTTTTTAAAAAAGTGCCATAAGCTGCGGCAAATTTCACAGCATCAACTGGAGTTAAATTATCGCCAACTTTTCCACCGATAGTTCCTCGAATTCCTGATATTGATTTAATTAAAGTCATTTATAAAGGTTTTAGGTTATGGGTTTTAGGTTTATAGGTTACCTACTTTTAAATTTAGACAAATATAGCAACTTGAAAGCAATAAAAAAATTTGAATTAATTTAGTACATTTACCTACTTACAAATTACTAAACCCAAAAAAACCTAAAACCTACAACCCACAACCTATTAATGAATTACCTCGCTCACATATATCTTTCTGGAAACAACGATTTGCTTAAAATTGGAAATTTTATGGCTGATAGTGTGCGTGGACATCATTATTTAGATTATCCAGACGAAATTCGAAAAGGTATTCTTTTGCATCGTTATATCGACACTTTTACAGATGCACATCCCATTTACAGAAAAAGTAAACATCGTTTGCACGAAAAATACGGACATTATTCTGGTGTGATTATGGATATCGTATATGACCATTTTTTAGCAAAAAATTGGAATAATTATTCTAAAAAAAAATTAGAAGATTATGCAGATGAATTCTACAAATTACTTCAATACAATTATGATATTTTAACAGAAAAAACTAAAGAAATATTACCTTCTATGATTGCTCAAAATTGGTTGGTTAGCTATGCGTCATTAGTTGGATTGGAAACGATTTTATTTCAAATGGATTATCTAACAAAACATAGAGTTCATATGCAAGAAGCAATTGTTGAAGTTCAAGAGTTTTATATAGAATTTGAAGAAGAATTTACTTTGTTTTTTGAAGAATTACAAAACCACTGCAAAGAAAAATTAGCTGAGCTATGAGAAAAATTATAATACTATCTTTTTTATTTACTTCAATCTATTCCTTTTGTCAAACCGGAGTAATATCATCTAAAGCAATGGTGGTTTCGGCTCGTGAAGAAGCCTCACAAATTGGAGTTGAAATCATGAAAAAAGGTGGTAATGCCTTTGATGCCATGGCTGCAACCGAATTGGCGTTAGCGGTTTCTTATCCGTATGCTGGAAATATTGGCGGTGGAGGATTTATGGTATATCGTTTACAAAATGGAGAAACTGGCGCATTAGATTACCGCGAAAAAGCACCTATTAAAGCCTCAAAAGATATGTACCTGGACGTAAACGGAAATGTAATTCCAAATTTAAGTACCCATGGCGCATTAGCTGTTGGAGTTCCTGGCACCATTGCAGGAATATTTGCTGTACATAAAAAATTCGGAAAACTATCCATACAAGAAATTATAAAACCTGTAATTGCTTTAGCTAAAAAAGGTGTGGTTGTAACCGAAAAACAATTGAAACAAATTAATGATAATAAGCAAGATATAATTAAAGTTAGTGGTAACGAAACTTTATATTCAAAAAATTATAAAGTTGGTGATACAATTAAATACATTGGTTTGGCTGAAACCTTAACCAAAATAATGAAAAACGGAAAAGATGAATTTTACAAAGGAGAAACTGCACAGAAAATAGTAACTTTTATTCAGAGAAACGGCGGAATTATTTCGATGGAAGATTTGGATAAATATGAAGCCAAATGGCGAACGCCAATTTCATTTAAATACAAAAAACTAAAAATCATTTCAATGCCACTACCCTCAAGTGGCGGAATTACTTTAAATCAAATTATGTACATGATTTCAGACTATGATGTTTCAAGTTTGAAACAGAACTCAGAGCAATACATTCAGTTGCTAACCGAAGCAGAACGAAGGGCTTATGCCGATAGAAATTATTTTCTAGGTGATTCAGATTTTGTAAAAATTCCACTAAAAGAGTTGCTTGCAAAGAGCTATTTAAAAAAAAGAATGAAAAGTTTCAATTGGGAAAAAGCAACCAAATCATCAGAGGTGAGTCATGGCGAAATTTCACTTTCCGAAAGTAATGAAACAACCCATTATTCCATTATTGACTCAAATGGAAACGCTATCTCTGTGACAACAACATTAAATGGAGCTTATGGTTCAAAGTTATATTCTAACGAATTGGGATTCTTTTTTAACAATCAAATGGATGATTTTAGCTCAAAACCGGGCGTTCCAAATTCGTACGGATTGGTTGGTGCCGAAGCTAATAGTATTGCGCCACAAAAACGAATGTTGAGTTCAATGACACCAACCATTGTGGAAAAAAAGGGCAAACTTTTTATGGTTTTAGGAACTCCTGGCGGATCAACAATTATAACCTCTGTTTTGCAAACAATTCTAAATGTTTCCGAATTTAAAATGGGAATGCAAGAAGCCGTAAATGCTCCGAGATTTCATCATCAATGGTTGCCAGACGAAGTTCTGTTTGAACCAAATAAATTCTCAAAATCAGTTTTAGAAAATCTAACCAAAAAAGGATATAAAATTAATGAAAAATCAGCGCCAGTGATTGGAAAAGTAGATGCCATTTTGGTTTTACCAAACGGAAAATTAGAAGGTGGTGCAGATGTTCGTGGCGATGATAAAGCAGTTGGATTTTAAACATCAATAATAGCCACAGATTCACTGATAAAAAAAAATATTTTAGAAAATCTGTGAATCTGTGGCTAAAAAAATCAAAGTAGTATTAGAAAATTAAAAAAATGAACTTTATTAATGATTTAGAAAATAATTTACGTAGTAATTCCAATAGGGAAAATGCCATTCCGATGGAGAATTATATGAAAAATAATTTCTCTTTCATAGGAATAAAAACTGAAGAAAGAAGAGCAATTTTTAAAGAGAATTACGAAAAATACAAATCTGAAATAAAAGCAAATTTTAGAACATTTGCTTGGGAATTATTCAATAAAAACGAACGAGAATTTCATCAAGTTGCCATCGATTTATTGGTTAAAGAGTTCAAGAAAAACTATGTTTTAAAAGATATTGAGTTAATTGAAAACTTAATCATTACAAACTCTTGGTGGGATTCGGTTGATGTTGTTGCAAAATATTTATTAGGTGGCTATTTGCAACAATTTCCAAATGAAATTTATGATGTTATTGAACGTTTTTCGAATTCCAATACTATGTGGTTAAATCGAACTGCCATAATTTTTCAGTTGAGTTATAAAGAAAAAACCAATTTCGATTTACTAAAATCAGAATGTGAAAGACATAAAGAATCAAAAGAGTTTTTTATCCAAAAAGCCATTGGCTGGGCATTGCGCGATTATAGTCGTTTTAATCCAATTGGTGTTAAAGAATATGTAAATTCAACCAATTTAAAGCCTTTAAGTCAACGTGAAGCATTGAGAAACATTAAGTAATTACATTTCACCTAAAATCGTAGAAAAAACCACTTTACTTTCTTCTCCAAACTTTTTTGGAGTTTCAAAAAAATATACTTTTTGAATAATTTTAGTCTTAGTAACTATGCCTGATTTAGTTCTTGAAACAGTATATCCGGTTTTCCAACTTTGATATTCAACAGAATCAAATCTGCTTTCATCTGAAACAGAAAATAAAATAGGTTCAGAAATTAAAAGCTTCTGAATAAACTGTTGTAACGTAATTTTATCAAATGAATCCGAAGTAAAATCAATTACTATTGTGTTGGGATTTTGAAACAACAAATTGATGTTTTTTACCACTTCATTTTTCAAATCCTCATGCAATGAAGCATCGGTTAGCATCTGAAAATAAGAAAACAAATCTTCTACTTTAGTTTTAGAATTTTCTTGATAAGCATTTAAAACTTTGGCAGAAAATCTTTTATTTAAAGAGATAGCCGTTACAACTTTCTTTTCTGAAACACTCTCTTTCATTACATCTTGAGCATTACTCAGAAAGCTTCCTAGAAAAATAACGATAAATAACAATTTCTTATTCATTCTATTCCTGTTTAATTCTAATGAACTGAATCTTATCATTAGCATCGTTTTTAATTTCAACAATCTTCATCTTTTTTAACGAAGCCGTTGGTATAATCAACTTTTGTGAAAACTCGCTTTTATTGAAATATTCTGCTCCCAAATCGTCTTTCAACATCACAATTACCTCCAAATTATCTGATAATATTTTATTCAATTGCTCTTTTCTTGTTTGCCAATCTTTAATATCTGATAACATAAAAGCTTTGAGCATCATGGCGTAATCGTTTGGTTTTAAATCAATTTGTTTTGGTGGTTCTGTTGCATTTCCATTTGAATTTATAACTATTGTTTTTGGTTCGTAAAACGGACTTTGAATCACTAATTTTGTTTTCTCCTTTCCATAATTTGAAACTTGAACTTTCCCTTCTTTTATTTCTAATTCTTGATTAACAGAATCTTTTACTTCAAAAACTTTAACTTCTTCAGCATTGACTTTTTTATTAGTGTATTCATTGTTTAACTGAATTGTTTTAGGTTTTGACTCTTCTTTTTTATTTAAAATTGAAAAAATTAAAAAAATCGAAAGAATCAAAAAGATAATGACGACTAACAACCATTTTTTAGATTTTTCAGATACTTTTGATTTTTTAGATTCTGAAATTTTTTCTTCAAACGTAAACTCATCCCAACCTGAAAAACCTACAAATTCCGATAGAATATTGAGCATATCTTTTCGTGGAATCTTGTTGTTAGTTTCGGGTTTTAAATGTGTGTAAATCCATTTTTCACTAATGGTTTGCTTACACTTTTCTTCGACTAAAGCAATTAAATTCTGAATATCCTGCGAACTAAAAGTCTTCCAAGTTCCTTGAAAAAAAGGATGCTGCTCTTGATATTTCAAAAGCACTTTTTGTTTCAATTCCTGAAATTTTTCAAGTTCTGTCATTCTAATAATTCGATTCAAAAGTAAAGCTACAATTCGATATTTATACTGAAAACCAACTGTAAAAGTGCTGTAAATGTAAGTAAAAAACTTTACAGTTAGTTGAAAGTAGTTTTACCAAACCCACTTTGAAAAACGAGAGTATCATTGCATCATTAATTTTAAAAACTTATAAAAAATGAAGACAAATTTAATTACAACAATCGCTCTTACAATTGCATTAAACTTTGCTAATGCACAAGACATGGGAAATGCTCAATACGAAAAAAAAGGAAACGCTGATTATGGAAATGGCGCTTACGGAAATGGTGGCTACACTATTAATAGAGTAAATACGATTCAAACCACTTCAAGCAGTCAAGACGAAATGGTTTTAACTATTAAAGGAATTTATAACGAACGTGCTACTGCTCAAATTGCTACATTTGCCGTGCTTCAATTAGGAAAAACCGCCGAAGAAGCCACCAACTTAATTGACGAAAGAATTGAAAATGTTATGAAAGAATTAGCATTATTTAATAAAGAAATTGTGGTGGAAACCGATATGATTTCGTTTGTACCAACTTATGATTATGCTGTTGATAAAAAGATTTTTAATCCAAAAACGTATAACGAAAAACCATCCGGATTTGAATTGAAAAAGAACATTTTAATCAAATTTAGAAACAATAATGATTTTGATAAAATTCTATCCATTTGTGGTAAAAACGAAATTTACGATATCGCAAAAGTAGATTATGTAACGACCAATTTTGACCAAGTTAGAAGCGCAATGCAAAGAAAAGCTTTGGAAGTTTTTAAAGACCAAATGGCAAATTATTCACTTATAATGAATACCGATTTGAACAAAAAAGAAAAAATACTTCAAGAAGGTTTTAATGTAACCTATCCGATGGAGAGTTATAGAAGTTATCAAGCATATTCGCAAGCTAATGCCAATTTTGATCCAAAAAGCGAAGTCAATGTTATCAAGAAAAACACAACGCAATATTACAACCAAGCTTTGGTAAAAGACCACAATTTTGTCATGAATCCTGATATTACTGAACCAACTATTCAAGCGTTTTATGACATCACAATTCGAATCAAACTTAAAGAAGATCAATTGCCAAAAAACACAATCATCAGAAACAATCGTTACTATATCATCACTGCAGCTGGAGATATTAAATTGTTGAATTTATAATAACTGATATGAAAAAAGCAGTTCTATAATAAAATGATATCATTTGTTTAATTCTATAAATTTGAAAAATCCGATGAAATAAATATCCTTCATCGGATTTTTTATGTAAAATTTTAAAACACTACTTTTGCCTATTGCAGTGAACAAATCAAAATGCCAAACAGAAAGTCAGTAATCATCCAATTATTTTTTAGAAAAATTACTCGCCGATTAGAATCGTTGTTCTTTTTGGCAAAAACAATTTTATCTGAAAGAAATTTTATCTACTTATCTGCGGTTGCGGTTGCTATTTCTTGTGCCTTAGCTGTAATTATTTTGAAATACTTTGCGCACAATGTTTTCATCTTTGCAAATTATGCCAACAATTATCTAAAATTGCCCTTTGCCAACAGTATTTTTCCAATTATAGGTATTTTGCTGACTGTTTTTGTTATCAAAAAATTCCTCGATGGTTCCATAGAAAAAGGTAGTTCTCGAATTCTTTATGCTGTTGCCAAAAAAGGTGGGATTATTCCAAAAAAACAGATGTATGCGCAAATTATAACAAGTTCCTTAACCGTTGGACTTGGTGGTTCTGCTGGATTAGAAAGTCCGATTACAATTACTGGAGCTGCTTTTGGTTCTAACTTTGCTCAAAAATATAAACTTTCTCAAAAAGATAGAATTTTGTTACTTGCCTGTGGCGTTGCTGCTGGAATTGGTGCTGCGTTTAATGCGCCAATCGCTGGTGTTTTATTTGCCATAGAAGTGGTTTTGACCGATGTTGCCATTTCGGCTTTTATACCAATAATGATTTCTGCTGCAACTGGTGCCTTAGTCTCTAAAGTGCTTTTGAGTCAAGATGTTTTGCTGAGTTTTGAACAAGAACAAAATTTTAATTTTCACAATACTCCTTATTACATTTTACTTGGAATTTTAGCCGGATTAGTGTCTGTTTATCATGCTCGAAATTTCAGAAAAGTAGAACATTATTTTAGTCGATTTAGAAACAACACCTACAAGAAAGCATTCTTCGGAGCTTCTATTTTGGCGCTCCTAATTTTCTTTTTTCCAACGCTTTTTGGTGAAGGTTATGAAAGTATGAAAACTCTTTCAACAGCTCATCCAGAACGTTTACTAGAAAATACTTTATTAGAAAATCATAAAAGTAATGAATGGATTCTATTAGGATTTGTTGGTTTAATTGTCTTACTTAAATCCTTCGCAACTGGTTTAACATTAGGTTCTGGCGGAAATGGTGGTAACTTTGCTCCTTCACTATTTGTGGGTTCGTATCTTGGTTTTTTTGTAGCAAAATTTATGGATTTAACCAATATCAATTCACATCTTCCGGTAACCAATTTCACCATTGTTGGAATGGCTGGAATTTTGAGTGGCTTATTTCATGCACCTTTAACCGCAATTTTCTTAATTGGTGAAATCACTGGCGGTTATGATTTGATGGTTCCGCTGATGATTGTTTCTTCAATAAGTTATGCCGTTTCCAAACAAATAGAACCACATTCAATGGATGTTAAAACATTAGCCGATAAAGGAGAAGTTTTTACAAGTGATAAGGATAAAAATATTTTGCAAAGTATTGATTTTCTTAAGTTAGTTGAAACTGATGTGAAAACTATTACTTTAGAGAAATCGCTAGAAAATCTAATCGAACATTTGTCAAATGCAAATCAGCAAATAATTCCTGTAATAGATGAAAAGCATAAACTTTTAGGAATTGTTGATTTTGAAAATATACGTTCTATCGTTTTTAATCCATATCGAATTAAATTCACCGAAATAAAAGAAATCCTTTCACAACCACAAGAAATCATCAACCACGATGATGGAATGGAAACCATTATTGAAAAATTTGAAAACTCAAATCAAACCCAACTTGCAGTTACCAAAAACGGAAAATTCTTTGGATTAATTTCTAAAATTACTATTCTTGAAGCCTATCGTGAGCAATTAAAAGAAATGGTGATTGAGTAACTATTTAAAATCCAAAAATTAAATTCCAAATTCCAAACTTAGAATATTGATTAGATCAATTGCAATTGAATTTTGTAATTGATATTGAATTTTGAAAAATTTTAATATCGGATAGGTTAAAAATTTGTATTATCCGATATTAAGAAATATCTTTGCGTTGTTATGTGGAACATTGATACAAAATATAGAGAAGAATTACAATCAACATTCGACAGATTGTACGATAAAATGGATGTTTTAAAAAGAAGCAGACCATTGCCTACTATTGCTTTGCACAAAATTAAAGAATCACTTTCTATCGAATGGACTTATAATTCTAATAGTATTGAAGGAAATACATTAACACTTCAAGAAACGCAAATGGTTCTTCAAGAAGGAATTACTGTAAAAGGAAAATCACTTAGAGAACATTTTGAAGCAAAAAACCATGAAAAAGCCATCAATTATTTATTTTCTATTGTTGATTATAGCTATGCAATTCGAGCAATCGATATACTTTCCATCCATAGTTTGGTATTAAACATGATTGAAGAAGATTTTGCAGGAAGAATTAGAAATGGTGGTGTGAGAATTTCTGGAGCTAATTTTGTTCCACCAAATGCCAATAAAGTTTCCGATTTGCTCGATGAATTAATTGATTTTGTAAATACCAATCCATTGCAATTAAATGATATTGAATTGGCAACAATCTTTCATCATAAATTTGTTTGGATTCATCCATTCTTTGATGGAAATGGAAGAACAGTTCGTTTAGCAATGAACTTACTTTTAATGAGAAAAGGTTTTCCGCCGGCAATTATTTTATCCAATGATAGAAAAAAATATTACGAAGCGTTAAACCAAGCCAACAACGGAAACTATCAAAAATTGATATTACTCATGTGTCAGGCACAAGAACGAACCTTAAATATTTATCTAAGTTCGTTACCCGATAATGATTATGATTTTCAAGAAATTTCCAATATTGTAAGTGAACCTAATTCGCCTTATGGTCAAGAGTACATCAGCTTATTAGCAAGACAAGGAAAAATTGATGCTCATAAAGAAGGCAGAAATTGGTACACTACCAAAAAAGCCATTGAAGATTATATAGAAAATCGTCAAAGGAAAAGAGTTATTTAGTTTTCAGAGGCAGAAATTGGTACACTACCAAAAAAGCCATTGAAGATTATATAGAAAATCGTCAAAGGAAAAGAGTTATTTAGTTTTCAGTCGCAGTTGCAGTTTTCAGTGCTATCTGATTACTGTGACTGCAAACTGAGCCTTTTTATTTCGTCTTTTCTCCAACAAAGTAATCATTAGTGCTTTTAAACAACACGTTAAATGTGGTCAAACTGCCATAACATCTTGTAATGTATTGTTGCAACTCTATTTTTTCGGAATTGTCTAAATTGCTTGCATTTATTTTTTGCTCCATTACACGAAGTCGATCTCTAACCATAATAATTTTATTAAAAAAGGTGTCCATTGGAACTTCCTTAGTTTGGGTTGATGTTCCTGGTTCTAGTATCAATTTTCCACCTTTCCATTTGTCTGCAATGGGAACAATTTGAGTTACATCGCTCCATTTCAGAAGAATGTTCTTCAAAGTTTTCTCCACTTCATAAAAACTTACCGAATCTACTTCGTCTTCAACAGCTTCAATTACTTCAAATTCACTGTCAACATCAATGGTTTCCAATCCGTTTTCGATAAAAGTTACCCAATAATGTTTAGAAGTTACAT
>JFJP01012139.1_pt1 | contig 32836 bp, 27 predicted proteins | sample 431651 | NCBI WGS metagenome assembly JFJP01 (sample SAMN02602958, study PRJNA72255) | Microbial mat metagenome, whole genome shotgun sequencing project. | biome: fresh water; feature: sink hole; material: water; isolation source: purple microbial (photo- and chemosynthetic) mats found in... | reverse complement strand
TTATTTATGCAAATATTTATTTGCATAAATAAAAAAGTGAGTATAATCATATTGTGATTATGACAATACCGTATTTCCATCTTGGTAACAAAAATGACCCTTTTTGTGTCAGCTTTAGGAAAATTCAGACAACTTTTGTGTCCTTCATGTTAAATTAAATGATCACAGCCCGACAAAAAGTCCTTTCGCATCTCAGGAAGACCCGCTCTGCATCTGCGCGGGAGATTGGACGCGCCTTGAACATGTCAGCACCGAATGTAAGGCATCATTTGGGAATCCTGGTAGCGGATGGGAGGTTGGAGGTTGTGTCTGTTCATATGCATGGCGAGCGCGGCAGGCCTGAGAAACTGTATTCACTTTCGCAATCTGCGCTGGGAGATAACCTGTCAGTTCTGGCAGATGCTTTGCTGCGCGAAAAGGTTGACCTGCGCGCGGTGGGTGAGCGTATCGCGCAATCACAGGGATTGGCGGCGATCTCGAATCAATCCATGCCTAAGCGCCTGGCACTGCTGATCGATAAGCTAAATGAGATGCATTATCAGGCGCGTTGGGAGGCAGGCGCCGAAGGCCCGCGTATTATTTTTGGAAGATGCCCGTTTTCAAAAATAATCGAACAACATCCAGGGTTATGTAAAGTGGATGCGACTCTTCTGGAAATATCGTTGGGCAGACCGATCTCAGAATTCACAAAATCAGAATCAGGTTTACGTGGATCATGCCCATTTGCATTTCGGGTTGGGTGACCCAATTGCAGTTCCATTCTTGAATACCTGGCATGATCCTGCCTTGGGCTGATCAAAAATGAAAAAAGCCAGGTGGTAATAAATCAAGAATTGTGCCAGGCAGGTAAACGGTTATACGAAAATTGTTTTCGGACTTATTCTGCAGGCGATAATAATTCGATTTTTTGATCCACTATCAGGGGTTTCCAGTATTTTTTCCTTCCCTAATAGAAGATACAAGCATCCTGTTCTTTTGTCGTTTGGGTTGTTGTACTTGTATCCACCCTTTTAAGGGTGGATACAAGTACAACATGCACCTTTTTGAAAAGTACAAGAATAATACAACCCAGATGCAAGATGCAACCTATTGGATCCCTATCCGGTTTCCTGTCATTTTTGGTAGGTTGGAAAAGGTGAAAATGTCCATATTTCGTGTAGGCAAAATATGACGAGGTTATTTTCTGGTTTCTGGAAGACGGCAACTTTAGCGGCGATCACCTAATGGACACAATGAACCCGGGTATATTCCGATGGGAGGTGGCTTCTTGTAAATTTGTTCAATCTGAAAGGATGGTTTCAAAATGACAGACTGTTTTTATTAGGGAATTGCCCGTTTCACAGAATCCTGATATCTGACCATGCACACAAGTCGCAGCTCCAACTTCAGAGATATTGTGGCAAAATAGGCGTATGAATAAAATCCTTGTATCCTTACTTGCGCTTGCCATCCTTGCAGCTTGTGTTCCTGCAACTGAGCAGCCAGTTCCTCCGATACCTGCCACTCCTTTTTTGGAGCCGACTGCAACCTCCACGCCTATGCCTGCTGCGTTATGGGTCAGCCCTGTTGTGCCAGCCAGCCTCCTGGAAATTACAAGATCATGGGATATTCCGCTTACCAGTAACTCTGCTCTTGCCACTCAAAAGCTTGATATATCCATTGCCTCGCGTGGTTCCTTGTGGATTTATGCCCTTGTTGCGCCTTTCCCCACACTGACAGATGATGTGGACTCCCAGTCATTGATCGCAGCCTGGACTGGGAACCCTTCCGCGCCGATCGCCGGACATACGATTCTCATGGCCGAATCCACCCTGGGGGCGTTGACTTCCCTGTGGGGTGTACCCGCCGAGGGTATCTTGCAGATTTTGCCCGCGGAGCAGGTCCTGGATTCAGCATGGGCCAAATCTGCCTGGGCGATCATACCGTTCGAGGAAGTTCAGCCAAAGTGGAAGGTGATCGGCGTGGATGGGCAATCCCCAATTCATAAGGATTTTAATTCCGATGCTTATCCTCTTAAGGCATATTTTGAATTGTCATCGGATTCATTTGCATTGCCCGCATCAAACCGTGACCCATCCAAACTTGCAACGGTTGTACTGACAGGCGTGACCGCGCTGGTGCGTGCAACAGCAGCAACAATGGAAATGAAGGGTGTGACGTATCCCGCGGATCTGATCGGTGACTGGCTGCGGGAAGCTGATGTGACTCACATTAGCAATGAAGTGACCTTTGATAAGGATTGCCCGCCCCCGCGTGCAGGTTATCGAAATTTTATTTTATGCAGTGACCCAAAATATATGGAACTGCTGCTGGATGTTGGCGTGGATGTGGTGGAGTTGACTGGCGATCATTTACGTGACCGGGGTGAAGCTGCACTTTTGGAGACGCTGGCAATCTATAAGGCAAACGATCTGCCTTATTACGGGGGCGGGACAAATGCAGAAGAGGCACGTCAGCCTGTTTTGATGGAGGTGAATGGGAACAAAATTGCATTCATGGGTTGTAATGGAAAGCGTGCGGAGAAATATCCCAAAGCCAGTGCGACCAGTCCTGGGCCGGCTGTCTGTGATTATAAATATTTTGGGAAACAAATAAGTGAGTTGAATGCCAGGGGGTATCAGGTGATCTTTACATTTCAACATGAAGAATGTTATTCAGCAATTCCATGCTATACCCATGAAGATGCTTTTCGGACAGTGGCTGATGCGGGCGCGGTGATCGTAAGCGGCAGTCAGGCGCATTATCCGCACATGATGGAGTTCCGCGGTGATGCCTTCATACATTACGGTCTGGGTAATTTGTTCTTTGACCAGATGACGTATATTCTACCGGATGGTGAAGTGATCGATGAGACTCGGCGCGAATTTTATGACCGCCACGTTTTTTATGATGGACGGTACCTGGGTGTGGAGTTGTTGACCGGCATGCTCGAGGATTATTCACGTCCGCGCCCGATGACTGAGGCGGAGAGGTCTGCTTTCCTGTCTGATTATTTTTATTTCAGTGGTTGGATCCCACTGGCGCCAACCGCCATTCCACAGCCGACGGTTACACTAACGCCAATTGCACTGCCATAAAACAGTGTTGTAAGGATGTCGATTTTCACTTACGAACGGTAACTTGCCGAATTAAACCCATGCAGGTTATCCATAGGGTAAATAAACTGCATTTCATGGGTCTGAAAACCATCTATGGTTTCTGCGTGAATGTGGTTTCTCAGGTTATTTTTTTACATCCAACCACCATCACTGCAGAAGATTTTCCATCATTTCGACCAGTTTTTTCAGGCTGAATGGTTTTGACAGATATTCGGTTACACCGGCTTCGAAGCAAAGTTCGCGGTCGCCGGGCATGGCAAGGGCAGTGAGCGCAATGATCGGGAGCAAGGCAAATTCGGGCTCGGTCCGTAGTGTGCGTATCGCATCAATCCCGCTTATGCCAGGTAGCTGGATGTCCATCAGGATCAGATCAGGTTTCCTGGTACGTGCCTGTTGAATCGCCTTAAGACCATCGACGACATTTATGACCTGATAACCTTTTACGCTCAGATATTCACTGGTGACCATCATATTGATAGCATTATCTTCCACAAGCAGGATGACTTTCTTTTTACCATTTGGTCCGGTTCCTGCATCTGGAGTGATGTGTACCTGCGGTATCACAGTTTCCGGGTTGATCATATTGAGGGGTATGATCGGGATGTTGAAATGAAAACAACTGCCCCTGTCCGGTACACTTTCCACGCCAATGCTGCCGCCGTGCATTTCGATCAACCTCTTCGCCAGACTTAATCCCAATCCCGTGCCTTCATATTGGCGGGATAGACTGCTTTCCAATTGTACGAATGGTTCAAATAATTTTTCCAGGTCAGCAGATGCTATACCGATGCCGGTGTCATTGATGGAGAATTGGATCTGACCCGCCTGGGCGTCCGCTTGCACTTCAAACCTTACTTTTCCATGGTCAGGCGTGAACTTTACAGCATTGTTCAACAGGTTAACCAGAATCTGTTTTAGTCTGCGGGGGTCTGCCAGGAGTGTAATTTCAGGCGGTGACGATGAATACTCCACGACGATGGATTTTTTAAGCGCCAGCTGTTTGATGAAAATAAGACTTGACTGGCAGACCTCATTCAGTTGAAACTTTTCAAGTTTAAGCTCAAACTTTCCGGATTCGATCTTGGAAACATCCAGAATATCGCTGATCAGACCCAACAGGTGTTGTCCACTGGAGTGGATGATCTCAATGGACTGACTTTGTTTTTCATTGATGGAGCCGTGTACTCCTTCAAGTAGGATCTCGGAATAACCCAAAATACCGTTAAGCGGCGTGCGTAATTCGTGGCTCATGTTCGCAAGAAATTCATCCTTGGTGCGGTTGGCGCGGAGCAGTTCGGCGGTACGTTCCTTTACCCGTGTTTCCAATTCATTGGCATGATGCTGGAGCAATTCCTCTGTCCGTTTGCGCTCGGTAATGTCCATATACGTCCCGAGTACGCCCGTGATCTCCCCCCTGGAATTGCGCAGGGGTATCTTGCTTGTAAGCAGGGTAATGACCTTTCCTTCGGGTGTAGTCTGGATTTCTTCGATGAGAAGCTTTGGACTGCCGTTTTCTATGACCTGCCTGTCGTCGCTCCGATACAATTCTGCCTGAGCCTTCCATCCCATCGCATAGTCATCCTTGCCAATGATGTCTTTTGGATCGGTAAACCCTGCATCATGTGCGAAGATCGCGTTACATCCCAGATATTTGAGATTCCGATCTTTCCAAAAAACCCTGGTGGGGATGGTGTTGATAATTCCCTCAATAATCAGTTTTGAGGTTCGCAGGGCTTCCTCCGCCTGCTTGCGCTCGATTTCGGCATCCAGCGCATCAAGCACATAGGAAATATCCATCCCGATCCCATCCAGCAGCTGTTGGTCGTCATCATCAAACCCATGGGTTTCGGATGTGTACACGGAGAAGGCGCCGACGGAAATGTCCTTTTGACGAATTGGGACCGATGCTGATGAGCGATAGCCCCGCTGTAAAGCCTGGTCACGCCAGGCTGACAAATGGGAGGCATTGGCGATATCCTGGCAGATGATGGAGTGTCCTGCGTGAATTGCCATAATAAATGGCCCCCCATGCATTTTTTCGTCATTTATATTAATTTTTACATCGTTCAAATAGCCATGTTCTTCCCCGGCAAACGCGATTGGTTTTACATTTCCGTTGGACTCGTCGATCATACCAATCCATGCCATGCGGAATTTGCCATACACAATGGCGACACGGCAGATGTCAGAGAATAAGGTTGACCGGTCTTGTGCCCGCACGATCGTTTGATTGATCTGGCTGATGGTGGCATACAAGCGGTTAATGCGGTGGATTTTTGCCTCAGCCTGTTTGCGCTCTGTAATATCAATGGCGGTGGATAATACACAGGTCTCGTTGTTAAGTTCGATAATTTCCATCGAACCCAGGACGACACGCGATTCACCTGATCTGTGTCTTAATACCATTTCCTGGTTGTGGATAAAACCCTCTTCGCTCATTTGATGTGCGTACTCATTCCGTTGTTCAGGTGAAGTGATCTTCAAATTTAGCGATGTGGAACCAATGAGTTCTTCACGGCTGAAACCAATAAGTTCAGAAAAGGCAGCATTGGCATCAATGTAGACTCCATCTGAGGCACGAGTGATTGCCAGTCCTACAGGTCCGGATTGAAATGCCTTGTGGAAGCGTTCTTCGCTTTTGCTCAATGCCTGTTCTGCCTGCTTGCGGTCGGTAATATCAGTCAGCATGACCCGAGATTCCTGTCCTCCTTCGAAACATGTGGCTTCAAGGCGAACCCAGAGCGGTCTGTTTCCCTCTTTTGCTAACCTTAATTCGCAAGTCTCCATCCCTTTACCCACCCACAGGTTTTCCAGGAAGGTGCCAAAAGTGGTACGGTACTCAGAATCCACAAACGATCCCAGCCTCTGTTTGATCAGGTTGGCTCGCGTCACCACACCCAGCAGGTTTGCCCCCGCAAGGTTGACTTGACGGATCGTGCCGTCGTGCGCCAGCCTAAAGTACCCCACAGGTGCGAAGTCGTATAAGTCGGTATAAAGGAGATATGCGTGTTCTGTCTCTGCCTGCGCTTTTTTCAAAACCTCGTTTTGCTTTTCCAATTCGGTCAGGTGTACTTCCAGTTCATGGACCTGGTGCTGGGAATCCGTCTCTGCCATATGTGGATCTTTGTTCCTCTCTGAGTTATGCTGCAGGTCACCCTTGGGTAATGCGCCGATTTCTTTCACAGATGACCCATCTCAGTACAATTGCGCCCGGCTTGTTTTGCCGCATACATGGCTTCGTCGGCGTGGCGGATCAGGTCTTCAACTGATTTTGCCTGCGCGCCGTTACCCATTTCAACAATGCCAATGCTAAGCGTGACTTGTGCAACCCCATTTTCTGTTGGCAGGCGGATCGCTGAAGCAATTTCCCGGATGCGTTCGGCTAGGGGGTAAGCTTGTTCCGCATTTGTCATCGGCAGGATGATCACGAACTCTTCGCCGCCGTATCGCCCGAAAACATCGGAAGAGCGCAGTTCTGCTTTGGCAGTCTGTGTCACCCGCTGCAGCATTTGATCGCCTGCTGCATGTCCGAAGGTGTCATTGACCTGCTTAAAATGATCGATATCGATCATCATTACGGCCAGCGGCTGATGATATCTAACCGCGACCTCAAATTCATGGTCGGCGAGTTCATACAAGTGACGGCGGTTGTTGATGCCGGTCAGTCCATCGATGAGCGAAAATTCCTTTTCACGGGTGAGAGCGGCTTTAAGTTCAATGTTTGCCGCCTCCAGACTTTCTTTCATGTATTTTAATTCTGTCTCTGCCAGTTTACGTTCGGTGACGTCACGAATGATGATTAAAACCCTATCCTGGTCATAGGCGTTGATGCGTGCTTCGAAATAATGCCGCCTATCGGCGAGCTCCAGGACATATTCAAGGGCTTGGATCTCGCCAGTTTCAAAGGCAAGATCGAATTTGTGTTGAATAGCCTGAGCCTGCTCCGGCGGCATTACCTCCCAGGCGGTGTGACCCAAAAAAACTTCGGGCTGGGCAATTAATAATTGGGGATTATTTGCATGATAGTCGATGTAAACCCCCGCGCGATCCTGAACAAACAACAGATCAGGTATGGCACCCACGAGGGCGCGGTTTCTTGCCTGGCTGTCGCGCAGCGCGTTTTCCATCTGCTTGCGTTCGGTGATGTCCCGAGCACTAACACGAGTGCCAAGTGGACCGCCTTGCGCATCGTAAATGGGCTGCCAGGATAACCCCAACCAACGTAATCCTTTATTTTTGTGAAAATAGCGGAATTCGAGATTTTTTTTCCGATCGCCGCGCAGGGCTTCCTGGAAGCGCTCGATGAACATTGGCCGGTCTTCATCAATGATTATGGTCGAAATAAAATCAGGATTTGCGAGAACTTCATGTTCAAAATATCCGGTGATTTCTTCAACGGCGGGGTTTGTCCAAAGATATTTTCCATCCAACCCGAACCAAGATTCCCAATCTACGGTGTAATTGGCTATTGCCTGGAATTTTTCCTGACTTTCTTGCAGTGCCTCCTCGGCCTGTTTGCGTTGGGTGATATCCTGGATTATCGGTAAAAAGAATAATGGTTTCTGGTTTGCATCGCGGATCAGGCGAATACTGATCTCTCCCCAGACGATCGTGCCATCTTTACGCAGGTAGCGTTTCTGTGATGTATATGACCCTATTTTCCCCTCAGCCAACTGCTTTAATTCATTCATCCCGATCAGTTTATCTTCAGGATGGGTAACATCTGTTATGGTTTTTCCGATCAATTCCTGTTCTGTGTAACCAAGAAAATTACAGAAGGCGGAATTACTTTTTATAAAACACTTATCCAGGCCGACCATAACAGACCCGACAGGTGATTGGTCAAACATGCTGCGGAATTTTTCTTCGCTTTGTATGAGTTCATTCTCAATTCGCTTACGGTCGGTGATATCCTGCAAAATGCAGTGTGTTTGTTTGAAGGCTCCGTTTATTTCATACCCAATGCGCCCCTCGAAGGCGATCCAATGCCGGGATCCATTTTTATGCAGCATTTCAAACTCGCTATGAATTTGTCCGGCGGCTTTGAATATCGGGAAGCGCTTCCGGAAAGCATCTGCATAATCCCCCGACAGGAATTCGCCAAACCATTTTCCGATCACTTCCTCCCGGGCATAGCCCAGTGTATTGAGCCAGGTCTGATTAACATCCAGGAACCGTCCCTCTGCATCCAGGGCTTGATACCCAAGAGGAGCCTTGTCGAACAGCATCCGGAATCTTTCTTCGCTTTGTCTAAGCCTCTGCTCTGCCTGTTTGCGCTCAGTAATATCTTCAAGGGTTACAAAAACCTGATACGGTTTATCTTCGTTCGGCTTGAACTGGGGAATGGCATTTATGTTGATCCAGACATTGCCCTCTCTACGTGGATTGTAGACTCCGATAATTGCGTTGCGAATGACCTGACCGGTTTTTAATGCCAACATCGAAGGATGCTGTTCAGCCGGCAGATTATCTCCGTTTTCTGTAAAGACTTTCCATTGGGGGGCATAGGAAGTTTTCCCCAGAAATTGTTCACGGTCCAATCCCAATATTTCCAACGCGGAGGCATTTACATCAACCAGGGTACCGTCTGCCTGTTGATAGAATGCGCCTTGTGACATGTTCTCGAACATCGTTCGATATTTATTTTCACTTTTGAACAACGCTTCTTCCGCCTGTATTCTTTCGGTTAGATCAACATTCAGGCAGAATAACTCCGGCGCATGTCCCGGAACAGTTACAATTGCATGACTTGAAAAGACCGATACAAGCGAGCCGTCCTTGCGCATTAAAGCCAGTTCTGCAGCCGGGATGGGGTGCCCGCTGTCGGACATTTGCTTAATAGCCTGCCTAACCTCGTCACGCATTTGCGGAGGAATGATCAGATCCAGCAAGTTTTTCCCAATTGCCTCCTTTGCGCTGTAACCGTAAAGTTTTTCTGATGCGGTATTCCAGTACTGGGTAGTCCCATCTGCAGCAAATCCCTGGACGGCTATGTTTTGAATATCCTGTAATATGGTACGGAAACGGGTTTCACTCTCCTGCAGAGCCTTTTCGGCTTGCTTGCGCTCAGTGATATCTATCATCAGAGCACGGGATTCGAGCCCGCCTTCAAAACAAGAGGCTTCCATCCGCACCCAGATCTGTTTGTCCTCCTTTTTTTTCAGCAGGAGCTCGCAGGTATCTTTTCCTTTGCCAGAATCCAGAATTTTTAGGAAATCACCTAAAACAATGCGGGATTCAGCGGAGACAAACAAACCCAGCCGCCGATCGATCATTTTAGTCCGTTCAATCCCAAACAGGTTTACTCCTGCGGCGTTGACCTGACGAATCGTCCCGTCACGACCAAGCGTCAGGTAGCCAACTGGGGCAAAGTCATACAAATCTGTAAATTGACGATAGGCTGATTCTGCTTCAGCCCGGGCTTGGATCAACTTCTCATTCTGCATTTCCAATTCGATCTGATGCACCTCCAGTTCCTGGATAAGGTGCTGGCCATTGGCTTCTGCCGCGACAGAGGAGACTCGCTTTTTGTGTTCGCTCAGTTTCGCCTCTGCCAGATGGGTCAGGTCAGACTTGGATGGCTTGTCTTTTTTTTTCATGCCATACTCCCTTATCGTTCACGCCAATGGGGACGACGTTTTCCGGTCGTGAGAATCTCACCGCCATTGGCACCGTTTTTCTTGATGCGCAGTCGATTCCTGACTTGAAAAAACTGCATAGCTGTAACTGCGCTGGAGCAGTTCAACCAGGAAAGCCTTGCGGGTTGGGTCGAGGTGTTGATCAATGATAAAAGCCATGCCGCTTTCGGTGGGGACATTGGCAAGGATCACTTCCAGCGCCTTTAATCCGCCCGCCGAAGCCCCGATGCCAACGATGGGAAAACTGCCATGGTTTGCATGTGATTCATGCGTGCCAAGAGAGAAGGATAATTGATCTGGTCTGGTGATTTTTGACTTTTTACCAGGTTTGGCTTTTTGAGTCATAATGATCCTTTTGCTTTTCATTGTTTGTTAGGAGGGTTCTTCGTTGATCTTCCCCCAATTATTGTTCGCAGTTTTCCTATTATTCATATTTTACACCGTAAATCCTGCCAAAGAAGGATATATCCCGGACTTTTCTCGTGATCTCCAGTCAACCTCTTACAAAGTGTTGTGACTTAATCCAACGTCACCTGATTTCTTCCATTTTGCTTGCTTTGATACATTAACTGATCGGCACGCTCGATGATCGATGTCATTGTATCTGTTTTGCGCACCAGAGTGGCACCGATGGAGACCGAGACCGAGATTTTCTCCCCGTTGACGGTGATTGCGGAACTTGCGATCAGGGCACAAAGTTTTTCTGTAATGCGGGAGAGGCTTTCCTTGTTAATGTTATACAGCAGAGCAATAAACTCTTCGCCGCCCCATCGTCCGTAGATATCTGTACCGCGCAGATGTCCTGAAAGGTTTTTGGCGGTGTTGCGTAAAACGTGATCTCCTTCAAGGTGTCCGTACGTGTCGTTGATGGTTTTGAAATGGTCAATATCCAGAAAAAGCAAACCAAATGGAATTTGGTGTTGGTTGTATTCGAGAATGGCCGTATTGATCTTTATTTCCAGGAATTTACGATTCCCCGCACCGGTTAACGGATCATGGAAAATATCCTTTTCCAGTTCATTGACCCTTCGTTTCATTTTTGACAGGGACTGATTGTTGCTAAAGACTTCCACTGCGCCAATGACAGTATTTTGATCGTCGTAAATGGGTGAGGTTCGCACCAGCACCGGCACTCGATAGCCTTCTGCATGGCGCAAATTTACCTCCGCTTCACGCGGCTTACCGTCCTGAATCGTCGCCAACAGCGGGCATCCCTTTTTGCAGAGGTGCTGACCGTCATCAGATACGTGATCAAGAATGTTGTTGTAACAAAACTTGCCAACCATGTCCCCCTCTGAATATCCTGTGATCCTTTCTGCTCCTTTATTCCAGTAGGAGATCAGGCGTTCTCTGTCCACAAAATATACCCCGTCGTATAGATTGTCCAACAGGCTTTTATGGAATTGATCTGTTAAGGGAGGTATTGTCATATGTAGATGATAACATTAGGGCCCGTAAGGTAGACTTACAAATAATTTACATTTTAGACAAAACGATATAGTTACCCGGAGGATAACCACTGTAGGAGGCTTAATTTTGCCTGGAATTTATTTTGAGATCGGCAGCGTATAGCCGCCATCCACCACAATGGTTTGTCCCACGATCATTTCCGCGGCGGGGGTGCATAAAAAACCTACAACCTCAGCCACCTCCTCAGGGGTGACTAACCTTCCCGCGGGAACCTGCTGAATGAAATCCTGCAGGATGCGATCCTGGTTTCCCATGGAGGAAAAATGATTGAGCGCATCCGTCTTGACCACACCTGGTGATACCGCATTAACGTTGATCCCCTTCAGGATTAATTCCACACCCAGATAGCGTGTGAGGGATTCCAGTGCGGCTTTGCTTGCGCCGACCACTACATAATCGGGCAGGACTCGAGCCGAGCCTGGGCTGGAAATGCTGACAATTTTCCCTCCCCCACGATTTTCCATCAACGGTGTGGCGCGCTGGGCAGCGAAGAGGAGGGCGCGCGCATTTATGTTCATGGTCCACTCCCAGCCTTTGGGTTTTTGTTCCAGAGCGGGGCGGTTATAACCAGAGGCTGCGTTGTGGACGAGGATGTCCAGGGCGTCAAATTCTTTTTTTACTTCATCGAACAGCCGATTCAGGTCGTCAAGGTCGCCGACATCCGCTTTCACTACCAGGGCACGGCGTCCGAGTTTTTCGATCTCATGAGCAGTCTCTTCGGCAGGGACACGGTTACGAAAGAAATTTACGATCACATCTGCGCCATGCCGGGCAAAGTGCAGGGCAGTGGCGCGGCCGATACCACGACCTGAGCCGGTGACAAGTGCGGTCTTGTTTTGAAACATCATAATTACACCTTGGCAGTTCGCCGCCGAAAATGCTAAAAAAGGATCTGGAAATTAAATTTACTTCCCCGGGTACCATAAGAACGATCCGGTTTAATCAAAATAAAGATTAAGATCAGAACAATCAAATTGGTTTCCGCAGTTGGGGCAGATGACCTTGCAGTTTTTTTCAAACATCGAGGTTCCACAGCGGTCGCAGTGCCAGACCCTTTTCCCGTTCCATTCCAGGTCCATGAAAAGCGATGGATCAAACTCCTTGATCCTCTCCGTACCCAGGCGTTTTATTTCCTGGTTGACATGTGTGAGATCGCGTTTCAGCCTTCCTATGTGGATCCCCCTGCAAACATCAGGATAATCCTTTAATAGCCGCATACAGCGTTCGTGCATTTTGACAGCGCCTTCATAATTCCCGCGTGTGATATGAAAGTAGACCACCGCAGCTTGCAGTACACCCTGGTACAAACTGCGAATTGCCCCCTTCTCATCGTGCCAGGCGTCCTCCAGTTCCTCGTGTGATTCAAAGAACTGCTTCTCATTGAACAATCTCAATCCCTCCACTACTTTTGGAGGCAATGCGCCATCGCAATCATCGCCCATGCATCCTCGCATATGTTTATTTTGAAAAAGTCTGATCTCAGTTAAAAGTATAACATGAGGCTCGGGCTCTAATGGTAGAATCGGTCCATGGTGAAAAAGGTACTTGGTGACAAACTCACGATCCTGACTGTTTCCATTCTGACGCTGCTTTCTATGGTTGTTTTGTCCAGTGCACTCAGGGATATCTCCTTTCGTCCTGCGCGCCGCTTGAGCCGTGAAGAGTCAGAAGTCGCCAGCGCCCCTGTAAGTTCAATCGTCGAGAATATTGCAGAAATATCATTGGAAAAGCAGATCGCTTTTCTAGTAATGCTTTTTATTTTCAGTATACTGGTTGTGGCGCTCCTTCCGCCGGAGATGAGAAAAAGACTATTCAGGCAGTTCCTCCGCCTGTTACTTGGCGGGATGCTTCTCATGTATTTACTTAAAATTAAACCGGATTTTTTCTCTTCCTTATTTTCTGCGCCAGGTCTTGAAGCAGGGGAGGGCATTCCTCCTCAAACCGAAGCACTCCCTCCACCCGTTTTTGAGGCTCCTCAAGTTTCGGAGTGGATCACTTATTTAGTTACATTTGGCATCCTCTTATTGATGGTGCTCATTATTTGGCGGGTCAATCGCTGGTGGAGTCATCGTAAATCGGCATTGGATGCCCCGGTTCCCCTGACCGGGATCGTTGGGGCTGCCCGCGCTTCACTCCGATCCCTTGCGTCTGACGGCCCCGCACAGGATAAGATCATTCAATGCTATGCCGACATGAGTCAAGTGGTGGATGTGCGGCGGGGTTTGTTCCGTGAGTTTGCCATGACCCCTGCTGAGTTTGCCTTGCGCCTCGAAGTTGCGGGATTGCCCCCAGAGCCGGTTACGCGCTTGACCCGTTTGTTTGAATCTGTTCGCTATGGCACCCGAATTTCAACCCAGGGTGATGTGGATGAGGCGATTGCCTGCCTTACTGCTATTTTGAAATATTGCGGGGAGGTTTCATTGTGACCCGCCGAAAATTCCTGTTCGCTGGCGTGATATTTTCTGCCCTGGTCCTGGCTTTTTTTCTGCGTGATGTGGTCGAGCGGGTAATCATCGTTCCACTGGTGTATCTTTGGTGGTTGTTGGGTTTATATTATTCCATCCTTCCGCAATTCGCTTTATGGCTGCTATTGGTTGCAATCGCTGTTTTTTCCGCAGTTACAGTGCTTGCACCGCGATTTGCAAATCCGGGAGTTTTCATGCCTCAGGCGAAACCACCGAAAGGTCAAATAGAAAGCCTCATCGGTTGGTTGGAAAAATCTCAGCGCGGCGGCAGTTATTATAAATGGCTGGTCGCAAACCGCCTTGGTAAGACCGCCAGGGAAATCCTGGCGCAGCGTGAGGGAGAACCTATTAGTAAAAAATTTGGGCGCCTGACGGGACGAGATTGGAATCCACCGCAAAAAATTGATGAGTATCTCGAGAGTGGATTGAATGGTTCGTTCGCAGATTATCCCCGTCCCCGCTGGTCTCCGGGCGGGTCTGGTTCCCAACCCACGCCTTTGGATGCAGACCCAAACCAGGTGATCGAATATCTTGAAAATGAGATGAAGATTACCCCGAAAAATAATTTCGAAGAACTTTGAATGATAAACATTCCATGGTTTGGTCTTTTAATAGTATCAATTCAATCGTGAATGAAATCAGGATAATTTTTCCAACAGACAAGTTTTCGCATTGCGCATAATGGTCGCTGCTGTAAAACAATTAAACGATGTGGAATTAGTAATTCAGGAAAGCAGGTGCGACACGTATATACTCCTCGTGCAGGCTTCGCAAGCCCCCGTTGTCTTGCACGAGGAGTACACTGAAAAAGGTTTAGGCTCTTTTATGTGGAGGAAAAACTATGGACATCGGGAAAGTATCTGAACTTGGGAGTCAGGTGATTGACGAAGTGGAACGAGCCGTGGTCGGCAAGCGCGGCTTGCTGGAAATGATCATGGCTGCTTCATTGGCAGGCGGGCACGTACTGCTGGAGGATTATCCTGGTCTTGGAAAGACGTTGATCGCGCGCAGTTTTGCGTCCGCGCTTGGTCTGGATTTTAAGCGTATTCAATTCACGCCCGATCTATTACCGGGTGACATCACGGGTGGTTATATTTTTAACCGCACCAAAAACAAATTCGAGCTTCGTAAAGGTCCGGTCTTTACGAATATCCTGCTTGCAGATGAGATTAACCGTGCATCACCAAAAACCCAATCTGCGCTGCTGGAAGCCATGCAGGAGGGGCAGGTCACGATGGAAGGCGAAAGTCTTAAGCTGCCAGACCCATTCCTGGTGCTAGCCACACAAAACCCGATCGAATACGAAGGTACATTTCCCCTGCCCGAAGCGCAGTTGGATCGTTTTATGTTGAAATTAACAGTGGGCTACCCCAGCCTGGACGAGGAGAAGGAAATATTGCAACGCCGCCGCGAGAGAAAACAGGAGGAAGTCTCGCTCAAACAGATCAGCACCCCAAGACAATTGCTCGAAATGCGCGCTGCCCTCGAAACCGTGTATGTGGATCCTGACCTTGAGGGATATATCTCTGCCCTGGTTCACGCCACGCGCACTGATCGTCGTGTGGCTGTTGGGTCAAGCCCGCGCGGGTCACTGGCGTTCCTCAAAATGGCACGCGCGCATGCTGTGCTTGCAGGACGGGATTACATACTGCCCGACGATGTGAAGCATTTTGCCGTATCCGTCTTAAGCCATCGCCTTATGCTTCAACCCGAATATTGGATGTCGCGCGAGATGAATAAGGATATCATCCGCGACGTGTTGAAAGCCACTCCCGTTCCGGTCGTTCGCTGAAGTGTATCGCCCGATTCTTTTATCTGCGTTGATCTATGGCTTGCTGCTTGCAGGGTTGATCTCTCTGCGCGGTGAGTTGATCGCTTTTTCCCTACCATTCATGCTTTATCTGCTTTATGGGTTTTGGAATGCGCCTGGAGCGCTTAACCTTCAGATACAGCGCCGCCTTTCCAGCGATCGAATTACGCCTGATGGCGAGACGATCGTTACATTGACGGTAACAAATCATGGGGCGGATATTGACGAACTTGTGCTTGACGAAATGATCCGTCCGCAGTTGAGTATCCGCGATGGTTCACCCCGCCACCTGATCCAACTTCCGAAGGGCACTTCCCATACTTTTCAATACACTGTTGCCGGCATGCGTGGTTCATATCACTTTGAGGGTACCTTTGCAGCAACAACAGACCTGTCGGGTCTGACACGTCAGGAGCAGGTGGTCAGATCTGAGGAACGGTTATTCATTTTTCCCGATTTCAGACGGTTGAAGCGTGTGTCCATTCATCCACGCAGGACGCGTGTTTATGCGGGAATGATCCCTGCACGTGTAGGCGGCAGGGGTATCGAATTCTTCGGTGTGCGCGAATATCAATCCGGCGATTCTCCCCGGTCCATTAATTGGCGCGTCAGCGCGCGGCATGTTGATAATTTATATTCCAATGAATATCAACAGGAGCGGGTAGCGGATGTGGGTATTGTGCTTGATGCGCGTGTACGCACAAATTTATTTCAATCCAATCACTCAATTTTCGAATACGCGGTTACAGCTACAGCGGCGCTCGCTGATGTATTTTTGACACAGGGTAATCGTGTGGGCTTGCTGGTTTACGGCGCATATCTTGGCTGGACGTTGCCCGGATATGGAAAGATCCAGCGTGAGCGAATTATGCAGGCACTGGCTCATGCCGAGATAGGTGTTAGTTCTGTTTTTGCCGGCTTGGAGCATTTATCTCCCCGCATGTTTCCACCTGAGTCACAGATCGTCCTGGTCAGCCCCCTGGTGGGCGATGATCTGGAAGTCCTCATCCAACTGCGCGGGCGCGGCTACCAGGTGATGGTCATCAGTCCAGACCCCGTCAAGTTTGAAGTTTCACATCTGCCAAAATCTCAGCTTGTACATACAGCTGCGCGCGTCATCCGTATGGAACGGGATCTGTTGATCCGCAGGTTGGAGCGTGCTGCAATCCAGGTTGTCGAGTGGGACGTGTCCATTCCGTTGGACCAGGCTGTCAGTTCGCTGTTGGTGCGTCAAAGGAGGCTTTTGTGACATTGATCGGTCTTATTGTCAGTATTGTGATCTCTTCCGCATCGCTTGCGTGGGGATTCGCTCAAAGCGGGTTTCCCTCTTTTTCCACCTGGATTATTATCATTGGTTTGGGATGGCTGCTTGCAATCTGGCAGAGATGGAACTGGTATTCCTCGATTGCCCTGATTGTTTTTACAATCCTTTCCGCCCTCGGTTTGTGGTTTGGATTTATCCCTGGATGGCTGTTTGCTGGAGGTGTCTTTGCACTCTTCGCTTGGGATATGGCTGAATTTCGACTGCGTCTGGTGGTAATGGCAAAGGATGATGATACACGAGGTATTGAGCGACGGCACCTTGCACGCGTCAGCCTGCTTGCGCTGGTTGGAATGGCACTCGCATCCATCACAATGCTCCTGCGCGTGAAATTTTCCTTTGAGTGGGGTGTACTGCTCGTAATCGTTACCCTGCTCGGCCTGGGACAGCTGGTCGGCTGGTTCAGGAGATAGATCGGGGTGATAACATAACCTGCACGCCTGAAGTAGTTCACATCCAGGATTAAATTACTTCACGCTGACGGGATTGCAGCGCTATATTTCCAAGCCATTCTTCCGTTTCCCGTGGAGTGGAAAAGTGTATGACCTTGAGGTGTGTATGTTCGGGAAGGGTGAAAAGACTCGGGTATTCACGTTTACGCCGCCAGTAGGTTTTGAATAACCAATGGAACAATGACTCGTCTGACCATAATTTCAGGTGTCCCCAAAATTTCTCACGGTTCCCATTCCATAATTCCTCCTGTGTGATCGCCCGGCGGATGGTGCGCTTGAACAATCGCCAGAATACAATGTGAAAAGGATAATCCAGCCATATGACACATTCGGCGCGACGCCAGATCATATCGCGTACGATGTGATAATTCCCCGCCACCACCCACGAAATTGAATTGATGGCTGTTTCAACCCGCGCACGAAATACATCATTAGGCGCCTCCACCCATTCAGGATCCCAGTGTAGCGCATCCAATTCAATAAAGTCCGCACCAATAATTTGGGCAAGGTTTTCAGCCAATGTGGATTTGCCTGAGGAGGTTGTGCCGACCACGACAATACGATGATGGAGGAAGGTGTTCATCAGTACGGGATTATAATCTTGACAATTGCAAATCCAAATTCCAAAACTAAAAAACGAAGAGGTTTCCATGTTCGATCTCCCTGACAATGAAATTCTACCGCTCTCAAAGGAGCATGTCTTCTGGACATGGTCTGCGCAAGCCAAAGTAAACCCAATTGCAATCAAGCGAGCCAAGGGCGTTTATTTTTGGGATGTGGAAGATAAACGCTACCTCGATTTCAACTCCATGACAATGTGTGTCAACATCGGTCACGGGGATGAGCGCGTCATCAAAGCCATGCAGGAACAGGCGGCGGAGCTTTCCTATGCTGCGCCAGGCATGGCAACGAAAATCCGTGCCTTGGCAAGCAAGGCTGTGGCAGAGATCACACCGCATGGAGCGTTATCCAAAATCCTGTTCACCCTCGGCGGTGCAGATGCAAACGAAAATGCCATTAAACTGGCGCGAGGATATACAAAGAGACATAAGATCCTTGCGCGTTATCGTTCTTATCATGGGGCATCTGCGGGGGCGATGGCTGTTACCGGTGATCCGCGCAGAGTGGGTTGGGAACCGAACTTAATGACAGGTGTGGTACATTTTCTTGATCCGTATCGATATCGCTCCACTTTCCACCGTACAAATAATGACATTTCAGAAACAGAATTTGCGCGCGATTATCTCAATCACCTGGAGGAAATAATTTTATATGAAGGTCCCGAGTCTATTGCGGGTATCCTCATGGAATCTGTGACAGGCACGAACGGCATTATCATCCCGCCGCAGGGGTATATGCAGGGCGTGCGCAAATTGTGTGACAAATATGGCATCGTGATGATCTGTGATGAAGTAATGAGCGGATTTGGTCGCACGGGTAAAATGTTTGCCATTGAGCATTGGGACGTTGTGCCGGATATCATGACGATGGCAAAGGGATTGACCTCTGCATACGCACCGCTGGGCGCAGTGGCAATGAAACCAGAGATTGCGGCAGCTTTTAATGAGCACGCCTTTGAGAGTGGGCTGACCTATACGTCACACCCCATTTCACTGGCGGCAGCGATCGCTAATATTAACGCTATGAAGCAAGACAGAATGGTCGAACATGCCGCAGAGATGGGGCTGGTACTGCGAAAAATGTTAACTGATCTGGGCGAAGCGCACCCTTCTGTTGGAGAGGTCCGTAATATTGGGTTGTTTGGAATCCTTGAATTGGTTAAAGACCGCAAAACCAAGGAGCCATTGGCTCCCTGGAATGGGTCATCACCCGAAATGGTCGCATTGAAAAAACATTGTACTGATCACGGCTTGTTTCTTTACACCCACTGGCATACTGTATTGATCATACCCCCCTTAATCATTACCGAGGAGCAGTTGAAGGAAGGTATGGATATTCTGGATGGAGCGCTGGATATTACGGATCGGGCAGTAAAATTATAAACGTAGTACCTTTGCCGACATCACTTTCCACATCAATCGTCCCGCCATGTGCGAGGACGATTTGTTTTGTGATGGCAAGCCCCAACCCGCTGTGTGTGCGGTCACTGCGCGATCTTTCTCCGCGCCAAAACCTGTCGAAGATGAAGGGCAAGGCTTCAGGTGTAATCCCTGAACCTGTATCTTTGACCTTGATCCGAACCCCGCCGTTAATTGATCCAGTTTCAATGAATATCTTTCCTTCTTTGGGCGTGTGTTGAATCGCGTTTGATATCAGGTTGGATAACGCTTGATTGAGTCTGTCATAGTCTGCTGTGATCTTCTGCTCCGGGTTGGGAACATCTGTGGTCAGAATAATACCGAAAGATGCAGTCTGGGAGGAGAAACTTGAAGTGAGGTCGTCGATCAGTTCGGTAATGTGAAATTGTATTGGGTGAAGCGGGAGTTGCCCGGCTTCTGCCAGAGAGAGTGTCTGCAGATCGTTCACCAACCGCGCAAGCAATTGGGTTTCTTCCAGAGTATTGGTAATGTGATCGGGCGTCGCTTCGTAAACGCCATCCAGAATTCCTTCCAGATTGCCCTGGATGATGTGGAGTGGCGTGCGAAGCTCATGAGCGATGTCGGCAGTCAGGTTGCGGCGCTGTTGGTCGGAGCGCTCCAATTCGGCGATCATGTGGTTGAACCGCCGGGCAAGTTGCCCCAAGTCACCCGGAAAATGTTCGCGCACGCGCACACTTAAGTCTCCCTCTGCAACCGCATCAATTGCAGACATGACATCTGCCATGGGTCTGCCAAAACGGCGAAAACCCCAGCGGCCAATGAGCGAAGCAATAAAAATTAATAGCAGGGGAAATCCGCACAGTGGAATTAAAATACCACCGTGAAACTCATGCTGGTTTTTTGTAACGAAAAAATAAGCTGCAACTGCAATGGCTGCAACGATGAAGAATGTCATTGCGCCAAAGACAAAAGCCACACCGCGAAAAAAGGAGCGGCGCTTTTCATTCCAGCTCGACGGGAAATGTGAATGGTTGTGCGGCTGCATATTACTTGTGTTCCATGTAACGATAGCCGATGCCGTACACAGTTTCGATCAAGGGTGTCCGGGCTTCGGTCTCCAACTTGCGGCGCAGGTTTTTGATGTGCGAATCCACACTGCGGTCTATGCTGGATGCCGCGCCGTGCAAGTTGTCGAGTAATTGTTCACGGGTCAGGGTTTGTCCGGGGCGGCTGGCGAGAAGTTGTAGTAGTTTGAATTCGTTAGGGGTTAACTTGATGGAAGTATTATCGTAAGAAACCGTGTATGCTTCCGTGTCGATTTCAAGCGCACCGACACGTATCACACTTGGTATTTTGACTTCGCCTTTTGACCTGCGAAGAAGCGCCCGTATACGGGCAACCAGTGCACGGGGTGAAAAGGGTTTGGTGATGTAATCATCCGCGCCGATTTCAAGACCCGTGACCTGGTCCACTTCCTCAGCCAGGGCGGTGAGCATGATGATGGGTACATCACTCTCGCGGCGCAGGATCTTACAGACTTCCCGGCCATCCATGATGGGAAGCATAAGGTCAAGGACGACCAGGTCGGGTTTTTCGCGTCGGGCAGTTGTCAACGCAGATTGGCCGTCAGAGGCAACTGTGACACGAAACCCGTTCTTCTCAAGGTAATCGCGTGCAAGGCGGGTGATTTTTGGTTCGTCATCTACGACGAGAATAAGTTCCTGCATGAGAGGGAGTATACGGTAGAAAAGGAGAATTATGTGGGAGGATGAATTGAAAAGTGGATCAAGTAAGAGCGGGTGGAAAAGATGATACGTTCTGGCGGCGATCTACGCAATGCCAGAACATATCATTAATTTTACTCAGATTTACATTTGTTCTTTACTTTCACTTCCCTTGACTTCCTCCTTATTTTCAGTGCTTTCAGGTTTCATCCACGGAGGAGTTCCCCAGGGGGATCCATGTGGTCCATATGCCCAGGGGCCATGCCCCCACATCATGCTGCGGAAAAATATCATTTTCATAAAGCCCAAAAACAAAAGCAACAGGATGATGGAACCACAGATGGCTCCAAACGGATTGAATCCGAAGTGATGTCCGCGCATGGCAAAGGGCGGGTAGCCGAAGCCAAAATTGCGCGGATACATCGTTTGTGGGACAGGTTGACCATTCTCGTCGGCTTTTTCTATGGCTTTGGCGACGATGGGGGCTTGTCTGATTCCCTGTGCCATGCCTGCCTTGTAACTAAATGCGCCTGCGCCTGCGATCAGCCCAAGTACAAGGAGAGCGCCAAATATACGAAATAGAATTAACTGACTTTTTTTCATTTTACCTCCAGTGGTTGATTAATAAATTTTTTCTTGCGCCCCTACTTTATCAATCCATTGTGTAGGAATTGTGGACAGGAGCGGGAGAGTTTATGGAGGTTGGATAAATATCCGATTGTAACTTTTTCCGTTTGTGAGCATCTGATACAATGCAGCACGGTCTTGTAGCAGACAAGATCTTGTCTTTGTTATGCTAAAAAATCCATTAAATCAGATTAATTTTACACCGAGGAAGATAACAATGTCCACAAAAGGCAATGAAAAACATGTTAAAGTATTGGTGCTTGGGTCAGGCCCCGCAGGATTGTCTGCAGCTTTGTATGCTGCCCGCGCAGAACTTTCTCCCGTAGTTTTGACGGGGATGCAATTGGGTGGACAAGCCGCGTTGACACATTCAATCGAAAACTACCCTGGCTTTCCCAAAGGTGTGGGCGGGGCTGAGTTAGGTGATCTATTCCAGAAGCAGGCCGAGCATTTTGGCGCAAAAGTTGAATTTGACACAGCGCATGAAGTGGACTTTTCGCAACGCCCGTTCACGGTGACAACTGATAGTGGCGAATATAAGGCGGATACGCTGATTGTCAGCACTGGTGCAAGTTCCATTCACCTGAATGTCCCGGGTGAAGTGGAGATGACTGGGCGTGGCGTCTCATACTGTGCCACCTGTGATGGTTGGTTCTTCAAAGATAAGAAAGTCGTGGTTGTGGGCGGCGGAGATAGTGCATTAGAAGAGGCGCTCTTCATAACCCGTTATGCATCTTCAGTCACGATCATCCATCGCCGCGAAGAATTTCGTGCGGGAGCGATCTTGCAGAAACGTGCGAAAGAACATCCCAAGATCAAATTCGTCCTAAGCACTGTTATAACTGAGGTGGTAACAGGGGATAAGTTGGAAATTCTCAAGCTCAAGAATGTCAAAACGGGTGAACAATCCACTTTTGAGACCGATGGTTTATTCATATTTATTGGACATTCGCCCAATACAGAGATGTTCAAAGGCAAACTTGAGATGAGTGATCTTGGCTATATCAAGGTGAATGACAAGATGGAAACGAATATTCCAGGGGTATATGTTGCGGGTGAGGCGGCAGACCCCCATTTTCGTCAGGTGATCACCTCGGCAGGGATGGGTGCGGCAGCAGCCATACAGGCGACACGCTTCCTTGAAGCTGAAGAATAACATAACAAGAGAGGAACTCCTGTTTAAACAAGAGTTCCTCTCTTGTTATGTGTGTTTGGCGGTTTTATAAAACTGTGATATTTTGGGCTCTTAATTTGCACTTGTTTCGGATAAAATTGATGAAGATTTATGGTGTCAAAATCGCCAAATATTTCCCGGAGGAAAAATGAAAAAGATTTCCATTGTAGGTGCAGGTAATACGGGCGCAACTGCCGCTCACTGGCTGGCTGAACGCGAGCTTGCGAATGTTGTTTTGTTGGATGTTGTTGAAGGTATGCCGCAGGGCAAGGGTTTGGACTTGTTGGAGGCAATGCCCATCATCGGCAAAGATGCCAAAGTGACAGGCACCAACAATTATATCGATACGAAGGACTCTGACATCATCATCATTACAGCCGGGATTGCGCGCAAGCCGGGCATGAGCCGCGACGATCTATTGAAGACCAATGCTGACATTGTAGGCAAGGCAGCGTTGGAGACATTGAAATATTCGCCTAATGCCATCTTTATCGTGTTGACCAATCCGCTGGATACGATGGCATACCTTGTTATGAAAGTGACCGGGTTGCCACGTGAGCGGGTCATTGGCCAGGCGGGTATTTTGGATTCTGCACGGATGCGTGCATTTGTTGCCATGGAAGCAGGGGTGAGCGTTGAGAATGTGGATTGCTATGTGCTGGGTGGGCATGGTGATGAAATGGTTCCCCTGACGCGTCACTCCAATATTGCCGGGATCCCATTGCGCGATTATTTCCCTGCTGACAAACTCGAGGCGATCGTCAATCGTACGCGGAAGGGTGGTGGGGAGATCGTAAATCTGCTCAAGACTGGATCTGCCTTTTATGCGCCTTCGATGGCTTGTGTCCAAATGGCGGAAGCCATCCTGAAGGATAAGAAGTTGATCGTCCCCTGTGCTACTCACATGCAGGGTGAGTACGGTTTAAATGACATGTATTTCGGTGTGCCTGTCATGCTTGGTGCCGGGGGCATGGAAAAGGTCATTGAATATAAATTTGATGATGTGGAAAAAGCCATGTTCGAAAAGTCTGCCGCCTCGGTGAAAGAGACACATGAGGCGCTTAAGGGTCTGGTGACGTTCTAAACAAGAAAAAGTGAAGGTCAAAAATCGCCAACCCTGACTTTCACCTGAAAATTTTCAGCCAAAGGAAAAAGGAGTAATCATGATTCTGCATGAAAAAATCTCAGCAAAATTACCTGAATGGCGTGGGCGCTTTAAGTCACTTGCAAAGGAGCATGCCGACGTAGTCGTGGATCAGGTAACAGTGGGTCAAATTGTCGGTGGAATGCGTGACATTAAATCCCTGCTAACGGATATTTCATTTGTCGACCCCGCGCATGGTATTCTTTTCCGCGGTATGCCCATTCCCGAAGTGTTGAAGAAACTACCCAGGAGGCGCGGCAATAAAATTCCGATGGTGGGCGGTTTCTATTACCTGCTCATGATCGGTGACCTGCCGACAGGTGAGCAGGCAGAGGAAGTTGAAGCGGAGTGGGCTAAGCGGTCGGAAGTACCCGATCACGTATACAAGATGATCAAATCCATGCCTAAAGACACTCACCCGATGACCCTCCTTTCGCAAGCGGTTCTGGCTTTACAGGGAGGATCGATTTTTGCCCAACGCTATCACTCCATGAAAAAGGACGCTTACTGGGAAGCTGCATTGGAAGACAGTCTTGACTTGACAGCCAAACTTCCGATTATTGCGGCTTTTATCTACCGAATGAAATATTTTGGAGAAACCAAAAAACCGAAATACAATGCAAAACTCGACTACGGGGCGAACTTTTCCAGGATGATGGGCGTTGAGGATCGGAAGGGTTATGCTGACCTTGCCCGCTTATACTTCATCCTGCACTCTGACCATGAATCTGGAAATGTCTCGGCCCACACCATGCACCTTGTCGGCTCTGCCCTTTCTGACCCGTACCTATCTTTCTCTGCGGCGCTTAACGGTCTTGCAGGACCTTTGCATGGGCTTGCAAACCAGGAGTGTCTCGGCTGGTTGATGGAAGTGCACAAGAAGTTTGGCGGTGTACCGAGCCGTGAGGATCTTTATAAATTCGCCTGGGACACCCTCAATGATGGGCACGTGATCCCTGGGTATGGTCATGCTGTTTTACGTGTGCCTGATCCCCGTTTTATGGCGCAGTTGGACTTTGCGAAAGCACGTTTTCCTGAAGATGAGCTTATCCGTCTGGCGGAAATGGTTTTCGATGTCGTGCCAACTGTTCTCAAAGAACAAGGCAAGGCGAAAAATCCAGCCCCGAATGTTGATGCGATCTCGGGTACGCTGCAATATTACTACGGTGTACGCGATTTTGATTTCTACACCGTGTTGTTCGGTGTGGGACGAGCTCTTGGAGTGACATGTAATTATGTTTGGGCACGTGCACTGGGGCAGCCTCTGGAGCGTCCGAAGTCACTGACGACAACGATGCTGGAAGCCATTGTTTCGAAATCAAGTCAGCCTGAATAGAAAGTGACCTGAAGACAGTAGAAAGATAAAGAGACTGCGATTATATTTTTCTCGCAGGCTCTTTATAATTTGACCCGTTACCGATACTCTTTTGATAAGCCTTTTGCATCTACAAGAACGCTGTCCTTGAGGACGTAGATCCCGTTCCTAAGCTTTTTGTATTTTTCATTCCCCTGCATAAATGAGGCAAGAGGAGCGAAGTTATCGACGATCAGGTCTGGTTGAAGTTCGCCGATGCTATAGTCATAGTCCCATTTATTGTGACCTGGGTAGAACTCACCGTGTCCCAACCCCTTGGCGACAATAGGGTCATTTAAACCGAGCAGATCGATGGTGGTGCGTTCCGAGAAATAGGGTATCTGTCCTGCAGCGTGAACAGCGATCACTGCTTCATATGTTGTGTTGTTTGCGATATGCAGTCCAAGTTTTACTCGGCGGATGTCTGCTTTGAGCAGGGGGGCATTATCTATGGAGTAGTTAAACCATGCTTCGCCGCTAATTATGAGAAGTGTGATCAGGGAGAGTGGAATGGCTGGGTTAACTTTCGGCGTGGAATATGACGGTTTGGATTGCGCGCTAATCAGATCTGAAAGGACAAGACTGGCCAGCCAGCTAAAAAGAAGAATTAGCGCGGGCATCCCCTGGGTGATAAATCGATTTGCAGAATCTGTTTCCGGCTCAGCATAGTCCCCTCCGACATAAATCGAATAGGCACACTGTGCAAGGAAGAGACCCATCAACAAAAGCGATTCGCGGTTGTGTTGAAGCTTGTAAAAGATTATGCCCGTCAGTGAAAATAATAACAGGAAAAGGGTGTCTCTTGTGGCGTATTGATTGAAAACGAGCATGCCGTGCCGGATGCGTTCCAACGTGGTGAAGCCAGTCACTTTTTGATAATAGGTTGTTGGGAGAAAATCACCAAAGTAAAACTGTTGAAACCATAGAATTGCAATTGTTGTGATGATAATTGAAAGTAGGGGAAGTATGGCACTGCGTTTATTCCTGGCGAACAGGTAGATTGTAATTACGACAGCAGCGATGACGGTATCCAGACGGACGAGAATTGAAAGCGCAAACAGGATGCTTATGAGAATGGTATTCCTCCTGGAGATTGCAAGCAGTATGGAAAGGTTAACCAGTAAAGTAAGCAGGCCAACTTCCATACCTCGAAGTGACCAGAAGACGAGAGGGAAATAAAAAGCTGTGACTAGAGCGGCAAATGGAGGAGCATGTTTTGAATCGGGAAGAAGTGCAGTGGCGATCTGCCATACAATGCGGATATTTGCCAGCAAAATAACCATTGAGGTGAGCATGACCGCAAGTGAAATTTTGGATATGGGTATGGAGAAAAGATGCAGGAATGAAAGATACAGAGTCCAGCCGAAATTTGTGAAACCTTCAATGGGCGCATCGCCAATGTTCCAAGTCAGTCCGTGACCTTGTGCCAGGTGTTTTGAGTAGCGCATGGAAATCATGGCGTCATCAACCAGGGTGAAGTAGCGTTCACCATTCACCACAAAAGATGTGCCAATTATGAACGAGAGATAGAAAATTGCAGCAACGACCAGAATGAGGTTGAGGGGTGTGCGCTTGGTATTCATCGGCGCGAGTATATCATGGGGTTTAAGCCGTGAAAAAATTGTCAAGAAATTATATTATTTGGCGCTCTTTGCAAAAAAAAAATTGATGAATGATTTAACTTATATAAGGCGTAAGGGACGCCAACTCTGAGCGAAGTTTTTCAATGATCGCGAGATTTCCACCTTCATCCCCATGCTTTCGCGCTTGTTCCTTTTTATGGGATATTTCACCGCATAGTTGATAAAAACGGGCGGTATTCCTGCCGCTGAAGCCTGCCGTGGTCACTGTCCATGGGGAAAGGGCTTTTTGATATTGTGCCTGGGTGATCGTGCCTGATAATACTTCCGATAACAGATTTGATTTGACAATGCTGCGTTCATGGCCGATCATCCAAAAGATAAAACCAAGCATAAATGTCCAGCCAATCCAATCCACCAAAGTGCCTGCGGCGAGCCCTTCCAGCCCACCAATTAAACCACCAAAGGTGTTGTGAAAGGCATGGGTGATAATTGCCAGCCCAAAACCCACAACTGGCGCCAGGAATTTGATCGCCGTATTTTTATTGGTTCGTGCAACCGCAAAACCGATGCCCGTGAATGCGGTATAGAAAGGATGCTGCCAGCCTACGATAATGATGCGAATGAAGGCCAGGAGGAATAATCCGCCCCAGCCTCCTTCCTGGTAGCCATTACGAAAGATGTATAGCGTATTTTCTGTCGCTGCAAAACCAAGTGCGGCGATTCCGCCATAGATGATCCCGTCCAGAATGGAATCAAACTCCTTGTAAAACATGAAGAAAACAATCGCAACAGCGAGTCCTTTGAGAAATTCTTCCACGATTGGGGCAATCACAGATGTGGTGCCGATTTCAGCGGCGCCTTCTGATCCTGTGAATATATAAATACCCATGCCGAATGCAGTGTTAATGATGAAAGCACCACCAGCCGCCACTACCACACCCCAAAAAAAAGTCGCACCAAGTAATATTTTTGGTTCTTTCTCGTAACGATCCAGCCAATATACAAACGCCGCAAAAATGAACATGGGGACGAAACCAAAAAGCAAAGAAACGAGAATTGGCATGGCTGTTCTCCTATTTATTTTTACCCTATGCCTGGTGCAGCGTAATTAAAGAATTTATGATTATTTTTCGGCGGCGATCCCACCAGATAGCTTGACACTTCACTCAGGATATATCGAATCCTAAAATATTAGTTGAGTTCTTTCCACGCGCGTGTATTCGGGCTCAATGCCCAGTGCATTCAATACCTCTTCTGGGCGTCCAGTGGCACCTTCGCGGGCGGCGAGTTTCATTTGCAGGGATATTGCTCCATTGGATCCCATAACCATGGTCAGGGTTTCGATCAACGGACGCAGGTTATAGAATTTTCCACGACGTTCGCGTGGGAGAGATTCTGATGCCATTAGGGCATCGGCTTTTTTTCTCAATTCGGCTCCATCAACCGGTTCTGTTAACTGGATATCGTACGCCGCCGAGAGTATCTGTGTTTGCAGAGCAGGCTCGCGCTCATCCACAATTTTAACACTGGCGATCTGAATATCCGGGGGAAGGCTGTCTTTTAATCGGGATGCGATTACCCCTGTTGGAATATCCTCATTAAACCGTACGTCCAATACCTCGCATTGTGAGGAAAATCCTAATGGCAGGGCAGAAGCAAGGCTAATTTTAGGCTGGGGGTGAAATCCCTGTGAGTAACTGAGAGGTAAGTCAGCCCGACGCATGGCACGTTCCCACAACCTATGCAGGTCAAGATGGCCTGTGTAACGTAAAGCACCCTGCTTTGAAAAAGTGATCCGAGTACGCATACTTATTTTATTTCCGTTTCAAGTGATTTAAGCCAGCGATTGATCTCCGAGCCGGTCTTCCGATAAGGCTTGTAAGTATGCTCTGCTACACGGTGGAAGAGGTCATGATCAAGGCACTGGTTGTGAGTTAACTTTATCATGGCGGACAGGATATTGGCATAAGAGGCAAGTTCCTGTTCAACAATGTCATCCAGGGCAATATTTTTATATTTGTGGATGACGAGGTGGTTGAGTTTTTCCATATCGCATAGCGGGGATTCGTAATCAGGATACCCATTTGCTTTTTGGAAATTTTCAAGTGCGGTGTGAGATGTGCTTGTCCAATAAGATTCGCCATGTAAAATTTCATTTAAACGGTCGGCAATAAATTGCTCACGTGTGAGAATGTCCGCCAATAAATCCTTGATGGACAGGTTGACAAATACACCCACCATGGTCAGTTGGCGCGCGAACCCGACCTGATTGAGCAGGTTTTCAAATTTATCGCGTTCGTGCTGTAAACGGGGAAGGAAGGTGATTTTATTCATTAAGCGCCTGGTCGTCAACCACTAATAATTTTTCGTTGTGCACTTTGAATGGGCTTTTTACATCGGGACATTTCCAGCCATCTCCGGGGTTTTCACGGCGTAAATTGGCAAATGTGGGCAGGATGCCGCAGGCATAGCAATTCAAACGGCAATCCACGCGGATTTGACCTTCAAGCGACTGGCGGAAATCTTGAAACAGGAAACTTTTTCGAACAGCCGCGGTGATATGTTCCCAAGGAAAAACCTCATCCGCCCGGCGTTGGCGATGAGTGTAAAACGCTGGGTCGAGTTTATGCTCCTCAAAGGCAGGCAGCCATGCATCTTGTTTTATGGTTTCATCTCCCCAGGCGTCAAATCTGGCGCCATTTTTCCATGCACTGTATATGACTTCAGCCATTCTGCGATCACCGCGGGTGAGCCATGCTTCGAGCAGAGTATCTTCAGGTTTTGTCCAGCTCAACTTAATGTTTTTATCTTTTAGCAGTTGCCGTTTGAGCATCGCTTGTTTTTCCAGGATATTTTCTCTGGTATCACAGGCGACCCATTGAAAAGGAGTTTGTGGTTTTGGTACAAAAGTGCTGACGCCCACATTTAATTTCACTTTCCAGCCCGCAACCTTGCGTCCTTCTTCAAGTACACGCCTGGATAGGTCTACAATCGCCTGCACGTCCTCCAGTGTTTCACTGGGATGGCCGATCATAAAATAAAGCTTTATTGTTGTCCAACCGCGGCTGTAAATATCCCGTGTGGTATTGATGATGTCTTCATCGGGAATAAATTTATTAATGATGCGCCGCATGCGCTCACTGGCTGCCTCTGGTGCGAGCGTGAATCCGCCAGAACGGTGCTCTTTAAGCTTGTCCATCAGGTCGATCGAGACGGTTTCGATGCGGAGAGAGGGGAGTGCGATAGTCAGTTTGCGCCCTTCAAAACGCTTGCTGATCGCATTTACCAGTTCAGCGACATGGGTATAGTCAGAAGAGGATAGCGACATTAATGCAAGCTCTTCAAATCCTGTTGAGCGAATGGCGGCATCCGCAGCATCTACAATCTCCTGCACGCCCCTTTCCCGTACGGGACGGGTGATCATGCCGGCCTGACAGAATCGGCATCCGCGAGTACATCCCCGCATAATCTCCACTGAGGCGCGGTTGTGAACGACTTCAATGTTTGGCACGATGAATTTTATAGGTGGCGGGAGCAATTTTGCCACTATACGTTTTTTGATTATTTTTGGTACTTTGGGATGGATCGGCTGGGTGTGTGCAACGGTTCCATCTTCAAGGTATGTGGTTTCGTAAAACCGGGGGACGTAGACGCCGGGAATTTGGGCGAGATCAAGCAGTAATGCAATACGGCTGAATGGCAAAGATGTCTGATTTGTGTTGGCTTTTGAATGCTCCCTTTTGATTTTTTGTATCGTGTTGAGAATATCGTGAATTACTTCCTCCCCTTCGCCTATTACGAACGCATCGATGAAAGCGTGCATTGGTTCGGGATTTGTGGCGGAATGCCCGCCGGCGATGATGATGGGATGGGTCTCATCACGATCTACTGAGCGGACTGGAACGCCAGCCAGGTCAAGAATGTTGAGGGTGTTTGTGTATAGAGTCTCATAGGGTAGTGAAAAGCCGATCAGGTCGAAGCAAGCCAGAGGATGCTTTGATTCCAGACCATAGAGCGGAATTCCATGTTCACGCATTAATGCTTCCATGTCCATCCATGGTGCGTAGGCGCGTTCAGCCAGCGCATCCTCTCTTTGGTTGATCTGGTCATAGAGGATTTTCAACCCGACATTTGAAACGCCGATATCATAAACATCAGGAAAGATAAGCGCGACGCGGATATTTGCTTTGTCCCAATCCTTGATGGTGCTGTTCAGTTCACCGCCGACGTAACGACCAGGCTTCTGTACTTTTAAAAGAATTCGGTCAAGTTTTACTTCTATTTGCTCTGAATTTAACATGAACGAAATTATACTAGAATTGTCAAAATAATAAACCGAGGATTAACCAACATCCTCGGTTTATTATTTTGGGTTTACTTCACTATTTCGAACTAAATGATTACCTTGCGTGCCTGCCAGATTTCCCGTCCCCAAATCCAGATTGCACCGAGGCCTATGAACATGACAATTACTCCAAAAAGCCAGCCGACATAAGGCAGGGCAACGAGCATTGCAATTAGTATGACTCCGACCAGGAGAGGCAAGACTTTGTGTTCAGCAAGTTCCGGCTTGAGACGGCTAATGATCAATTTGCCGCTGAGCCAGGCCACGGAGATGTGAGTTAGGTAGACGGTAACTAGTACAAAACCGATGACCATCGCAAAAATGCAAAGGATTCCAAGCCAAATGATCGTGCCACTTAATCCACCCAATGTGAGAGCGCCGAACAGTAAGCCGCCTGTTAGCATGGTAATAAAGAGAACAAGGAGGGCGAAGAAAAATGCCGCATAAGCCACCAGCCCCCAGCCAAGGCTTGCAACGGGTTGCGACTGTACTTTATCCATCAAGCCTTTCATAAAGACTGGGACGAGCCAGCCAAGCAGCAGCCCAAATGCGACCCATGTAATGATGGTACGGAAAAGATCGAGTGTCCAGGTCAGGACGGCTTCGGCGGGAGTGGGTTTTGCTTTTACTTCGTCAGGGTCGATCACTGGCTCGGTACGGAGAATTTTTCCGCCGACTGCGCCTGTAGGGATAGTTACATCTTTTGATTGTGTGTATTCAAGGTTACCCGCAATTTTGGCATTCTCCCCGACATTAAATCCGGGTTTGACGACTGGGAAATCAATATCGGCTTGCGGCATAAACATGGTGGGTGAGGGATTGCCTTCTTCAGGATTGCCTACTTCGGCTTTAACATCGCTACCGAAATCCCCATTGAGCTCCAACGCTCCCGTTCCTGCTAAGACATCGCCGGTGATTTTTCCATCGAGCAGTGTCTGCGCAGCACCAACAACCAACTCACCTTTGATAAGACTGCCTGCTTCAGTTTCCAGGCTCGCACTGCCTGCAATAACATCCCCGCCAATGACAGCACCCTTGCCGATCTGTAGTACGGCGCCTGCAATTCGGGCGTCGTCCGTGATAGTGCCGTTGATGGTGATGCTTTGCCCGGCGGCAATCAAGTCACCTTCGACGGTGCCGTTGATGACAACGGATGTTCCGAAAACCACCAGATCGCCCTTGACAGTTCCCTCCAGCACGAAGTTATTTGCGGTGACATAGAGGTCATCTTCAATAAATTCATTTGCCTTGATCTCAACGTTTTCCCCTGAACGCCCATCAAATGCCTTTGCAGGTGTGGCAAAGGTAAGGGCAAGAAGGGTAATGAGGATAAAAATGGAAAAAAATTTGTAAGTTGTTTTCATGGATTCTCCTTGTAGAAAACTTTTCAGTAGGTCTACGTTCCTTCTCCAGAAAAGTTGCAGATGGTCTTATTTATTTTGAGTGTCCCCATCTGCCTTGGAGCATCCCCTTTGATAAAATCTACTTATTCATGCAGATCAAGGATCATCTTTGTTTCCTTGCCTGAATACCAATTTAACAATTCCACGAACCACCCACAGAATTTTACTTTGCCTGTATTGTGTAAATCGCTTAACTCATCCATGTTGTAATAATATATTTCCTCGATT
>JFJP01037299.1_pt1 | contig 32869 bp, 29 predicted proteins | sample 431651 | NCBI WGS metagenome assembly JFJP01 (sample SAMN02602958, study PRJNA72255) | Microbial mat metagenome, whole genome shotgun sequencing project. | biome: fresh water; feature: sink hole; material: water; isolation source: purple microbial (photo- and chemosynthetic) mats found in... | reverse complement strand
TCAAACACAACTTCACTAGTGGTTATCGGTCACCCAACTGGTCTTCCGACTAAGATCTCAGCTAACGGTAAAGTTACTAATAACATCGAAGCAACAAGATTCTCGACGACTCTGGACACCTTCCACGGTAACTCTGGGTCTGCTGTTTTAGATGCGGCCACTGGTATGGTTGAGGGTATTCTGATTATGGGCAAAAATGATTACCGTCCAAGTATCAACTCACTTCCAGACAGCTGTATGGTCGCCAATATTTGTGATGAAACTGCCAAAAACTGTTCAGCCGGTGTTGAAGGTGGAACTGTTCAGCACGGTGAAGTGGTCCTACGCATTGAAAAAATCTACGCACAAATTACAAAAGCTCTCGCAACAAAATAAGTACATCATCGAGAGGAAGCTCTACCAGAAGGTCCTTCTGGCGAGAGCTTTCTCCTCGAATCAGAAATATCTTCGACTTTGGAATCTTTAAAATTTCAGAAAAATAACTAATCACCCCATCGTTGGCCTCACCATCTCTGGGTGGTGCTTTGATTTTTACTTTTAGCCTTTCGCCATGCTTTCCCGATAGCTGATTTGATGAAGCTCCGGGTTGAATATAGAGCTGAAGCAAAGTCCCTTTAGGATGAATTTTTGACCATGATTCCATTCAATGATGTTATCATTGAATCATGGAATTGAAATTTTTTTGGGCACAAGTAAGGGACCTGACGGTGGCTTCTTTGAAGTCCCGCTATCGAAAAACCTTTGCAGGTTTCATCTGGGTTGTACTTAACCCGCTGCTGATGTTTGGTGTTCAAAGCCTGGTTTTTAAAACCTTCATGCGAATTCAGGTGCCCGACTACAATCTTTTTTTATTGGGTGGGCTTCTTCCCTGGATCTTTTTTTCCTCAACCATCCAGATGACCACTCCACTTTTCGTCACCCAATCTCACCTCTTGCGCTCATTTAAAATTAACCCGATGGTCATCTTTGGCTCGCAGGTTCTGGATAACTTTATTAATTTTGTTGCTAGTTTTTTGCTGATCGTTCTGCCTTTTTATCTTACCACTGGCAGAGATTTCTCTACACTTCTCCTTCTGCCTCTGGCACTAATTCCTCTGCTCATTGGCACTCTCTCCATTGGTGTTGCTTTGAGCACGATCAATGTCTTTTTTAGAGACACTAATTTTGTGATGGGTTTTATCTTTAACCTGCTTTTTTACGTTACTCCCGTTTTTTACCCCAAAGAGTATATCCCCACCAACTGGCAATGGATTGTGGATTTTAACCCGGCCGTTTATCTGCTTAATCCATTCCGATCCCTCATTTATTTTGGTGATGGCACTTTTTGGATGGCAACTCTTAAGGGGTTTGTGGTTTCGCTCGTGTTATTCTTGACCGCAGTTATAATCTGGAAAAGGAAGAGAAATGCCTTCTACCACAAACTCTGAACTCCTTCTTTCGGTAAAGAATCTCAAAGTGCACTTTGAGCTTGAACACTACCAACACCATGGCCTTAGGGACGTTTTTGTATCTGCTATTACTCATCCCGTGGAATTTTTCTTAAAAAAACCTGAACTTTTGAACGTAATAGATGATGTCTCTTTTGATGTGACTCGGGGTATGCGCTTGGGGCTTCTGGGTGTTAATGGAAGTGGAAAAACCACGCTGTGTAGATGTCTGGCCGGGATGATGGTTGCCCAATCAGGGAGCATCACAACGGATGCTGAAGTCAGGGCGATCTTTGATACGGGGACAGGAATTTTGCCAGAACTTACTGGAAGAGAGAACGCCTTCCTTCTGGCACGCTTATTTTTCCCGGAAATAAAAGACTTAAGGCCACTAGTAAACGAAGCCTTGGAGTTTTCCGAGCTCGGCCATTTCCTCGACGTTCCATTTAGGCAATATTCAAAAGGCATGCAGGCGCGCCTCATGCTTTCTTTAATTTCTGCAAAATCCACAGACGTTTTAATTCTGGATGAAGTTTTAGATGGAGCAGATTACTTCTTTCAGCAAAAATTATCCGTTAGAATGAGAAACTTTATTAAGTCAGCAGGTGCAACTATTTTTGTTTCCCACAGTGCAGACCAAGTTCGTGAAGTTTGTGACCAGGTACTGGTTATGAACAAAGGAAAAATTGGCTTTATGGGTGGCGTAGAAGAAGGGTTAGACTACTACCATAAGAATCTGGCACCAGTTTCATAACCCTTCTCTGACACATTTTTAACTTATTTTCTGATGTCCTTTTTTGCTCGCAAAGAGTGAATACATCGCTGGCACAACCACCAAAGTCAGTACGGTTGAAACCAGGGATCCACCTATAATTGCAATCGCCATCGGCTTAAGTGACTCAGACCCGGGGCCTAATGAGAACGCCAGGGGAATAGCACCCGCAACAGTCGAAAATGTTGTCATTAAAATGGGGCGTAATCTTTTTGGGCAGGCGTCTTTTAATGCATCTGATACCGACAGACCTTCCTCCCTTCTTTGATTGGTGAAATCCACCAGGAGAATGGAGTTTTTCTTCACAATCCCCATCAGAAGAATCAAACCGATCATGGAATACATATTAATCGTTTGACCAGAGATCCATAAACCTAAAAACGCTCCAGAAAAACTAAATGGGAGCGCCATGAGAACGGTAACTGGGTCAATGAAACTATTAAATTGGGCGCCAAGAATCATGTACGCAATAAGGATACCAAGGCCCAAAGCAAACGTAAGACTGCGAAAAGTTTCTTTAAAACTTTCAGATGAACCTGACTCAACCAGTGTGTAACCTGCCGGTAGATGGTTATTGGCTATTTTTTTAGCAGCTTCCAAGGCTTCCCCTTGAGATTTCCCAGGTGCAATGCCCGAAAATATTGTGACGGCCCTTTGCCTTTGACGACGACTGATAGTTTGAACTCCGGGAAGCTCATTAACAACTACCACATCGAGAAGTTTGATTAACTCTCCTCTGGTATTGCGAACAAATATTTTCTTTAAATCTTCAAGACGATCTTTCGAAGCGTTGAGCATCTTGACCCGAATATCGTTACGGTGTCCTTCCTTAGAATATTTCCCCACAACCACACCACCAATGAGTGCATTTATAGTGGTTCCAATTTCCTGAACACTCACGCCGTAACGTTTAGCCTTTTCCCGATCAGGAAAAATTTTTATTTCAAGAACTGACTCTTTGTAATCGGTATCAATATCTGTGAAAAGACCAGAGTCCTTCATCTCTTTCATTGTGTCTTTGGCCGACTTAATCAGCGTAGACCAATTCCCACCCATGAGTGTGAATTCAATTGGGAAGCCTCGTCCAGATGCTGAAAATCCGCCTTGGGATGTATCCTGCACGAAAACCATACCCTTTTTGAAATTCTTTTTAAAATACTCGCGGTAATCATTCAAAAGCTCTGATTGTTTTTTAGATCGCCCCAGAATTGCATCTTTAGGTCTATCTTTTGGTGAATGAAGTGTCACAAACATATTGGACACGTTAGATTCACTTCCGCCCTGGCCTCCAAAGCCTCCAATCGATACGAAAAATCGCTTAATCTCTTTTCGAGAATTAAAATACGCTTCAACTTCTTTGGTTGCACCATCGGTAAATGCGAGAGACGACCCATCAGTTGTCTTAATTCTTACCATGAAGGAAGAAATGTCCTGTGCTGGAACGAATTCCTTGGGAATCCATTTTACTAAGACAAAAGTTGCTGCAAAAAAAGCAACCGAGGATATGAGAACTTTCCATCGGTTATTAAGAGTATAATCAAGGGCCTTTTCATATAGCTTGATTTGTTTATCAAAAAGGCCATCAACATATTTACCAATTTTAGATCTCTTCGTAGTGTCATCAATAAATTTTGAGGTCCGCATAGGAGTGAGCGTAATCGCCTCAAGGTAAGACAATCCCACAGCTACTGAGATGGTAATTCCAAATTGGAAGAAATACTTTCCAATAAGCCCATCCATCATGGCAACAGGTAGGAATATCGCCATAATCGCAATCGTTGCTGCCAGAGCTGCAAAGGCAATCTCATTGGCGCCGTCCATGGAAGCTTTAACTTTATCCTTACCTTCTTCATGGTGACGAAAAATATTCTCAAGCACCATAATGGCATCATCCACCACAATCCCAATTGAAAGGGAAAGTCCAAGGAGGGTGAAGGTGTTGAGGGTGAAGCCCATGTACTTGAGGAAAATGAAAGAGCCCAGAATCGACGTTGGAATAGCTAAAATGACATTTATAGTAGCGGCAAATGAACCCAGAAAAATCCAACACACAATGGCAGTCAGAACTGCTGACATGATCATTGTGAATGAAAGCTCATGGATAGATTCTTCAATAAACGTAGTTGAATCGAAGTTCACTCCAATTTTAAGTCCAGCTGGGAGTTGTTTGTTCATCTCCTCCATTTTCTTTTTCACACCAGTTGCTACGTCTACAGCATTTGAACCACGCTGTTTACGTACACCAAGGCCCACGGCAGTTTTACCGCCAACTCTTGAAATTCTTCTGACGTCCGCAAGACCTTCTTCAACTTTTACGACATCACCTAAAAAGAGCGGAACATAGTTGGGAGCTCCCCCTCTTTTAATGATGGGAAGTTTGGAGAATTCGTTGACCGTTGTGGCCTCACCCAAAGTTCTGACATTTCTTTCGCGAGTTGGATCCTCGATAAAACCTGATGGTGCCTCTTTGTGCTCGGCTTGAATAGCTCCCACAACGTCAGTCACAGAGAGTTGAAACTTATTTAAGCTATCGTTATCTACCCAGACTCTTAGGTTTGGGTCGACATATCCCCCAAGAAAAACATCCGCAACACCGGAAACCGTTTGGAAGCGGTCCTTGAGATTATCTCTGACATAACTCATGAGATCTTTGGCTTCCATCGTATCGGAAGTGACAGATAGCCACATGATCGGACGATCATCAGGATTAACTTTAGAAATAGTGGGAGGATCAATATCTTTAGGCAACAAACGCTGGGCCTGATTAATTCTGGCCTCAACTTCGGCCACCGCAACGTTAATATCTTTATCTAAATTAAATTCAACTGAAATATTCGCTGAACCTAAGCGGGCCTGAGAAGTAATCCCTTTAACTCCCTCAACGGAGAGCACTGCTGATTCAATGGGGTCGATAACATCCAATTCCATAACTTCAGGGGCAGCTCCCTCGTAGCTTACAGAAATATTCACCATAGGAAAGTCCACATCGGGAAGCTGGGAGACACCCATCTTTCTCATGGATAAATAACCAAAAATAATCATCGCCGCCATAAGCATCCAGGCAAAGACCGGCTTACGAATTGAGATATCGGATAAACTCATGGTAGAACCCCTGTTGCCGCTTCGAGATTTTTATAAGTCATATGTGCCATGGCATAAAGAGTGTCATATGAGCGTTTATTCTGAATATAGACGTTAAGAGTTTGGAGAACATCTAAGTTCGTGACCAGTCCATACTGGTAGTCTTTTTTGTTCAGCTTGTAGGCTTCTTCACTTTTGATCAGAGCATTTTCCTGACTCTTCAGCTGATCCTTGATTTGAGCATAATTCTGGAAAGCTAAACTCAAATCTCTTTCTGCCGTTCGGATTGTTTCGTGGGCGGTGAGTTCTGAAATTCTTTTTGTGGCAACGGCTTCACGAGTAGCAGCGAGAACAGATCCTCCCTGATAAAATGGAACAGATAGAACCAGACCCACATCCCACTCAGAAGTCGCTAGAATTCCGGTTCTATCAATGTAGTAGTTTCCCACCACATCAAGGTTAGGGTAATGGCCGGCCTTGGCGATATCGACTTGCTGGTTAGCGGCCTTTACTTGTTGTTGGGCCGCCAGTAAGTCTGGTCTTGATTTAAGTTTGCTCAAATAAGTCTCTAAAGAACCATCAACGCTAGGGACATCATCCAAGGTCGAGATTTCTTGCGGTTTTAATCCAGTCAAGAACTCAAAATTTTTCTCAAAACGAACAAGATCTATTAATCCCTGCTTATACTGAGCTTCAACAATATAGAACTGGGCTTCAGCTTCAACTAACTCTCCCTTTCTGGAGCGTCCAATTCTTGTTCGTGCACGGATTTCTTCAACCCGATCTTTTGAATAAGAAAGGTATTTTGAAATATTTTTCACGTCAGTCTGAATGATTTTCAAATTGTAGTAAGCATTGATCACTAACTGATAAAGATTTAAATCTGTAGCATCTTTTTGAAATCGAGCGAGAAGGATATTATCCTGGGCCAGATTCAAAGCACTCCAAACACCCCCACGGATAAGTGGTTGGGTCAGTCTAACGCCAACTGAATGTTGTTTGGTGAGTGTGAAAGCATTCAGACCTGAGACATCTGGAGGATCAATACGGGTGTAGGTGGCAAAACCGTTGATGGTTGGAAGTAGGGCCCCTTTAGCACGATCCTTCTGCTCTTCTCTTTGTTCGATACCCTGCTCAGCACGTTTTATTGATTCCATGTTGAGTCGAGCCGCTTCGAAAGATTCTTTTAAGGTTGCCGCACCAGCGGTGAGGGAGCTTGCTAAAAAAAAGAAAAACAAAAAATGCATGATGATACCCTTTCACTAAATCAAAAGTGCATTTACGATATCTAATTCGAAACGTTTTTGCTTTGTAATTTTTGCGCTAAACCATCGCGAAATATTCTTTTTGTTAGACAGCATAAAAAATAATCAAGAAAGGCCGACAAATCGGCTCCAAATAAATCCTCCGGCCAAAACCCATAAAAAACTAATTTCGTCGGAATAATTGGCGGCGCTTCGAAAAGAAGTGAGAGTAAATGTAAGGTGCAATTTAACCGGGAAGGCCTAGAGTTAATCTATAAAACGTTTCTCAAGGAGGAGACATGAAAAAATTGGCACTCGTAGCAACTATGAGTCTTTCGTTCCAGGCAATGGCCGCAATCGATACAACTTACTTCCCATCACTTGATGTTCAAAGCATCCATGATCAAGAAGTATCTAACGAGACTAAAGGTGAAGCACCTCGTTTCGCTGTTCCTCATTCAGTATCTATCAGCCCTATGAAATCTCAAAACTGGGAAAAATCTGCTCAGGGTTATACTTGGACACATAGAGTAACAACTCCAAATGCTGTTTCTCTTAACTTTGGTTTCTCACGCTTTAACCTTCCAGAAGGTGCTGAGTTAAACATTTATTCTGCTGACCGTACTCAATTTATCCGTCCTTTCACTTCAGCTGATAACAACGTTAATGGCCAGCTTTGGACTCCAGTAATTATGTCTGATGACGTTGTTATTGAACTTACTGTACCAGCTAACGCTGTAAGCGAAGTTGAACTTGAACTTACTCAAGTTGGTCAAGGTTTCAGAACTTTTGCTCAATCAACAATGAAGTCAGGTTCTTGTAACATTGACGTTGCTTGTGAAGAGTCTAAAGGCTGGGAAGATGAAGTAAATTCAGTTGGTGTTATTTCAACTGGTGGATCATCTTTCTGTACTGGTTTCATGGTTAACAACACGAGCAATGATAAGACTCCATTCTTCATGACAGCAGCTCACTGTCGTATCACTTCTTCAACTGCTCCAAGCTTAGTTGTTTACTGGAACTACCAGACTTCTAAGTGCGGTGGTGCTCGTGATGGCAAAATGACTGATTTCCAATCAGGTTCAGTTCACCTTGCTACAAACGCTAAATCAGATTCAACTCTCGTAAAAATGAACACTGCTCCTAAACCTGAGTGGAATGTTAACTTTGCTGGTTGGGATGCTACAACTGCTATCGGAACTTCAGCAGTAGCTATTCACCACCCAAATGTTGATGAAAAATCAATTTCTTTTGAAAACGATGCTACAGTTCTAGCTTCTTACGGTGGCGAAACTTCTCCAGGTGACTCAACTCACGTAAGAATTGTTGACTGGGATAAAGGAACAACTGAGCCTGGTTCTTCTGGTTCTCCATTGTTTGATTCTAATCACCGTGTAATCGGTCAACTTCACGGCGGCGGTGCTGCATGTGGAAATGATCTTTCAGATTACTACGGCCGTTTCCACACTTCTTACAAAGAAGCTAACTTCAAGAAATTTCTTGATGCTGCTAACACTGGTAAGCTGACTGTTGATACGATCTAATTTTATTTAAAATCAAGTATCTAAGGGCCTCGCGAAAGCGGGGCCTTTTTTGTTGAAAAGCCTTGAAAAAAAAGATATTCATCGCTGAATGCGCTTCCTTTTTTGCCTTATTCTTGCCTTTTACCAAGCCTCGCTCCAGGCCAGCGCGCTCCTGATCCAGGACGATACCAACAAGGTGATTAATGCCAAGTCTCACCTCTTCCTTTACGGAGAGGTCGATAACCAATTGGCCCAGCAAATCGCTACAGAGATCAACCAGGTTTGGAATGAAGGGGAACATCAAGTCCTCATGGGCCAAGTTAAGTATGATTTAGTGTTTGAAGTCTCAACATCAGTGACGTCATTAGAAAATGCTCGAGAATTATCCGAACTCAAGGATCCGATCAACAACTTTATCCGCATCCTGGCTTCCCCCAATGAACACCTCACAGTGTCTTTTATCGTGGGCCACACCAACTCTGGGGTGTGGTTACTTTCAGACCAATTGGGTCTCGCTAAAACAGCTGCCCATGAATACGGTCACACCTTGGGATTAGAGCACCCTGAAGGTGACTCCTATGTGGGAATTCCACGCATTATGCTCACACGCTATTATGATCCGAACCTGGATTTACGGCAGAGAAAAGTCCTAGACATTGATATTCAGGAATTAGGCATTAACCAGGCCTCAACAACTCTTGGCAATTATAAAACGACCTTCCTCTTTGATGAGGAAGGTAATCTATTGGCGTATTAGTTTTCTTCTTTTAACTCGTTCTGAAAATTTTCTTCAACTAATACTCTTGGCGAATCGGCACAAAAGCAGGTCTGCGCAGGTCGAGGAGTTTCACGGCAACCAATTGATCCGGCCCTGCAAGAAGCAGCTGGGATACAGACCAGTATTTGGCCAGGCTTACATGCCAGAAATTCTGAAGCGTAAGACAGAACTGAGACCTGCGTGAGCATTGAAACCAATATTATGTTTTTCCAAATAGCCTTCATTCGTTTTCCTTTTTGTGGGTTTGGGATAAATGAAATTTAGAACAACAAAGACCGTTGTAATAATCAATACTTCCAATACTCAGCATAGGTTTTTATTATGAAACGGCTAATTGTAAGTTTTACGATCCATTATATAAAAAACCCTAACCATGATAGAACTCCAACCTATGAAACTCATGGTATTCGCCCTATTCCTTCTGACCTATTCGGCGCTGGCTTCAGCTTCAATCAGCTGCGCTAACCTAGAAAATGACTGTGAATACTACACTTGCGAGGCCATAACTAGACACTGTCAGGAAGGCTCTTATCCCATTCAGTTTGGTCGTCGTTATTGCCTTCGTTATGAAGCAAGAAAACATCGCTTTTCTATGCAGGGTCAGGCCTGGATTAATGATGTGCGCAGCTGTCTCATTCGTGAAATGAATACCTATCCAACAGATCTGACGTGCGGAGAATTAGAAACTCGTGCCTTTCGAGATCACGTGCCCTGCTATCTTGAAAGCGGATATTGCGAACTTTCTGCTAGAGATAAAAGACAGGTCTTCAAGGCTGTCTGGCCAAGTCTCAAAAACATCCAAGTCATCCTTGCGGGATTCAAAACGAATAAGGCATGCTCAGGTAAAAATTAAGCTTTTTTAGACAGAGTCTCTTTAATCAGATTTACAACTTCGAATTGAATTTCTTTATCATCATCCAGTTCCGTATGATCATGTGGGGATAAGATATTCTTAACTTTGGTCATTTCATTTCTGCGGGCAACATGAGGCCCATCATTTAAAAGGAAGTTACTTTCGCCGAAAACATTCAGGTGATTTTTCACATTCTGAGGAACGATATCATTGTCAGCACCAACAGCATCGATCATGACTAATAAATCAACTTTTCTAAATCCATGTTCAAGTGAATCAAGCTCTTCAGCGACTTCAAGGGCGGTATCGCCCCCGAAACTATGGCCAACCAGAATGATAGGCTGATCTCTATGAACACTTCTAATTTCTTCAATTATTTCGTCTTGCTGATTCCATTCAAAAGTCTTCGATCCTTCGACTGAGTCAGCTATTTTGCCTACTCCAGCGTAACCACGCTCAGAGGTTGAAGGTGAACTAAAAACATCGAGACCCTTAATGAAAATGATTGCGGGCTCTTTTACCGAGCCTTCTTTTGCAGGAAGTTTAATTTCTGAAGGCTTTTTGATATCTGGTTTTTTTAGTTCAGGTTTATCTGGTTTTGACTCAGGTAGCTTAGGTAACTCCGCCGATGGCACTGGCGGGGTTGGCACACCAGGAAGCGAAGGTAATGAAGACGAGGCCGGCTTACTTATATCAACTTTGTAATCGGGCTGGGGCTTTGCCTGAAGAAGTTTGGGGTCAATAATTTTGGGATCAGTTTTGGACGCAGCAGCGGCTTTGGCCGTAGTGGCCCGATTCTGGGACTGAAGCATAGATCCATAGGTCGTTAGGTCAGTTTTCACTCTTTTAGTTTAACCCCAAATGGGAAAAGTATCTGCAGAAGGCAAAAACTATCAATTCCGATGATTCTGATCGGAATAACAATACCCTCTTGAAGAAAGCATCTACGTTCTGGATAATCTCCCTATGAAATTTAAAGCTGGATTCGGAAGGCATGAGACCACATGCTTTATTCCCGGTGTTGGAATGTTAGGCTATGGTCAGCCTCACAACACTGTTAAAGAAGTGGCCACTCCCCTTTTCGCTAGGGCCATGTGTCTGCTTGATGAAAATAAAAGTCTTTTCATCCTCGTCCATCTTGAACAGGCCTTTGTAACCATCGCCATTAAAGAAGAAGTAGTCAGATTACTTAAAGCAGAATTTCCTGATTTGACTATCAGCGATTCAAATTTGATGATCAGCGCCCAACATACTCATTCGGCCCCGGGTGGTTATGGTCATTCTCCCTTCTACAATTTTACAATCCCTGGCTTTCAGTTAAAGATTTTTAACACGATTTGTGGTGGGATTCTGGAAGCTGTCAAAGCGGCCTATAAAGAAATGGCGCCTGTCACTATTCACTGGGGAAAACATTACGTCAGTGATGAAAAAGAAATTGCCTACAACCGCTCTATGCACGCCTACTTAAACAATAAAGATGCTCGAAAAATCAAAAAAGAAGAATGGCACTTAGGTGTTAACCGCGTAATGGAAGGACTTATTTTCCAGGATGATTCAGGCAAGGAAAAAGCCTTTCTTAACTGGTTTGGAGTTCACGCTACAAGTGTGTCTAGCTTTAACCACCGCATACACCATGATAACAAAGGTGTCGCCGCAGCTCTTTATGAAAAAAATCATCCAGGCACAACCGCCTTTTTTATGCAGGAAGCAGCTGGGGATGTCTCTCCCAATTTTATCTGGGAAAAGAGCACTAAATTAATGCGTGGAAAATACGTTGATCAGTATGAGTGCGCCAACTACAACGGTGAACTTCAGTTTCGTGAATCCGAAAAGATATCGAAGCAAAAAGAAATTAAGGGCACAGTCCGTGGCTTTCATCAGTTCATGGACATGTCCCTTGAAGTGGCCCCTGCCGCCCATGGTCTCGCCTTTTTTGAGGGAACTGCAGAAGGTCCAGGAATTCCAAAGCAATTAGGCACGGTTTTAAAAGTCGTCTGTAAATTAGTTAAAAAAAGAAATCTCATCCGCAATCCCGAGTTCTATGAAAAATTTTATGAGGCCCACTCTCCCAAAAATATAGTGCTAGATCACCGGACTGGGTCTTTTTTAGGAATCCCTCTTTCTGTCTGGAAAAAGCTCCCCCCTATCCCTGAGCCGGCAGTAGAAGCTTTCCGAAAATGCGCTGCCAATGAGTCCATTAACACCCTCCCATGGGCACCACCGGTTTTACCGTTCCAGGTTATTGCCCTTGGACCGATCATGATTGTTGCCGTTCCGGGAGAAATTACCACCACTTCGGCCAAAAGATTAAAACAAGCGATCCTAAACCAGTTGCAGAACTCAACTATAGAACGGGTCATTATCTCTTCTTACTCCAATGCTTTTATGGGCTACATCACAACCCCTGAAGAATACGCGACTCAAAGTTACGAAGCTGGACACACGATCTTTGGCAGTGGAACACTTAGGGGTATTATTAAGGGTTTTGAAGGGGTTGTAGATCAATTCAAAAACAATAAGCAAGCCCCATCAAAAACTGTCACTCCTTTTCATTATCCTGCCGATGAGCTTGCTCGAAGAACGGTTTTTTAAAAAATCCTTAGGAGGATTTTAATGAAGTTAGCTTTTCTATTTTTAATGCTCTCTTTTTCGGTCTTCGCCCAAGAGATTAAGGTTCTCACATGGAACACCTACCTCATCCCTCCTCCTTGGAATATGACCAAACAGTCTGAGCGCGCCGATGTCATGAACTCTATCCTTCCTTCATTGGGTCACGACATTATGTTTTTCCAGGAAGCTTTTTATGATAAACAAAGAAAAAAATTGATTAAGGGTCTATCTAAAACTCATCCTTTTTCGGCAGTGCCAAAAAAGGGAAGAAAATTAAAACAGATTCAAGACTCTGGACTTTTTGTAGTGAGTAAATTCCCCATGACAGTTCTGGACCAGGTTATTTTCAAGAACTGCGCCAAAGCAGATTGTATGTCTTCTAAAAGTGCCATTCTTGTTGAGGTGACACTTCCTAACGGTAAGCAGGCACAGATGATCAACACCCACCTTCAAGCATGGGATGAACCAAAAACTGTTGAGATCCGAAAAAAACAACTCGAGCAAATTAAAGAGATGATGAAAAAACACGAGAAACCGGGTGTTCCACAAATTCTCATAGGGGACTTAAATGTGGACGGCAAAGCTGGAGCAAGTACAGAATATCCTCTATCGCTAGAATTGATGGAGATGACTTCCTCACCTCTGGAAGGTCCACTCACAGGCTCCAATGGATTCTCAACTGAAGGCTGTTTTAAAAAGCCAGGTGGGGACAAGGAAGAATGGCTGGACCATTTTTGGCTTAAGGCAAATGGCAGTGAGGCGACCATTACTTCCAAAAAAGTTCTTCCCATTGTTGGGCAGCTTGAATGTGGTGAATGCCCACTTTCCGATCATCGTGCAGTAGAAGCTGTCATTAAACTATGAGTGATCAATACCAAAATTATGTAGCGGCCCTAAAAGATCATCCTGCTCCTTCATTATTTTTAGATTTAGAAGCCTTTTATAAAAATCTGAATTGGGCGATCGTTAATTCCGGAGATAAAAAAATCCGAATTGCCACAAAGTCGATTCGCTCAGTAGAAATCTTAAAAAAAATTCACGCCTCAAATCCAGTTTTTCAGGGCTTCATGACCTACACCTTGGAAGAATCACTTTGGCTTAAGTCCCTCGGACTAAAAGACCTCCTCATGGGTTATCCAACCACGGACCGGGCCTCTCTCCATAAATTGGCCGAAGACCCCTCAGAGATCGTGCTCATGGTTGATCGTATGGAACATCTGAACCTCTTAGAAGAAATTGCCTCAGCTAAAAACATCATCTTTGAAATCTGTGTTGATCTTGATCTCTCGATGGATTTGCCTGGTGTTCGTTTTGGTGTTTACCGCTCAAACCTCCATGAAGAAAAACACTTAACCACTTTTTTGAATCATTTAAAACAATGCCCTCATATCAAACTTATCGGGGCTATGGGCTACGAGGCGCAGATAGCCGGTGTGATAGATGACAATTCCAAAGTTATGCAGGCCTTAAAAAAACTCTCCCTGATCCAATTAAAGAATCGACGTAAAAAGATGATTGAGTTGATTCAAAAAGATGGCCATCAGCTAAGAATAATCAATGGCGGTGGGACTGGAAGTTTGCTTCATACAATAAAAGAGAATGTTGTCTCAGAAGTCACAGTAGGCTCGGCCTTCTATGCTCCAGTCTTGTTCGATCACTATCAGGATTTCAAGCTTGCTCCTGCGCTTTTTTTCTCCTCACCCATTGTGAGAAAACCAGAAGAAGATATTTTTACGATCCTCGGTGGCGGATACATCGCCTCAGGAGCGACTGATCAAATTAAACAGCCAGAACCCTATCTACCGATTGGACTGTCGCTACTAAAAAATGAAGGCGCCGGAGAAGTTCAAACACCACTTAAGTATCAAGGCAAGCTCCCTTTAAAAATTGGAGATCTGGTCATTCTCAGACATGCCAAGGCTGCTGAGATTTGTGAACGCTTCAACTGCATTCATATTCTGGATGGGAATAAAATAGTTCAAACTGTCAGCACCTACCGCGGAGAAGGAAAGTGTTTTTTATGAAAAACTGGGCAGGCAACCTAAAATTCCAACCAAAAAACATTTTGGCCCCTTCCACAACTGAGGAAGCGCAGGCGATGGTGCTTGATCATCTTCAAAAGCATCAAACAATCCGAATGAGAGGCTCGTCCCATTCATGGACTGGTTTAATTGCGACCAATGACTCCTTTTTGCATTTAGATAATATGCAAGGATTAATTGGGGTCATTCCGGACAAAAAGTTAGTCCGGGCGAAAGCGGGAACTAAGCTTTATCTCTTTGGAGAAGAAGCCTTCAAACATAATTTGGCCCTCCCAAATCAAGGTGACGTTAATCATCAATCCGTGGCAGGTGCGTTGAGCACAGGGACCCATGGCACAGGGATCAAACTTCAATCCATGGCCAATCAACTTCAGGGCCTGACTTTAGTAACTGGTAAGGGAGACATTCTCAGTATTGATGAAGATAAGAATCCCGACTTAATGAAAGCTCTCTCTGTTTCTTTTGGTTCCGCCGCTTTAATTACGGAAGCAACAGTAAAAATGTGTGACGCCTACAAACTCAAAACTGAAACATTCGCCGAAGATATGTCGGTCTCGATGTCTAAATACAAAAAGCGACTTTCGGAAAACCGCCATCTGGAAATGTTTTATTTCCCTGTTGGCAAGTGGTCCCTGATCAAGATGATGAATGAAACAACGGAGGAGATTCCCTCTTCCTCAAAAATTGAGGGACTCAAGGAAATTGTTCTGGAAAATTGGCTCTATGAAGGACTCAACATTCTGGCCAATAAGACCAAGAGTTATGGTCGCCTTGATTCTTTCATGCGCAATTTTGTGGGCCATAAGACTTCTGTAAATTGGTCTCACCGCGCCTTTCCAACAGAGCGATCAGTCCGTTTTATGGAAATGGAATATAATCTTCCTTTCGAAAAATTTGAAGAGGTCTTTGAAGAAATCCAGGCCTCAATCAAGAAAAATAAATTCGAGACTCTTTTCCCAATCGAAATCCGATACGTGAAGGGTGACGAGCTTTGGCTTTCGCCTGCTTATAAAAGAGATAGCGTCTACATTGCCATTCATACTTACATCAGTGAGAATTTCCGCCCTTATTTCGAAGAAATGCAAAAAATTTTTAAACGACATGGTGGCAGGCCTCATTGGGGCAAGTGGCACACACTTGGACACAATGACCTCCAACAGCTCTATCCGAAATTTCAGGACTTTCTCAATCTGAGAAAAGATCTTGACCCTCAGGGCCTATGGTTGAATGATCATTTGAAATCACTATTTAAAGTGCCCTCATGAAATTTATTAAAAACCCAAAAATGCTATCATATAATTTAAGTATAAAATCCATCATACTACTCCTATTCATCACGGGTTGCGCTTCTGTTAAAGGGAGCTATCGATTGATGTGCGAGAATAGGTGTAATCAATATGAAACTGACTCAAGTAGAAGAATTAATTGTTTAAATGAATGCCAAAAATAATTATTCGCAAACTCTACTTAAATTCAAAATTTTAATCCATCACTGTCTTAATTTTTCCGCCAAAGAAGTCTTTGTGATTTGCCTCCATTATGAACGAAGAAAATAATTAAGAGTGACAAATTTCATTACGCGTGGGCTCGTTTTCTTAGGTCGTAAGGTTAAGTTGTTCCGTCTTAAAAGTTAAGTCTTAATGAGTTCTTAACACACAAAAAGAAACTAATTCGTTAAATTAGTCTTGCTGGATAAGTGGTTAGTAGTGTTCTCCTAATCACTTATCTCAGCACAAATAGAAGATGCTCTAAAAGTTCTCAGAGATTTTTAAATACATACTTAAATCATCTGCTTGTATGTCTAGGCTGGGGTTTGTCCTCCGGTATGGACGGATGTCCATTGTATGAATCATCTACAAAACATACCCAGCTCCGGGCCGGGGATAAGATCAATTTTCTATGTTTTTATTTGTATAGATTGAATTGATGACTAGCTGCAAATATGTCGCGATATACCTAGAAAAAGTTAAATGGCATAGATGCTGAAAACAAAAAGCTGGAGACATCGACACTGTCGTTGAAATTGACTGCTCGATAGTCGAGATTAAGATCAAGATATGGAAGTAGAGTAAAGCCGACTCCCAATTTATAACCGCTGCCACTATCAAGACTCAGACTTATGTCATTAATTTCAGTCTCTCCGTTAGACGAGAAAATATAGACCCCATAGGCCCTGACGAGAATAGGAAATTCAAAACCAAAGAATAGGCCATAGTCCTGCTCCTTTAGATCATAACAGGAACTCGACATGCAGATTGAGCTGTTGAGATAGTCCAGCCCAACTTGAAAGGGTCCAGTTTGATATCCAAGCCTGCCGCCGTATCCCATCCCATCACCCGACCCATCTTTAGTCTTGGTTTCGACTTCCGTTCCCAAGTTGTAACCAAGGACCGGCTCAACCAGAAGGCTCGCCTGGGAAACTGTTGAGTAGGTGAAAAGTGAAAATAAAAATAAGGCAGTTTGAATTCTATGCATTGATACCTCTCCGTTAGAGTTGTCTCAAAGCAAGTTTACTGGTATTTTAATCCGTGAATACTTTATTCCCTCTTACTTTAGACTTAGCAGTGCAAAAAGGGATACAATTTTAGGCGTTCATTTTAATTCGCTCTTATTCTTCCCAGTACCCATTCAATTCAAACAGGCAAAGTCACAGGAATCATAAATATAATAACAAGTTATACATTTGTTACTTTTGAATACAAAAATGCCTCAGTTCATAATAGCTGTGACCGAGCCTTTGATTTTTTTCTAATGTTTTCGATCCAATAGTTAGACTACTTTATAAAAAAAACTTGACCCTCAAAGTACAAGGTTGAATGATCATTTATATAACTATTTAAAGGTTCTCTATGAGCTTGCCAATCATTGCAACACTGTTTATTGCCTTCATCACCCTGGGATATTTTTTCTACGGCTCCTGGGTGGCCAGACAATTCATTCTCGATGATTCCACTCCAACCCCGGCCCATGTGCATCGGGATGATGTTGATTATGCCCCAACCAACCCTTTCTACCTTTTTGCCCAACATTTTTCGGCCATCGCAGCTGCCGGCCCCATTGCGGGACCAATCGTGGCCTGCCAGCAGTTTGGTTGGCTTCCATGCCTCATCTGGATTAGCCTAGGAGTGGTTTTCATCGGTGCCGTCCATGACTTCTCTTCCCTAACCTGTTCAGTTAAGCATGGTGCTCACTCAATTGCTGATATCACCAAAGAGCAGCTAGGATCAAAAGCAGGAAAGGCGATGATGCTTTTTATATGGATTGCACTCATCTATATCATCGTTGCTTTCGCTGATATCACTGCCTCAAGTTTTGTCACCAGCCCAGAAGAGCTACAAAACTTAAATCTCAATTTCCATCCAGGCGGGGCCGTCGCATGGGCGTCCCTCGCCTACCTCATACTTTCTATTTGTTTGGGTCTGGTTGAAAGGTACTTAAAAACTCCTTTGTGGCTCAATACACTTATTTTTGTTCCCGCGACTTTCGCTGTCTGCTGGGCCGGCACCTATTTCTCTCATTGGTTTCAGATGGAGCAAACCTCTTGGGCGTTACTTATTTGCCTCTACTGCGGCATTGCTTCACTTATTCCGGTTTGGTTTTTGCTTCAGCCAAGAGGTTACCTCGGAGGCTATGTTCTCTACTCAGTCTTAATCCTGGGCCTCATTGGATTATTTTTCAGCGAAAGATCTATTCAGCAACCGATCTTTACCGGCTTTCACTTTGATAAAATGACTGGCTCACTTTTCCCATTTTTATTTGTGACCATTGCCTGTGGAGCATGCTCAGGCTTCCACGGTCTGGTCTGCTCAGGCACAACCTCAAAACAAATTGATAAAGAAGCACATCTTCACCCGATAGGGTACGGAGCAATGTTAGCGGAAGGTTTTGTCGCCTTGATCAGTTTGAGTATCATCATGATGATGGCCCCATCCGAAGTAACGGGACTTAAACCAGGAAGTATTTATGGACGAGGGATTGGAGAATTTCTCACTCTCATTATTGGCAAAGAGCATTTACCATTTGCCATGACTTTTGGGGCGATGGCCTTTTCAACTTTCGTCTTTGATACACTGGATGTCTCAACTAGACTCGGTCGTTATCTAGTGGAAGAGTTGACTGGTCTCAGTGGAAAAACAGGGGCGATCCTTGGAACAATCCTCACCATCTTACCTGCTGCCTTAATCCTTATGAATACGGGTTCAGGTATGTGGGCGCAATTTTGGACACTTTTTGGAGCCGCCAACCAACTTCTTGCCGCTCTGACTCTTCTCGTGATTTCGGTGTGGTTGCATAAGAACAATAAGCGACTCGCCTTCACACTCATCCCAATGATGTTTGTTTTAATCACAACCTTAGTAGCACTGGTACAACTCTCACGCGGGAATTGGGAAAAATCAGTGGGGTTTGATATTTTGCTTCTCAATTCGCTGATGTCGATGGGACTTATTGCTTTATCAATTTATCTAGTGGGACTCTCGCTGATGGAAATGCTTAAGACACAGAAGCGTGCTTCTCCAAAGGTGAGTAGTGCTCTTTAGCAATTCTGATAAAGTGATCAAGGTCGATTGGTTTTTCTAATTTAACAATACCTGCTGGCATCACATCAGTATCTTCTGCCAGTCTGGCCGTACTCAGGACCATCGGAATTCGGCCTAAAGTATCTGGATATTTTTTTCGCATCAAATTGATAAATTCCAGTCCATCCATTTCGGGCATCATAAAATCGACAAAAATCAAAGACGGAAGATAGTCTGGAGTAAGGTTCGACAAATAGGCTTCCGCTTGCATGGCACTGGCAAAAGGAATGGACTGAATCCCCTCATATTCAAGCGCAAAACTCATCACCTCGCGAACATCATCATCATCATCAATGATACAAACTGGATGATTCATAAAGACTCCTCACGTTTGAAATTAACTTTAAATGTTGAACCCTGACCGATTTCACTCTTAACAATAATCTTTCCATTATGAGATTCTACTATTTCATTCGCAATAAAAAGTCCCAGTCCTATACCGCTCACTTCAGAAGCAGGTACGGCCCTTTGAAAACGTTGAAAAATTCTTTTCTGATCTTCGGGAGAAATACCATACCCCTGATCTTGAACGGAAAAGATGATTTTCGTTTTCCTTTGAACCAATCTTACTTTTATAGGAAGACCCCTTCCATATCTTGCGGCATTATTTAGGATGACACTCATCGCTTGAATAATTCTCTCACGATCTCCATTGATAAAAATATTTGACTCAATTTTCGAAGAGATTTGTGCTGGTAGTAGTTCTTCGACAACCTCACTCAAATTAAATTTTGTTTTAGTCATCACAAGCTGGCCAGTTCTGATGCGCGAAATATCCAGCATATCATCAATAATTTTAATCAACCGCGTAGATTGGATATCAATCTGATCTACCAAACGGTCCACCTTCTCTTTTGAGTAAGATGTATTTTTTTCTTTTTTAGAATTACGTCTAAAGACTTGGGTCTGAAGTTTGATGCTGGTTAGTGGTGTCTTAAGTTCGTGGCTGGCAATTGAAAGGAACTCTTCTCGGTAAAAAAGCGTCTCCATCAATGACTCAAGATTGAGCCCGTCTAATGGAAGATTCATTTTATTACTTACTTTCATGGTGCCATTTGTATACCAGATAGATTTTTATCTAAATAAAAAAATGGCAATGAATCTATATCGAACCATAAGATATCAGGATTTACTCTGCGTCTTTAGACATAATTGCGGCTAAGTTAAGTTTAGCTATCTCTGCAGCGTATTCATAGTTAAGCGAAGAAGGTTTATCACACTCAGTATGGTAACAAGGTGTCTTTGTGCTCCAGTCTTCAATTGTAAGAAGAGTTGGGACTCCGCCTTTAATAAAAGGTACGTGATCACTTCCCCAAGCACCAATAGTAATTTTTGAGCGCAGACTTGTGTAAGTCGTCGCCAGTCCAGCAAACCAATTGGCCAGACCTTCATATTGTGAGTCCGTTTCTAATTCAACTATTCCGTTTGAATTATAACCAACCATATCCATATTGATGGCAAGAACTAGTTTCTTAATCTGTCCTGACTTCTTAAGCACTTCCGCATAGTGTTCGGCCCCATAGAGACCAGACTCTTCCCCATTAGTCGCAAAAAAACGCAGGGTCTTTTTATTTCCATAATCTTTTAAAACACGAGCAACTTCCATAAGTACAGCAGCACCACTGGCGTTATCATCAGCGCCAGCAAAGTTTTTGCCCACTGAATCCAAGTGCGCCATGATCATAATCACACCGTCAGAAGTACCGTCACCGGCCTTGTCTGCCACTACACTACAAGCATCTGGTCTATAACAATACTGAGTTACTGAGTAGCCAAGTGCAGTGAAGATATCTTTAATCTGAGCAGTTGCCTTTTGGTTATCGGCCGATCCTACCAAGCGTGTTTTATAATTCGCCAATGTCTCAACATCACTTTTGATAGAAGCTGCATCGATGCGAGAAGCGAAGTCTTTAATGATGGGAGAAGCAAAAGCAGCCTTTTGAACTGGGGCTGTATAATGTTTGATATCGCTACCATTAGTTTGCCTGAGGTGACTCATGACTTCAGAGGGAGCACTACCTTTAAGCTGAACAAGCCACAGACGCCCCTCTTGTTTGACAGTTTCTATGTAAGGGGTAATTTCCTTCACGTCATGAGGATGAGAGCTCATCACTTGATAAAGCGGCTTTTTAGGAGAAGCAGAGAAAATAAGAGATGAGCCTAATAGAAGTGTACTAAGTGACAATATGTTCATGATCCTATCCTTGGATGATTGAGCTTTTCGAGTCCCTTTAATTAGAAACTAAGGAAAACGGTTTCACAATATAAATGAATCACTGCGCGATGCGCATATCGGGCTGCTTGCCCCAAGCCCCTTGCAATTCCTTTCATTTCGTCAGGCATCAAGCTTGCACCAAGTATCTTGTTTGAACGAAGGAGGCTTTGCCATGAGTTTAAACTTATTTAAAGACAAAGGTATTCCTCTCGAAAAACAAATATTCAGTTGGAAAGACCTAATTCAACAACCCATTAGTAAACTGAATGACGACGCCTTCACCCGCATCAGAATCATTCTCATGAATGGATTAGAGAACGAGGCTTCATTCTTTAGTCATGCCTGCGCACGTATGAACCGGGATCTGCAAACACCCTTGGCCGTCATCCGCAGGGTAGAGCAACACCAAGCGAGTCTCATCAATTGCCTCCTAGGTCCTGACCATAATCTGCTTGAAACCACTATTGCTTATGAGCAAGCTGAAATCGAGATAACAGCCGCTTTAGCTCAACAAGAGATGGATAGTTATCTCGCCCAGGTTTACCGTTACGGGATGCTGGAAGATTTTGATCACTTGTACCGTTTCACCTCCCTTCTTGACCGTTTGGAAGGTAAGGACGCCAATACCATCCTACAAAATTACACAGACATCATCCCGGGAAGACAAACCAAGGAAGAACACCGGGACCCTCACGATGACATCAAACGACAATATAATAAAGATACGGCCGAGGTGATGACAAAATTTCATGCCCTGACGATTTTAAGTCTTGAGCAGCAAACTCATCACTTCTATATGAACATTGGGCAAATGTTTTCTGACCCCACAGCAAGACAACTTTATGCCGAAATTGCCTCAACTGAGGAACAACACATCACTCAATATGAATCCATGATCGACACTCGTGAAACATGGGCAGAAAAGCTACTCATCCACGAGGCAAACGAAGTTTATAATTATTATAGTTGTGTCGCACACGAATCAAACCCTCGCATTAAAGCAATTTGGGAGAGGTTTTTAGATTACGAACTGGGGCAACTTCAGGCAGCAATGGAAATATTCAAGCAGGAAGAAAAAAGAGACCCAGCAGAAATTTTACCCGAAAAAATATCTGAAACAATTCCCTATAAGTCACAGAGAACTTTTATTCGAATGATACTCAAAGAGGAGATTAACCTAAAAGTTAAAGGTAAAAAATTTATTACATCAGACGCTGAAAGTGCTTGGACGGTTAAATATCGAGAACAAGTCAACAATGATCACTCTCCTTCGGAGAAAGTTTCCGCGGGTTATATATGGAAACCAGGAACTGAATTATCGATGTGAGGTATTTCATGAATCGCACAGGAACAATTATTTCGCCCTTGGATTCAATTAAAACGATCAAGGGGGCCAGCGAACTCACTCATCCCACAAAGGGTGACTGCACAGAAATTGGAAATAACCGCATTCTTCACATGCAGGAAGCCGAAGGTATCGGCTCCATCTCTTTTCCTATATCCATTAAAGGAGTGAGTGAAGTCATACACGAGCAAATCATGATGGGTAATCATGCCATGATGGATAAACTAGGTGAAAGACTCGTCTTTGAAAGAATGGGGGCAAGACTTTATGAGGCGCTTATAACTAAATATAATGGCACCAACCACCAAGAGCGACTTCCAGAGCTGACCAGAATCGAACAATTTTACCTCGAAAAATTAAAACACTTTCAAAATGTCAGTGAGGTCATTACCAACATGGGTGGAGACCCGACTGCACTGACTCCTGCCGCAGATGTTATCGGGACGGCCACGGTGGGTTGGATACAAGTGCTTACTGACCCCAGAACAACCTTTCTGCAGTCACTAGAAATAATGCTTCATCTCGAATTAGTAGATAATGCGGGTTGGGAGCTCATGATTGAGCTGGCCGAAAGAAATGGTCTAGGAGATCTGGCGATTCAGTTTCAACAAATCTTGGACGAGGAGGCTTTTCATTTGATCACAGTTAAGCAGTGGGTACAGGAATTAACCTTAAATAATGAAATCATTTCTCCTGAACAAAATGCTGTTTTGGAATTTGATATTGATTCAATAATTAAACACTAGGTATTGATCACAAAGCCCCATTCGATTTTAACTTTACCGTTTTCAACTAATTCCTTAGGTGGATTTGGAAAGGGGCCTGCCTCATTGAAAGATTCGACGGCAGAATCATCAAGTTCTTTTACCCCACTGGATCCTTTGATTTCAATGTTCACGATCTCCCCTGCTTCATTAAGCGTTACAACCAAAGCAGTAATAAGATTATCATCGGAGGCGACTCTTCTGCCCTCTTTCATAATAGTCTCAGCTTTTTCCTGAATACTCCTTCCCCAGAACTGTTCCAACTTTTGCCGAATGCGGTGAAAAAATCCATAGTATTTATATTCGACTGTATTCAGGTAGGTCAGATCTCCTAGAGGCACGTCCTCAACATAATCATTGGTTGAGCTTACCCCTGCCTGGTTATTATTTCGTTTTTGTCCTGCCACTTGCCGTTTGGAAGCCGCAGTTTTTGCTGCTGCCTTCAAAGGATTATGCCCCTTCTCAAAGGCACCAAGATCAGACAAGGATAAGGAATCTTTATTTGAATTTCCACCACCAGAAGATTTAAAGGTATCAACTTTTCTCGCCACAGATTCACGATCAAACTTTCGGTCTTTATCACTCAAATAACTTTTTTTAGTTGGCTTCTCTTTGGTCAGAGGATCTTCAGATTGAACAATTTGTCTTTTAGTATCCGTTTGAAATTTGACCTTAAAAGTCCGCTCCTGACGAGGTTGAACATTGTCCTTAATATCGGCGAGCCTCCAGTCTTGGTAGATCCTAGTTGCCAATAGAATTAAATGCACAATAATGACTAACGCCAAAATGGTGTAATAAAGACCATTCCGATAGAACCAAGAGCGCTGAATCATGCCGCCTCCAGTCCCCTCAATTTTATCACTTAAGGGTCACAAAATAATTGGGAAAACCTAAAGAATATGACCCCACCCGCACTGTCAAAATTTTAGACAGGTGTAGTTCAACCAGCGGCCCAAGAAGCGTCAGAGTGCAGTAAAGACCATCTCTTTTGGCACACACCTTGCTCATATGGTCGGGATAAACAGTCTTATTACGTGATTAAAACGGGTGTACTTATGCTTAAACATTCTATGAAATCTTTCATTCTGATGGCTTCCCTACTGGCCGCAAACAGTGCCTTCTCTGAGGACATGGACTTAGAGGAGCTCAGATCTGAAGGACTTAATCTTATAGATGAAAATCCCTTCACTCCCTATGCGCTGAAGAAAAATGGTAAAGCGAAAAAACGCTTTAAAGTCCCTTATAGTGCCCTGGTTGAATATTACAAGTTCGCCGGTCAGGGGACCATAGTGGAAAATACCGTGGACAGTCCTTTAATGGATCTGGACTTGGACGTCATTTCCAGCGTAACTAAAAATGAAATTGAATTCTATATCGATATGCAGAGAAAAAAAGCTTTCCCTCTTCACCTACTTAACCCTGATTCAGTTTCAAAACTCTTTGTTTTAAACCCAGAAGTTTATACAGAACTTGCCGGGGCAGAAGATTTTCTTGATGCTAAAATTAAAACTTTTGGAGAAAAAGAGTTTAAAACAAAAAAACTTCGTTATGAAAGAGACTTCGTTCATCTGGAAGACTGGCGTTCACTGAATCACCCACCGGTTCAGGACTTGGGATCTGATCTTACTGTATGGGACAAGGATTACTCGCCTATTGATTACTCAACAAAAGAATCACCATTTTATGCCGAAAGTTTCCAGAGAAATATTGATGCCATTTCAAAAACAGAGCTAACATTTGGCAATAAAGTACACCTCCTTTCAAACGGTGAATCTTACAAACGCAAGATGAAAGAAATTAAGGGTGCAAAAAAATCAGTCCTTATGGCAGTTATGTCTTTCTTTTGTGATGCCTCTTCTAGAGAACTTGAAGATATTTTGGTCAATAAGGTGAAAGAAGGTGTTGACGTCAAACTCATGGTGGAGAAAGTCTGGACCAGAATCGCCATGAAAAAATGTATGAACCGTATGATTAAAGGCGGAGTTGACGTGGTATACGCTAACGACTTGCTTAAAAAAGGCGAAGAATCAGCTCTGTTCCATAACAAGTTTATGATTATTGATAATTCTAAAGTCATTATGGGTGGATCAAACATCGTTGAGTCCGACAACATTTCAACGGGCTATAACCACATGAACCGCGACAATGATGTCTATGTAGAAGGTCCTATTGCCACTGAAGCCATGTTGACTTACATCATGCTTTGGAAGAAATATATGGGCGAGAAAAATGAAATGAATCAGGACAAGAATCCAAGTGTTAAGGATATCACTTTCTATGAAAAGATTGCACATGAGCAATATGCGCAAGAAACTATCGATGGACAGCGCGGTTCTGAACAGTACCCAATTGTACTGAACGACCCGAAGGCCAGAAATCAAGGTGTATGCCGCTTTGTTTCGCAAAATCCAGACACTGATAAACATAAACTTTCAAAAGTCTTTATGGAGTATATAAAGCACTCTCAAGAGCGCATGAATCTAACAACGGGTTCAATTTACTTTGATCTTCCGGCCCACGATGCTAAAGAGCGTGCACGCGAAACTTATAATAAACAACTTTTCAAAAATATCTTTGCCGCCACTGACCGCGGAGTAAAACTGAACATCATTGGTAATGGAATTGATGGCGGATACGGTGAGATGTCTAACATGATCAACCGTATTAAAATGAAGAACCGTTTTAAGTTTAAACCTATCCATAAAACGATCTACTCAATTTTGACTTCATGGTTAGACAAAGGTGCTGCCAAGAAGAACCAGCCATACCTTGAACATATCCAGAAACTTCCTAACGCCAGAGCATGGGCCAACTTCCAATACATGCACTCTAAGATGATGCAAATTGACCGTGTCGCGAATATGGTTTCAAGTTACAACTTGGAAGAATGGTCGGGAGATAAGTCTCATGAAACTGCAATCATTTGCCTAGATGAATCGTTAAGCAAAGAAATGGATGTAAGTTTCTTAAAAGATTTTGCGAACTCAGTACCTGCAGCAGTGACTAAAAACTAGTCACTGCTGAGGCAGAGATTATTGAATAACAGGTGTAGAGTTTACGATATCAGTCACAAAACTTACTAAAGACTGATCAGCAAGTTGTTTATCCAAACAAATCATCGTTGATTCATGATTCTTATGTGAATGTTGATCAAGGTTAAAACTTCCGGTTGAAGTCATAATGTGGTCAAAACTCATTTGCTTGGAATGAATATGGTTAAAGTATAACCAAACATCAACATCAGTCCCATTAACAGCATTGGCCAGATTCTTTCTGTTAGAGCGCCCGATAAAAGTGGCGACCAATTTATCCATTTTTTCAATTAATGAAGCTAAACCAACCCTGCCCTTACGGCGTAAGTCATTGGCCAACTGTCTCAACTGGTGACCAGCTTCGCCCCAGCCGCCATCCAGACCATTGGAAATAATATCAACTTTAACGCCACGTTTTGAACCTGCAAGAATCGCTTTAATAATTTGAGAATTATCTAGAGCATTATCGCTGTCTTCTTTATAACGAAAGGTCGGAGAATTAATAATCATGCTGTACTTGGCGTTCTTCATGATCTCGATGTATGCCTTAGAGATAATTCCCGGAGTATCAGAAGTCTTGGACCCTTGAACCATCACACGACAGACGCCAGGGATCTCTCCTGCCGGACGGTTTAGCCATTGATCATAGAGCTCAGTTCCACGAAGGCCCCGCGCTCTTTCTGAAGCTTCTTTCTGTTTAACTTCATCAAGATATTGGGACATCGAGGGATCCACCCGTTTCTGCTCATGATTCCAGATGCGGACGTATTCTCTCATCATATCAGTTACGGCCGGTCCAGTGACATGAACGTCTTTATCACGCGTATGATTGTTAAAGCCGTTTGAAGAGTTTTCGAAATCATGCATGTTCTGACCACCCATAATGGCTTCTTTACCATCACGGATCCAAAACTTAGTATGGTGAACAGTGAACATAGTTCGCGGATTAAAAAAACCTTTGCCCAATGTCACTTTAACTCCGCCATTACGAAGTTTCGCGAGACATTTTTTCAAAATTAATTTCGTCCATACACTTTCAGTAATCAATCTTACGTCGACACCTGCACGGGCCCTTTCAATCATGGCATCCACGATCTCTGAGCTTGATTCATCACAATACTGAACCATAACCACTGCATGAAAGAAAAACTTTGACTCTTTCACCATCCGGATTTTTTCTCTGAAAGAAACCTCGCCGTTATTTAAAAGGCGAAGTTTGTTTCCGGCCGTCATTTCTGTTCCGGTTGCAGCATCTAAATTTCTATGAAAAGAAGGATCGACGAGTGGACTCTGTTCAATACTCTTGGCATCAAGTGGTTCGAACTGCTGTCCGTAAACTTGTGTTGGAAGATTAATCTTTCTTATCGGATTGTGATTCAGTGAATGCCAATCAGAAGGATAGACATATGAGCGAGAAAATCGCTGAGTAGAATTATTAAACGTTTGAGAACGGTAGTATTTCTTTTTAGCAGAAACAAAGTCCACAGTCCCCGCATTCTGAATCATTTTCTCTACATCTGTTTCAAACAGCGAATGAATTAAATCTGGATTAGATAAAGGCAACACGGGTGTTGCTTCTCTCAATTTTTGATTAACACGAAAAGAAAGGAATGATTCTTTGATCGGCCTGACTGCCCCATTTGTATGAGCTTCAAGGTAAGATCCAAGATTGGAAAAAGTCGCGACGTCACCAAGCACAGGTAGTGTATCTTGGGCAAACGCAGGACTTAAAATGAGTAGGCCAATGGCTATTTTAGGAAACATTCTACACCCTCCATGGTGGTAGATAAAACCCGACCTAATAATGATATAAGTAACTTAGTCGTTAACATAGGATAAAAATTGTTCTCGACTGGCTGCGTTATGTAATTGTATTAAAGCCTAACCAGAAACACTTACAGACCTAACTTGACCGCAACTGGGTTCAAGTGCATTGGACGCAAATGCGTGCGAAAAATTATTGAAAGGTAGCGCTTTTGAATGTGCCTTCCCAAGTCATAGACCAGGAAATATTGGGAGAGATGGTTGTGCCACTGACTACTTTGTCACTCTTCATCACTTTCCAGCTGCTCCCAACTTTAACCAGGGATAATTGGTAGTGGGCATACTTTATGGGATCATTATCTGTCAGTAGCGAGAAGGTAAATGAGCCGCCGTTGGTTTTAGAAATATTAGTCCCGGGCTTGGCCTTAAGAACAAGTGGTTTATTGATCTGCCCTTCCATCTCGAAGGCGACCGAACCACCGTTATTAAACTCCTCAACAGTCTTGGTCTGTTGCATGAGGTGTCCTTTACTGTCTTTATAATCCAGCCTCAGACCCAGGAGCTCGCCCTTCTCATTGGCCAGAACCTTCACCGTTCCGGTGCCGTCATAATTAACTTTGATTCCAAGAACCTTAGAAGCAATTTCACCGGTGATTTTATCTACCACCTCAGATAACTCATCAACCTCTGCAGAAATTTGCGCTCCCTTGTCTGAACAATTGTCGAATGCCAACGCGTTCAGCGAAAGGAAGAGTAAAATAATTGAGTAATATTGTTTCATCATTCTCATACTTTATTCTAACTCTTTTAGTTATTTACTAAAACCTCATCACTTTTTGCCCGTAACTCATGATTTAGAATTAATTAAGATGTCGTGTTTTATGAGTCATCAACACAATGGTTAGGAACCGGAGGTTATCATGTTAGAGGAATCCCGTGGTCCTAAAGGCAATGAAGATATCTGGCCAGAACTCCCCTACACGGCATGGAAAGACACCTATGCAACCCTTCATATGTGGACTCAGATCGTTGGAAAAATTGAACTAGAGCTCAATCCGATGACTAACCATTGGTGGGAAACGGCCTTGCTGGTGACTCCAACGGGGCTTACCACATACCCCATCTATTATAAGAACCGCTGCTTCACTATTGAATTCAATTTTCAAGAAAACCTGCTCAAAATATGTACCTCGGATGGCAGCCGCAAAAGTATGTCGCTAGAATCCCTGTCGGTATCAGAATTTTTTTTTGAATTAATGAAGCTACTGGCCGAACTTAAAATTACTGTAAAAATTAATACAACTCCGCAGGAAGTTCCCAACCCGATTCCTTTCCAAGAAAACAAGGCCAATCACACCTACAGCCGCCAGCACGTAAAAAACTTTCACAAGATACTTCTTCAGGCCGACCGTTTGATGAAACAATTTAGAGGGGGATTTGTTGGTAAGGCTTCACCGGTGCACTTTTTCTGGGGCAGCTTTGATTTGGCAGTCACACGCTTTTCCGGGAGAGAAGCGAAGTCTTTTGAAATTAGCGATGCGGTAAATAAGGAAGCTTACTCACATGAGGTGATAAGTGCGGGCTTTTGGCCAGGGAGTCGAAATATTCTTGAAGCAGCTTTTTATGCTTACGCTGCTCCAGAACCAAAAGGTTTTAGCACCAGTCATGAAATTCGTCCTAAAGAAGCTTTTTATAATCAAAATACCAAGGGCTATATTTTAAAATATGAGGATGTCAGAAAAGCAGATTATCCCGACCAAATGGTTCTGGATTTTTTTGAATCCACCTATGAGGTAGGCGCAACACTGGGTGGTTGGGATAGACGAAAACTGGAACGAAACTTTCACTAAATGTCTTAACACTTTACTAGGAGTAAAATCATGAAACAAAAACTGAAATTAACCTCATTTACTGCAGCAGCTCTTTTTGGGGTGATGGTCCTAACAAATGTACAAGCAGCAAATGAAAAGATGCCGGAACCAAATAAGGTTGAGTCCATTTCAGCTTCGTCTGAAGTCACCGCCAAAGTTAAGGCCATCGATTATAAAACACGCAAGGTAACGCTTGAAACTCCCGACGGTGAAAGTTTTAATATCGTGGCCGGGGATGAAGTAACAAATTTCAACCAAATGAAAAAGGGTGACAATGTCACTGCGAAATATAAAGAAGCCATTGTCTACCACATCAATAAAGGCGGGAAGGCCTCTCCCCCTGTAACTACCGAAACAGCATGGCGTGCACGTCCTGGAAGTCGTCCAGAGGGTGGTGTGGCCAAAGAAGTGACGGTCTCAGTTGTTGTAAGCGCCATCGATCGCAAGACCCCATCAGTGACCTTCAAAGGAGCATCTGGTGAAGAAGAAACATTTAAAGTGAAGTACCCGGAAAAACTTAATGGTGTGAACGTGGGTGACCAGGTTGACATTACTTATTCTGAAGCCCTTGCCATGAAGGTTGAAAAAGCCTCGACAAAGAAATAAAGAGAAAATAAAAAATGCCCAGTGAATATAAGAACCTCACTGGGCATTTTAAATTAGAGCCTGAACTTATTTTAGCTTACGCTCACTAACAGAGATTTTTTTGGCAACTCTCCCTACCCCAGTGTTTGTAACCATCGCCGGCCCAGTGTCATTGCCATAGCAAAATCTATTACCACACACATTAGTTGTTGTGCCGATAGGACAATCTTGATTTCCCGTTCTTCCATCTAAGCAGGTCACAGTAATCCAAGGAACTCCGTTTGTAGGCGAAGAAAATGAATTCATACTTGTCATAAAAAGCGACACTACTAAAACCAGTTTATGGGCCACTGAGAACTCCTTTTAAAATACAAAGTTTGAGTAATCTTTATCGGCTCCTCGCGGGACGAAATAGACGGCAAAAAATAATTTAATCCAACCGCTCTAAGCACAGAATATCACTTGGCAACCTTAAGGTCACAGGGCCGATGTAGCGCCCTCAGGAAAAAAAGTGCCTGTCTTTAAAAGGATGCTCCGCCATGGCGGTAGATGCGATAATTTATTTAGCCAAAATCAGGGGATCAACAATGAGACAGTGTTTTCTTATACTAGCTTCAGTCATTTTGGTATTTCCATACTACGCAATCTCTGACGTCAATTTTAAAGCGCAAACAATTAAAGACACATTATCTCAAGCAAAAACCGAACAAAAACTCATATTCTCCGTATGTTCTTCAACTGAATGCCCACCTTGTAATTGGATGAAAGCTAATGTTTATAGCGACCCAGGATTGGCCAACATAATCAATAACAAATTGATTCCTATTAAACCCCAAGCCAGCATGGACAGAGGTGAATACTATAAAAACTGCAAAATGTTACCAACGATGATTTTCCTTGATCATAACGGGAAGACTATTCATAAAGTGGAAGGGAGACAAACACTTGAGGAGATGAAAAAGATCGTCGATCAAGTGCTGTCTTCAAGCTGCACAGGTGAGGATGAAAAGCTTGATGAAGCTTCTGACACACATAAAGGCAATGTGTGCTGTGAAGGTCTTGTTAAGGAAACTAAAAATAACGAGCGCGTTTGTGTAAAGCAATACTGTGTTGAGAATTCAGATCTAGGAATTGAATTTGAGGGCGACGGTCGCAACGCCCTTGCATGCTGTGATGATTCGGCAAGAAGAAGAATCATTTCACAAGTGACTAAATTCAAGGTTCATTGTATCCCTCGGGCGACGCCAAATGAAATTGACAATGATCGCAGATATAAACCAAAAGTGGATTTCCCTGCTGATATTAAATACAAGAAAAAGAATAGTGATTCTAAAACTATTTCTTATTAACCCCCCAGATTTCGACAATCAGGGTTTGAGATCATGACTTAATATTGGTGCCCAGGACTGGACTCGAACCAGCATATTCTTGCGAACGCCGCCGTCTGAAGACGGTATGTCTACCATTTCACCACCTGGGCATGGAAGGCATCTTAGGCCCTTTATTTCACTATTTCAACGTACTTATTGGTATTTGGAGGTGTGTAAAGAGTTTTGACGGCCAGAGAAAAGAGTATAGGACCCCACCCCGCCGCAACCAATCCATGACAAAATCTCCCTAATCAATGGAGATCCTATGAACGTAAAAATTCTCACCCTATGTGCTGCTGCTCTTTTCACCATCCCCACGTTTGCCCAGGAAATGGCGATGCCTCAGGTAGCAGACACAGTTCAGGAGTTCCTTGATATCAACGGGCACGACATGAGTCAGCTTGTTCCAAGCTGCAAAACTTTCGATGCCTGCTCCCACATGAACTATCATTCAAAGACCTATACTTTCAAAGGGAATGCCCAGGCGGCCTTTGAAAAACTCATCGCCATGGGTCCCTTAGAAATATGGAAAAGTTCATCGCGCTTTGAAATGGAATATGATCCAGAATCAAAAAGTTTCCTCGGAAAAAACCACGAGCTTCCTCCAATTAAAAGAGGTCAGGTTTTCTTTCTGGAACTAGATATCGTTAAAAAAATGCAGATCCCGGTCGCTTTTGAGGTGGTTGAGCTTGATGCTTCAATGAGAACAGTTACTTTTAGTTATCTTAAGCAAAACAAATCAAATGGTAGCCAGCGAATTACTTTCCATCAGGCCGGAGAGGATATGAAGATCGTTCATGAAACTCACTATAAGAGTGAATCACGATTTCGTGACAAACATCTCTATGGATACTTCCACACAAGACTTCTGGACGACGTGTGGGAAGATTTCGGAAAAAATTTATAAAAAAAAGGGCCTCGCAAGTGATCTGAGCCCCTTAAACAGGACAAATTAATAAACGAGACTACCCCTTTTTGGGGTAGTCTTATTTTAAGGAGTCCTTTTATGGAGAAGC
>JFJP01012156.1_pt1 | contig 32871 bp, 24 predicted proteins | sample 431651 | NCBI WGS metagenome assembly JFJP01 (sample SAMN02602958, study PRJNA72255) | Microbial mat metagenome, whole genome shotgun sequencing project. | biome: fresh water; feature: sink hole; material: water; isolation source: purple microbial (photo- and chemosynthetic) mats found in... | reverse complement strand
TGCCGGACTCGCTGGATACATCCGCCGCGCGGCTGACAGACGCGAACCTGTTTCAGGTTTCCTGGACCAGTGACCCGGCTGTGCCGCCGCTGAACAAGATCCATACGTGGATATTACACATTGAAACCGCAGACGGCAAACCGCTGGAGGGCGCTGAAATTCTTGTGGATGGTGGGATGCCCCAGCATGGTCACGGCTTGCCGACCAGACCCGAGGTGACCGAAGACCTGGGCGGCGGCGATTATCGCGTGGAGGGGATGAAGTTCCAGATGCCCGGTTACTGGGAAGTGCGCTTCAATATCCGTGCCGATGGTCAGGCTGATGCGGTCACGTTCAATTTAATTCTCGAATAACCGGAAATGAAACGAGTCTTCCTGCTCATTGGCGGAGTCCTGCTCATTGCCGCGATCATAGTCTGGTGGGCGGTGACAAGCCAAACATCCTGGGGCGATGCGGAAAAAGCCACCCTGCGCGGACTATGGATCGGCAGTCTGCCCGCACTGCCTGCCGACCCATCCAATGCGTACGCCGCCAACCCGCAAGCCGCTGCGTTGGGTCATAAACTTTTTTTTGACCCGCGTTTCAGTTCGAACGGGGAGGTTGCCTGTTCCACCTGCCATCAGCCTGAATTGATGTTCACCGATGGCCTGCCGCTGGCGGAGGGGGTCGGCACCACCACGCGCAAAACCATGACCATCATCGGCACGGCGTACAGTCCCTGGCAATTTTGGGACGGGCGCAAAGACAGCCAGTGGGCACAGGCGTTGGGTCCGCTGGAAAGCGCGGTGGAACACGGGGGCACACGCACGCAGTATGCGCATTTGATCGATGAGTTTTATCGCGCCGAATACGAAGCCATCTTTGGGGCATTGCCCGATCTTTCTGACCGTGCGCGCTTTCCCGAAACGGCAGGTCCGGTGGAGGACCCGTCCGCCCGCGCCGCATGGGAGGCGATGACCGGCGAAGACCGCGACACAGTCACCCGGGTGTATGTCAACCTCGGCAAGGCAATTGCCGCGTACGAACGTTTGATCGTGCCGGCGCCCTCGCGATTCGATCAATATGTCGAAGCCCTTTTGAATAACGATGGAAAAGCCATGCGGGCCGCGCTCACTGCCGATGAAGTGGCGGGACTGCGTTTGTTTATTGACCGGGCGCAGTGCATCAACTGTCACAACGGCGCGCTCTTTACCAACAATGATTTTCATAACACAGGGGTTCCAACCGCGCCAGGACTGGAACCCGATAACGGACGGGCATCCGGGGTGACCCAGGTGCTGGGCGATGAATTCAATTGTCTGGGTCCGTGGAGTGATGCGCAAAAGGAGGATTGCTCTGAATTGCGCTTTGTCACATCTGAAGGCGGGCAACTGCAGGGGGCATTCAAACCGCCCACGCTCCGCAACGTGGCCGCGACCGCGCCCTACATGCACGCCGGGCAGTATGCCACACTGGAGGAAGTGTTGATGCATTACAACCATCCGCCCATTGCCCCCATCGGTCATACGGAGTTGGAACCGCTCGGGTTGCCCGCGCGTGAAAGGCTGCAGATCGTGGCTTTCTTGCGCTCGCTGAGCGGCGGCGTGAGCGCCCCGCCCGAATTTTTACAAGCCCCGCAGTGAACTGGAAAGTGATGATAAATTTCTCTTTACCGTACATATCGTCAAAAAGTCAGACCCTAAAGGTTTTACCCGCGAACCAGAACCAAAATTCGCAAAATATTCCCGCTTACAAGATGTTTGTTGGCAAAAGAAACCTTTAGGGTCTCCGTGAGAAAATGTGCGTTATAAAAATGAATTTTCAAATCGGGCTGAACCCACGATAACCCACTCCATTGACAGCCGCTTTCAATGAAACAAAAAACCGACCTTTTCAAGTCGGTTTTTTGTCGCCACTTCAAAATTTTTATCCTGCGGGCGGGTATTAAAGCCGGGGGATCAAGACCGGCGTATTCTTTTTATAGGTTTCATAATCTTCCTGACCACCCCATTTTTTATCCGCTTTGGCTTCAAGCAGCGGAACACCGCTGACGCGGGTCAGAAGCAGGGTGACAAATACCGGTGAGATCATGGCAACCCACTGCCAGCCTTGCAGGACCGGTATTGCAATGATCGCCACGCCAAGCCAGAGGACGATCTCGCCAAAATAGTTGGGATGGCGGGAGCGTGACCACAGACCGGTTTGAATAAATTTTCCCTTGTTTGCCGGGTCGGCGCTAAAGCGGCTTTTTTGAAAATCGGCTGCGACCTCGATCGAAAAGCCGATCACCCACACCAGGAGACCGAAGATTGCAAACAGATCCAACTGCTTATGGTTGGCTGTGGTAATGGCAACCAGCGCGGCAGCCATGGTGAAGGTTACCCACAAACCTTGAATGGTCCAAACATTCAGGAAGCGGAAAAAGGAGGGTTTGAGCTCATCAAACCGGTCGTCCTTTCCCGCCTTTTTGATGCGGGTGAACAGGAATGTGCCCAGGCGGACAGCCCAGATCACCACCAGGACAGCCAGCAGGATCGACCTCGCATCGACACCCGGGCTGAAGATCACCGCGATCAGGGTTACAGAGATATAGGTTAAGCTGCCCGTCAGGTCGAAGTATTTTTCAGTCTGGTACATAAAAGCCGGGATAAAGACGATCCATTGGATCAGAAAAGCCAGTCCCACTGATAAAGCAAAAAGGGGCATTCCGCCCACCAGCCCCCCTCCCTGGCTGCCCGCCAGAGCGAACAAAATACCAATTAATACCAATATTGGAAAAACAATAAGTGACTTACGATCTGCATTTTTCATAAAATTTTATCCTTTGTGGTTGATCTGATTAACGGTGTTCCACGGTTAACTCGGAGGGCGTACACGGCCGCCATCCTTGAGCATACCAAATCATTCCCTCCCTGACAATATCCCTGACCGATTTGGTGGGAATTGGTTTTGGTTATGGAACAATCCCCGATCACTCCCGACAGGGTGCCTGCCGATAGTGATCGAGCCCGGGACTTATAAATAATGAAGGACTGAACCATTTCAAGGGGGGAATCAAGCATTTTTGGACCGGTCTTGCCTGGGGTTTCGGCTCGAAGAGGCCATTTTTAAAAATTGTGCCGCCTTCCTTTGTGTCCTACATGAACCTGGTGATTGAAGGGTTTACCCAGGAAATGACACCCTCCCTTACAAAGGCGAATGTCCATAAAAATAATGATGGGGAAAGTGCCGGATAAAATCAGGCACTTTCTTTTATAATGGTCTGATGTTCAATCTCAAACAACACTTTCTGCTCGACCCATCGGTCACCTTTTTAAATCACGGCTCATTCGGGGCAACACCCAAGCCTGTCTTTGACGAATATCAACGCTGGCAGCGCGAACTGGAAAGACAGCCAGTTGAATTTTTAGGCAGGCGTTGTGCCGGCTTGCTGGCCGGCTCGCGCGCGGCGCTTGGAAAATATCTGGGCACCCAGGCTGATAATCTGGTCTACACTCAAAACGTGACCATCGCGCTCAACATCGTGGCCCGTTCGCTGGAGCTTGGCGCAGGGGATGAAGTCCTGACCAGCAGCCACGAATATGGAGCAATGGATCGGACTTGGCGTTTCCTCGCCAGAGAACGCGGATTCAGCTACATCAACCAGCCTGTTTCCCTCACTTCCAAAGCGGACTTCATCGAATCATTCTGGCAGGGAGTCACGGCGCGCACACGGGTTATTTTTCTCAGTCACATCACCTCCCCCACAGCCTTGATCTTCCCCATTCAACAGATCATTCTGCGAGCCCGCGCGGCAGGCATCATCACGGTCATCGACGGAGCGCATGCACCGGGTCAAATTCCACTCGACCTCGATCTGCTGGCTGCGGATTTTTACGGCGGTAACCTGCACAAGTGGTTGTGCGCTCCAAAAGGCGCGGGGTTTTTATATGCGCGACCCGAAATGCAGCACCTGCTCAAGCCGCTGGTCGTCTCATGGGGCTATGAACCCGAAATACCCGGCGCATCTGTTTTTGTTGACCAGCACGAATGGATCGGCACACGCGACATCGCCGCATTTTTATCAGTGCCAGCCGCGATCAATTTTCAGGAGCAGAATCAATGGGATAAGGTGCGGTCTGCCTGTCACGCTCTGGCGCAGGAGGCCCAAAAACGGTTATGCGAAACTACTGGCATTCCCCCCATTCACTCTGATGACGACTCCTGGTTCGCCCAATTGACCGCCGCTCCGTTGCCGGCAAAGACCGACCTCGCGGCGCTTAAATCCCGTTTGTATGACCAACACCGGATCGAAATTCCATTGATCGCGTGGAACGATCTCAAACTGATCCGCGTCTCGATCCAGGGCTATAATTCCGATCAGGATGTGGAGCACTTGATCAAGGCATTAACTGAACTGTTGTAAAGCAGATTGCCACGGTCCAGAAAAGCGAAAACCAAACGTAGGAATCACGCCCATTTGATTTTCATTATTCTGTGTTAGATTTATGATATGCAAACATTCCAGAAGATCGAATCTGGTTTTCAAATGACCCATTGGGATGACGCGCAGCATTAAAGGAATTATTTTTAATACCCCCTGCCCGCCACAACACCTATGAACTTCCCTTGGTTTAAAAAAGGTTGAGCATCCCGGAGAACCGCATGAAAAAACAATTAACCAGCCTGCTGATCATAATCCTGATCATGTCCATTTTAACTGCCTGCACAGGTGCAGAGACACCCACCCAGGATCCAAACGCCTTAATGACCTCTGTGGTCGGTACAATGGTCGGGGCATTCTTTGCCACGCAAACCGCCATGTACAGTCCGCCGGCTCCCCTGCCGACAGCCACCATCATGGTGCTTCCCAGTTCCACCATCATTTATCCCACGGCCACGCTGCCACCCACCCTCACACCGACCTATCTTTATTTTTCACCAACACCCGGCATCGGCACCATTACCCCCACCGGCACGCTATCCACCGCCACAGTTGACGGCGGCGCGCTGGCAGTTGGCTGTAATAATCTGGCATTTATCCGGGACGTTACCATCCCGGCAGGAACTGTGATCGAAAAAGGGCAGGATTTCAAAAAGACATGGAAGGTTCAAAATACAGGAACCTGTGACTGGGTGTATCAATACAGCCTGATCCCGGTTGGCGGAGACTCGCTGGGCGGTGATATCACCAAAATTCAAAAAGTGGTATCGGTTTGGGATTGGTCGGAGCTTTCCCTGCAACTGGAAGCGCCTAAAAAACCAGGCACATACGTCAGTTATTGGCGCTTATCCAATGGACAAAGTGAATTTGGCGCGACATTGACGGTTTCTGTTGTTGTGGCGGACGCGGCTCCCACCGCAACCCCGTAAGACTCCCGGACGAAAACACCAACACCCTGATGAAACACAAAGACCGCCTGTATTTGTTTCTTGGATGCCTGCTGCTGATGGCCTGGAGCATTGCCCCACCCGACGGCGCAAATGCCATGCCGCAACTGCCGCGTGAAAGCATCACATCGCCCGCACAGTTGATCGGCGTGGTAAATAATCTGCGTGCATCCTATGGACTGGCGGCACTGGCAACCCATTCCGCGTTAATGCAGGCCGCCCAATCACAAGCCGATTACATGGCAGCCACCGGGCAGATCACGCACTCCCGTCCGGGCGGTATCACCTTTACCCAGCAATTGTTAAACCTGGGATTTCCGCTTGCAGGCCAACTTTCCGCAGGCGGACTACGCTCCGAGAATATTTTAAACAGCAGCAATCCCCTGGATTGGAATGGAGTCCCCCCTGTGTGGCAGGATTCAGCGCACATGGAGACCATGATCTCAGCCAGCTTTACCCATATTGGCGCGGGCGTCTCGCAGGGTGCAGGCGGCTATTATTACGCGCTCGACTGCGCCGCCGCAACCGGCTCAGGCCAAATGCAAACCGAAGTCATCGCAGCCCTGACCAATTCACCGGGTTCGGCAGACAGCGCCATCAGCCAGTACATTGTACCGATGGTCGTCAGCACAGCCCAGCCCGATGGAAACGTCTATCACGTTTTGCAATATGGTCAGACCCTGTGGAACATCGCCATCGATTACGGCACAACGATCAAAGAGCTCCAGGCACTCAACAACCTGGGCGACGACCTGCTGGTCTGGCAGGGACAAAAACTGCTGGTGAAACAGGGCGCCACCCAGCCCGCGGCCACCCCGATGACGGGTTCCACACCAACCGCTGTTGTGGTTTCATCTCCAACTGTACCAACCGCAGAATTAACCGCGACCCCGACCGTGGTGGAAGAAGCTCCAGCCTCCAACTCCTCTTCCAAATTGCTGATCGGCATCCTGATCATGGCCGCCCTTGTGGGAGGCGGCGTGGCGGTGTGGCTGATCCGCGACCCCAATTAGCCAATTTCACAGACCGTAAAAAACTGCGCGGATAAGTTGAAATTCCAAACCGTTACAAGTGGGGACTGCGTCCTTTCATTACTGTTAATTGCGCATTTTTTCACAACATGCTAAAATCCGCACTAATCAGCAAGTCTGCAGTCAGTCAAGCCCAGTGGTTGGGGTGGCCGTAAATTCTTGTTTCAACACCCGGCAACCAAATGGGAGATCAAAATTATTTTCTCCAACACAAACAGGGAAAAATATGAAAACACAATGGATCATGCACAAAGGCAAAAAAATCCTATATATCGATTGTTCGAATTTGTCATTTGAAGCGGCAACAATAAAAGCAGAATTGGGAACTGCCGTCAGCCTCGCAGCCAACGAACCGCTTGACTCAATATTGACCCTGACCAATATGTGCGACACAAAAGTGTCCCCCGAAATGTACAACCTGCTGAAAGATACGGCATCTCAAATAGCCCCCCGCGTTCATAAACGCGCGATCGTTGGGGTAACCGGGATCCAAAAGTCAATGCTCGACCTGGTCAACAAACTTGCCGGGAAAAAGACTTTTTCTTCATTTGCGGATGTTGAGGCAGCCAAGAACTGGCTTGTTGCAGACTAATAAAAATTCATTGTCGATCCGCGGTGATATTCCATCGTGGGTCCCACAGCCTGATCCAGTGAAATTCAAGCCGCGAGAGTATTTCTCGCGGTTTTTTTAATTCGCCTGATATGCCAACTGGAACCATGCGCAAAGGTATAATAACCCCAGGCAACGCAGTCTAATCACTGCACGATCAAAAAACAATCAACTACCAAAAGAAAAAATATGGATATTACACTGGCATTAGGCGGCGGTGGAGCCAAGGGCAATTCACACATTGGCGTCATCCGTCGTCTCGAAAAAGAAGGGTTCAGAATCCGCTCGGTGGCAGGTACAAGCTTTGGCGGACTGGTCGCTATTCTATATGCAGCGGGTCTCTCAGCAGATGAGATCGAGGAAGTATTCACATCAACAGATCAGGGCAGTTTGTATGTGCGCGACTCAAATGATGGCCCCTCCTTACTGGGGCTTTCCGGTGCGCGTAAATTACTGGATACCATTCTGGGTGAGAAGACATTCGATGACTTGAAAATTCCATGCGCGGTGACCGCTGTGGATGCAAAAACAGGCAACGAGGTGACCATCTCCAAGGGACAGCTTAAAGATGCCGTGCTGGCCACGATCGCCCTGCCAGGCATATTCCCGCCGCTCCAAATGGATGACTGGGAATTAGTGGACGGTGGAATACTCAACCCCGTGCCTGTCAGCCTGGCGCGCATGCTTTCGCCCGATCTGCCCATTGTTGCGGTGGTTTTAAATGACTCACTGGAAGCCCCCCTGCGCACCTACACAATTCCCGTGCCTGCCATGCTGCCAAAACAGATCACAGACCGGATCTACCGTACTCACGTGGCGCAGGCTTTTGACATCTTCATGCGCGCAGTGGACTTAAGCAGCCGCGCCGTGGCGCATTACCGCCTCGAAGTAGACGCGCCTGATGTGATCATCCGCCCGGATGTCCATCACCTGGACCTGCTTGATAAAGTTGTAGTGAAGGATGTGGCAATGCTGGGCGAAATGGCAGTGGAGGCGGTTTTACCCCAATTAAGGAAAGCCACTTCATGGCCGAGCCGCATGAATAAAATATTGTTTGGCGGCAAGCGATGAGCCGTGACCTGCGCAAATATATGCAGGATACCAATGTGCGCCTGGTCGTTGGCGCGCTCCTTCTATTGTTTATCGTGGGAGACGGCTTGATCTGGCTGATCTACGGCTTCGGCGCGGCAGTAATGGGTTTACTGTGCATGTTTGGCGCTTTCGTACCCATTGGGCTGATCCTGTTCTTCCTCAACCTGTCAGATTGGATCGTGAAACGTGCGAACCGGGACTAATACTCAACTGATCACATTCGGTGATTGGACTCTGCGGGTGCGCGAATCACATTCCCCCAATCCGCGCCTGCTGGTCTTGCTGCACGGCTGGACCGGCGACGAAAACTCCATGTGGGTTTTCACGCAAAGACTTTCAGCCGATTATTGGATGATCGCACCGCGCGCGCCTCATGCCGCAGACCCGGCTGGATTCTCCTGGCGCCCGCTGGACCCCTCCACATTTGGCTTTCCTGGGCGCAGTGCGCTTTCGCCCGCCGCTGACGGGTTGATGAAACTGATCGATGAGTACTCCGCTTCGGTCGGGGTGGATGCCGCCCAATTCGACTTAATGGGCTTCAGCCAGGGGGCGGCAATGACCAATTTGATCGGGATGCTCCATCCGCATCGAGTCCACAAGATGGGTGTGCTGGCAGGGTTTGTCCCCGCCGGGCTTGAGGACCTGGTATTAAAAAAGCCGCTGGCGGGTAAAAACATCTTCGTGGCACATGGCACCCAGGATCAGATGATCCCGCTCGACCGCGCCCATGCCTCGATGGCGCTGCTCGAACAGTCGGGCGCACAGATCACATATTGTGAAGACAAAGTGGGGCACAAATTAAGCGCAAATTGTTTGCGCGCTTTGGAGACTTACTTAAAAGATTAATCGATTCTCACAAGGCTGTTGACGCTCCTTTTATTTGCAGGTATCCTATGGAGCGCAGGAGTACATCCTGCGCTCCATATAATAATTTTCAAGGTGATGTATGAAACAAAATTTTTCCCGCCGTGATTTTCTAAAAGTTGCAGGTGTTGGATTGGGCGCGATGGCATTCCGCCCCTTCAAACTTGAACGCTATTACGATGCACTCTATGCGCCAAAACGGCTGCCGCAGTTCCCGGCCAGTGAGATCATCGGGCGCATGACAGGCTTGACCGATGTACGGGATCGTCCATCAAGCAACCCGCTGCAAGCGGTGGAAGTCGGCAAATTGTATGATGACAACCTGATCGAGTGGGGACGCGAAGTGATCGGCAATGCGGTGGGATTGACAAACCAAAAATTCCTCGAAGTACCCGGAGGTTATGTATGGGCATCGCGCGTGCAGCCCACCCGCAACCTGCCCAATACACCCATCACAGAGATCCCCGCAGGCGCACCTGGTTTTTGGGCTGAAGTCACCGTCCCCTATGTCGACCTGACCCTGGAGGGACCGGTGGTCTCGTCCTGGCTGCAAAGTTTGAATCAATATAACTTCCCGCCGCGCGTATATTATGGTCAGGTGATCTGGATCGATCAGGTCCGCCAGGCCAATGGATTTGTGGAATATCGCTGGAACGAAGCACCCGGACGCGGCTATGGTCCCGGTGACATTTTCTGGCTGGACGGTGCCGGGGTAAAAGTATTAACAGAAGAGGATGTCGCCCCCATCAGCCCGGACGTTGACCCCAATGAGAAAAAGATCGTTGTCAACTTGACCTACCAGACCATGTCCTGCTTCGAAGGCAATAACGAAGTATTTTTCTGCCGGGTTTCCAGCGGCGCGATATTCGATGCCTACGGCGCGCCAACAGATAGTTACTCCACCCCGGTCGGCGACTTGAACACCCATTGGAAGATCCTCTCGCTTAACATGAGCGGCGGCGGTTCTGCATCGGGTTATTCCACGCCCGCAGTGCCCTGGTCAACAGTGATCCACGGGGATGGCATCGCCATCCACGGCGCATTCTGGCATAACGATTTCGGTGAGCGGCGCTCGCATGGCTGCATCAATGTCCGACCGGAGGAAGCCAAATGGATCTTCCGCTGGACGACCCCCTATATTTCGCTGGCGCAATCTGAAGCGCGTATGACCTGGCCCGAGCACGGCACCACGGTCAGCGTGACAGAATTAAAGGTATAGTTTCATTTTCGATGCAGGCCATCAAGGTTGCGCAACCCTTGATGGCCTCTTATATAATACCCACGGTCGCAATTTGTGACCGCCCTGGGTATAAAATTTACGAGGGTTCAGTCAAATGGAAGTTTCTCAAATATCGATCGGGCTTGCCTTTTTGGCGGGGTTGGCATCTTTTCTTTCACCGTGTGTTTTTTCCCTGGTCCCGGCCTACGTAGGCTATCTCGGCGGGCTGGCGGCTGGCGGCGAAGATGGCAAGTCCAACCGCTGGGTCACCTTTAGTCATGGTCTGGCCTTTGTGTTGGGCTTCAGCCTTGTGTTTGTGCTTTTTGGCGTGGTAGCCGCCTATGCCGGCGCATTACTTTTTGACCTGCGTTACTGGCTGAGCAAGATCGGCGGCATTGTAGTCGTTGTCTTTGGTTTGCACATGATCGGTGTTTTTCACATCCCCTTCCTGGCGTATGACACCCGCGTTCAACAGGCTCCCGACCCCAAATGGGGCTATCTCTCCTCGGTCATGATGGGCGTGTTTTTCTCGGCCGGCTGGTCTCCATGCGTGGGCCCGGTGCTGGGCGCAATTCTGACCCTGGCGATCAACGGCGGTTCCATTTCCCTCGGCGCAACGCTGTTATCCGCCTACTCCATCGGGCTGGGAATTCCATTCCTGGTGGCGGCGCTTGGCATCGGCTGGGTGACGACCGTCTTGAGAAAATACGGCAAAACCATGCGCTATGTTGAAATTGCAATGGGTGTGATCCTGGTCATTATCGGCGTGATGCTTTTCACAGGCGCATTTGAGTTGATCGCCCAACAGGGTCAATTCTTCTTCTTTGATTTCGGGATCTAACAGAACAAGACCACTTAAACACAAAGGCACCAGAGAGCACAAAGGGTTTCAGACTTTGTGACAGCGTGTCCTTTGTGTTTGTTTTTTAGAGGAGCCGCAGGAATAATTATGCTCAATGTAACTTTGTACACCCGCAAGGGCTGCAAGTTGTGCGAAGAAGTCAAAGACAGCTTGAATGAACTGCAAGCCCAATATCCGCACCGGCTGGCAGAGGTTGACATTGACAGCGATTCGGCACTGGTGGAGAGTTTCGGATGGGAGATCCCCGTCGTGGAGGCTGGTCCCTACCAGTTGAAAGCTCCGATCACCCGCCAAAAATTACAAATGACCATCGGCGCCGCCTTCGATAGAATGAATCAACTGGAGCAGGTTGGCGATCCCGAATACCTGATGCGAATTAAGAGAGGAAAAAAAGTGACCACTGGAGACCGTGTTTCATTCTGGATTTCACGCCGCTACCTGCTTTTACTCAATCTGTTCATGTTCTTTTATGTCGGCCTGCCCTTCCTCGCCCCAACCCTGATGAAACTCGGCGCGACATTCCCCGCAAAGGCAATTTATCGAATATACAGCCCGCTGTGCCACCAATTTGGTTTTCGCTCCTTCTTCCTTTACGGAGAGCAGCCTTTTTACCCGCTGGCAGAGGCCAATGTGGATGGGGTAAAAACCTTTGAGCAGGTAACGGGTATTCCCAACCTGAACGACCCCTACAGCTTTACGCGTTTTGAAGCGCGAAACTATATCGGTGATGATGCCGTGGGCTATAAGGTTGCGCTGTGTGAACGTGACGCCGCCATTTATTTTGCCATGTTGATCTTTGGAGTGATCTTTGGTTTAACCGGGCGCCGCATCCCCTCCCTGCACTGGGCGCTCTGGCTGCTGCTTGGGCTCGGACCGATCGGGCTGGACGGCTTCTCGCAGCTGCTCAGCCAATTTGATTGGGAGTGGTTTGCTTCCATGATCCCGTACCGTGAGAGCACACCGATCCTGCGCACACTGACGGGCGCATTCTTTGGCCTGGCGACTGCCTGGTTTGCCTATCCCAATATCGAAGAGTCCATGAGCGAAACACGCCAGTACTACATTAAAAAATTTGCAGTCCTTGAGGCTTCCAAATAATGTCATTCCATGATCTCAATGGCTTGCGGTATTACAGTTTTGAAATCTTTTCCACTGCGATCAAACAGGCTGTCTTCACGCGGCACGGTGGAACCAGCCCAGCTCCCTGGCATTCGCTCAACCTGGGCGGAGCGGTGGGAGATGACCCTGCACGGGTGGTGGAGAATCGCCGGCGCCTGTACCAGACCATGGGGTGCAGTCCGGAATCGATCCAGGACGTTTGGCTGGTGCACGGAACAGACATCATCTACGCTGACAACCTGCGCCCACAGGATGCGCCTTCCCCAAAAGCAGACATCATCTTCACCAATCACCCCGCTGTTTCATTATTCATGCGCTTTGGCGATTGCGTCCCGATCCTGTTCCATGACCCTGTAAAAAAAGTCATCGGCCTTGCCCATGCGGGCTGGCTGGGAACCCTGCGCGGGGTCGTCGGTTCTGCTGTGCGTGGAATGCAGGCACACTACGACTGTCAGCCCAAAAACATCATTGCGGGCATCGGTCCTTCCATTGGCGTGGATCATTATGAAGTGGGCGGGGATGTCATTTCCCAGTTCCGCGAGAAATATCCCCGGGATATCGAAAAGATCGTGCACACGAAAAATGAAAGCACCTACCTCGATCTATGGACGGCGAATTCCCTGCAATTGAAAAATGCAGGCGTGGACCAGGTTCAGGTTTCAGGCGTTTGCACCGCCTGCCATGTGGACGATTGGTTTTCACATCGCGCAGAAAAAGGTAAAACGGGCAGATTCGGCGCATTGATGTCGCTGGGTGAATAAGGCGTGCACAGGGACCGATGCGGGGTAAAATTAGCATATGAGTGATCTCGTTCAGTCCATCCGTGAAAAATATGTTCAAACGCTGGATGCCATCGCCAGCGCGGCTCACAGCGCAGGACGCGCGCCAGAGTCGGTCAAACTGGTTGTGGTCACAAAGACACAACCGCTTGAGGTGGTGCGCGCAGCCATTGAGGCCGGCGTGACGACCCTGGGAGAGAATTATCCCGAAGAAGGCGTGATGAAAATTCAGTCTTTGCGCGAGTTTTCTGCGGTAGAATGGCATATGATCGGTCATGTGCAAAGCCGCAAGGCGGAACTCGTGACCGGGAACTTTCACCTGCTGCACTCCCTAGACAGCCTGAAGCTTGCCAATCGGCTGAATCGGTTTTGCGGCGAAGCTGGATCCACCCTGCCAGTTCTGCTTGAATTCAACGTTGGCGGTGAGCAGAGTAAATCTGGCTGGCAGACTGGTGACGAGACTCTCTGGCCTGCCCTGCGCGATGAAATTTCCGCCGTGATCGCCCTGCCAAATTTGCAGGTGCGCGGACTGATGACCATGCCGCCGCTTGGCGGGACTGCGGAATTCTCGCGCCCGTTCTTTCAAAAATTAAAGCGTTTGCAGGAATACCTGTCAACCCAATTCCCGAACGCAAATTTTTCTGAGCTCTCCATGGGAACCAGCGGCGATTATGGGATTGCCGTGCAGGAAGGCGCCACCCTGGTAAGGATCGGTACAGCCATTGTCGGTGCACGTCAATATGCCTAGCGCAAACGAACCAGAATTTTGTTTTTCTTTTCTCTACCGTACAAATGTCATTGCGAGGCGGTTTGTGCCGAAGCAATCTCCTGTTTTATGGGAATTTCTGGTCAAAAGAGGATTGCCGCGCCGCCACACCTGCCCTGGCGGGCGGTGCCAGGGAAGAACAGGAGCGGCGGCTCGCAATGACAAAAATTTATGAGATGTAAGGTAGGGAATTTTCCTTTATCTTTTGGTACTAACAATAAATTGGAGGATTGATGGATTTTTCGGTATTAATTGTCTTGATAAACACACTGAGCCAGATCTTTATCTGGATCGTGATTGCCTCATCCCTGCTTTCGTTCTTTCTTCCGCCCTATCACCCGGTGCGTGAAGCCCTGGATCGCATCATTGACCCCTTCCTGAACCCGATCCGCCGCCTGGTACCCAATGCAGGAATGTTTGATTTCAGTCCCCTGATATTAATTATTGCAGTCCAGTTAATTGCGCGGATCTTGATCGCCATCCTTATTTCTTTTTGAGGTGAAACATGGACAGGAAATACGAACTTCACGGTGGAAAGAGTGGATCAGCCCTGGGGGTGCGGGTAACACCCCGCGCCAGCCATAACCAGATCGTGGATGTACTCAGCGACAGCACGATCAAGGTGCACCTTGTGTGCGGTCCATCCAGTGAAGAGATCAACGTTGAACTGCTGCGCTTCCTGGCCGAAGTGCTGGGTGTGCCAAGATCACGGATCGAAATTGTGGCAGGCGAAAGCGGCCGGGATAAACTGGTATCCATCCTGGACATGGACGTGGAGACCACGCACCAACGTGTGCTGGCGCACATGGATTAAAGGACGAAGAACGGAAGTTGAACCACCAAAAGAAAATTAGTTATATTCGATAATAAAAAAGGGCAAGGGATTTTAAAAGATCCCTTGCCCTTTTCCTTTTTAACAAAATTTGTTCATCACTCCACCGCACCATACAAGCGCTTGTAAATTACATAGATCTCATAAATATTGCGGATGTAGTTGCGGGTTTCTTCAAAGCGTACGGTTTCCAGGAACAGGTCGGGGTCTTCGCCTGATAGTTGCTTCCATGCCATTGCGTTTCCTGGTCCGCCATTGTAGGCAGCCAGGGCGGCGTATAGATCGCCGTTCAAAAGGCTGCGGTTCTTTCCAAGATAATAGGTGCCCAGGGTCACACTGACATTGGGACGGTAGAGGTCCTTCTCATCATAATTGAAGGGCCATTTGATCTCGGATACGATCTGCGCACCCGTTGAGGGTATGATCTGCATTAATCCGCGCGCCCCGGCGCTTGAATTGACAAACCCTTCAAAGAGACTCTCCTGCCGGATCACACTGAAAACAAACAGGGGATCAAAACCATTTTCCTGGGCAGCAGGGACCACGAGGTCGGAATAATACAACCCATAACGCACGCGGCCAAAATAAGGCGGCGCCATCATCGACTCGGTATGTTCATCCAGCCCGGCCAGGGTCAGCACCTGCCGCGCGGCAAATACCGCAGATCGATTTAAGCCGAGTTCCAGCAGATAATTGATCAGACGATAACTACCCACCGCATCCTTGTTCAATTCCAACTCTGCCCGCAGGTTTTCAAATTCAAGCCGCGCATCATCGTAGAGACCCAGTTCCCACAGTTCGGTGCCGCGAATGACGCGCTCATCGGAGGCAAGGACTCCCAGCCCGTTCAAGTCGGTATCGGCAGGCAGGTTGAATGTAAGACGCACCCACGAGTCTGCATCCCTGCGCTCCGATTCGAGATCCGGGGTCAGGTTTGAAGTGACCGGCGGCGTGAAGGGTGCCTGCTCAGCCAACAGTTCACGGGCACGTTCACTGTAATATCCGCCGGGGTCCAGGTTTTGCGCCTGCCGCCACGCTTCCAACGCCGCTTCAGGATCGCCAAGTTTTTGCTGTGATTTACCGATCCATAAATATCCACGCGCCTGGTCTTCGGAGCGCGCAGAAAATGAGAGACTGCGGTTGAATGTATCCAGCGCCAAAGCGGCATCACCATTGCGATAATAAATGATCCCCATCAAAAATACCGCAGTCGAAGCGTACTCCGAGCCGGGATACTCGTTGGCAACCCGCGCCCAAATTTGCAGCGCTTCATCATATTTGGCCTTACGTTCATTGATCCGTGCGGCACTCATTAGATATTCGGCTGACAGGTCGCTGTTTGGAACCCCCGCCACAAAATCGAGCAGTGTTTTTACGGCGATATCATTTGAGCCAAGGTGATACCACTCGACAAAAGCCTTTTCACCCCAGGCATCCGCCCAGCGGGAATGGGCTGAATAGTTTGCCGTGAAGGTGGAAAAATCCTTCAACGCCGCTTCGTAATTTCCCAGGTCACGGTATGCCAGCGCGCGGTAATAATAAGCCGTGCCGTCGTTGGCTGGGTTGTCGGAAAGGTAACGGTCAAACGCAGCAACAGCCACATCATATTGCCCCGCAAAGTAATCCACCAGCCCGCGGTCAAGCTGGCTCACTTCCGCGCCTGACTCCAGCAGGGCAACCAGGCTGAGATAGGCATAATAGGAAAGCGGATAATTCTCGACCGCCAGGCGAAATTTTCCCAATGCCTCTTCGGGTTGACCGAGAGCCTGATATACCAGCCCGGACTCGTACGCCGTTTGGGCTTTGATGTAATCGTTTGGCGCGCGCGCTGTTATGCCGTCATATAAAGCCAGCGCGGCTTCGTGATCTGCGAGCCTGGCATGGGTCGCGGCTGCTTTTAGATCGAGGGCAATATCATCCCCGAGCGCCGAGGCTTGAATGGCGGCTTGATAGGCAGACAAGGCAGCCGCATAATTTAACGCATCAAAGAGCGCATCCCCGCGCATTTCCTGCACGCGCGCATCAAGAATGCCGGGGCGCAAAGTGAGATAGGTCTGCCAGGCATCAGCGGCGGCCTGATAATTATTCAAACGATAATAAGCAAGACCCTGTAAAAAATACGCCTGCCCCACATGAGCCGATTGAGGATATTGTATGATCAGCGTCTGGAGAGCAGTGACTACTTCCTCATAGCGTTCCTCTGCAAAGAGGATGCGCGCCTCGCCCCACTTGGCGGCGGCTTGAACCAGAACATCGGGTGAGTCTGTAAAGGCAACCTGATAGTGGAGTACGGCGTTCTCGTAATCGCCATTTAAGAAGGCGTGGTCACCCACACCAACACGCGCAACAGGCAGCGGGGTGGGCGTAACCGTGGGAGTGAAAGTCGCTGCGGGAGTGGGGGTCGTGCTTGGGGTCACTGTCCAACCTGGGGGAATGGTGGGAAAGTTTGGAAAGATGGAACAACCTGCAAGTGAGACCACAAGCCAAAGCCCAAAGAGAATTTGGAGGTGTTTCATCCCTTTTTTATACTGGTAAAACACAAAGGCGTCAAGCCGGGTTCAATTCGAATTGACTGTGATATATAATACCCACGGGTGAAAATTGCGCTTTCCGCCCTCTAAAAAGCGCAATTTTCACCCGAGTGCGGTATAGTAGCGGGAAACTCATCTAAAGTTGTGGTATCAGACAATGTCGAACACCGGCATCAACCCACTAAAAAGGTAAAAACATGCGAACTGTATTTTGGGAAAACAACGAACTAAAAATGATCGATCAGCGCATCCTGCCTGCGCGTTTTGAAGTGCGGTCGTACCGCGGGCATCAGGAAGTTGCGCGCGCGATCACCGCGATGGTGGTGCGCGGCGCGCCCGCCATTGGAGCTGCCGCCGCATTTGGGCTGGCTCTTGCCGCAAATGAATCCAAATCCTCTGCGCCCGATGATTTGCTCAATGACCTGCGTGCATCTGCCGAAACGTTAAAAGCAGCCCGTCCGACAGCGGTAAATCTGGCATGGGCAGTGGACAGGCTGATGCAGGCTGCGTGTTCTGTGAAAGGCTCTGCGGATGATGTCCGCAAAGTCGTTTTGGACGAGGCGCAAAAACTGGCGGATGAAGATGTACAGATCAACCAACGCATGGCAGAACATGGCGCAGCGTTGATCGAGGACGGCGATACCATCATCCATCATTGCAACACAGGCGCGCTCGCCACGGTGGATTGGGGAACGGCGCTGGGGGTCATCCGCACAGCGCATGAACAGGGCAAGAAGATCCACGTCCTGGTGGATGAAACCCGTCCACGTCTGCAGGGTGCGCGTCTCACTGCCTGGGAACTTGAGCAGTACGGGATCCCCTACGAGATCATCAGCGATAATATGTCCGGCTATTTTTTGAAAGCTGGTATGGCGCAAAAAGTCTTCTTTGGCGCGGACCGTGTGGCGGCAAATGGAGACGTGGCGAATAAGATCGGTTCCTACATGCTGGCGCTCGCCGCCCATGACAATAACGTACCCGTCTATTCGGTGGTTCCCACTTCCACTGTTGACCTGTCGCTCGCGCATGGCGGCTTAATTCCCATCGAAGAGCGTGACCCGGACGAAGTATTGGGCATTCAATTTCACGGCGAACCCATTGCGCCCAAAAACGCCAGGGCCCGCAACCCCGCTTTTGATGTCACCCCAAACCGTTTGCTGAGCGGTATTGTCACAGAAAACGGGGTGGTGTACCCGCCGTTCGATGTGAATTTGAAAAAAGTTGTCAGATAAACCGGCTTGATCACCGGGGAACATAAAATAAGCCAACATAGCCAGCTTGTTACTGGCGCGGTAAGAGAACAGTTTTTACAGGAATTAAATTCCTGTAAAAACTGTTCTCTAGTTGATTTTCTAAAAAAAATCCATATACTAAATTTGAGTGATGATGTTTTTTCCGGGACTCATGGGGATGCCCCGCGGGATATTTATTGGTTTCATAACGCTGCCATTTCAAATTATGCAAGCAGGAGGTGAACCGGCGATCTGTTGTCTGTATCGTATTTCCCGGGCTACATTTGAAGAACCATGGAGGAACATATGAAACGCACACTTTCCAACGCGGCCATCATCATCGTAACCCTTGCCCTGCTGTCGGCTTGTGGACCGACACCTGCGGAAATCGCCGCGATGACGGCCTCCGCATGGACACCAACACCCCTGCCCCCCACACCAACACCCATCCCGCCCACAGCTACACCTGTGCCGATCGATCTCACTGTGACAATTGCAGACGAAAGCGGCATGCCCATCCCAGGCGCCAGTATTGTATTCCCAGAATCAGGCGATGACACACCCGTGCCAGCCAACGAACAGGGACAATACAGTTGGAACAATTTGCAGGGTGAAACAGCCACCTTTACCGCATCTGCCCAGGGATACATGCCAAACAGCGCCGGGCAAACGCTGGTACGGGGACCCAATGATGTTTCGATCACCTTGCAGCGTGACCCATTCGGATTGCTGCCAACAGAGGCTTGCGCGGCAGGCGAAACATGGCTGTATGCTGAAGATTTTCAAGACCAGCACGCGCAAGGCTGGAATGAAATTGACTTGAAAATGCCAGGCTGGACCCTTGCGCCCTCCGCTGAAGAAGCGGGCAATACCATCCTATCCGCCCAATATTCAGATATGCTGGGAGACCAGCCTTTGAACTCCGGCCTGCAGGATGCCGAATTTGATAATGCAGTCTGGCGGATCAGGTTCCTGCTTTCCACCCCTTTTGCGAAAGGGGAAAACTGGTTTTCCTTCAATTGGAGACGCGCCCTGCAGCCATTTGACCTGAACGGACAGGAAATTTATGATTCACGCTATCAGATCCCTGTCGGAACGAATTATTTTGCCTTCCGTCGGTTGCAGCAGCCGGCCACCAACATTGGCATCGGACAGTTGGGAGCTCCCAAGGCTGGTGAATGGCATTTGGCAGAAATTTCCACCTTCGGCAATGTGACAGAAATATGGCTGGATGGGAAAAGGCTGATGGCATATGATGACCCCGAGCCGCTTCCAGCCGGCACCATGGGACTTGAACTTTGGCTCAAAGGCAGTGAGACGATCGTGTACTTTGATAACATCTCGGTCTGTGAGTTAAGCGCTCCCTTTGTATCCATCGTGCCTGCCGAGCCATAAAGCCTGCAGTTATTGCATTTACCCAAAGAAAAAATGTCCCCGCTGCGTAAGGCGGGGACATTTTTGCGCTCAGCCGGGACGGAACCTGCCAGCAGCCTTTTTTAAGGCTGAATTTTTTTGTCCCGGAATACAAACAAGATCTGAACCTTTCACAAAAATTTGCCTGATATCCCCATGCACGTTAAGTCGACCGGTCAACACAGACTTTGCAATAATCAGGTCTTATCCTGTATGACCATTATTCTGGTCATGCAACCGGGTTCCCCCTTTTTACAAAGCTAACAATATTGATAATGATAGTGAAATTATATACAAGTATAATGCTGATAAAAATGACAACTTTAGATCAGAGAATCTCAAAACAGAAATTGAAGGCGCATACACCATGTTTCCATTGATCGCCAACAGCCTTTTGATCGTGGGGGCGGGAATTCTGGTGGCAAGCCTGTTTCCTGTCCGCCAGCTGTTAGTTCAGCTCCCGCCCGGGCAAGCCCGCGCCAGATGGTATATCATGGCAATTCTTAACCTGACCTTTATCACAGGTTACCTGGCTTATGCGCTGTTGTTTTGGGATCAACCCCTTGATCTACACGACCTTATTGTACCGGGCGTATTTTTCTTCGGCGCATGTTTTGTTTGGATGAGCAGCATGTTCTCGCTGCAAGCCGTCAACGATGTGCGGCGTGTGACCCTGCTGGAACAGGAAAACATCACCGACCCGCTTAGCGGAGTTTACAATCGCCGCTATTTGGACCGCAGGCTGGAAGAGGAATTTGACAGGGGCAAGAGATATGAAACGCCCCTCTCAATATTGATGATCGATATTGATCATTTTAAGCAGATCAATGATCGATTTGGGCATCAAGCCGGTGACCTTGTGCTGGGCTTTCTGGGGAAATTAACCCTCAACTCGATACGAGCTTCGGATATATCGGCCCGCTATGGCGGCGATGAATTTCTGATCATTGCCCCCAACGCCCCTGTTTCCATGGCGGATACCATTGCGGAACGGCTGCGGCAACATGTCGAATCTCATGAATTGGTGCTCACCAGCGATCCCGGAATACGGCAGGAGGTCAGGGTTACTGTGAGCATCGGCGTGGCCACCTGCTGCCAAAAGACTGATTCCATTCAAAAACTACTTACGGATGCAGACGCGGCTCTCTATCGTGCCAAACAGGCGGGACGCAATCGGGTTGCAGTTCACCTGGATAGTTCATCCGCCGGGACATAAGAACGGGGCCACCGGCCATCAAGTTTTCACAGATGTTCATCCGCTCCCCCCGGACAACATTCTTACAAATTTGAACTTCCTGTTCAGAAGACCCGCGCGCCGCTGGCGATCTTGAGGACTTCATCCTGATCCATGGGGCGGCTAAATAGGAAACCCTGCACCCTGTCACAGTGACTTGTCTTCAAAAAATCCAGTTGATTTTTCGTTTCCACGCCCTCAGCCACCACCGATAGATTCAATGCGCGTCCCATCGTGATGATCGCGGTTGTTATGGTATCGCTGTTCTTATTGGTGGTGATATCCTGAATAAACGACTTGTCAATTTTTAGAACATTAAGGGGAAGGTCTTTTAGATAACCAAGCGATGAATAGCCGTTGCCAAAATCATCCAATGCCACCTTGATCCCCAGGGCACTCAACTCTTTGAGCATCTTAAGACTATATTTATAATTTCTCAGGGCTACACTTTCAGTGATCTCCAGCAGCAAGCCGTTGGCGGGGAGTCCGGTCTCGGTTAAAATTTGTATGATGGTCTTTACCAGGTTTGGAGATTGAAATTGGCGCCCGGATATATTTACAGAAACCCATAAGTCAGGAGAACCGGCACGTCTCCATTCCATGACCTGGGTACAGGCTGTGCGTAGAACATATTCACCGATCGGCAGGATCAAACCGGTCTCTTCCGCAATATTAATGAAATCAAGCGGGGGCACGATACCCCGGGTTGGGTGCTGCCAGCGCACCAATGCTTCCACGCCCAGCATTTTATAGTCTGTCAGCGAGATGATCGGCTGGTATTGCACCAGCCATTCCTCCTGATCCACTGCGCGCCTTAGCTCTCCTTCCATTTCCAGCAGAGCTACAACGTCAGTGTACATGGCCGGGTCGAATAATTGGTACTGATTTCCGCCCATTGCCTTGGCGCGGTACATGGCCGTGTCTGCATCCCGCAGGTAGTCTTCCGGTTTCAAATTATTGGCATCAAAAAGGGCGATCCCAATACTGGCGGTGGTGGAGCGTTTCACCGAGTTCAGCATCGAGGTCGTCACCAGACGCCCCGCGATCCTCTCAGCCACCCGGATCGCATCGCCCACTTCTCTTACATCGTCCAGCAGGATCGCGAACTCATCTCCGCCAAGACGGGAGACAGTGTCCTCCGGCCGCACACACAACTGCAGGCGTTGGGCTGTAGCCATCAGCAGTTGATCACCCACCGCATGCCCCAGACTGTCATTGACGATCTTGAACCGGTCAAGATCGACAAACAGAACGGCAAAAAGGTGGTCAGCGTGGCGTTGGGCATACTCGAGCCGATATTTGAGCCGATCCATAAAAAGCGCCCGATTTGGCAGACCGGTTAATACATCGTGAAGAGCATCAAAGGCCAGCCTTTCCTCCGCCAACTTACGGGTGGTAATATCACTTTGCGAACCTGCCATGCGGCAGGCATTCCCATCCGCGTCCCGCACCGCCAATCCGCGACTAAGCACCCAGACATGGCCGCCGTGGGCATGTTCGATGCGATATTCACTGTTAAAGTAAGGGGTGTCGCCCCGGATATGCGAGGCCAGGTTTTCCTGGACCAGTTTTACGTCATCCGGGTGCACATGTTTTAACCAATCCTGCGGACTGCTGCCGATCTCGTCTTCCTGATAACCAAGCATTGTTTTCCAGCGGGGGGAAAAATAAATTTCATTGTTTTTCAGATCCCAATCCCACAAACCGTCATTCGCCCCGCGTACGGCAAGGTCATATCTTTCCTCACTCGCACGCAGTTTTTTCTCCATGCTGTGTTTGTAGACAGCCATTTCGATCGCGATAACCAGTTCCCGTTCTTCAAATGGCTTGAGCAGATAACCAAACGCTTCGGTCACGCGCGCCCGGCTGAGGGTGTCATCATCTTCAAAGGCGGTCAGGTAGATGACCGGAATATCCTGCGCCGTCCGTATCCGTGCGGCTGTTTCAATTCCATCCAGCGGACCCTGGATCTGGATATCCATCAGGATCAGGTCGGGTTTTGTTTCGGCTGCAGTACGAATGGCATCCTCGCCTGAGGTGACATGTGCCACCACCTGACACCCCTGCTTTTCGAGGCGCTGTTGTACATCCATCGCGATGATCCCTTCATCTTCGACCAGCATAACCCGACATTTTTGCAACATTGCTTTCCTGCCTCTTTATCCAATGGTTCAGACTTTTTGATAGCGTACCACCCGATCCCTTCCAGCCGCCTTGGCTAAATATAATGCCTGGTCTGCAAATATTATCAATTTATCCATGTTTGTAATGTTTTCGTCACTTTCAGCAACCCCAATGCTAAGTGTGGCATTAACAGTAACATCTTCACTTTCAAAGCAAGTGTCTGCAATGCTCCGGCGTACCCGCTCAGCAACCTGAAAAGCCTCAGCCAGATTGGTCTCCGGCATCAGGACGATGAATTCCTCACCGCCGTAGCGGGCGGCAATATCCATGGTGCGCACTGAGCATTTAATGCGCGCGGCAATTTCATGCAAGACCAGATCTCCCATGGCATGACCGTGGGTATCGTTTATGTTCTTAAAACGATCGATATCCATCATCATGATCGAGAGCGGTCTGCGGGTGCGCTGAATGCGCTCAAACTCGAGCCTGGCAATATCAAAGAAATAACGCCGGTTATACAATTCGGTTAAGGGATCGGTCATTGCAAGATATTGCGTCTGTTCAAACAACTGGGCATTCTCGATGGCGATCGCCGCCTGATCGGCAAAAGCCATGATCCGCCGGGACGATTCTGGAGTGAAGAAGCCGGGTTGGGCGCTGACAACATTGATGAGCCCGGCCACCTGCCCACGGATCTGAATTGGAGCACTGATAAAGGAGCGGATCCAGCCCATATCCGGAATGGTACGCCAGCGGATATCTGCCTGGGTATCAGGGATCAGGCAAGGCTGTCTGGTCTCGATGATCTCATTTAAAATTGGGATGTTGATCAAATTGGCTTGCGTATTTCCCAATTGAGATTGATCTTCTGATCCTGCGTGTATGGTGCTTTTATGATGGATCTTGCGAACGGTGGGACCTTCGATCAACAACACCATCGCGGTATCATAAGTTATCAACCTGCCGATATTGTCAAGTATCCGATCAAAGACTTCATCAGATTTCAGCGTGCTGCTCAAGGCGGCGGAAGTATCGCGCAGGCACTCGGCCAGTCGCCGTTGTTCCAGGTTTAGCTGCTCCAGTTGCTTGCGCGCGGTAATATCCTGAAACGTACCGATCGAGCCGTGAGCCTCACCATTTTCATCACGTAATTCAACCGCCGCTTCAAAAACCCAGTGGATCTTTCCATCACGCGCCTTGATCCGGTGTTCGCATTTCCAGATGGGATAATTCCCCAGGCGCACCTTTTGGATCGCATCAGGAAATTCAAGTTCAGCCAGTTCGTCCAGAAGAATTCTTTCCTGCATCAGCGAATCCCAGAGATCTTCTGTAAATTCCTCCGGTCCGTAGCCGGTGATCTCCCGAATGCCTTCGCCAATGAAATCATAAATAATATTGTCGCCATGCTCAGGGTATGTCTGATGGTAAGGGACAGCACCAGCGACCTCGATCGCCTGCCGATATAGCGCTTCGGATCTACTTAACGCCTCTTCTGCATTTTTACGGTCGGTGATGTCGCGGTAATTAATAATGATCGCCTTAATATTCGGTTCATGGAGCAGGTTGGTGGCTGTTGCCTCCACCCAGCGCCATGCGCCGGAACTTTGCAGCAAACGGAAGATACCCTCCTGTTTGTTTCCCGGCTCTCTGGCAACCTGCGCAAACATGGTGAGAGTCCAATCCTTATCTTCGGGGTGCATCAATTCAAATATATTGTGTCCCACAAATTGATCCGGCGCATATCCAAGGGTGCGTACATTGGATGGGCTCTCCCACAACAGGGTGCCATCCACTGCCAGAAGTGAAATACGGTCGCGTCCATTCTCGATCATGGCGCGGAAGCGCTTCTCACTGTTTTTAACCGTTTCCTCCGTCCGTTTGCGCTCGGTGATGTCGTGATAAATGGATTGATACGTTCCATTGGGCATCATCTTGGTATGCATTTCGACGGGAATGGAACTCCCATCGGGACGGAAAAGATGCCGCTCGCTAATCACGGTTTTTCCTGCCTGTAAAAGATCGAACCTGAGGGGGGTATTGATCAAATCATCGGCATGGAAAAGCGAGCTGACATGCGCACCCAGCAGATCCCCCGCTGTTCTGCCGGCCAGGTTCAACATGGAGGAATTTGCACCGATGATGATGCCTTCATGGGAACCGATCAGGATCCCATCTGCAGCAAGTTCAATTAATTCACGATAACGGGTCTCGCTCTCGCGCAGGGCCGCCTCTGCCAGTTTGCGCTCAGTGATGTCAATATCAATACAGAATAATTCCTGCACCTGACCGGGTAACTTAACGATGGCATGACTGGAAAAAACCATCACGCGCGAGCCATCTTTTCGCATGAGTGACAACTCCGAAGACGGGGCGGGGCGCCCGGTTTTGGCCATCTCGAGAATCGCCTGACTGACATCCTGGCGCATTTCAGGCGGGATGATCAGATCCAGCAAGTTTCGCCCGAGCGCCTCCTGCGCACTGTATCCATACAGCCGCTCAGAGGCTTGATTCCAGTATTGTGTTGTACCATCCGGTCCATAGCCTTGCACCGATACAGATTCAACCCCCTGCAGGAAGCTCCGGAAGCGTTCTTCACTTTCCTTTAACGCAATTTCCGCCCGTTTACTTTCGGTGATATCACGAATAATGGCTCCGGCAAGTTTTTCCCGGGCTGTTTGGATGGTGAATCCATTGCTTTGGATAATGCGGCGTACCCCCTGCAGGTCTTCGATCTCTCTCTCTGCCATCTGCTCCAGGATGCTATAACGACTCTGGACCGCTTGTTTCCACTGATCATTGTTTTTTTTCTTCAAATCTTCCGGACTATTCTGTTTAGGCAATAACGGGAAAACAACTTCAGCAACCGGGTGACCGAGCACATCTGAACACTTTAACCCTGTGATCTTTTCCATGGCCGGGTTCCACTCGATCAGATTTCCCTGGCTGTCCAGCAGAACAATTCCATCCGATGCATGCTCGATCACATTGCGGAACTTTCCCTCACTCTCCCGTAATTTACGTTCCATACCGTGTTTGTAAAGCGCCATTTCTATCGCTATGGTCAGTTCGTTCTCTTCAAACGGCTTGAGAACGTATCCAAATGGCTCAGCTTCACGCGCGTACCCGACCGTGGAGTGATCGGCAAAGGCGGTTAAGAAGATGACGGGCAGGTCATAGCGCGCCCGAATTTGTGCGGCGGATTCGATACCATTCATTTCACCCTTGAGTCCAATGTCCATCAGCACCAGGTCGGGATGCAGTTCAGCGGTTTTCAGAATGGCATCATCGCCCCGATCGGTTTGGCCCACGACAATATAGCCGCAAGATTCGAGGGTGGCTTTAACATCCAGGGCAATGATCTGTTCATCCTCAACGACCAATATGCGAGCTTTTGACATGGTTCCTCAGTGAATCAAACTTTGAAAGTAACCCGAAACGCTGTTCCTGTTGAGTTTTCAAACTCTAATTTGCCACCTATCTGCTTTACCAGGCTGTTGACCAATTGTAATCCAAGTGATTTATTTTTAAGGATATCCAGCCCGGGGGGGAACCCCACACCGTCATCTGCAACTTTCAAACTGAGGAACTGATCAGGCTCAGAGCGCAGTTCAACCCGGATCGATCCATTTCTGCCATCAGGGAAGGCATACTTCAAGGCGTTGGTCATCAATTCATTCAGGATCAACCCGCAGGGCACGGCATAATCCAGGTCCAGGGTGACCTGATCCACATGAATGTTCAAGCGGATATCCCCCAGTGTGCGCTGGTAGGAACGGAAAAGGTCTTTTGCCAGGCTTTGCACATATTCGCCAAAGTCGATCTTTGCCAGACTTTTGGATTGATACAACTTCTCGTGGATCAAGGCCATCGAACGCACGCGCGTCTGGCTGTCTCGCAGGGCTCGCAGCATGCCGGCATCCGTGACCTGGTCGGTCTGCAGGTTGAGCAGGCTGGAGATGATCTGCAAATTATTTTTGACACGGTGATGAATTTCCTTCAACAAAACTTCCTTTTCGTTGAGCAGCCCGGTTTGTTCCTCAAGTTTCTTTTGGGTTAATTGAAGCAGGCGCGCATTCTCAATGGAATAACTGGCTTTGTCGACAATGGTTTTCAGGAAAGTGATCTGTTCGGGTGTGATATGTATTTCATGGTTGAAATCATACAACTCGATCACACCGATCCGCTCGTGCCCCTTCTGCAGGGGAAAGATGATCAATGATTCCACATCCATGGTTTCGACCCCATCGAAGACAATGGCTTTCGTTGAGGTTGATTCTGAACGCAGGAAGGTGATGGTCCTGCCCTCGTCAAGCGCCTGCCGCCAGGTCTCCAGATCCGGATTAAAGCGTGAGCCTTGACCGGTGGCCCAGGTGATCCTGGTGGATACTGCAAGATTATGGACTTTATTTTGATGTGTATCCCATTCTGAAAACGAACAGACATCCGCACCGGTGATTTGAAGCAGTGCCTCTTGTATTTCAAATAACTTCCGGGGCTTATTGGCCGATAAGGGTTCTTCAATAAATGGTGCCGCGTTCGCCAAAATTTCCCGGCAGTCATACAGCATTTGCGGGTCAAATTGTTTAGCCTTGTTCAGGGTCTCTATTTCAACCAGCCCAATGATCTTGTCTTGAGAATACAGCGCAAGGATGATGACTGCCGTCCTTTTCAACGCAGTCATCCATTTTTTTTCTTCAGCTTCGAAATTACCCTGCAGGATGATCGGGTCCCCTGTTAATAACACCTGATGGGACCGGGGATAATCACCCATGGAAAATGAATCCCGCAGGTCCTCCCTCCAAAAAACACTGGAATGGTCCAGGCGGCCCACCACAGAATTGGTTTCCTTATCCCACTCCGAGATGAAGCAGCTCTCAAACCCGCTGATCTCAAGCAGTTGTGATGCCAGGGTATGCAGCACTTCATCGAAGTCCAGGGACGATGATGTGGCTTCAGAAGCTTTTAATAGGATATCCAATTCCCGTGCGCGTTGAGACTCAGTTTCAAGAAGACGATTATTTCTGATCGCGGTCGTTATCTGGTTTGCCAATATGCTAAATGCAGAGACATCATTTTCCTTGAGCCCCGCCCCCCAAACCGCCAGTATGCCAAATACATCCTGTTCATTCATCAGCGGCAGGTAACAGATGGGGTCATCCAAATTTATTCCAGCCATTTTTAAGGAGCTGGCATGCAGTCGCGATGAGAGGACCGGGAACATTTTAAGCATCCCCTTCATATGTTTTGGGTCCCAGTAAGCGGTTTTATTGGTGAGGACCCTGTCGGTCGGCCAAAGGTAACGTGGAATGGATAGTTCACTCAGGGAATGACCTGTGATCTTTTCCGCCCAGCGGACCACATCCTGCTGTACAGACATATGCTGGATGTGCAGGTTTTGCTTGTCACCATCGAACAAACCCACCAGGCTTTCCATACCCAATAATTTGAGTTCCCTGCTGACCAGGTCGAAAATTTCTGCAGTCTGATAGGTGCTTTCCAATTGTGCAGCCACATTTGACAAAGCCAGGATCATGGAATTCGACCGCGCCAATTCATTGGCCCGTCTGGTTTCATTTTCATGGACAATGGTTTTTTCCAGAATGCTGGCCACCTGGCCGGCAAATATGGCTAAAATCGGGCTATCGGTCTGGTATAGGTCAGAACCCCAAATGGGCATGGCGCCGATCACCTTTTCATTAACCAACAAGGGCAGAATACATATCATCCCTTCAGGCTGAATGCCCAACAATTTCCAGACCGGATCTGCGAGGAAGTTGGGTACGATGGGGAACATACGGTGGATGATTCCACGCGGATTAGGATACCAGAATGGCCCCTTATCCTTAAATATCCTATCGCCAGGCCAATATCGTTTCGGGATCTTATATTTTTTCAACGAAATTCCCACCATTTTTTCGATCTTCTTGACCGCCATCCCCTGCAGAGAAACATATTGTATGGTCGCTGTTTCTCCTGAGGGGTCAATGGCTGCCACTGCGCATTGCATGTTCAATTTCTGCAATTCAAGGCCGAGGGTCTCCAGAAGAAGATCTTGATTCGAAGTGTTTTCCAACAAGACTGCCACTCGCGACAGCGCCAGGATCATTGCATTCGAACGAGCCAGTTCATTTGCCCGCCTGGTTTCATATTCATAAGCAAGAACTTTTTGCCGGATTTCCTCTGCCTGCCTGCGCTCGGTGATATCGCGGGTTACGCCTAATAAACCAATGGGTTTACCATGTTCGTCCAACAGAAAAGAGACCTTCACCTCGGTCCAGATCGTTGAGCCATCCTTTCGGGTCAATTCCAATTCAATTACACGCGAAGCACCCTTAAGCTGTTCTTTTGGCCCTGTTTCCAGCTCCATCATGGTCTGGGCAAAGAACGATAAGGCGTATGCCGCAGATTCTGGTGTCATGTTTTGGATGATGCCTTGGGCAAGCGCCTCTTCGACACTAAAGCCAAACATTTCCTGAACAGCGGGGCTGATGTAATTCATTTGCAGGTTCATATCAGCCGACCAGATGACATCGCGTACATTGTCAGCCAGCATACGGTAGCGCTGCTCACTCGCACCAAGCTCCATTTCCATTCTTTTACGTTCCGATATGTCACGGCTGGAAAGCACCGCCCCTGCAAACTCACCCTGCTCATCCCGCAGAATGGTACTTACACATTCCATCCACAGATATTGGCCATTGACATGCCTGTATCGCAGTGTAAATGACTTTGGTCTGCCCCCCTCCGCCACAGCCTGGGAGAAAATGGCGAAGGCTTCAGCCAAATCATCTGGATGCAGTCTTTCACCGACCGTTTTTCCGGTTACTTCAGCAGGATCAATGCCAAGTACCCATTGGTGGGAAGGACTGGCGTAGAGAATGGTTCCATCAACACCAATTTGCATGATGACATCATACATATTGTCGGTGATCAGCCGCAGACTGGTCTCATTTGCTTTCAGGGTTGTTGAGTGCAATGCAACCTGAGCCTGTTGCTGCTGCAAGCTGCCAGCCATCGTATTAAAGGCGGATGCCAGCTGACCGATCTCATCCTTGCGGTTCAGGTCAATGCGATGATGCAGATCGCCCTGTCCGATCCGCTCTGCCCCGTCACGCAATTGTTCCATGGGGTTCACGATCAGGAGGCACACAAAGCGTCTCACCACCAAACCGGCAGTCAGCAGGAGCAGGAGTGCCTCAATTCCCAGCACAAAAACCGCGCTGCGACTGGAGGCAAAAGCCTCCGATCGGGGTAATTCTGCGATCACGATCCAATCGGTGCCAGGGACCGGCGCAGAGGCAGCCACCACCCGCTCTTCATTAAAGTCTTCATATGTACCAGACCATTCAAAATTCGGGGCAGTTTGAATGGCTGATAGTTCAGCACGCCCATGCAGGCTTTGCATGGAGATGACGGCCTCCTGATCGGTATGAGCAATTACATCGCCTGTCTGGTTGATAACAACGAACCTGCCGGATCGTCCAAAGCGAATGTTCCCAACCACATCCCACAGGACACCCATTTCAACCCACGCCGACACCACGCCTTTATCTGCGCCTGGCACAGCCATGATCAGGTAGGGGGCATTATTGGACGAGTACTGTACATCACTGAAATAGGTTTTTCCGTCCCTGGCTTGCAGGAACCATTGTGACTGGGGGATGGTGATCAGGTTGTCCAGCACGCTTTCACCGCGGGAGGTACTTGCCAGAATACGCCCCTCGCGATCCAGGCGGACAATTTCCACCAGGGCCGGGTTCTCCTCAAGCAGGGTGTTCAGTTCATCCGGATCTGACACCAGGTGGTCCGGCTCAACAATGCTGACCACCACCAGGGCATCGCGCACCCGCTGAATAAATCCGCTGACTGCCCCGGCGGCATTGCGGGCGGCTTCAGATTGACGACCCTGCCAGGCAATGCTTTCGGAGCGGTTCACAAAATAGAATACGCTCAGCGAAAAAATGGCCAGGGTGGCAAGCAAAGTGAACCCGATCAGGGAGATGACTTGTCCCCCCAGGCTGCTGCGTGAGATCGGGTGAAGGTTTCGAAGCATAAAGGTCCCTAGGGAGCAGTTGTAAACCGCCCCCAAATTTCATCGTACAACTTTTGCCCTTCGGGTGATAAGGGGAGGATCAATTCGGTTTTTACAAGGTCATCATTTAATGGAAATATCATAAGATTATTTAAAAGGTCCGGTTCTATAAACGGGTATGCCGCCTCATTGGGTGTGGCGTACCCGTTTTCATTTACTATCCTGGCATTGATGTCGGCCCGCATCAGGAAGTTAAGGAACAATTCAGCAGTGACCTTGTTTTGACTGTTCGCCGGAATGACAAATGTATCATTCCATAACAGGGCACCATCCTCAGGCAAAACATAAGAGATGGAGGAATTCAATTCCATTCCGGTCAAAACGTCACTGGCATAACCCATTGCCATCACTATCCGACCGCTATCCAGCACACCCGCAGAGGTGTAGAGGTCAAAATCTTCCAGCACAAGAACATGTGGTTTTAGTTCAAGCAGACGTTTCAGGGCTGCCTCAAGCTCCGCCGGGTCATCGGAATTTGCGGAATAGCCCAGCGATTTCAGCGTCAAACTGATCACTTCGCGTTGCTGTCCCATCCAAAGCCCCACCCGCCCTTGATAAAGGGGATTCCACAAGTCGGCCCAGCGGATAACGGGTTCTTCAACCAGATCGGTGCGCACGACCAACCCGGTGGTACCCCAGTTGTATGGGACGCTATAACGGTTATTGGGATCGTACGCCAGATCGCGGAAGTTGGCAGAAAGGTTTTTAGAGTTAAGCAGGTTTCCTTGATCCAACTCAGCCAGCAGACTCTCCCTGACCAATTGTGGAATAAATCGGCTTTCCATCACGACAACATCATAGATCTGACCAGCCCTCATTTTTTCAATGGCCTCCTCCTGGGATTCGTAAACCAGGTAGTTGACCCTGACGCCGGTTTCCGCAATGAACATATCCAGCACCGACTGGGGCATATCCCCCTCCCAATCGTAAAAGGTGATCTCGTTTGCCAATGGGCTTGGGGTTGGCGCAGGTGCACAACTGATGAAGAACAGGCTGAATACAAACAGCACGAACAGGGTTGAGATAACCTGTACTCCTGATCGATGTGATTTGGTCATGTAAAAATTCCCTGCAAATTTTCTTTATTCTTATCCACAATTTGTTTGTAAACAGGAGCAATCACTTTAAAAAACCTCCCTCGTCCTGCGATCACTGCCAACCTTCAAAAACACCCTTTTCCAATAATATTATACTTGTGTTCAATTTTCCCATTGTTTTCAAATTTGTTAGGAGGTTATGCGCTGGTCTTCTAACCGCCGCGTACACCCCCTTCCCTGTCATCAAACCTTAACGAATCACACCACCTTAAACTGACCCATTTTCAACTCTAAAGACTCTCACCCACCTTTAGCGCCCTCCGAGGATAAACCTCCACATCCAACATGCAAAGTTTCTCCCTCCGGTCGAAACGACAAATAGTTTGTATTGATATTTCTGTAGTTTCGACGAGCGCCCTCCGAGGAGAGACCTTCCCATCCATCAAGCAAGGTTTCTCTCTCCGGTCGAAACGACAACTAGCGGCAGCGCCAGCCCGCAGGGCTTCCACGTCATGAGCAGGGGCTTTAGCCCCGCGAAACCGCAATGGAATGGCCCGTGGCGGGTGTAAAAACGACAAGCAGAGCGCAAAACGGAAAACTCAGCAAGATACAACCTCCAGCTTTTTTCGGGTTTGGTTGGTTGTATCTTGTACCCCTTTCTTAAGAACTATCTATTACCCACAAC
>JFJP01027119.1_pt1 | contig 32895 bp, 41 predicted proteins | sample 431651 | NCBI WGS metagenome assembly JFJP01 (sample SAMN02602958, study PRJNA72255) | Microbial mat metagenome, whole genome shotgun sequencing project. | biome: fresh water; feature: sink hole; material: water; isolation source: purple microbial (photo- and chemosynthetic) mats found in... | reverse complement strand
AAGCTGCTTTTGGCTTGAAGATAGATTCCTTTTTAGTTTGAACCTTTGAGTTTATATTTTCTCTTTGGCTTGTACTTTTCGATCCTTCTTCTTTTTTGAAATTTTTTCTATATTTTTTTAAATGAGGATTCTGGTTTAAGAGCAAAGCAATGAAAAATTTATTTCTAAAAAGCTTTAATTTGCCATTTGATTTTTTTTTTAAAGGAGATTCTTCGCCTTCAAAATTAACATTTATTTCTTTGGGTTTTTCTAAAACTAAAATAACACAATTAGAGAAAATAATGAGTTTTTTATATTTTAACCATCAATAAGTAATTTTGATGTTGTGACGAAAACTGGATGATTGTGAAAATGATGCAAATACACAAGTGACAAATAAGCAAGATAAACTGAATCGGAATTACTAGATCGAGCTTTCCAATAAGGAAGCATAGGTTCAGTAACTATCCCAAAAGTGATTGTTGAGATTATAATCCCTGTAATAAATCTCATGAATCCATTGACAATTCCACCTGCTATATTTATAAAGAGTTGAAAGAATTCATAGATTGCAAAAACTCTAAAAAATTAATGATAAAAAATAATTTTATAATAGTTTATTTTGAATAATTTAATGACCTTCTATTATAGACAGAATGATCTCTTATAATGTAACTCATTGCTATGCTAGTTAGAATATTTGATACAACTGCTGCCAAGATCAGCAAAATTAAATTGGATAAATAGTTCCAAACAATAATCCAAAATAAAGGCCAAAATATGGGAAATGTTGTCATTCCAACAATGATCATTACAAAAAGAAAAGCAATAATGGTATTTGAAATATGCAAGCCAACATATGCATCAACTCCACCTATTCCTCCTACTTCATCGACCTTGAATTTATAAATTCCCTTTCTCAAATAAAGAACCTTAAAAATATATTATAATATCTGTTTTTTATCTAAAAAAAAAAAAAAACTTGGGTTTTAAAATCTATCAAAACTTCAACAAAAGAAACTATTAAATAAATTGCAGCGATTGCAGCTCCAACGCTTTTAAAAAAATTAATTTCTTTAGTTTTATGAGATATTTATAAATTTACATAAAAGATATTCCCAAAGCTATGGAGATAGCCATAAATTGCTCCCTGACAAAATTAATAACGGCCAAACAATCTGCAAATTCGCTTTCATTGAGGGAAACTTCTAATCCAGAGGATTTTAAAAAATTAAATCCTTTATTCATAAACTCCAAATAATATTCATATATTTTGAAATTCATGTTATAAACCCTAATTAAAAAAAAAATTCCTTTTCTTTATTTTATTTATAAATTACATCTCTTCGACAGCAATGATTGTAGAAAAAGTAGTATAAGCCATAAAGATCGTTGATGCGAGAGCACAAAGCAAAGCTGCAAGGAGTCTTTGAGGGAAAAACACTGGTTCTTCAATCTTTTATCAATCGAATGAATTCAATTAAAAAATAAAAAATTCCTTTACAATCAATTTGTTTTGATAGAAATAAAAAGGTGTTAAAATTTCTTTAATTTTTTCTTTGAGTCTCTTTGACGCAAATGTTTGTTTCACTTTAATTGGTGTAATCAGCGTGTTATCTTTATCCATTTTTTTATTGGAATCATAAAGAGGATTATCAGAATTAAGAAATTCAACAACTTGAGAATTATTTTCATTTTTATTTTTCGTGTTTTTTAGATTATCAGATATTTCTTTGATTTTTTCCCAATCTAAACTAGGCTCATGTTTCTTGTCACTATGATTTTCACGATTGTTGACATAATCAGTCTTTAAAAGAATTTCAATAAACTTTGATTAAACTTAATTAAAACCCAAGTTTTTGAAGGTTTATTGAACATTTTTTGATAAGTATATTCATGAAAAATTGAATATCGAAGATCTGCAAACTAACATAAAATATTATATATTCATAATAATCAATTTAATGATATATTTACTAATTGGTTTTTCTTATGAAAACGCCTTTTTATATACCCAATCATAATATCAAAAGTAACAATGATCAATAATCCGCAAATTACATACATTAAAATACCACTTATTTCATATAAGCTTTGCAAAAGAGCTACAATCACAATTATCAAAGCCAAAAACAAACCTGCATTAATATTGAACATAAAATTATACATCGAAACATTTGAAGAAAGAACTATTAAAGCTGAAACAGCCAAAATAACATAAGTCACTGTATAATAAGTCTATAAAATTTTGTTAATTTTCTTAAAATTTATATATAAAAATTTTTACATTATCTTGTTTAACTTTTGATTGGACTTGAGTTATTTCTACAAATCCTGAAAGAGGACTTTCAATCCCATCCACAATGAAAACTATTTGATATTTTCCATAATCTTCAAATTGGATTTGAAGATTATGGAAAATAAAACGAGATTCTGATGTTTCGGTTGGTGTGGTGAAAGTGATATCTAAATTTTCATAGCTGAGAGACACATCATTTTTCAATTTCCCTGCATTAGAAACAATAGTCCACATATTGCTTAAAGTTGTCATCACATTGTTATTATCTGAGTTATTAGATTGATTTTTCTTATAATCATCTAAAAGAGAATTGAATGTTTGTAAGCTTGCATTGCTAGAATTCAATAGATTATTAACTGCATTTGTTTGATCATCATCTGCATATTTATAGACTTTTAGAGATATAATTTTATCTGTTATCGTTTGTTGACCATCAAAATAAGCGATTTGTAAAATAGGCTGAACAGAAAGTGTTGTTGGATATTCATCACTTATTGTCGTCTAAATATGAATATTAAACTGTAAAATATAAAATATTTTGTATATTTATATAAAACCTCGATTGTTTGTTGAACATCTTGATAAAAAGTTACATTATTTATCGGATTGAACAAAGTAAAAATGGAAGTGCTTTTGGAAGAGGCTCCTTGCGCAGAAAAAGTGAGTTTATATTGGCCATTTTTTCCTTTTAGAATCAATAAATTGAAATAGGCAATTCCATAATCATTTGTTTTTTTTGTCTGTTTTGTTTCATCAAGTTCTATATTTGATTGTGCAGTAATCAATTTCCCTACGGAATTGGTATCTAATTCTATTAAAAAGTAATTTTATTTTCAAACAATTTTTTTTTTTTATTAACTTCCACTGCCGAGCTGCATGATCATATCTTCTATTTTAGAGGTGCTCAATGTTTGAGTGATTTCACTTGCTGAATTTATTGATGCCTTTATCAATGCTTTTTTCACTGTTGATGTACTGCTTTTTTTAGCTCTCACAGCCACTTGAAAAATATAACCGACTGTAACTTTTGTGGGCACGTTAATATAAATCTTAATATTCCAGAAATAATTCAAAGAAAAAAACTAAAAGAAAAAACTTCTAATGCTTCTGTATCACTGGATACATAAATTTTTTCTGTAAGACCACTTTTAGAATTAGCTTTTAGCAAAGTGGAGAATGTATCTTTAATTGAATTTGCATTAGAAAAATAGTTATTCATGGCAATTTTTATAGAATCTGCTGAACTGTTTGCTTTTACCATTGAAGAAATATTTTGAGCTTCAACTGCAACATTATTTAATTGATTTGTGGCTGTTGTTAAACCAGTTCCTTCAGGAATCTTTGCTGTATCCTTTAAAAATGTTAATAGTTCCGAAATTGAAAGTTGTTGCATGCTTTTAATCAAATCATCAACATTTGAACTTGTACTGGTTAATACATTCAGTAAAGTATGTCCTGCTAATCGAAAGTTGCTTTTCCTTGAGTTTCCAGACCATTTCAATTTTGTGAAAGTGAATTCAGCTTCAAATGTCGTGTTTTTGGTGGCGTTTGTTCGAGATTCATTGACTAATTTTTTTATTGTGCTATTTAAAACATCATCATATTCCAATAGCGTTAGTTCAGCTGCTCTATTTTTTGAAATCTTTGAAAAGTTTTTTTGGTAGTCAGAAATTGAAAAATCACATTCTCCAAAGATTGAAAGAGGAGTTCTATTTTAGAGAAAATTGTTAAAAAAATTTAAATTATTCATTTTTACTTTAAGACTTCTCTTCTCATGATCAGGTTATTTGAAATATTATAAATTTGTTTTTCGGATCCAGAAGTAAAGAAACAAATATCATTCATTGTGTATAAATATGGGACAGAATCAATTTTTTTGGAAGAAATTTCAAAAGGAGTCAAGTACATATGACTCATTCCAAAGATATCCATATCAGTGACATAAGATCTTAAATACTTGAACATAAATTAATAAACAATTAAAAATTTCTTTAGAAAAACTATGGATTTAATAGGGTCTCCAAAGAAAGTATCTCCTGAGATTTTTCTCGAATAAGCAACAGACTTGGAAATTTCAACGCTTGAATCATCATAAAAACAAAATTGATTTGTTTCAGAGGAAGAAATTTCGATTGTAGTTTTATAAACATTTGGATTAAAATTCATCAAATCCCCACAAAAGAATTTTAAACTACAAATAAAAGAAAATCATAAAAATAAAATAAAATCTTACATTACACAAACATATCTCCCTTCAATATCATAAGTGGAAACTCTATAAAAACTAGCTGATCCATTGACATTCGTATATGATCTCTGTGCAATTGATAAATGATGGAAAATTTTAAAATAAATAAAAACCATCAAATTCATGAATGTGATTTCACCACTATCATCGTAGATGTGAGGTACATCAAGTATGGCCTTTGAATTATTAAAAACCTTGGTTATTTTTATAACAACTGGATAATTTGCAAGTGCTGCATTTCCGATATCTGTAACTTTTACTTTAAACTTATTTTATGTTTTTTTTTTCTTCTTTTTTTTTCAGAAATCAAATAAATACTCTCGAAAGAAAATCTCCACTTCTTGAGTAAACTTTTCTAACTTCAGTCATATTTTTAGGGTTCAATAAAATGTAATTTGAGGTGGGTTGTTCTATGATTTCTATTTTTGATGGAAGGAATTCAGTGAAGATTTCTAAAGGTTCTGATAAACATCCTTGTCCACCAAAGGTCAGGGCATAAAAGCCAAAATTATTTGGTTTTATTAAAAGTCTAAAGTTTAAATTCGTTCATTCACTTCATTAATAATTATTTTTGCATACCTCAGCAAAATTTCTCCATTTTTATCTGTTTTGTTCGATAGTTGAGAAAATTCTATAACCTGTTTTTTGAATTCCGAGATGTTTTTGGTGATATAATCTGAAAGAAGATATGAAGGGAAATGCAGAAAATTGAAATCCACATTCACGGCCATTTGATTCATCGGAATATTTTTCAAATTAAAGACTTGGACTCTGAAATAATAAAATTTATTAAGCTGATATCTTGTTGAAGGACTTTGTGTTTCATTCAATAGAAGGACAGACCCTATTTGTGAAACTAAGGTAAAAATCTCAAAGTCTGCAAAACAAAAATCAATAAGTCCCATTTCATTTAAATTAAGTAAGCCATCCATAAAGGAATTATATCTACTCAAAGACAAACCATATCTTAAAGATGGATCGAGGATCATTGCTATAACATTTTCTAATGTGGAACTCAAGTTTTGATTTGTTAAGTCATCAACAAGAGAATAGATAAGAAGAGGTTTTATCCAATATACACTAGATATTCCACTTTCAAACGTTATGTTGCCTAATGTCACTAAACCATCACTATCGGTTTGTCCATTCATCGTAAAATATGGGAGAATTGTTTCAGGTATTTTGGTAACATCTTCAGAAATCGCATGGAGATCGAAGATAACGGTGGCGTTTTCCAATGGTAGTCTATAATTTGAGGAGGCAAACATTTTGAAATTTACAGTATCTCCGAAAGTCTTTTTCAATAATGAATAAAATAACAATAAAATTTTTATTACAAAAATATCTTTGTTGGGGGAAACACTCATTTTTTTGAAATAACCACAACCTTCGATTTCTGAGCTATAATAAAATTTTACCTCACGGGAAACAACTGCATAACCTTCAAGGCTAACTTGAATTTTTCTATTTTAATTTTTTTAGATTGTGTAAATTATTTTAAAATATACAAGAAAGTTATTTCTTGGGCAGCAAATGTGTATCTAAAATAAAGTTTCACAATTCCATCGTTATCAGAATAGCTAAATAAAGAATTATCAACATATAGTTTAAGTCCTAATTCTGTTTCTCCATCTACTTGAGTCAAAGTTGCGCTGTTAAGCTAATAAATAAATTATTAATCAATAAAAATTAAAATTAGTTTTACAATGGAAATTTCTGGTGTTTTTCCAGCAATAGGTTCTCCTAAAAAAGCTGATATATATATTAAAAAAAATAGTGAATTACCTGATTCATCAGATATTCTGAGGATAGGCACAAAATCATTCATAATATTTCCACTTTCAGTGGAAAAGAAACGTGGAGGTTGATTCAAAAAAGTGATTTTTCTAACAGAAGTCAGCACCTAATCAAATGATTAAAGAATGAATTAATTTAAAAGGAATATTATAATTTTAGTTTTACATTCACATATTCACTCACGACATTGACTCCATCACAAATAAACTCCACTTTGTATTTACCCGCAGGTCCGTATTGTGAGAAATATGAACTATTAAAAAAAACATATCCTCTGGAGTCTGTTAAGATTGGAATAACTGGGTCATCAAAAGATAATGGGTTCGTAGAGTCTTTACTATAATTTCCGGGAAATGGGTTCAGCAATCGTTTTGCTTTATATCCTTTTCTAACATTTTTATATCTTTTCGGATAATCTTTTCCATTATAGTTGCAAATCAAAGCAATCACCAATTTTCCAGAGATTGGTCCATTAGTTGAATTCTCAACTTTTAATATAGGTGTTAAACTAGATCCTAATTCAACACCCTCTTTTATAGAAAATGTCATATTTTTCACAAATTTGACAGAAAAAACATCAGTGGTCAGTTTAATTGGTTTTACATAAAATGGATATCCCATTTGCTCAATAAATATTGGCTTCGAATAATACCACAATATTTTGGCAGCATTCTCGCAAACCAATATAATATAAGTGTAATTATAGGTGCATCCACTTACCTAAATTAAGACTTTAATTTAATAAAAATAAAATTAAAAACTGTTAAATTTCGAAATTTAGCGATTCCATTTGCATCAGAAGGCTCAGACACATCTCCACTTAAATAAGCGAATTTGAGAGCTTTTTAAAAAATAAATTTTAAGAGAAATTTTTCATTTAATACCATCAAGATAGGCATTTTGATATGCAGAGACTCCAGGTTGAGGTATAAAAGGTTCAGGCCATGAAACAGCGACAACATATTTATTTTCTAAGGGTTTTCCATAATAATCAAGCACTTGGATGATGGGTTGGGTTGTGAAAGGAGCCCCAATAGCTTGTTCAGTGGGAGGGTAAGAGTTATTAACAATCTTTAAGGTCAAGACCTGACTATTGATGTATACCATTTGAGGATCACTTATACCACTCCCATTTGTGGCGTTATATTGGTATTGATAATTGCCTTGAGGTCCCCTAATTATTAAAAAAAAATGTATTTTTTTTTATTCGAATCGATCAGAAACCTTTCAAAATTTATTTGAGAAAATGAAGCATAACCAATTTCATCGGTATCTGTGTTATCTTCCTTTTTTACTATTTTACAAACTTGAGTCATTCTAAAATATTCAAGGCTTCCTAAAAAATTCAATTTTAGCTTCTTCTTTTATTTTATGATAAACCTGCTAAAAAGCTTCTATCCTCATAGTCACAACTGAATGAAGGAATGTCTTTATCAAAAACAAGATCTGTTATAGTGAAATTTATTGGACTTGCAGTTGAGACTCCACCCTGAAAAATATAAATGGTTTTTTAATGAAATAATAAATAATTTACTGAATTGGTTAAAACTTTGACCCTTGCTCCAGGAAAAATATTATTAAAAGATTGCGAAAAATAATAGTTGTATGAAAGATCAAGCTTTGCGGCGACTTTTGTGGGCTTATTATCTATCTTTTAAAAAAATAAAAACTGATTCTAAAGAAGCAAGTACTTTTGTTATGGTATTTAATATAATGAACACAAGCACAATATAAACGCCTAATATGACCAAAGGAAAAACACACCGATTTTTGACGTTTTCTTCGATCAAATCTGAAAGAAAAGGAAAAAACTTATGAAAAAATTTTCTCCATGCATTTTGTGCAGTTTTGATTTTTTTCATTTGATTTTTTTTAATTTTTTACTTTTTTTTTTTAAAAAAAAAAAAGAAAAAAATTTATAAAATAAAATTAAAGAATAAAAAACCGAGGTGATTCTGATGCCTAAAAAATATCAAAAGAAATGAAATTAAAAAGAAAAAAAACTTAAATTTATAAAAAATAATTGGGAAAACAAAAAAAAATTTAACAAAAAAAATTGTATACAATATTCATATTTTAGAAAAATTTGAAAAAAGTTATATTTTTAGAAAAAAAAGATAAATTTAGAGAATTTGGTAAATTTTTAGATATAAAAATACACAGGCAAAATTAAGTAACTTATTTTATTTTTGATGATGAATAATTGTTTTTGAATTTAAAAAAGCAACAGACCTTGTTCTTATGAAAATTGTTAAATTTGAATATTTTAAAAATATTAATTTTTATTTGTTATTTTTTTTAGTTTTTTCAACAAAAAGTTTTTTTTATCTTGACTTCATATCAATTACAGGAGGTTCACTTGTCCACATAAAAACTTCAATTCCATTCTCACATCTTTATTTTGATTTCAAATCTGAATTTTTTTAAAACTCGACAATAATTATTCACTTCCAGCATAGCTAGATGTTTTACAACACTCCTTTGTCCATCTTTAGTTTCAGGTTGGAATTGAAAAGATGCAGGAAAAATATTTTTATCAAAATAAAATAATTGCTGATTAAAGCGAAATTGATAAGAATATATTTTTTTATAATAAATTCTCCAATTATAACTGTTTTGTTTTCTGCTCTGCCATACATTTTAAAGGTTTCTTTGATAACAGCTGTAGGCTATCGTAATCCATTACTTGAGGATTTTCTGACCTAAACAAGTAGAAGCTGTGTCAGTTCCAGCAAAAAAATTTATCATTATTTTATTGTTCCATCAACCACGCCATTTTCTTTCAAGAAGTGCTCATTTGTATTAAGTTTACTAACAAATTGTTTTTTGAGAAAATAGTATTTTTTTGTTTGTTTCTGGAGATGCTCAATAAAAATCTTTCTTATATTATCAATATATCGATTATGTTTCCTATCACAAGATTCCTGGTTGCCAGACTTCGACATTAAAGTTCAAAAAATATTTGAATTATTAAAATCCAAATTTTTCATTTCCTAAAGTTTTTTAAAAATCAATTTTTTACAAAAGAAAATAAATAAACAATTATATTTTGTTTTTAAAATGAGTGATAATCAAAAACCTTCGAATATAGTTGATTTATGGCAATTAGCTCAAGAGTTAGAAAGCAAATCTAAAGAATGTTTCTAAATTATTTTCTAAACCAAAGTTATTTTTTATTTTATAGCCAAAACTTTTGAAAGGACTGTTATCTTTATTGGAGAATCAAGTTCAGGAAAGTCTTCAATTATTTCTTTATTGAAAGGGACATTAAAAGAAGAACTTCCCAAACCAACTTCTGCAATAGAATATTCATATGCTCGAAGAAATAACGATAATAGAAAAGAAATTGTCCATTTTTATGAGATGGCAGGTGGCAAATTCATTAAAGATTTGACATCTGTTCCTTTGACAGCAAACACCATTCAAAATATTACTTTTATTATAAATTTAGATCTCTCAAATCCAGCCACAGTGTTAGATTCATTGATTTTTTGGGTTGAAAATATAAAAGAAAATGTATAAAATCATTTTTTTATTTTGTTTAATATATAAATTTAAAGTTCGAAAAATCGACCACTGAAATTTATGCGAATAATCCTGCAGAACTTAATGATTTCAAACAAAGTAAACTGAAGGAACTCGAAAATTTTCAAGAAAAGTAAAGAGTTTTTTATTGAAATAAAATGAGTTTCTGTTTTTTAGATTAAAAATGACTCCAATTTTCACCAATATAATAGTATTGGCTAATAAATATGATCTATTTGAAACTCAAGAGATGTTTATCAAAACAATTTTCATTTTAAGTTACATTATAAATTAGAGAAAGCCGTAAATGGATTAGCAGAATTCTCAGATATTATTGCCATACCAATGCTTTATCACTATACTATTCTTCAATAGTAAACCCAAAACTCTCAGCTCAAGTATAAAATACCTGAATTATTTTCAAATATTTGAGTTTAAACATTAAAGATCAAAACTTTGCTAAGTGGATTTCTATTTAGTGACATAGCCCCAAATGTTTTGCAAAAAGATCATATGAAGCCTATATTCATTTCAAGAGGATTAGACAGTATTGACTCTATAGGAATTACAATGGTCATCAAAACAGTTTTTCTCACATATATATATTTTATTTTTAATAGGCAGGAAACTATTCTTATATTGAATTGCTTAAAAAAATATCCAAAGAATATTTTCCTCTAAAACAAAGTTTTTTATCTCCTTTATTATATTGAATTAAAATTTATTTTTTAGGTGATAGCCAAAAAGCCTATGGAAATTTAGACTTTTCCAAATATTCTGAAAGTCTTATCGATAATACTAAAGCTTTGAAAGAGTTTTTTCTTCTTTATATATATTTTTATTTGAGATTTGAAATTTAGCAAGGCCATGCAAAAAATTCTTAAAAAACATAAAATTGACATTGAGGATCAGAATAAAATAAACTATGAAAACAATAAAGTGGATTTTGAATTAGATGATATAGAAAATGAACAAACAAAGGAGAAAACAGCCTTTAAAGCAGAAAATAATTATGAAAATCCATCAAAGTATTTTTTATTTTATTTTTTTAATAAGAATTTTTTTAAGTCCGAAATCGAATGTTTCAAATATAAAAACAAATAATCCCTCAAACAATAGCGTTACACCTCAACCATTTGTAAAAAAATACAGACCCAGTTTAAATAAATTTCCCAATAATAACTAAAAAATAAAAAATCAAATAGCTCAAAATTTAAAGAATGAATGGTTTTCTTCATTAAATTTAATTTATCAATTTTTTATAAGTTCCTTTCTTGTTCCAAAAACCCAACAAATCAATTTTGAATTCTGCTAATTTCATATCCAGCAATTTCTAATTTTCATTTAAAATTTTAAATAATGCATTTATAAGGAAAAATTACTAAAATCTTGCATTGTTCGGCATTAAGCTCTTTATCTTTTTCAGCCAAAACGAAATTTTCATTCAAATGAATTTCAGCATTCACTAAACTCGTGTTCAATCCCAGCTTTCTTAAATAAGGTTCCAAAGAATGTGAAAATTTCAAAAAGATATCGCTGCCTTTTTCAAGGATAATTGTTTGAGGGGCTAAAGTTCCTGCCTTAGCAAATTCTTTTGTTGAAAATTCATCAAAATATCTAAAAAAACATAAATAAATCTAAATTTTAAGTTCTTAAAACTTCTGAATTTCCTTTGGTTTTTTGTTAGTGAGAAAAATCCCGCAATCTCCTTTCAAATTCTTTTAAATAGATAAAATAAAATATTTTTTCTTGAAAGCTTTTAAGATTTACATCAGATATCAAATGCAAATTCTTTTTAATTTCGTCCTCTGCAGTTCTTCCTAATGCAAATTGCATGACTTTGTTCTTCCCCAGGAAGAATTTCGAATCATTGAAAGTCTGCTGAATATCTCTGAAAGGATTAGTTCTCATGTTGGTATGAGAAAAAACAAAAAGGTTTTCATATTTATCAAGACTTTCTCTGATTTTCTTCACGAAATCCTCCTTGAAAGACTTAGTCTTCTTTGCAGTTTTTGTTAAAGGAACAACTTTATTTCTTTTGGATCTACCCATTTAATTCGAAGAAATTAGCAAAATTTTCTTTAAAAAAATATATAGTTCTTTTTAGATAGAAAAAATATATGAAAGAAATCGCTGAATTAGGCTCTCCTATTTCTCCAAAATTAAGTAAATGCTCCCCTGGTTTTCGAAAAAAAATCCTCAATATTGTCAGAAAATGTGATATGATTTCCCAAGATAATGCAGAGGATGAAGAAGTCAATGATTTTGATGAAATGCCCAGAAAAAAAACATGGGAAGAAAAAACTTGCATTTTAAAAAAACCAAACCACCATTTCAGATCAATATCATTGCAATCTGCTTTTATTCATTTTGAAGAAACAACAAAATCTAATCAAATTAATGATTTTCAAGGTTTGAATGAACCAGAAGAACAAGAAAAAATTCCAGAAAAAGTGATGGGGACAATTCCAGATAATTTTCAGCACATCAATGAGTTAGAAATTAATAAATTTGAAAATATTGAAGAAAAAACAAGAAGTGATCAAGATTCTTCTCAGATTTCCGAGGGAAATTCAGAAAAAAATGATCTTAAAGTAAAACCAAGAATGTCTTTAAAAGAAGAACTGATGGAATTCGATATCAGTCAATTTAACTTTGTGGATGTTGAACCACAAGAACAAGATTAAAATTTAAAAACTTTAATTATTTTCTTTGTCTTCTGGTTTTTTTCAAAATTTTGAGAGTATTTTTAATATAACGCCTAATTGCTGAATTAAAGTAGTAAAATATATTTTTTTATAACGAGATTAATTTTTTTCTAAATTTAAAAACTTTTTTCTAAAATTTAATTTTGTTTTGGGCAAAATTTCAAATATTTATTGTTTTTAATGAGTTTGGACTTTTTACAAAAAGGTGAAAATCTTCTTGAACTATTGAAAAATTCCTCTGATTTTTCAAATGTTTATTCGCTCTCACAATTCCTTCACCTCTTTCTGCCTGATTATCCTTCTGAATCAGGGGAGTTTTTGTAAGTTTTTTAAACTTTATCTCCTCTTAATTTTGTTTAATTTTATAATTTGATGGAAAAAGACAATTTCTTGAGGGAACAATAATATGTTCAGTTAAAACATTTGTCATTGATTTTAATAATATCAGAATATCAAACATTCACACTAGACATCACTATGATCTCATTCAGAACATGATAGTTGATTTATTAAGTTCAAATCAAACCAATTATGTTCAAACCTTTGGATATGAATTAAGAGGGTCAAACTTTTCTTCCACGCGTTTAAATTTGATCAATAAAAAATTGATTGTCTCTCCAAATTTCGAGAAGTTACTTGAGATTTTGGGAGAAGACATTATGAATATGATCTTATACAATTTTTATGTAAAAATACTTCAAAAAAATAAAAACTTTATCAGTTTTGTAATAGATTTTTTCAAAATTGAACGCGGGATATTTGCAATTGGCTGGACCTAATATCGCAAACTTATTCAACGCAACTCAAGGAAAAAAAATATTCTCTTATTTAAAATCCTATAAAACATCCACAAAAACTAATGATAAAAGTCTTAATAATAAAAATAATAAGAATGGATACAGAATTTCTGAAAATCAACAAAAGAATAGAAACTTTGTTAATAGGAATCTGATATTTTTCAGCTCAGCCATGAATCGGCATGCAGGATTTTTCCGGAAATACAACATAATCAAACAAAATTCTTCTGAATATATAAGAAAAATATGTAATGAGATTATAGAAGGAAAATTTCTCAATAAAACCAAAATTTCAATTTTCCAAGCTTTTGCAGAAAAAACAGTTGACATTATCAGAAAATTGAATTATGATAAATTAATGAAGTGCTTTTGTTCTTTTGATAAAGAAAAATATTATTTTTTGAAAGGCCAGGTCAATAAAATTGTGAATAATAAAACCAATGAAGAGAACGAAAAAGGTTTAAATTGTTACAAAATAAAATAATCAAAAGTAAAATGAATAGAAATTGAGGAAACATTTCTGAGATTATATGAATTAGAAACCCCTTATGCTAATGTTTATAAATTCATTAGAACCATCATTATTGATAGTTTTGATCCAAATATGCTTGGAATCGAAAATTTTAAAGATTTAATTTCAAGTAAATGCAAATTCTCTTGAAATCTTTTTAATAAAACTGAAAAGAAATAAAAGAATTCGTGAGATTGAAAAGATTTGAAGCTTTCACTTTGAGTGAACTGATATCTCAGATGAATGTATTTTTTAAATAGAGATAAATGTATTAAAGTTTATATTTTGAATTTTTCTTGGGGAAAAAAAACAAATAGCCTTTGAAAATACCATGGCTCAAAGAAGAAATCAATAAAAAATACAAGCAAATGAAATTTGACAGAAATCGAAACATTTTAATCGAAATCATCAGATGGATTTTCCAAGATATCATCATTCCATTGATCAGATCTAATTTTTACGTGACTGAAAAACATAATGAGGGCAGCAAAATTTTTTATTACAGGCTTAATTTTATTAATAAACTTCTTTTATTTAAAATAATAATCTTTTTCAAAGGAAACCAATTTGGTGTCTTATTTCAAAACTTTCTTTATATAAATTTAAGAAAGAAAATATGATTAAAATGAAACCAAATGAAGTTCAAGAAATTGTGAAGACTTATAATATCCCAATCGCCAAATTAAGAATTTTGCCAAAAAAAAATACTTTTAGACCTTTAATGACCTTTTTCAGGAAATCAGGAGATAATTATGAAGGAACTAAAAAGCTATCATTGAATAAAATTTTGGTTGATACTCATATAGTCCTAAGAAATTTGAAAGAAGAATTATATGAGAAAATGGGTTTTTCAGTGTTTGATAATGATCAAATAGCCAGGAGATATGAAAAATTTGTGATGGATTGGAAAAAAGCTGAGAAACCTAAGCTTTATTTTATGACTATGGATATAAAGAAATGCTATGATTCAATCGATAAAAATCGCTTGCTGAATCAAATAAAAAATTCTGATTTGCTTGTAAATTTGAAATCATTTTATTTTATTTTTGAAATTTTAAAAGGAAGATAATTATTTGATAAATAAATACATCATTTGCTACAGAAATAAAAAGGGACTGTCTTTGAAGAATGCAAAAAATTTTAATAGATATTTCACTATTAAAGATAGAATCAATGCTGTTGATTATAGAAATCTTGATAATTTCCAGAAATATTTCAAGGAGAAAACATTTTACAGCCATAAACCTTTTATATTGATAGACGTTGCAAGACATAGAGCTATTTCTAAAGAAGAAATTCTAGAAAAATTGAATATTGTCCTAAAATATAATATAATTCAAGTAATTAATTGTTTTTCTTTAGATATATGAAAAAACAAAAAATTATTTGTAATTAGTATGGGAAAAATGAATTTTTTTCCCAAAAAAAAGGAATTCCTCAAGGTTTAAATATTTCTAGTGTTTTATGCTCGATATACTTTTCTCATCTTGAGAAAAATGTGTTGGATTTTGCTAAGAAAGAATATCCCAATTCCTTAAATATTTTAATGAGACTAATTGATGACTATCTGCTGATTACGACTGAAAAAGAAGTGGCTTCCAAATTTTTAGAGAAAATGTTGGCATGCTCGAAAGAAAATGATTTCTCCTTTAATGAAAGCAAAATCACCACTAATTTTAGCTATGTCTATAATGGAAAAAATAATCTTATTAATTCACAAAATTTTGAAAACAGTCTTCTTTTAAAATTTTCTTTAGATTTTAAAATGATTTTTAAAAGAATTTTGTATATGGATTGGAAAAATAATCAATATGGAAACTTTGGAAATTAGTCCTTTAATCCATTTGGATTCTCAAAGTAAAATTATGCTTCGAATGAATAAATAATTTTTATTGAAGAACTCATTTACAGCATCAATGCAAATATCATTAGAAAGCAAATGAATTTCAGTTTAAAAAATAAATTAAAAAGGTTTTATTTTTATTTGATGTTCTTCATTTTTTTGTGTTTTCAGCCTTATGATGAATCATTTTGACTTTTATTTCAATCGAAGGGTTAATTCCGAAAACAAAAATAAAGAGATTCTAAAAAATGTTGCTAAAAGCTCTTGTATCAAATTTTTCACTTATGTGGATAGAATTACGAAATTGTATCATAAAATTGCACAACAAAAAAATTATTTGATAAGTCCTTTTTTTTTTTTTTTTTATATTATTTTATTGTTTTAATAATTTTTAGGTCTAATCAAGGACTCTCTGAAGGAATTCTGTTTATATTGCTGCTATTTGGATGGAGAGCAAAATATTAAAGAAAACATTACAAATTTTTATAGATATTATCTGTAAAAATTCCAAAAAATTTTGAATATCTTATTGAATTTTAATTTTTAGCATAGTGATAAATGAATTTGTTGGATTCTACAAAACAAAAAGATCGAATTTTAATCATATATATATCGGGTTAAAGCGATATCAAGAAAAAATTGAGAAAAATTTGATGAAGAAAATTTTTATTTTAAATTAATATTTGAATAAAGTTGTTTCATAATTTTTAATCTTTTCAAAAATAAAATATTTTTTTTTATCATTTTTACCTTTTAATTCCAAAACATTCTAATAATGGAATAACCAAAATCTTCAATCAATGTTTTCTCAAATTTTTCTCTAAATTGAATAATTTTTTATTATATATTTTGCTCCATTTTTACAAAAAAAATAGATTTTTTTTTAAAAAAAACATCAAAATTAAAACTAGAAAGTGCAAACCGATTGTTTTTTTTAAAAAAAAACATCAAATAGTAAATAAATATTTCAAAATTTAGATTCAAAATCCTATTTTTTTTCAAAAACTTTTTCCAAAATGATGAAAGAATAGTAAAGCTATTGATATAAATCTCCCCACTAAAACATTATTTTTGAAGTGATTATTTGTTCAAACTCGTGATTATTGGCAATTCTGGTGTCGGAAAATCCTCTTTACTGTTGCGTTTCGCTGTTTATTTTTTTACTTTTCACTTTAAAATGAAATATTTCTTCTCAAGGATGATTCCTTCAATGAAAGTTATTTGACAACAATTGGAGTTGATTTCGTACTCCTTTTAATTCTCTGATATTCTAATTATAAATTCTTTAGAGATTTAGAACAATGCCCATCAATGGGAAAAATGTCAAATTGCAAATAGTATTTTTTTTTCTAAGAATTAAATAACTCCGAAATAAAATTTAGTGGGACACAGCAGGGCAAGAACGATTCAGAACGATAACAAATGCATATTATAAAGGGGCTGATGGTATAGTTTTAGTTTATGACACAACAAATCAAGTAAAAAAAAAATGAAAATTAAAAAACAAATAAACAAATTTAATTATGAAGGGATCATTTGAAGATATCGATCGGTTTTGGATCAATGAAGTGGAAAGTTATGCGGAAAAAAATGTGGAATTGCTGTTAATTGGAAACAAATGTGATTTACACGACCAAAAAAATGTGAATCAGGATATTGTTCAGGTAAAAAATTTGTTTTATAACTCTTTTTGAATTTCTTTTATATTTTGAGTTTTTTTAATTTTAAATTTTAAATTCATCATGTCCATAAAGGAATATATCACAAAAAAAAATATGCTCTTTTTCGAAGCTAGCGCTAAAACAGCTGAAAGTGTCAATGTGGCTTTTGTGGACTTGGCGAAAAAATTAATGACTAAACGGTAATAAATATTGTGGTTTTCTATTGGATTCTCTATTCTTTTTAATAATTTTTTTTGTGTGGATTTTTTCAATCGGGAATTTTAAATTTTAGGGATTGTTTAGCAGCAAAACAAAACTTGCCGAATAAGAAGAAACAAGAAGGCGGCTTCAGCAACAACTCCTCATCAACTTTGAACGCAAATCATCAGAAAAAAAATGTTAAAGGTTCAAATTGTTGCTAAAAATTAATATTAAACCAAAATCAAATAAATAAAAATTCAAACGAAAATATTTAATTAAGATAATTAATTAACCATTTTTCAAAATTATCGAAAAAAAAAAATAATTTTTTTCATCACAAATATTTCAAAATTTTTTGTAAAATGTTTTCTTAATTTTTTTTTTATTAAAAAACAAAAATAAAACTAATTTTATTTTCTGAACTATATTTATTATAAAACTTTTCAGCTACACTCCAAATTAAAAGGTTAATGACTTCCGAATTCACAGGCTTTTATAAAATTATGATCCCAATAATGGATTCCACCCTTACGAATCAACATCATCCCTTATATTTCACTCTCAAAACTCGTTTTCCCATATACCAATACAAATACTATCAAATGAAAGGCTGCCACATTCCTGATGAGTTTCTTTCCTCCACAATCCTTGATTCCTTGAAACCTCATGCAATTTTGCTCGAATCCTCATTTGAGAGAGAATTTTTTCCAGTATTTCGTCTGATGAGTTCCAAAGAATTTGATTTTTGTTTAGATTTTTTCTCTAAAAGAACCACTTTGAACAATTATAACTACACAATGGCATCAATATATGAGAAAAAACTTGATTATGTTCAGGCCAAATTGTTTCTTGACAAGGGCTGTCAATTAAACGAAATGTTTTCCCTTTTGAAAATGGTGCGAATCCTTTCTGAACCCTTTCTTGCAGAGAAATTCCAAATAAAAGTCGATTATAAGCAAGCTTTGAATCTAATAATTCAAAATTTTCTTCAGAATGGGCTTTTCGATTGTTTTACTCCGAATAATGAATCTCTTTATGGTATTTATCTCTTTTATTTATATTTGGATTGCTTCCCTGAAATGAGTTCTCTTGCTCATAAAATGAGTCTGAAGAATCCTTTGCTGAAATTCCTTATAAATGTCAATTGGGAAAAACCTGAAATTTATTCAATTATATGTGAAATCGAAGCTCAGTATCCAGAAAATTATCTGCTTTTAGGCGATTTATATCATCCGAAAGTGCTTGGAGTTAATATCGAGACTGAATTCAATAAAATGCAGGAGAAATACACCAAAGCTTTAAGGAATGACAATAAAGCCTGGTTAAAGGTCGCCAGTCTAAATGAGAGTTTCCTCAATCACGAACTTAAGAAACAAGGCAAAATGAAAGTTCCGAATGCAGTTTTAGAAGAATCAATAAAGAAAATCAACAAAAACATTGATTTAGCCTATAAAAAATTAGAGAGTTTTCCCGAATTCTTATGTAATCACGAGTTATTACATTACCAAGCTTCTAATTTTAGCAAAAAAGCTCTTGAACTAACGAATCTTGAACATTATAGGAAATTATCACAATTTGGAGATGAATCAATTTTAAGAGTCTTTTTCAAAGTATTGAAATTCCATATAAAAAAAACTGATCAAGCCAATATTAAAGAAGAATTAAACAATGAGCTTTTTCTTATAGCTTTAAAGATCTCCCATATCGATCACGATTTCAAAGAAGCTCCATTGGCCTTTTGTCTCGAAAAAGGTTTAGGCATAACAAAAAATTTCTATGCAGCTTTCAATCTCTATAAAGATATTCTCAAGAAGATCATTAGTTCAGGCTTTGAAATTCATTTTTTCTGCTATAGATTAGCAGCTTTATTGAAAAACTCACCTAGTTTAGGCTTAGAAGATGTCATTAATTTCTTCTTTCAGGTCGCTTATTGGAGTTTAATGTCCAGTATCAATGAAGACGATTATAATAGCTTTTATGAATTAGGGAAAATGTATTTTAAAGGTAGAGGCATAGAAATAAATGAGAGCTATGCATTGAAGATTTATGAGATTTTACTAAGGAATATCAAAGAGAAAAAAAGAGATTCGTTAAATGATCAGATTCTTTTACAGTTAATCACCCGAAAAATCACTAAAATAAAAAAAAGTGTGCCTCCTGCTATAAAAAACATGAATGAAAATGAGTCCTTGAGGGAGTTCATAAATATTGAGAAGCGAAATTCCAATAAAATCATTAAAAACTGGCCTATTTATAAAACTTTATCATCAGGAAGCTCCATCACGAGTGAGATTTTGAACAATTTGAACAGTTTGAATGAGAAATTCAAGTCTGCGAGCAATATTAATCCAGAGGATTATACCCAGAAAATTGTTCTGCCTTTTGCAAATGCTCAAATACATATTCTAGGCAATCTTAATTCTAAAGAAATGAATAAAAATGCAGAAGCTCCTAAATGGAAATCCTCAATGAAAAATAGTTTAAAATTCTCTTTAGAAGATTTCAAAAGTCATATCACGGATTCATTGATGAAATATCTGCATTTTTTCGAACTTCACCAAATTGAGCTCAATACCAATGAATATAAACTCATCGGAAATCACAAATTATATCCTGCAAAACTCAAACACAATTCTCAAATTTTCTCTGTCAAGATTATAGAATTAGGCGACCTTTCAACTCAACAAGAATCAGTTTTTATTTTCCTTGATAAACTAGAACAATACCTCAAAATATATTCTCCTTATTTCCTAAATATCATCTCTTTCAGCTTAAATTGCACTCTTCCTAAAGCAGAATTATATCTCTTCTATGAGAATTTCTCAGAAACTCTTGGAGATTTTATTGAACAACAAGACTCAAGCTCAAATATCAGCGGTAAATACTTCCTTTGGATTTTCTTTATAGTTCAAACGTTTCAAAACTCTGGGTTTATTTTCTCTTATTTGAATGAATCGAATTTCGTTATAACAAAAAACCTTATCCCTAAGTTAATTGATCTTGATTATGAAATTCTGAACAAAACTTCGAAATCAACAGTGATTATTGATCCAACAAAAGCATTAAAACTGCTTCATTTAGCACAGAATTCAATACCTCCTGAATTGCTGTATGGAGTTATTAAATCAAATAAAAGCACTTTATCATTAGGAAGCGTCGCTTGGAGTCTTGGGGTTATTGGATTCTCACTTTTTACAAGAAAACAACTTTTTGAAGGAATCGAAGTGAAAAATTATGAGGATTTTAAAATATTTTACAATCAAGAGAAAATTCATTCAAAAATCGAAAATTTCATCAATGGAACAGAAAATCTTGCATTCTTAAAGTGTTTACTGAATATGAACCAACAGGATAGGACCAATTTGAGCTTAGCGAGCTTGTGGAGCCAGAATTTACAAAGTATCATTGAAGAGTTTCCTGATGAGAATTATTTTATTATTAATGGATTCTTGAATGTGAATTTCTTGGAGCAGAATTCTAATGATCATGAGGTTTATTTGGGCAATAAAGTATATTTTCGAGGGAAAAGCTGGAGCAATTTGCCGAATGGCATCTGTCAATTGAATTCACGTTTATTTCTTTTTTTAAAAATATAAATTCTTTTAATTTTTTTGTTTTTTTCTTTTTAAAAATATTGAAAAATTTAATTTTTTTTAGGACAATCAAGTTTGAAAGGAGAATTTTCGAAAGGGAAGTTTATTGGGAAAGGAGAAATTTTTAACGCGAATACCTCAACGATCCTAGAGTTTGATTCGATGAAGAATAATGCTTTATCTCCACTTAATCAAAATACATTTAAGAGCTTATTAAAGAAATTGCATATTTTTGATGAAATCGAAATACCTTTAGAAACGACTAATTTTAGTATGAAGCTTGATGAAACACTTTATGGTCAATTAACCAAAGGGTTTATGAGCAATGAAGAAACAGGATGGAATTCAAATATTGAATTAGAACAAACTTTAAACTGGGGATTAGTTTCTAAATATATGCTTTTCTACAAAGATTTCAATATAAATGAAGCCACCAAACTTTATTCTATTGATAATGTTATTATGTATTGGAATATAACTCCAGAAGGTATTTGTCAAGGTTTCGTTCAGATAAAATGCGATTATATAGCTCCTTATATTTTGCTTTTTGATGAGAAAATTTCCGATAAAAATGCATTTTATTTCTCATTTTTCTCTTTGGGCCTTTTCCACTTCGCATCTAAACCTTCAAATAAAACATCTCTTTACGCATTGTTTCAGAATATTAATGGAATTAAATATACTTTTCCAGGGATTAAAGAACTCGGAGTTTTTTCAGATTTCGAGCTTCAAAGAGGAATGAAAATTCATGATTTCTGGATAGCCGAGACAATAGATTTCACCAAAAAGGTTTATTTCTCAAGAATAAACAATACAAATACAATGGAGAAATATGAAGGTTTCAAAAAGCAGCAGATCAAATCGTATCAAGGAATGGAAATCTATTCAAATGGCTTTAGATATGAAGGAGGTTTTGACAATGATAAACCCTCAGGCAAAGGTGTTCTTACAGATAAAGAAGGCAAAATTATATATAAAGGCTATTTCTTAAACGGCCTACCAACGTGGGGACTCTTTTATAAGGAGAAATCGAAGAAATATGAAGGGGTATTTTATCAAAATGATGGCTTTTTTACAGACATTCAAGTGAAAAATATAGAGGATTTAGTGAATAATTTGAATTTCACTGGAGTTTTTTTAACTCCTGAAGAGAAAATCATATCAACTATTGGAACTTTTCCTTTAAAAGATCTTTTCCCAGAACTTACAGGCCATTTTCATTTGATTTATGATACTTCTAATGAATATGAAGGCTATTTGAATAAAGGAGTCAAAAAAGGTTCTGGATGCTATAAAATAAAAAGAGAAGGGATTGTTCATATTTCTATCCAAGGACTTTGGGAAGCTCATCAGGTAAGAGCAGTTATTTATTGGGATTCACAAAACTCTTTTGAGAAATCTATTGGGAATTTTTCTTTTAATGATAATGGTAACTATATTATGGAAGATTTCGGTTTGCTTTATTTTAAGAATGGAAATAAATATGAAGGATTATTATTAAATAATAAACTACAGGGATTTGGTGAATTTCAGCAGAATGTCAATGGATTATCTAAAATATATAAAGGGGAGTTTTCGCAAAGCTTGAGGAATGGATACGGAGTTCTTGAGGATTTGAACCTTGAAACGAAAGAAAAAACAGTTTATATGGGAATTTTCCAAAAGAATAAGAAATCAGGGTTCGGAATTTTAATGGTTAATGATAATTTGTTAATGGAAGGAATTTTCTATGATAATTCAATAAAATTCGGTTGTTTATATCTAAAGAATCACCCACAAATAGTAAAAATCTATGCAAATCTAATGAAAAAAACAAATAATAGCAATGAAATCTATGTTACTGGCTATGGAATCGTTCATTTGAAAGATGGTAAGCTTTTAGAATGCGAAGTTTCCCAGATTTGTGAGGGATATATGAAAGAGATTAAAGGGAGATTAATTTTTTCTAAAGTAAAAAAGGTTTATGAGGGCATGCTGAAGGATTTGAAGCCAAATGGAAAAGGAGAATTATATAAGAATGGAAAGTTATTGTATGCGGGGGAGTTTGTAGATGGGAAGTTTCATGGAATTGGAAAATTGAAATTATGTGATAATATTGAATATGTTGGAGAGTTTAAAAAGGGTTTGAAAGATGGTTTTGGTTTAGAAATGGATTTATTTGAAAACCGATGTGTTTTTAAAGGTTATTGGAAGAATGGACTCAAGGAAAATAGAGGAGTTATCAGAAATGAACGAATTTTGAATAAGAAAGGGTTTGTTCGAATGAAAAACAATTGGATAAATGAAATTCTTATTGATTTATGATGAATATTTTTTTAAAGTGAAAATAAATTTAAACCAAAAAAACAAGTTTATTTCAAATATTAAAAAACAAAGCACTAAATAATAATATCTTTTGCTTAAATAAAAATGATGAAAAGTTCAATATCTGTATCTGTAAATGAATTGCTATCTCTTTCAGTTCAATTGGTTAAAGAAAGCATTAAAGTCATTTACGATGTCGCGAACTCCAAAAACCTTCAACAGAGCTGGAAAGGCAAAAATGATCCATTAACGATCGCAGATATCAAATCACAAACCCTAATTATAAATGGCTTAAACTATCATTTTCCTCAGATTAAAATAATTGGTGAAGAAGATGAGGTATTTCCAGGAATAATAGATGTGGATTTCACTAAACAAACGAAAAAACTTTTTCCAGAAGAAATCTTCCCAAATGATTTGCAATTGAATCTCAAGGATTTAACTGCTTTCGTTGACCCTTTAGATGGGACTTTGAGTTATGTGAATGGGGATTTGAATTTTGTAACTGTATTGCTTGGAATCGCCTTAAATAAGCGACCTATTATAGGAATTATAGGACAAATTTGGAGTTTAAATAATGAGGGGAAAATTATTTATGATCCCAAAATTTATTTCGGATATGCTTTGACTAAAAAAATCTATTATATAAAACCTGATGATATTCTTCAAAAGCAAGGAGATTTAATCCCATGGGAATTGCCAAAACCTCATTGCAAAGATCTATCAAAGGAGTTTGTTGTGGTCTTTTCTAAGAATAAAAATAATGAAATTCTGGAAAAAAATATTGAAAAATTGAAACCAACTCGAAGTTTTAAGGTTGGAGCTACAGGATATAAGTTTTTAACTGTGTTGAAAGGAGAGGCTGATTGCTATTTCTATGAAATTGAAGAAAAAGGGACGAAAAGATGGGATACTTGTGCTGGAGAAGCATTGTTGAATTGCTATGATGGAATTATGACTGGAAAAGATGGAGTTTTGTATGATTATTCATTTGAAGGAGATACCGGAAATTTGAATGGAGTTGTAGCTTTGATAAACCGCAAAAAGCATGAAGAAATCATCCAAATCACGAAGAATATACCATATGATAAAAATATATTTTTTAATTTTTAGGTTTTCTGAAACAAAAAAAATTAAATGATTAAAAAAATAAATATTTATTCTTTTTTTACGAAATAAAATTCGATTTGTATTCACTTTATTTATGATGTTAAAGAACTATAAAGTATTATTTTTTCAAATTTTTTTTTGCATACTTCCAAAAATTGAACTTATTTGGAATCTTTTTTATATCTTCACTTTTTTTTTTAATTTTTTCGAAAGCTCCAGGGTCCTTTTCCTTCATTTCTCTTAGAATTCTCCTTATTACTTCTTCATTTTTCAATCCATTTGCTATCTTTCTTTGAAAATCGCTTCTCTCTTCAATCAATTGTTGATTTTTATCATTTTTTTCTTTTAAAATTTTTTGAAATTCATCATTATCCTTTAAATCAGTTTGATAAATTTCTGAATTATAACGGTTTAAAAAATTTTTGAACAGCATTAAAATTTTTTTTTCTAGTGCGAAATTGTTGATTCTTTTTTTCGTTGAAAAAATTACACTGTAAAAAGCATCACTGAACGCATCTAAATCAAAGTAATTCTTGTTAAATTTGCTTAGCATTTTATGCATAAAGGATTCGGCCGAAAAGTCGTTATAATGAAAATCTTCTTTTGGTTTTATTTTAATATCATCCTGAAATTTCAAAGAATTTGAATCCTAATACAAAATTAAAAGAAATAAATTATTTATTAATTCATAAAATACATCTGTTTCAATGTTTTTCTTTTCTTTTTGAAAATATCTCAATTCTGTTAATATATTTGGAAGTTTAGATAGATGTTCATCTATTTTTTCCTCAATTTTCTCTCTTGTATTACCATCATTCTTAATTCTATTCACTTTTTATTAAAATATTTGAGAATTTTTTCGAAAATAAATAATTAAGATTAACAAATTGCAATATTTGTTTTCAAAGCTGTATTCATTTTAACTTTCTTTTTCTTTAGAAAAATATCCAATAGCTTATCAACATCTTCTTTCATTTCCTTTAAATTTAAATTGAAGAATTTCTTCATCATTTCATTTTTTTTTTTCTTCCTAAATAAAAATTAAATTATTTTCTGATAATTATGTCAAATTCTTAACTTCAAAACTGCATTTAAAGTATAATCCTCTTCAAACTCTGTTTCTTCTTTTTTAACTTTTTTCATTTCTTCTATGATTTTTCTTTGTGTGTGCTCATCTTTGAAATTGTTTCTGAAAGCCTTTAATAGTTTTATCTCCTGACGGTTCTCATCAATAATATTCAACGATCCCCTTCTTCCTTTCTTGCTAAATGTGTAATTTGGCTCCACACTTCGCCTTTTTCTTTTGTCAACCCAAAATTTCAAAACTTTCAAATCATCTAATGTTAATCTACTCTGATTTTCTTGTTCAATAGTATCAAAAAATTCTGAGTACTCGGATAAAACTAATAAAATAAATAATATAAAATAATATTACCATAATTAATAAATTTATTAAAAATTAAAAAAAAAAACCTTCATTGACCAAATATTCATTGAGAGATTTAACTTCTTCTTTATTCAATTCAATTTGGTCAGGCTCATCTATTTGTGGAATATTATCAGATTCTAGAAAAAGGGGTTGTTCACCAATTTTTTTCTTTAAACTTATCTTTTTCTTTAAAAAGATTTGTTGTTGTTTTTTTAATTTTCTTCGAGGACTTTCTTTTGAAAAAGCTTTGGAAAAGGTTTTCTTTAAAGCTTTGATTCTTTGCATATAACCCGATTGGGGACTCAATTGGGTAGATGATGCCCTGATTAATTTAGGAAGAATCTCTTTTTTTGCTTTTAAGAAAGCATGTTTTATTTCAGACATTTCAGCTTTTTTTAATATTTTCCGTTTGAATTTCTCTACATTGGATTCTTTGAGTTCTTCTTTTTGATTATAATCTGAGAAAAGCTGAGAAAAGTCTTTTTGTAAAATATTAATATGATTGCTCTCGTTTAATGAAAGATTGTTTAATGAAAGATTCAGATTCTTCTCAAAAATATGCGAATTCATTGCATTTTCTTCGCATTTTTCAGCATTTAAAGTAAAAGAATGAAATTTATTGCTATCATTTTCATGTTTTTTTGATCTATTGAGCTTTTTTGAGAAAATCGATTCAAGCAAAGAGTTTTGATTTATTATTTTCCCATGTTTTTTTGCATTGTTTTTTATTTTATTTTTTGGCTTGCTATCAATTTCTTTTGTATCTGAATCACTATTTAAAGTTTTAACCCGTTTTTTTATGATTTGTTTTGCAGTTTGATTGTTCACAAAATCCTTTAAAAGTTCTTCTACTTTTTCAATTTTTTCATTAAAACACTCATCCTTGGAAAAATCATATTTATCAATTAAATCAGGTTTTTTTGAATTTAATTGTATCGACTTTTTTAAAAAATTAGACCAAAGATTGAAATCTTTCCTTTCATCCTCATTTCTTTTTTGTTGATCATAAATGCTTTGCCTTTGCATGAAAACCAAGTTTTTTTGGGCATTTGTTTGGGGAATATCATTCATGCTTGGAATTTTCTTGTTGATTTGCGATTCAAGAGCTAAGTCTTTTGAATCAAAATTGGTGTTAAGAGAATCAGATAACAAAATATTTTGTGAACTTCTGATTTTTTTTATTTCAGAGAATTTTTTCTTCTGAGAAAGCGCTTTGGGTCTATTTTCACGATACTCACTAAGAGAATCTATTTGAATTATTTCCTGAAAATGTTTGATTTCGGATTTTTGGATTTCACTGAAGTTTGTTTCAAAAAGTGAAGGAGGCTGTTTGTTTTCTAGTTTATTTGAAGTTTTTCGAGGTTTTCTTTCTGAGGGAGTTCGTTTGGTCTTTGGGTTTTGGAATAAAGAGAAATAGTCTCTGAGGTGACTTTTAATAGGTTTTTTATTTGCTGTATTCTCTATCATTTTTTTTGATGATTCAGAAGAAGCAGATTTTCTTTTATGAAGAAAATTCCTTTGAGTTTCTGATATTCTTGAAATTTGAGGTAAATTTTGGGTATTTTTTAGTTCATTTTTCTTTTCGCTGTATAAACTGAAATTCGGAACTATAGTCAGAGGAATATATTGGACTAATAGGGTTTTTATTTGTTGTTTTCGTGAATAAATTATCGTTTCCATTGATACGATATCCTTTGAGTCAATATTAGAAAGACCCTTTCTTTGTATATTCAGTAAAACGTTAAGAATGAATAAATCTTGTTTGAAAAGTTTCGTATTTGGCAATTTTTCTCCATCTTTGATTTTGTTTTCTAGCAAAGACGATGTGACTTTTTGGGGATTTATTTCAAAGGGTGTTTTTTTATGATAACAGTTGATTATTTCTTCGTAATAATTTATATCATTTAGAGCTTTTTTAGCGATTATTTTCAAGAATTGTTGAGGTTTTTTTATTATTTTGGGTTTTTTTCTTTGTTTTAAGATCTCTACGAATTCAAATAAACCATGATGTGTTGCTTTTTTTTCCAGATTCAGTTCATAGATTTTGGGCTCGATTGATGAGAATTGTGTGTTCACAAGATTTTTGTTTTTCAGAATTTTGGTATAATGCAAAAGCAAATCAATTTCTTTCCGCAAAGGCTCATTTTTTGATTGATCAGATTCATGAAATGATTTGAATTTTTCTTTAATGGGATAAATTTTTGCTGGATAAACATTTAAAGAAGAAATGGAAGAAGAATTATTGATGATTGTTGTGGATTTTTGATCAGAAAACGACTTATTGTTGACTAAGGTTTTAGGGTCTCGTTTATTCGGGAATCTTATAAATTCATTTTTATTTGCTAAATCTCGACATTGTCTGAGTTTTTATGAAATTTTATTTATTTATGAAATTAAAAAAGAGAGAGAAAAGAACTTGAGATTGACTTGGAATTTCGGTTTATTAAGAAGCAATTTACTGATCAGTGAGAAATTCGATTGAGTTTGAGGTTTAGGTTTAGGTATTTTAATATTTGGGATTAATAGTGACTTTTCGTAACTCTCACAAACATAGGATTTTCTTGGAATGGCTAATATTGAAGAATTTCTTTTCCAAATTCAATTTGCAAAGAGAAAGTTTTTATTACCGATTGCATGGTGGAGTTGGCATTGCGAGAATTGATTTTCTTGTTGGCAGTTCTTTCAAATAATTTTCGAATTCATTCAAATCTAAAGAAGAAAAAGTGTAAATCAGATGGATTTCTGAATTTTTTGCTGATGATGCAGGCAAATTTTCGGTGTTTCTGATGAGATGCCTTAAATTTTCATAATCTTCTGACTCCATTTGCTTAGTTTCTTTTAAGAAATGAATTAAAAATTATAACTTTTTAAAAGAATTTTCTTTTTTAAAATGACTTTCAACATTTCAAAAAAACTATTTAAATTTTAAATAATGAATATATTGAAAAGACTTTTTCACATATTAAAAAACAAACATTTTATTTGCCTTTTTAAATTTAAAAAAACAAACAAAGTGTTTATAATTTCAATAATACACAATTAATAAACAAACGAAAAACGATAACTATATTAATAAATAAACAAAAGCCAGAAACGAGAACTATTCAACAAAACAAAATTTTGTCTTTTTTGTGGATATGAATACAATTCAAAATGCTTGCAACAGCCAAAAAGAAACAAAACATCACAAAAGCAATTTAATCAAAAATATTTTCAATAATTTATTCAATTTAGATACTCCTACAATAAATTTTAAGGTTGCAAAATGGGGAATTTTGATATTATCTTCTTTTTTAATAATGGGTGATTTCTATGCTTATGATAATCCCTACGCAATAAAAGAGCGTCTCCGACTGAAATTTTCCTCTACAATACCTACAAATTTTGATTATTATTTCAATCTTTTATATTCCGTTTATACTTTCCCCAATATTTTCATGCCTTTTTTGAATGGTTATATCACAGATAAGGTAATTTATCTCATTATTTTCTTAGTTTTCATTTATTGTGTTATAAGCTAGGAGATAGAAGAATGCTCACAATCCTAGGAATAGTGGTATTTTTAGGCTCTGTTATTATGTACTTAGGCTCACTTTATAATATGTTTTGGCTGCTTGTTTTGGGCAGATTTGTGTATGGTTTGGCAGGAGATTCAATTACATCAACTCAATGGGTTTTGATTATGGAATATTTCCATTCGGAAAAAGAAGTTGGTGTTGCTTTGGTAAAACAAAATCAATGATTTGTAATTCATTCATTTAGTAGATGATGGTTTATATTTTCACAACAATTGGATCTTCAGCTAATCTTTATTTTTCTCCGATCATTGCTCAAGTATTAAATTATTTTTATTTAACATTGGTCTCAAATATTAAATTAGTCTTTTAATTGCAATGCAGTTTTTATGGTTACAACTATTATTTGTTTCTCTGCAATGTTTTTTAGATATTTTATCTATCAAATTGATCTAAAAGCTCATAAACTCTTGCCCCAACAAGTAAAAATAAAGAAAATTTAATTTCAATTATTTTCATAGATAGAAATCTCAAAATCAACGAATGCAAGTGTGTCAGAGGTGAATGAAAATGTATTTCAGAAGATGATAAGATGTCTGAATTTAGGAAAAGTAAATAAAATTTATAAAAGAACTTCTAATAAATTATTGGGTTTTAGAGATATTGGTATAACACACTTTCCTCCTTATTTATGGTCATTTCTTTAAATGGTTTATTTTATATTTCTTCAAATTTTTTTATGCAGAAATGGTTTTTTTATAATTGATCATTAAATCAATAATAATTTCAAAATTTAAAGGTATTCTAAAATGCCTGCAACTGAAGCAGATCTGGAAGCAACTTCATACAATTTCTTATCTTCAATGGCGACTTTAATATTTGTGCCAATATCTGGTTATCTCTCAGATAAATTCTGCTGCCATTCTGTTTTTGGCGTAATAGCTCCACTTATAACACAGATTTCATTTTTTCTTTATATGATTTTGCATCCCTTAATACCGACATTAATATATTCTCTGGGATATTCTTTAAATTACACAGCAGTTTGGAGCAATATTTCTCTTTGTGTAGAGAGTCATCGAATGGTAATAATTATTTTTTAAAAATAAAAAATAAAATGATTTTTTAAAGGGCATTGCTATGGGATTAATTTATTCTTTACACAATGCAGCTTTGCTAATTACACCAAATCTAACATTATTCATACAAAAAGAGTCTAATTCTTATGAGGATGTATACATTATAATTTGATATTATTTATTGAGTAAATTTTAATTCTTTTTAGACTATTATATTTTTGATGTTTATGAATATTTTTGCTTTCGCTTATTCAGTTTTTTACCATTTTGAGCATAAAAAAGTTACTTCAAGTAGTTTTAACTTAAATTTTAATAAATATTAAATTTGTTTATTATCAGAATACACAAATTTTGTGGAAGAAATTCCTGAAAAGAAGCAAAATAACAGTTTCGTCTAATCATTTATTGAATTTAAATTTCTTGTTTTTATGATCAAAAGCCACAAAAAATGAATTATAATTTGTTTAAAACATGAGAAACTTTTTGTTCAAAAAATAGCAAATCAGTTAATTTATTTTTTTCTTAAATAATTAAAAATGAGTTTTTTTGAGAAAAAAATAATCTCTGTTGAGGATTGTAATCTAGAAATTTGGTTATGAAAACATTGTTTACTTTAAATTAGATGGAAACAAAGAAGCTAAATGTGATAATAGATATGATGATCTTATGATGTGTCAAAAAGAATATGGTTTTAATGATTTAAAATGCAGAAGTAAAGTTTGTTTATAATAAATCAAATTTCTCATTTTTTTTCTGATGAAGGATTATATTTGCAGAAATATGAAAGGTGCATTATAAAGCTGGTGAGGTTTTTTCAAAAAAAACATACAAAAATAAAAAAATTTATAGCAAAAAATGAAAAGAGATTTGAAAGATGAGGAATAATCCAAAGTTTTTTCTTCATAATTTTGATTTTTTAAAGGAAAAAAACAATGAAAATAGATTAAAAATTAGTTTTTCCAAAATTTTTATTAAATAATCTCAAATTATTAAATGAAAACACTTCCTCTGGAAATTTATTTTTTGACATGATAATCTTTCAATATTATTTCTTCTTCTACTTCATCATCCGTAATTTCGGCTCCCAATTGCGACAAACCCGCATTTTTCCCCTCTTCTCCTTGCACTAAAATTTATTATAAATTTATTATATGTAAAAAAAATAATTATCAACCTTGAATGCTTGTAAGAAAACCATAGAGGCAAATCGGAACCTCAAAATTATTAATATTTAATAAAAAATTCTTATGTTTTTCTTTCTTATTCCCACATTCCCCTTTTTTTCCCTTGCAAGAAGCGAAATAGAGGTATTCTATAAAGCCTTTTTCTCCAATTATTGTTGAAAAGAGTGTTGTTTCGGCCTTCAATGATTTTACCATCATTTGTTTGGTAAAAAGCCTGTATTCCTTTGACCATTTCCTCATCTAGGCATACCTTTATAGAATTGATCTTCACATTATAATTTTCTTTCAAAATTTCACGATCAGAAAATTTTTTGCCTTGAGATTTTAAATGGCCTTTTAATTCATATTTGATTGATTTTGGCTTTTTTATTTCGTTTTTCTTGATTAAATTACTGTTTATAAAGAGTTTTATCAGGCTTTTACAAGAATCATCTCTTTTAAATCATCGATTTCGGCTATTTCATTATTTAAATTGTTAGGATCAATAGCATTTTGATTTCTATTCTGTGTTTTCATGTAATTTCTCAAAATATTGCATTCCTATGAAAAAATTAAGTAATTTTTTTTTTAAAAAAAGAACCTTTTCTTTATCTCGGAGCAATGAGATATATTTCTCATTTTCTTTTTCTAATTCTGTTAATTTGCTTTTGAGCTTTTCTATCTCCACTTTAACGATTTTCTCTTTGGATTTTTGGGATTTTTTTAAAACATTAACATCATTCATTAATTTTTCAAAATTTTCTTTTGTAAACTAAAAGAAATTCTTTTAATTTCTGCTATTTTTCTAGAAAAAAACTTCGGTTTTCCCATTGGCGCTATCATTTAAGTTTACTGATTCTGCTTTCTTTTTTTTAGGAACTTCTTCCTTTTGATCAGTGCCTTTATTTTATATAAATCTAATTTATAAAATATGATGCTATAAAAATATAAACTTGACAATTCTCTAAATTTTTGTTCTAAAAGTGTATAGCGTTCTTGCTGATTGATGCTAGATTTTTCACCATTTCTTAATTTTTCTTGGGTTTCTTTCAGTTTTTCTTTAAGTGAATTATTCTCATTGGCGAAATTATTGAGCTTTTCATGTTTATATAATTTATTTAAAAAGAAAAGAA
>JFJP01037588.1_pt1 | contig 32923 bp, 28 predicted proteins | sample 431651 | NCBI WGS metagenome assembly JFJP01 (sample SAMN02602958, study PRJNA72255) | Microbial mat metagenome, whole genome shotgun sequencing project. | biome: fresh water; feature: sink hole; material: water; isolation source: purple microbial (photo- and chemosynthetic) mats found in... | reverse complement strand
TTTCTGGATATAAATCAAACTTCGTATCGACACTTACTATTGGAATATTTTCCGTAATTGCCTGAGCTATAAGCATACGGTCAAATGGGTCGCGATGTTCAATATTTTGTTCTTTATAAAACGGCATTATTTGAATTTTGGAAGTAGCTTGAACAGTTGGGAAAATAATTTCTATGTTTTTTTCAAAAGTTTTAAGTTTTAACTCATCTATTGTAGTATGAAATTCTAATTTCCCAATACTTGTTTTAATAGCAATTTCCCAAAAACTCACAAAACTAACCAAAATAGTGTTATTAATATTTATCAGTATTTCTTTTGTTTTGCTTGATAATTTGTATGGTTCAGCTACCAACCAAAGCAATATATGAGTATCTATCAAGTATTTTTTCATAATTAATCTATAAATAAAATTACATATAATCAGCAAAATCTTCAATAGGTTCGTTAAAATTTTCAGGCACTTTAATTTTGCCTTCCAACCCGCCCAATTGACGAGTTTTATTTAAATTAAATGCTTGATTTACATACAAATTGTAATTTTGTGATAATAATTCAAAATACGAACTGACAGCAATTTGCAGTTCTTTTGGAAAATTTCTATATTGTTCCAAAAGTAAAGTTTCAGACATAATTGTTTGCATACGGCTAAAATTTAAAATTAATTTCTCTACAAATATAACGAAAAAAACTGAATTTTGTTCTAATTTCAAACTTGATTTTTCAGTCAGATTATTATTTTTTATAAAAATACCAAATTAATTATCAAATGAATTTATTTATTTTGTATTTTTTCTGGTAAAAAAATAAAAATATGTGAATTTGTGAGATTAACTATTTATCAGATTGATGTTTTCGGCTTTGCAGATTGTATGAAAATCGCTGTCCAAACTTACCAAATAATCTAAATTATGCAGTTTGCACGAAGCCAAAATCAAGGCATCGTTAGGTCTAAATTTATATTGCGAAATGTATTCAATTGCCAAATTTACGGTTTTTTCGTCAATATTCAAAATCTTGAATGTCTGAATTGCTTTGATTACAAGGCTCATATCAAGTTTGACTTCTCTCATCAAAATATAAGTAACTTCGCTAAAAACAATAGGATTGATAAAAAATTGAAAACTCGGAATATTCAATTTTTGGACTATCGCAACTGCTTTTGGATTTCCTTTTGTAAATTCAATAATTAAACTGCTATCAAAAAAATACTTTTTCATTAAAATTTGGGCTGAGTATATAAATCGTATTCCGAAACAAAAACTTTATCTGACATTATTCCTTTGAGTAGCATAAAATTATCAAGTGGTTTTTGGGCTTCTGCTTCTTCATTTGCAATCAACGAAAATTGCATTTCAATAAATTGATTTATCATTTGTTCCAACTGTTTATCCGTGTATTTTTTATTTATTTTATCCGGAATTGGTATTTGAATAGTCATTGTCATTGTCAAATATTTTAAATTTAAAAAAATATGTGAATTTGTGAGATGCGAAGATAAGGGATTATTGTTTATTTTCAAATTTTAATCAAGCTTTTTCGTGAATTTCTATCAAAAGTTTTTTATCAAAAAATCAAAAATCTGTTTCAACTAAAACTGTTTCTATATGTTTTTTATTTTCTTTTATTTTTATATTTGTTTCTGTAATTAATCTTTTTACTTCCGAATATGCTTCATCTAAATTCATTTTGTTTGTTAAAAAAATAAAAATATGTGAATTTATGAGATTAACTATTTATCAGATTGATTTCTGTTATATTTTCAAAATCCTTTGTATTAAAAGTAGCTATATTTTTGATACCCAAAGCATAAGTAATCGATGCTATTTCTATATCAAAAACACGATTTCCTTTTGGGTTATATTTTTGGCATAATTCGGTAAAAAATTTTATACTTTGCGAATTTGGGTAAACCAAAATAGAATTTGCAAGCATATCATTATACACAAAGTCCAAAATATCAATTATTTCAATATTTTTTTTTGGACAATACAGCAATAAATTCACTAATTTGCTTTGGTGTAATAAACAGTTCAAAATCTTCATTTTGCAATATTTCCACGGCTTTTGTATGGTAAATATTGGATTTGTCAAAAGCATATACCCAAACATTAGTATCTATAACTATTTTTTGCATAAGCGATATTTATTTATAAAGCTATTCTTGATAAGCAAAATCTCTGACATTGACCTCGTCAAGAGAGTTTTTCAAGTCTATCTTTCCTATATTTTTCCAAATTCTTTTTTGAGGTTTTTGTTGTGATTTCAAAAATAAATGTTCTTTGGGATAAGCTGATACAAACCAAATATTTTCAGTATTTTTATTTGGAATTTGATATATTATTCCAAATTTATCGGCTGTTTGTTGCAACAAATTAGAAAAAAAATCATCAAATTCACTGATTTGTAATTTTTGAACTTCATTAAGAGCTATTTCTGTTTGTCGTGTCATTTTTTAATACTTTTTATAAATTATTTCATTTACAAATATAACGAAAAAAAATGGATTTTGTTCTAATTTCAAACTTGATTTTTCTGTCAGATTATTTTTTTTATAAAATACCAAATTAAATGTCAAGGGAATTTATTTATTTTGTATTTTTTCAGTTAAAAAAAATAAAAATATGTGAATTTATGTAATTAATTTTCGATTTCTGATAATACCAGAATATTTATTTCCTTTATTTGTTTAAGTTGCTTGTCGTTGGTAACAAATGTATCGCAATTGTGAGCTATTGCAGAAGCAATATGTATTGCATCTACTGTTTTTATTTGCTGATATTTAGCCATTAAATCAATAGCAATAATCGCACATTTTTTATCAATAGTCAAAATTTCAAATCTTAAATTATTCAAAAAATCATCAAAAAGAAATATTAGTTGTTTGTTATTTTCTCTTTTGGGTTTTATGCAAAGTTCGGTATAAACAATACTGTTTATCATCAATTTTTGCTTTTCAAATTTCTCTAACAATTTCTCAACTTTGGAAGCAAAGATTTGATTATCTTCTATATAATAAATAATTGGTGCGGTATCAAAAAAAATCTTAGTAGGTTCTTTCATCTTTTCTCAAATTATTTATAAAATCTTGTGCATCTTCTGTCCAAATTCCTTTTGCACAACCACGATATTTTTTCCACTCTTTTTTTTCTTCTTTTTCCGTATTTGTCCAAAATGGATTTATTATCAAAAATTGTTTGTTTTCTATCCAAATATCTTGATAATCAAACCACTTTTCTTGTTTGCTTTTTTGCAAAATACCATAAACCACTTCTTGCAGTTCATTTTCTTGCAAAATTTCTACTTGTTGTAAAATATTTTGAGTTCGCTGTGTCATACTATTTTATAAATTAAATATTTCTCTACAAATATAACGAAAAAAAATGTATTTTGTTCTAATTTCAAACTTGATTTTTCAGTCAGATTATTTTTTTATAAAAAATAAAATCGTATTTCAATTTTTGCGCTATCTATTTTAATTTTTATTGGTCTTTTCAAAGGGCGATTAAAACTAGCCGAACAAAATAACGGAAAATTTATCGACAAATAAAAAAAAACAAAAGCGCACAAAACAAGCTTCATCAGAGCTTGTTTTGTGCGCTTTTAATGCACTAAAATAAAAGGCTAAAATAAACCTCTTGCTTTAGCTAATTGCATAATTGATTGAACAATAGCATCTTCATTGAGCTTCGATTTGTTGTAAATTACATCAAACAAATTGGCATCGGGTTCGTTGCCTTTGAAAAAGCTCATAAAAACATCGCGGTGTTTATCAGTTTCTTCAACCATTCGTTCAGCATCTTCTTTTGAAAGTTTAAAGGCATTTTGTATTTCATTTACACGAAACTCGAAAGGAGCAATAATACGCACGTGCAACGATTTTGCAATGTTTTTGGCAATTACGCAACCTGCCCTTCCTACTATAATACAATGCCCTTGTTCGGCATATTTGCTTACTACATCGGTAATTGTTTTTTTAATATGACTGTCGCTGGCATATTTTTTTTTAGCAAATGAGGTAATCAAATCACCCAAGAAATTTTTTTCGCTAGCACCAAAAATATGTGCAATTTCTTGAGTTCTCACATTTAATTTTTTTGCAGCATCTTCTAAAACTTCTTTGGTTACAAAATTCCACTTGTGCGAAGTTACCTTCGTCATTTCTAAAGCTAATTTAGCCGCCAAATTTGATGCGTAGCAACCAAATTCTCTGGATATTGTGATAACAGGTCCCTGAACAAAAACCTCTTTTTTTACTTCAAGAGATTTATTCATATACTCAAGTAATATATTATTTCCCATAACAAGATGTTTAAGTTAAAATACTGAATATAAAAAAATTACATGTCATTTTTAAAATCATCTAAATTTAAACCGATTATTTGCTTATTTTTGTACAAATTACAAAAAAAAGTGAAATTTACCTAATTTTTTAACATTTTTTTTTGAAAAAGCAAAAAATTAGCAATCAAAAGATTTAAGTTTTTTTTAAATTTCGTTGCAGCGCAAATAAAATCTATCGAAAAATCGAAAAATCAATAAACGAACCAATTACAAAAAAAAAGTAAATTTATTGTCGTTTTTTTTTTTTTTTTGAATACAATTTAGTAAATTTGATTTTAATTTGTTAGAAAAAATTGACCAAAAATGAAACTTTCTTTAATTTAAAGAGTACACACGATAAATTTAAAATAACTTTATGATAAAAAAAATAGTAGCTAGTACTTTATTAGCCATAGTTTTAATCACATTATCGGTTTCTGCCAACGAAAAAACCCCAAAAGCAGAAAATGGTGTTTTAGATTTGCGAAACTGGAACTTCGACAAAAATGGTTCGCTGAAACTAAATGGGGAGTGGAGTTTTTATTGGAATAAATTACTAGAGCCCACAAAATTAAGCAATTATAAAAAAGCAGGATACATAAAAGTTCCCCAAAGTTGGAATGGCTACTTGATAAACGGCAAAGAAGTAGATAATTTTGGCTATGCAAGCTATCATTTACGTATTTTATTGGGAAAAAATAAGCCTAAACGAATGGCTATAAGCACACTAAATATTTTTACAGCATCTAAAGTATTTGTAAACAACGAATTAGTTGGCGAATTTGGTAGTGTTTCGAGCAACAAAAAATTAGCAAAAGGCGGCTTTATAGATAAACTAATCAAATTTGAAACAACATCGGACACAATTGACATTGTAATTCAGGTATCAAACTATAATTTCTACAAATCGGGCTTAGCCAATATCCTTTACTTGGGAAAAGAAGAAGATATTGAAAAAGCTCGTTTGTATTCGTTTGGTTTTAAAGTATTTGCAATTGGCATATTATTCATAATCGCTATTTTCTTCATTATTTTTTATATCTACCGTTCGGTCGAAAAAATTGCTTTCTATTTTGGTTTCTTTGCCTTGCTCATGGCAATTTACAATTTCTTTGTAGGATTGCCCCATAAATTATTAATAACAGGTATTTCGTTTGAATTACAAACAAATATTATCCGAATTGTTCAATATTTAATACCTTATTTATTAGTGCTTTTTTTCAGAGAAGCTTTTCGCGAGGAGTTTAAAAAATGGACACTTTATGCTTTTGCTTATCCTTTTTTGTTTCTGACTTTTTTAACCATAATCCTTCCTACTTCAATAACTTCACCGTACATTCAATTTTTTTGGTATGGAATCATAATTATTATTGTATATGAATTAACCATAATCTACAAAGCATTGAAAAATAACCGATTTGGTGCAAAAATACTACTTACTGGTTTTATTTTGGCATTCGTATTTGTCATTCAAGATGTTTTGTATTTTGCCGGAATACTTAATACCGGAAGTCTTATTGATATTGGTTTTTTCTTATTGATAATAACTTGGTCATTTTACCTATCGGCTCGTTTTGCTAATACGCTCAAAGAGAACGAAAACCTAGCCTTTGAATTGTACGATACAAACAAAAATCTCGAAAATTTGGTAAAAGAACGAACTGCCGAAATAAATTTACAAAAAGAAGAAATTTTGAGTCAAGCTGAGCAATTGCAAGTAACTAATAGTAAATTGATTGAGCTAGATTACTACAAAGAAAGCCTAACGCAAATGATAGTGCACGATTTGAAAAGTCCGTTGGGTGTAATTTGCGGAATGCCCGATATATTGCGCGAAGGCGATAATTTGAACTTAATAAAATCGGCAGGAAAGCAAATGCTTGACTTGGTTACCAATATTTTAGATGTTCAAAAATATGAAAACTCTGAAATGAAGCTTCAAAAAGAAGATATTCGTTTAAAGAAAATGGTAGATGAAACTATTGTACATACTCAGTATCTGCACACTAGCAAAAAAATTAATTTCAAAAATCTAATCACAAATGAAGCTTATGCGTATGCCGACAAAGAAATCTTGACCAGAGTTTTTATCAATATCATAACAAATGCCATAAAATATACACGCAGAGATGGCGAAATAGAAATAAATACTATTCAAAGCAATAAAGATATATTAACTATCTACGTAAAAGATAATGGAGCAGGCATTCCGTCAGGTATGCTCAATAAGATTTTCGACAAATATGTGCAGGCTCAAGCAAAAAAAGCAGGGAAAACTCGTTCCACAGGATTAGGTCTAACTTTCTGTAAATTAGCAATAGAAGCTCACAACGGCGAAATTTGGGCTGAATCGGAACAAGAAAAAGGTGCTACTTTTTATTTTACACTCCCTAATATTAAGAAAAGTAGCGTGTTTTAAAAAAATTCCAAAGATTTATGTCTAAAAAAGAAAAAGAACCATTTTTGAAAAAAATAATGGACAAAGAAAAGTAATTTTTGTAAAATAACATAACGTTAATATATGAATACGAATCCTGAAATAAATGTTCAAGAGCTTGATATAAAGTATCTTGACAATAATATTTTGTACTACAAAATAATAGGAGTAGTGAAATTAGAGCATATCAAAATTATAAACGAAGAGCTTAAAAAAGCCATAATAAAAACGGGTGTATCCAAAATTATCACCAACACCATAGATATGAGTGTTATAAGTAAAGAGGCACAAGAATATAATAACCAATACCTTATACCTCTTTGGGAGCAACTTGGCATAAAGTATAATGCCCTTATTCTATCCACAAACGCTTTCGGGCAATGGTCGGCGCAAACGCTTGCCAAAGATTATAAAACTCGCGCCAAGATAGCAGAATCTAAAAATACGTTTCAAGTAGAAATGTTCGATTCGTTAGAAAATGCGTTAAATTGGATTTCGTCAATTGAATAGAAAATTTTGCCTAGTTTTTTTATCTGTCAAAAAACTAGGCAATTACCTAAAAAACTAACACAACTCTCTAGCTCCCTGCATAATAACACTCATGCTTGCGGCTCGTGTCAAATCGGCTTTCTGCGAGTGTGAAATTTTAAATTCGATATGTTTCAATTTAAAATTCTCTTTTTCAAACTGAGCTATATAAGCTTCATTTTCATAAGTATAAAGCGAATTATACAAAGTTAAACTTTCAACTTCGGGTTCATCCATTTCGCCAAATTTATGAATCAACACGTCTTTTCCCATCAAATTCCGCATCATATAACCTTCATTTTCAGCATTATAACTAGCTTCCGATAGATGAATATGTGGCTTCATTTTAAAAGGCGCATCAGCCGTTGGGCAAAAGGTATTGCAGTTAGCACACTCATTGCACCAGTCTCTTATGTTCAGAATTTGATGTGTTTGTTCAACCTGAAATAGCACTTCGTTAGTGAAAACAATTTCTCCATTAATTTGCTCTACTTCAGGTAGTTTATAAAATATTGGTTCTATTTGATATGAAAAATTAGCCAAATTTGGGCACACACTTACACACACATCACACACCTCGTCGCACTGCAAGCAGCGCGAAGCTTCTTCTTGTGCCATTTCGGGAGTTAAACTATTAATAATCAAGTCAAAACCTCGCCTATCTTCAAGTTTTGTTTCGTGTGGTTCAATGCCAAATTTGCGAGTAGCTTTTTTAAGTTTTAAGGTATTTTTATCGTTTATTTTTGGCTCTAATTGGGCTAACTCTCCTTTTGTTTGTGCGGTGCGAAAAATTTCGTGGGCTACTTTTTTTCCATCAGCTATGGCATTAATCAAATTAGCCGCGCCGCGCATAGCGTCTCCGCCTATGTAAACACCCGCAAGTTGAGTTTCGTAAGAGTTTTGCTTTGTTTTAAGATATTGATTTTCAACAAAATCAATATCCAAATCTTGTCCAATAGCGGGAATAAGAGCATCAAGCTCAATATCGTACTGCGAATTTTCCAATTTCACAGCTTCGGCTCTTCCGCTTGCATCGGGCTGTCCGAGCTGCATTTTAGAAACTCTAAGTGCCTTAATTTTACCATTTTCGGCTATCACTTCTTCGGGTGCAGTAAGTTCTAAAATCTCGATACCTTCGTCTATAACAGCTTGAATTTCTTCAAATTCGGCAGGCATTTGCTTTTTGCTTCGGCGATAAATCAGCACAGCTTTTCCGTCTTTTCCGGCAAGCCGCGCAGCCGTTCTAACGGTGTCCATTGCAGTATTTCCGCCGCCAATAACGCCAATTCGTTTGCCAATATTTTTAATTTTGCCAATTTTTACGTCCGCTAAAAACTGTAAAGGTTCAATTACATTTTCTGAATCTATTCCTTTTATATTCAAGCGTTTAGATTTTTGAGCTCCTACCGAAATATAAAGATAATGAGCCTGTTTTCTCAAAATTTCAAAGTTCGATTTGTCAACTTTGTAGTTAAAATGAATCTTCACGCCAAGTGCAACAATACGCTCAATATCAGAGTTAAACGAATCTTCATTTAATCTAAAAGCCGGAATTGCGCCTGCCACCATGCCGCCGGCTTTTTGTTTTTGCTCATAAATGGCAACTTCAAAGCCCGCTAATGCCAAGAAATACGCTGCCGACAAACCCGATGCCCCCGCTCCTATTATATTTATTTTCAGTCCATTAGGCTTTGCTTTGGTAAGTTGAAAATTACCAGGATTTTGCTCTGCTACAAATCGCTTAACTTCTCTGATTAACAATGAATTATCGTAATTAATGCGTGTACATTTCGTCTGACACAAATGGTCGCAAACCATTCCAGTAGAACTAGGAAACGGATTTGTTTGCATAATTGCCTGAAAAGCAAGCTCATACTCGCCTCTTGCGGTATGGTACATATACGTAGGAATGTCTTGTTCCGTAGGGCAAGTTCCCACGCAAGGGGCAGCAATGCAATCAAAATCAGAGAGTTTCCGAGTTGTTTTTATACTAGGTGTTCTAAAATTTGTGCGTTTGTAAGCTTTATTTTGGAGCACTTCGTCGGCATATTTATTCAAATTAAGCAAACTTCCTGAAATTAAATCATTTAACTGACTTTTTCGCAAAACCAATTCATGCGAATCAGCAGCTTTATATTTTTCAAATTCAGCCTCAATTGCACTAATATATTGCTTTAAACGCGTGTAACCAGCGGGTTTTAGAATATCTGACGAAACTGTAACTGTCGAAATTCCACAACTCAAAATATCCGCCACATTAAAAGCATCGGCACCGCCAGCGAAAGAAATATCGAGCGTTCCGGCAAATTCATTTTGCAATTTTCGCGCTACATTTATGCTAATTGGGTGCAAGGCTCGCCCGCTCATGTACATCATGTTTTCGCTAAAAATATGCTTTATATTATTGGATTCCAATGTATTAGTTAGCTTCAAACCAAAAAACACGTTTTCTTCTTTGGCTGCATTTCTCAAATTTTTTATTATCGAAAGGCTATCTGGATATTTCAAATCGTGTTCAAAAGCTAAATCGGGCACAACAGTTTCAAAACCAAGCTTTTCGTTCAAAATATATCTTAAATTTTCTGCGCCTAGCAAAGTTGGGTTTAATTTAATTAACGTATTAATTTTCTTTACTTTAATTAAATACATTCCTATTTCTTCAATTTCGTTTGCAGGGCAACCGTGCATGGTAGAAAGTGTAATATTGTCCGAAATTTTAGCAGGAATATTCAAATGTGCAACTTCTGGGTAAATTTCTTTTATCTCATTGATTTTCAATGCTAATTCAGCCGAAGCATCGTTCATTTTTTCAAAAAACCATTGTACGTTTTCTTTCAAAATTCCTTCCATGTTATAACCCACACTCATGTTGAAAATTGTAGCAACTGGCTTGTTTCCAAATAGTTTGTGGTTCAAAATGTGAATCAAAATCCAAGCATTCAAATATTCATCAAACGACTGGTGAATCTTCAATTCTTGCGACCATTCGCAATTATAACCCTCGTCTTGCATGTCGATACAAGGCTTTGCAACTTCCAATTCATCAAGGGTTTGAATTGTTTTCAACTCAATATAACGCGCTCCGCAAAGCCAAGCAGCCACTATGTTTTGCGACAACTGCGAGTGAGGTCCTGCAGCGACACCAATTGGCGTATCTAACTGTTGTCCAAAGCGTTGCAATTTCAATTTATTTTGAGCCTCAGGCACAAACCACAAGGATTTATGTATTCCAAGAATTTGATTTTCAGACTTTAACACAAGATTTAAGAGCTTTTTCAAACTCGTAGGAAAGAATTTATCAGACATTTTTATATAGTTTTTGGTTTTAATTTCTATTTTTTTAAACGCAAATTTCTTTTACCATACTTAGATATTGAATTGCTTACAAATATAAAAAAGAAAATGAAAAGCTCAAAATTATATTTGTAACAAAATAACTAATTAACTAAAAACCAATATTTTAAGTAAGATAAATTCAATTATAGTTTCTCTAAAAAAGCGATTTAAAAAAAAATTCTAAAAGCAAAATCATTGATAGCGTAACTTGCTAGAGAACTAAATTCTACAAGTAGCAAAATTGAGTAATTCTGAAGATATTCTAATAACAAATTATTACATTGCTAATTTGTTTTTTTATCACAAAAACTTGAAAAAAAATTGATTTTAGCCAACTTTTTTTGAAAAATTACCTATTCTAAAGTATCAATTTTTAAGAGAATAACAATAATTTATTTTTTTCAAACCTATTTATGATATTTAAACAATTAAAAAACAAGTTGTTATGAGAATTTATCAAAAAAAAGAAAAAAAATTCAAAAAAAATTAAGGGCTACTTAAAATCTAAGTGTTTTAATTGTATAGAAAGCTAAAAAAAGTGTTTCTTTAAAGTTTTTTTTAATATTTAATGGTTCGTAAAAACATTAAAATCAAAAACTTTAATATATAAAGATTCACAGTTTAAAACAAAAGCTACATGAAACAAAAATTGAATAAAAATTTATTTGCGCGGTTTTATTGGGACATTATTTCCGAAAATGAAAAAGATGAAGTTTTTAACTCCATCGAATCGGTTGAGATGCTCGAAAAAGAGTGGAATGAAACAAATAAAGTATTGGAAACTAATAATTTAGAAGAAATTAAGCGCAAAATTGATTTGCAACTGAACTCTGAAAAAGCAAAATTTTCAATTTTTAAAAATCGTTTTCTTCGCTATGCTGCAATTTTTACAATTCCACTGCTGCTTGGTGCAATTTATTATTATACAGCTATTTACAATTCAAAGACCGAATTAGTTTGGCTTGAGAAAAAAACAATGCGCGGGGAGCGTATCGAATTTATTTTGCCTGACGGGTCGGCAGTAAGCTTAAACTCCGATTCTAAAATCATTTATCCTCAAGAGTTTGAAGAAAATTTGAGAGAAATAAAACTTGAAGGCGAGGCGTATTTTGAAGTCAAAAAAAACAAGCAAAAGCCTTTTGTAGTAAAAACAAAGAAGTTAAATATTAAAGTATTAGGCACTGTTTTTAATATAAAATCGTATGAATCTGATTCGTTTATAGAAACAACTCTTTTGAGTGGAAAAGTAAGTGTAGAGGTAAAAAATAACGAGGATAAAATATACCGAAAAGCAATTTTAACCCCTAATCAGCAAGCCAAATATTATACAGAAAGTAAAAATTTAGTGCTCGATAAAGTAGATGTAAACCGCTTTGTATCTTGGAAACAAGGCAAGTTAATCATCGAAAATAAATCGTTTATTGAAGTTTGCCGAGAACTAGAACGGAGGTATGATGTTGATATTTATTTAGAAAAAACATTGCATGAAAAATACTTCTATACTTTTACAATTACTAATGAACAAATAGACGAAATTCTGAATAATTTAAAAAGAATTACGGAGTCGTTAGTGATTAAATACGAAAATAAAAAAATTCATATTTCAGAAAATAAATCCTCAAAAAAAAATAAAAATAAATAAAATAAAAAAAACGTTGTTTAATTAAACCATAAAACTTTATGAAAAATAAAAAATTTACCCCCTTTAAGTTTAAGCTCAAGCTTCCAAATTTCTCCTTTTTAATCAAAGGGATTTTTGTATTTTTGATGCTAAGTTATGGCAGTTTGTCAGCAACAAATAACTATGCACAACAAACAAAACTAAGTATAAATCTTACAAATACGAGCTTAAAGAAAGCATTGTCGGAAATAGAACGAAAATCGGAATTTTATTTCATGTACAACAATTCACTAATAGATACCAAGCAAAAAGTGAATGTAAAGGCAGTAGAATCAAGCATTGTTGATATTCTAAACCAACTATTTAAAGGTACCGACATAAGCTACGAACTAATTAATAAACAAATAATTCTGTATCCCAAAGCAATTATAAAATCAACGCTTAATACACCACAAGAGAATATAAAAATTACCGGAAAAGTTTATGATTCGAATGACGAAAGCTTACCCGGAGTTTCTATTGTTGAGAAAGGAACACAAAATGGAACACTAAGCGATGCAAATGGATATTTTGAAATTGAGGTTCCATCTAAAAATACCGTTTTAGTTTTTTCATTTCTTGGTTTCAAAACTCAAGAAATTGCAGTTGAAGAAGCAAGTAACCCACTATCAATTAAGATGATAGAGTTTAACATGAGCATAGATGAAGTGATTGTAGTAGGCTACGGAGTTAGCAGCAAAAAACTATTGACCGGTTCTGTCGAAAACATCAACTCCGAAGAACTTCAAGAAACTGCCTCGTATAGCTTAGAAGGTGCTTTAAATGGGAAAGCCTCTGGAATTCAAATACTTCAAAACTCAGGAACACCAGGTTCGGCTATTGGCATCAAAATTAGAGGAACTGCTTCTATCTACTCTGGAACTCAACCACTTTATGTAATTGACGGTGTGCCAATGACAACCGGAAATTATAGCCAAATAGGCTTTGGCGGGCAAGGAATTGACGCAAGCATGGACATAAATCCCAACAATATTGAATCGATAACAATATTAAAAGATGCCTCAGCTTCAGCTATTTATGGTGCAAGAGCAGCCAATGGCGTTATTTTAATTACCACCAAAAAAGGAAAAGCCGGAAAATCGGCGATTAGTTTTCGTTCGTACTACGGTTTTCAAAAAGAATGGAAACGCCTTGATTTAATGGACGCTACACAATGGAAAGAATATGTTAGCACATTTAATCCTTCATTCGTAACGAATCTTACAACTAATTATAACACAAACTGGCAAGAAGAGGTTTTTGAAGTTGCGCCTATGAGCAACAACGAACTCTCATTTAGCGGCGGAAACGACAAAACATTGTTCTATATTTCAGTAGGTTATCTAAACCAAGAAGGAATTTTAATCGGAACTGGTTATAAAAAGTTTTCGCTCCAAACCAATGTAGAACACAAATTAAATGATAAACTAAGTCTCTCATTTAGAAATAGTTTGACAAATTCATCAAACGACCGTGTGCGCGGTGACGAGGAGATAGACGGAGTATTGCCCAATGCTATTTCGTTACCTCCCATTTATCCGGTTTACGATGAATTAGGAAATTATTCAGAGAATGGATATTTTTCAAATCCTGTGGCAACAGCCTTAGAATCAACAACGGAGGCATTAACAGTAAGAAATATGTCGAGCCTAGAATTTACTTATAAAATTGCAGAAGGCTTAACACTTCGCAATCAATGGGGTTTGGATTATTACAACTTGCACGAACGCCGTATTGAGCCTACTACCACTCGCTTAGGTGCGCAATCAAACGGAATGATTATCGAAGGTCGCTCAAATGTATCGAAAACATCTCAACAATTACTTTTAAATTATGATAAAAAAATAGGAGATATTCATAATTTTGAGTTTCTTTTAGGATATAGTTTTGAAATAATAAAAAAACGTTACAGTTACATTTATGCAACAAATTTTCCTTCTGTTTATCCTGAATACATAAATTCGGCAGGAAATATTGAACAAGCCGAAACAGATGCAATTGACGAAGGAATCATATCTTATTTTGGTAGAGTAAAATACAATTTAGCTGATAAATATTTATTAGAATTTAGCTTACGTGCCGATGGTTCGTCGAAGTTTGGTTCTAACAACCGCTATGCTATGCTTCCCGCGGTTTCTGTGGCTTGGCGTGTTATTGAGGAATCATTTATGGCAAATCAGAGAATTTTCAGCGATTTGAAAATGAAAGTGGGCTATGGGCTAACTGGAAATGACCAAATTGGTAATAATCGCTATCAAAATCTATACATAACTGGTGTAAATTACAATAGCTTGCCAGGTTTAGCACCAAAACAGATTCCAAATCCAGATTTGAAATGGGAAACAACATCAAATTTCAATTATGGCATTGATTTGGAATTTTTAAAAGGCAAAATTGGCATTTCTGCTGAGTATTATTACAATCTCACTACCGATTTACTACTTCCAAGACCACTTCCTGGTAGTTCTGGATTCACTACCTACATGACAAATGTGGGTTCAATCGAAAACAAAGGCTACGAATTTACAGTAAATACCACAAATATCGACAAAGAATTGAAATGGACAAGCAGTTTCAACATTTCATTTAACAAAAATAAAGTGTTAGAATTGTACAACGACCAGCCAATTTATTCGACCTCGCGTGGCAACAATGCAATTATAGCCGGACAGCCACTAGGCGTTTTCTATATGTATGAATCAAAAGGAGTTGACCCTTCAACAGGCGATTTAGTTTTGACCGATTTTAATAACGACAATCTAATAAATGCAAATGACCAATTTGTAGTAGGTGATCCAAACCCTTTATTTACAGGCGGTTTAACCAACTCTATTTCCTACAAAGGATTCGATTTTAGACTGTTCGTTCAATTTTCATATGGAAATGATATTTACAACGGAACTCGCCAATACTTAGAAAATAATGCTTACGGAGAATCTGATAATCAACTAGCTACCGTTCTTACACAATGGAAAAACGTGGGAGATATTACCCAAATTCCTCGTTTTGGTGGAACATACAACAACCGAAAATCGACTCGTTACATGGAAGATGGCTCATACCTTCGCTTAAAAGAAGCTACTTTGGGATATAATTTTCCTCAAGCATTACTCGATAAACTAAAAGGCATCTCTAATATTAAAGTATATGTAAAAGGTCAAAATCTATTTACTCTCACTCAATATCAAGGTCTTGACCCAGAAGTAAACTACGATGGACAAGGTTTTGAATTTGGAATGGGAACTGATTTTTTCACTTTTCCACACCCAAGAGTTATTTTATTTGGAGCAAACATCGACTTTTAATTGCATAATTAAATCGATTTTATTTTGTAATTAATATTATCAAAATTTAGATTTAATTAAATAAATTTTAAAAAACAATAAGATTAAAATTAAGAAATACAAAAAATAGATATGAAAACAAAAATAATTTTCATTTTAAATTTCTTCGCTCTTATTTTATTTCAGTCATGCGAAATTCTTGAAGTAGAAGCCTACGACTCTATAGCTGGCGAAGAGGTTTTAACCTCCAAAAAAGGTTTAGATGGCTCGTTGATAGGAGCTTATAACTCATTACAATCGGGTTCGATAGCTACCGATGCAATTGTTTTTGCCGATTTAGCAGCAGACAACCTCATTGCAAGAGGCAGCAAATTAGAGTATCGAGAAGTGAGCGAAAATAGTATTCAAGCCTCAAATGCCTACGTAACCTCGCTATGGAATGCCTCCTATCGAGGAATTAATCTGGTAAATTATATCATCGAAGGAATAAGTAGCGTAAAAGGAATTAGTGAAGCTGAAAAGAATAACTATTTAGCACAATGCCACTTTTTACGGGCATTTCACTATTTCAATTTGGTTCGTTACTTTGGTAATATTCCCAAGAGAGTAAAACCGATTTCCGATGCAAGCCCAGAAACCTTATCGATTCCGGTTTCGCCACAATCAGAAATTTATTCACTCATTATCAGCGATTTACAAATAGCAGAACAATATCTAGTAGGCAGAGGAAATTCGGTTTATGCAAATCAAGGTGCTGCAAAAGCCTTATTAGCAAAAGTTTATCTCTACCAAAAAGATTGGGCAAAAGCAGTACAAAAAGCAGACGAAGTGATAGCCATGGGATATACTTTAGAAATGAGTAATTACGCATCAATTTTCAATGAATCGTTTAATAATCAAGAAATTATATTCCAAATTGATTTTGCAAACTCACAAGATGCTACAAATTTGATGAACGATTGGCTTACTCCTGTTGGACGATTTGAAGTAGCAGTATGGAAAAATTTGAGTAGAACACAAACATTAGCCACCGATTTTGAATCGGGCGACCTTCGCAAAAACTCAACAGTCAAATATTACGTAGGCTCAAAAGGCGACGATTGGTATTGCGCCAAATACACTGATAATGTGAAAAATAAAGACAATATCATCATTTTACGACTTGCCGAAATGTATTTAATCAAAGCCGAAGCTTCAAATGAAATAAACTATATAGCTAACGGTGAAGCATTTACTGCACTCAATAAAATACGAAACAGAGCGGGTTTGGCTAACTTAAGCTCAACAACAATAACCAATCAAGCAGAATTCCGATTAGCAATTGAAAAAGAGCGTAATTTGGAGTTAGCCTTTGAAGGAAATCGGTTGTTTGACCTTAGACGCACCGACCGTATAAATCAAGTTTTACCGGATATTGGAACGTTAAAAGAAGCGGGTTGGTATTTTCCTATCCCACAGTCCGAAATTGATACAAATGACGGTATTTAATTGATAAAAAAATAGTTATAATTTAAAATTAATTCCTTTAAAATACATTCAACTTTTTAGAAATTTAATAATTAATCAAGTGTTTTATCAAAAAAATAAAACTTAAATAATTACATAGTTATGAAAAAAAATCGAATCATTCGTTTATTCTTAGGATTAGCCCTAATTTTTAATTTTGTAGCTTGCGAAAAAGAATCCGAAACTCCGGAAGCAAGCGTTGTAGCAAAATTTTCGTTAACATCAAGCAATAATTTTATAGCTCCGTCAGAAATAACATTTATAGACGAGTCGATTGTTCCAACTAATGCAGGAACAGCAACTTACGCATGGGATTTTGGCGATGGAAGCCCAGTTTCAAATGAAAAAGCACCTAAGCATACTTACAGTGCTACTGGTACTTTTACCGTAAAACTTACAATAACTTCAAATGTAAAAGCCGCAGAATTTACATTAGACATCATTATAAAATCAGGCGAACTATTTACAGAAAACTTTGAAAGTTTTAATACTGCTGGCGACAATTTACCCTCCTCTTGGGTAGTAATTAACAACGATGCCAGCGTACCTGACGATTCTGAATTCTTTGATAAAGCATGGAAAGTTTACAAAAGTTCACGCTTTGGAACTGGCGGAAGCAACGTAGCAGCAGCAACCTCTTGGAATGTTGACGCTGCAGTTGGAGCCGACGACTGGATGATTTTACCTGGTATAAACATTGTAAATAATACTTTTTTAAATTGGCAATCGATGTCTTTAACCAAATCTGGAAACTATCTCGATGATTATGAAGTATATATATCTACTACCACACAAGATATTGCTGGTTGCAAAGCTACAACAGGAAAAATGATAAAATCGGTAACACAAGAGCAAGCAAGCCAAATTGCAACAAATCCGGGCGCAGGTCCTCAAACTCATGAGGTGAACTTATCCGAGTTTAACGGAAAAAAAGTATATATCGCATTTCGCCTCAAAACTCCAGCACCTGGTGGCGATGAGCTTGGTATTGACAACATTAAAGTGTATATAAAATAATTCTACTTCTAATCTAGTACTTTTTGCTATTCCTTGAAGTACAAGCGTAAGTTGGTTTGCCCGAAATAGTGTAATCAAATATAAATTATTCTAAGCAGAGCAAAAAAACATCAGCGTTTGTAATTTCAAGGATAGCTATTTTTTTATCATGAATACCTATAAATTTTATTTTATGAAAAAAATATACTCCCTTTTAATATTCATAATCTTTATAAATTATTATTGTTTTTCTCAAAATGGAAAACTGCTTTTAATAGGTGGAGGTTCTGAAAAAGAAACAAATAATAGCTGGAATAGTAAAGCATACAAATGGGCTATCGATAAATCGGCAAATAAAAAAGTGGCAATTATTGCATTTGGAACTTCAACATCATGGCTTCCCGATTATTTTGTAGCAAAATGCGGTGCAGCTTCAGCCGTAAATTTCGACATAAGTACCAATGAAATAGCCAATTCTCAATCTACTTACGATGCTTTGATGACTTACGATGTTCTCTTTTTGAAAGGTGGAGACCAATATAACTATTATAACATTTACAAAAATACTAAAACACACCAAGCCTTAGCTGACAAATTCAATTCGGGAGGTGTTATTTGTGGAACGTCAGCCGGCTTAGCTATCCTTTCCGAAATTGTTTACACAGCTCAAAATAGCTCTGCCTACCCCGACGAATGTTTAAAAAATCCTATGAATTCCGATATAACACTTGCCAATGATTTCTTGGGCTATTTTCCTGATTATGTGTTTGATACACATTTTACAATTCGCGCACGCTTTCCACGTCTCTTGGCTTTTATGGCAAATTGGAAATTTACTAAAAATGAGAATATTAGAGGCTTAGGTGTTGACGAAATGACTGCAATGGCAATTGATGAAAATAAAGTAGGAACAGTTTTCGGAATTGGTTCGGTAAATATTTACAAGGCATTTTCTAACACAACCTTTTCGCAAAATAAAACAAAATTAATTGCTGATTCAGTGAATATTATACAACTTTTACAAGGTTGTACATACAATTTTAATACTTCTGAAATTACTGGTTTTTCGCAAAAAACAACACCTGAAATTATAAAAGAAGATGGAAATTACACCATCTTGGCAAGTGGAAGCAATAATTTAAGCGAAAACACTGCATTTTTAAATGATTTTGCAACAATTTGTGGAAATATTTCTGACCAAATTTTAATTGTAACCGGAAGCAATCAAAATGTAGCAAATGAATTTAAACTAGCACTTAATAACTTGGGAGCAAATAATGTAGCTATTTTTTCGGCTCTTTCTATCAATTCAAACAACGAAACGTTCAAAAATACAATTTCACAATCAAAAAAAATCTTATTTCTAGAAAATAATTATACCGATTTATTTAATTTCATTTCGTCTGGAACTGTCGGCGAAGCATTATCAAAAAAAATACAAGAAAATATAATTACTGCTTTTGTTGGCGACAATAGTCGATTCATTGGTCATACGGTTGTAGAGAATTATTTGACAATCGACGCCGCTTATAAAGGAAATATAATACTCAAAGAAGGCTTTAAGTTATTGAAAACAACTGCAATAATACCAAATATGTTTTTAAATGCCGATTATTATGAAAATACAGCATCTTCGCTTCCTTACTCCATGATTTACAACAAATTAACTTATGGAATATGGCTTAATAAAAACAACTATTTCAAATATAAAGCAAACTCCGAAAATAAACCATTTTTGTATGCGTATGGCAATTCGCCAGTAATGATTTTAAAAAATAAAGGCACAAATTCTGGATTTTCTCAGCAAACAGCTTATGGAGACGATACTAACAAAAATCCTAATTTTGCAGGCTTTGAAAGCATGACCTTATCGCTTATCGACGAGTCAATTCCTTATCAATTAGGCGAAATGGTTGATTTATCGAGTATTAGCACTCCTGAAAAAAGCAAGTCATTTTTTACTATTTCATATTTTAATAATCAAATAGCTATTCAAACAATTAAAGAAAAATATCAATTTTCACTTTATAATTTATCCGGTAAAATCATCTTATCAAAAGCCTTATCTGGTGATGAAAGTTTTCCGGTAAATATTGCAAAAGGACTCTACCTTGCAAAGTTTAATGTTGAAAAAGAACAACGCATTGAATGCAAAAAAATAATAATCCCGTAAAAATATAGATATATGTTATTAATAACCAACGCAGATGTTTACGCACCTTGCTACATTGGAAAGAAAGATATTTTAGTAGCAAATGAAAAAATTGTAGCCATAAAAGACAAGATATCAAGTAATTCGCTAAAGCAATTTGACATAAAAATAGTTGATGCGAAAGGAAAAAAACTCATACCGGGCTTAATTGATGCACATGTACACATAGCAGGTGCAGGAGGCGAAGGCGGACCTATGAGCCGAACCCCTGAAATTCAGCTCAGTCAAATGATTTTAGGCGGTGTAACTTCGGTTGTTGGCTGTTTAGGTACAGATGGTGTAACTCGCTCTCCTTTAAGTGTTTTGATGAAAGCAAAAGCGCTCAAGCAAGAAGGAGTTTCGGCATGGATTTATACAGGCTCATATCAAGTGCCTACACCAACAATTACAGGTGATGTAGCTAAAGATTTAGCAATAATTGATGAAGTAATAGGAATTGGCGAAATAGCCCTTTCCGACCATAGAAGCTCGTGTCCCACTGTAAATGAACTAATTAGAATAGTATCGCAGGCTCGTGTGGGTGGCATGCTTGGAGGGAAAGCCGGAATTGCAAATATACACATGGGCGATGCAAAAAAACCGTTTCAACCGATAATTGATGCCGTAGCAAAAAGCGAATTAAAATTCAAACAATTTCTACCAACACATTGCAACAGAAATCATTATATCTTTGAAGATGCAAAAAAATATGGAAAAGAAGGATACATTGATTTAACAGCTTCGTCGTATCCATATTTTCCGGAATACGAAATAAAACCATCAAAAGCAATTGCCGAATTACTTAATAGTGGCGTTCCAATAGAAAATATTAATATGACGTCAGATGGGATTGGCTCATTACCCGATTTTGACGAAAAAGGGAACTTAATTCGCCTCGAAGTAGGACTTCCAAAATCCATTTTCGATGAAATGCGCGACACTGTATTAATTGAAAAAATACCACTCGAAATTGCCCTAAAAGTTATTACTTCTAATCCGGCTGAAATTTTAAAATTAACCAATAAAGGGAAAATTGAAATCGGAAAAGATGCCGATTTTGTGCTATTGAACCCCGATTTTTCAATAAACAGTGTTTTTTCTCGTGGCAGCATAATGCTGAAAAATAACATTTTAATAAAAAAAGGAACTTTCGAATAACTATTTTTCCTTTTTTTAAGCAAAAACTTAATTTATTATCATAATTTTAGTATTTTTGTTTTTGATAAAATAACATACTTTTTTCAAAACCTCACAGCTTTTCCTTTGGAAAATAAATTAATAGAAACAGATTTTGATTTACTCGAACGTCTAAAAAAAGATGACAATAAAGCCTTTGAAATTCTGTATTTTAAATACGGTTCAAAGCTTTATTATTTTGCTTACAAATACCTAAAAACTAAAGAAGATGCAGAGGGACTTGTTCAAGATATTTTTGCAAAAATATGGGAAATTCGCAAAAAACTAAATAGCCAACAATCATTTAGCTCCTTTTTATTTACAATTGCAAAAAATTCTATTTTTAATAAACATCGCAAAAAATTAAATGAAAATGCTTATAGAGAACACCTAAAAATTTATTTTGATGAAATTTATGACAAGACAGAAAATGATATTATTTTATCAGACATGAAAAAGCGTATAGATAAATGTGTTGCAAAATTTCCTACAAAGCGAAAAGAAATTTTTGTTTTAAGCAGAGAAGATGGCTTATCATACAAAGAAATATCAGAAAAATTAAATATTTCAGAAAAAACAATAGAAAGTCATATCCGATTGGCATTAAAAGAGTTACGAGCAGCTTTAAGCAATGAAATATTATTTCCTCTTTTATTTTGCATCTCACTTTTAAATGAATATCTATAAAAATTCACGTCTTTTTTAAGGGCATGTAGTACTTAAAGTGTTTTAAATAATATAAGGCAAGATTTTACTCAATTTTTGCTAAATAGTGTTAGGATGAAAACAGCATATTATAAGATATTTTAAAATAGCGCAAAATATGAATTTTCTTTCCGACACTAAATAAACAATCAAACTAAGTATAATACATTCTATATCAAATGAAAAAGACTTCAATACTTATTCTTTTATCTCTAATTTTAAGCTTATTTTCATGTAAAAAAACTGAAAAAAAACAAACAAATTCAGCCGAAATTAAGCAAGGAAAATTATTTATCATAGGTGGAGGAAAACGCTCAAAAAAACTAATCTGGAGCTTAATAGAAATATCAACCTTAGACAAAGGCGGTTATGGCATCGTCCTACCCATGGCAAGCGAATCAATTGATACTGCGTCTTTTTACTCGTGTAAACAATTTATCGATTTGGGTATAAATAATATATCTTCGATGAATTTTGAAACAAACAACGACATGACAAAGTCAAAATTAGATTCAATAGAAAATGCCAAGTTAATTTATATTTCTGGTGGCGACCAAAATAAATTTATGAAAATTGTAAAAAATACCAAATTACATACAGCTATAAAGCAAGCCTATAAAAATGGCGCAACTATAGCTGGCACAAGTGCTGGCGCCGCAGTGATGAGTAAAAAAATGATAACTGGTAACGAACTGAAGCACAAAGAATATACTGGCGATTATAGAACTATCGAAGCCAATAATATACAAATAGGCGAAGGTCTTGGGCTATGCAACTCAATTATAGTGGATCAGCATTTTGTAAAGCGAATGAGAATGAATAGACTAATAACCACTTGCTTAGAAAACCCATTAGAAATTTGTGTTGGAATAGACGAGGCAACAGCAATCCTCATACAAAATAAAAAAGTAACAATACTAGGTGAAAGCCAAATTATTGTTTTAAAACATATTACAGCCGAAACTAAAATAGTAAACGGTCTTTTGGGTGCAGAAAATATACAGCTTAGTGTTTATTTGCCTGGTGATAATTTCACCTTACAAGATTTTAAAAAATAATTTTAAGCATTAATTTTAAAATTAAAAATATATTTATTCATAAAAAAAATAGAAGACTTTAAGACAAATTCAATATTTAATTATTATAAAAAATACATAAATAAATATAAAAAATAGGTAAAATTTATTTTATAAAAGCTAAAAAAATGAAGAAAAAAAGAAATATACCACATACTTATGTCATTGTTTTTACTATAATTGTAATTTCGGCAATTCTAACATGGATTATTCCGGGCGGTAGTTTCGACCGAGAAAAAATTTCGGTAGGTGGAACAGAGCGCGAGGTGATAGTAAATAATTCATTCCATTATACCGAAAATAATCCACAGACGATTGAAATTCTTTCGGCATTTTTTGATGGCTTTGTAAATACATCAAACATCATTGTTTTTATACTAATAATAGGTGGAGCATTCTGGATAATGAACGAAAGCAAATCAATAGATGTAGGGATTTATTCCTTTCTTTCATTTTCTAAAAAACTAGAAAACAACAAATTAATAAAACCAATAGGCGTTGATAATATCATTATAACTCTCATTATGCTCATGTTTAGCCTATTTGGTGCTATTTTCGGAATGAGCGAAGAAACTATTGCATTTGTTATCATCTTTATCCCTTTATCTATCAGCATGGGTTATGATTCAATTGTTGGAGTTTCAATGTGTTTTGTAGCAGCAGGTTTAGGATTTGCTGGAGCGTTGCTCAATCCTTTTACAATCGGAATAGCTCAAGGGTTATCAGATATTCCTCTGTTTTCAGGAATTGAATATAGAGTATTTTGTTGGTTAGTAATCAATATTGTAGGTTTTTCTTACATCTTAAACTATGCACGAAAAGTAAAGAAAAATCCTGAAACATCAATAGTTTACACCGATGATGCTTATTGGCGTGAAAAAGGAAATTCAGATATCGAAACTACAAAATTTCATACACCCAAAAGTGCTTGGTTTAGCTTTGCATTTATTACCGTAATATTTTTAATTTATTCGTATTTATTTCCGTTTTCTGAGTTAAAAATTGGAAAATCAGTGAGTATTTTCCCTGTCTTCCCTATTTTGACCGGATTATTTATTCTATTGAGTATTGTATCCTTGCGAAAATCAGTACATTTTTTTATACTAAACATTTTATTATTTACTATTTTTTTATTACTAGTAGGCGTTATGGCGTATGATTGGTATGTGAAAGAAATAGCCTCTTTATTTTTAGCAATGGGTTTGTTATCAGGTATATCAATGAATTATTCTGCAAATAAGATAACAACGGATTTTATCACTGGTGCAAAAGACATTATGTCGGCAGGCTTAGTAGTTGGACTTGCAGGAGGAATAATTGTGGTGCTACAAGATGGTCAAATTATAGACACATTACTTTACTATATGTCTCAGTCGATGAGCGATTTTGGAAAAATTGCTTCCGTAAGTATGATGTATCTTTTCCAAACACTTTTAAACCTCGCAATTCCATCGGGAAGTGCCAAAGCTGCGCTTACAATACCTATTATGTCGCAATTCTCTGATTTGATTGGTGTTTCGAGACAAGCAACTGTGATGGCATTCCAACTAGGCGATGGTTTTACCAATATGATTACGCCTACATCGGGCGTTTTAATTGGTGTTTTGGGAGTTGCACGCATTCCTTACGAAAAATGGGTAAAATGGGTTGCTCCATTTATGGCAATTTTAATTATTCTAGGGTTACTTTTATTAATACCAACTGTAACAATGGATTTGAAAGGATTTTAAGGAAAAAATAATCTCAACAAGTTATCATTTTATATATCAAAATTTCATAATATAAATAGCTAACTACCTCATTCATAGAGAATATTTGTTGTAAATTATTTCAATTTCATTTAAAATAAAATAATAAGGTTAAATATGAAGTTTTATTCAGTTTTTATTAAGGTTTAAGCATAGAGAAAAAAGTATAAAAAAAATACAAACTTTAGCATAAAAGCACTAAAAAAACAACAAATTTAACCTTATTCAATTCTAAAAAATTACAATATATTTTTTTAATAGCACAACAAGTATGAGTCTTAAAATAAATAGTGAACCAAAATTTATGGTCTATTTTGTTTTACTAAGTACTTAAAAATATTATGCACAAATTAGCAAACTTTAATATTGAATTGCTCTAAAATACGACATTTTGTCTGTATTTGTAAAAAAACTACGTCAAAATAGCAGTTTAATTTGATGCTTTAAAAATAATAAAACCCTATAAATTTGAAAATTAATTGATTACCTGAAAGAGTATAAAAAAGGGCAAATTTTTTGAATACTATTTTTTGAAAAGAAAATTCAATTTTTACAAATTAAAAAAAATATGAACTTCGAGAAATTTACCATAAAAGGACAAGAAAGCATTCAACAAGCAATGAATGTTGCACAAAGTAATGGGCAACAAGCAATTGAAAACGCCCATCTGCTAAAAGGGATTTTTAATTCTGCCGAAAGCATTGTATCTTTTCTATTCAAAAAATCGTCGGTAAATCAAGCAAATATAGAAAAAATACTGGATAGTATAATCTCCTCTTACCCAAAAGTTTCGGGTGCAGAGCCTTATTTATCGCGCACTGCCAACGAAACCATTTTGAATGCACAAAAAATAGCCAAGGATTTAAAAGACGACTTCGTTTCTATCGAGCATCTTTTATTGGCTCTGGTGGACGGAAGCGATGCGACTTCTAAAATGCTAAAAGACAGTGGGTTGAATTTCAATGAATTGAAACAGGCTATTTTTGAACTTAGAAAAGGGAGCAAAGTAAACTCGCAAACCGCCGAAGATACCTATAACTCGCTGAATCGCTTTGCAATAAACCTTAATGAAATGGCACAAAGTGGCAAATTAGACCCCGTAATAGGGCGAGATGACGAAATTAGGCGCATTTTGCAAATTTTATCACGGCGCACAAAAAATAATCCAATTTTGATAGGTGAACCTGGAGTTGGTAAAACTGCTATTGCTGAAGGAATTGCACATAGAGTAATTTCTGGCGATATACCCGAAAACTTAAAAACAAAACAATTTTACTCGCTCGACATGGGCGCACTTATAGCGGGCGCAAAATACAAAGGAGAATTTGAAGAACGCTTAAAGTCTGTAATTAAAGAAGTTATAGCTTCCGAAGGCGAAATTATTCTGTTCATAGATGAAATTCATACGCTCGTGGGCGCAGGCAAAAGCGAAGGTGCAATGGACGCAGCGAACATATTAAAACCGGCATTAGCACGTGGCGATTTGCGCGTAATTGGCGCAACTACACTAAGCGAATATCAAAAATATTTTGAGAAAGACAAAGCGCTCGAACGTCGTTTTCAAACGATACAAGTATCTGAGCCTGATACAATTAGTGCAATTTCTATTTTACGTGGCTTGAAGGAACGCTACGAAAATCACCACAAAGTGCGAATCATGGACGAAGCAATTATTGCCTCTGTCGAACTTTCGGAGCGTTACATTAGCAACCGTTTTTTGCCCGACAAAGCAATTGATTTGATTGACGAAGCGGCAGCAAAATTGCGCTTAGAAATGAACTCGGTGCCCGAAGAAATTGATGAAATTGAACGCAAATTGAAACATCTTGAAATAGAAAAAGCGGCAATAAAAAGAGAGAAAAATACTGAAAAACTTTCTGAAATAGCTGAAAAAATCACTCATCTGCAAGTAAAAAATGCAGAAATGCGAGCGAAGTGGGAAAACGAGAAATCGATAATCAATGGATTGCAACAAAATAAGCAACTCATTGAAGATTACAAACTTGAAGCAGAAAAAGCAGAAAGAAATGGCGATTATGGAAAAGTAGCCGAAATTAGATATGGAAAAATAAAAGAAGCCGAAGCTAGAATTGAAGAATTTAAAAAGCAATTATCTAATTTTCAAGCAGATAATCCTTTAATAAAAGAAGAAGTAACCGCTGAAGATATTGCAGAAATTGTTTCGCGCTGGACAGGAATTCCAATCAACAGAATGCTCAAAAGCGAAATGGAAAAATTGCTGCATTTGGAACAAGAATTGCACAAACGCGTTGTAGGTCAAGAAGAAGCAATTTCGGCTTTGGCTGATGCTGTGCGCCGAAGTAGAGCAGGCTTGCAAGACGCAAAACGTCCGATAGGCTCGTTTATCTTTCTGGGAACCACAGGAGTAGGAAAAACAGAATTGGCAAAAGCTTTAGCCGAAGTTTTGTTTGACAACGAGAATCAAATGACTCGCATCGATATGTCTGAATATCAAGAGCGTCACGCAGTTTCGCGCTTAATTGGTGCGCCTCCAGGCTACATAGGCTACGATGAAGGCGGACAACTCACCGAAGCTGTGCGGCACAAGCCATATTCGGTGATTTTGCTCGACGAAATAGAAAAAGCACACCCCGATGCTTTTAATATTCTCTTGCAAGTACTTGATGATGGGCGACTTACCGACAACAAAGGGCGTGTTATCAATTTCAAAAATACTATCATAATAATGACTTCAAATATAGGCTCGCATCTAATTCAAAATAAGCTAATTAACTTGAATGAAAAAAATAGAGAAGCCGTTTTAGATTCAACTAAAGAAGACGTTTTTGATTTATTGAAACAAAGTATTCGTCCTGAATTTTTAAATAGAATAGACGAAACCATTATGTTTATTCCTTTAACACAAAAAGAAACTTCGCAAATAGTTGAACTTCAATTTGATATAATTAAAAGCATGCTTGCAAAAAATGGTGTTCAATTAAGCATTACGAGCAAAGCTATTCAATGGTTAGCAGAATTGGGTTATGACCCACAATTTGGTGCTCGTCCGTTGAAGCGGGTTTTGCAACGTTTGGTTTTGAATGAGCTTTCTAAAAGGATTTTGGCTGGCGCAGTTGTAAAAGAAAAACCGATTGAAATAGATATTAAAAATGAGGAAATAGTTTTTAATAATTAGAAATAAAAAAAGACCGAAAATATCGGTCTTTTTTTTTATAAATAAGAAAATTCTACCAAATATCTGCTCTTTTTTCAGGAGCTAAATACATTTTATCTGATTCTTTTACATTAAATGCTTCATAGAAAGCAGCCACATTGGGAAGAGGACCATTTACGCGCCAACGTCCGAGCGAGTGAACATCTTCCTTGGTGCGGCGAAGAATTTCTTCATCTCTAATATTTTGTCCCCAAATTTTAGCGTAAGCCAAAAAGAAGCGTTGATTTGGCATAAAATTGTCAATTTTTTCATCTTTTTTAGCTTGTTCGGTTAATTTGAAAGCATCGAGAGCAATGTTAATACCACCAAGGTCGGCAATATTTTCGCCCAAACTTAATTGTCCGTCAGCATGAGTTTCGCCTAAAACTATAAAGTTATTATATTGATTAACAAGAACTTGAGTGCGTTCTTTGAACTTATCGGCATCTTCTTTTGTCCACCAATCGGTCATATTACCGTTTTTATCGAAATTTCTGCCTTGGTCGTCGAATCCGTGAGTCATCTCATGTCCAATAACAACACCAATTGCACCATAATTTACAGCATCATCGGCATCTAAATAGAAAAACGGTGGCTGCAAAATACCTGCCGGAAATACGATTTCATTACCCGCCGGATTGTAGTAAGCATTAACGGTTTGCGGTGTCATGTGCCATTCATTTTTATCAACAGGCTTTCCAATTTTGGCAAGGCTTTCGGCAAAAGCAAATTTTCGTCCATTAAAGACATTCAAAATATAAGCTTGCTCTTTGATTTCGAGCGAGGAGTAATCTTTCCATTTGTCGGGATAGCCAACTTTTACTCTAATTGCAGCCAATTTTTCGCGTGCAGCTTTTTTAGTGCCATCGCTCATCCAAGTTAAATTATCAATTCTACTGCCTAATGCAATGCGAAGATTTTCAACAAGTTTCAACATTCTTTCTTTTGCTTCGGCAGGGAAATATTTTGCAACATAAAGTTCTCCAACCGCTTCTCCTAAAACATAATTTGTGTTTTCAACAATTTCTTTCCAACGTGCTTTCATTTCTTTTTTGCCTTGAAGCGTTTTTCCGTAAAAATCGAAATTAGCTACTACAAAATCTTTGCTAAGATACTCAGCACTAGAGTTTAACAAATTCCAAGTCAAATACAATTTCCAATCGTCAATAGCAACTTCTTTCAACATTTTATTCACTTCTTTGAAGAAATTTGGTTGCTCAACGTTTATTTCGCCCGGGTTTTCCAATCCCCACGCTTTGTAGAATGCTTTCCAATCAAAATTTGGTGTAATAGCTTGAATTTTAGCCAAATCCATTTTATTATACGTTTTAATTGGGTCTCTTCTTTCGAGGCGAGTCATTGAGGCTTTTGCCAAACGAGTCTCAAAATTCATAATTGTTTGAGCGTTTTTGTCGGCAATAGCTTGCTCATTTCCAGCTAAAACAAAAAGCTTTGCAATGTATTTTTGGTATTCGGCACGAATGGTTTTAGCTCTATCGGTGCTTTCCAAGTAATAATCTCTGTCTATTCCAAGCCCTCCTTGCGAAAGTTCAGCAATCATCATTTCGCTGTTTTTTCTGTCGGGACTTCCGTAAGCATAAAACAAAGGGTAAATGCCAAATGTTTGAAATTCAGCAATTTTAACAGGAATTTCAGCTGTATTTTTAATTGCATTAATTTGAGCCAAAATTTCTTTCAAAGACTCAATTCCGGCTTTATCAATAGCCAAAGTATCCATTCCAGAGGCATAAAATTTGCCAATTTTTTCATTTACACTTCCGGCATTACTTTTTTCTTTTGCGGCATTTTCAATAATGCCTTTTACTTGTTCCACATTACTTTCTGCGAGCGCATCAAACGTTCCATAACGGCTATATTCGTCTTTTAATGGATTATTTTTGCGCCAACCACCCGTTGCATAATCGTAAAAATTATCTTGTGGTTTTACCAAAGTATCCATATTGGCTAAATCAATAGCCTTGGAACTTACTTTTTCATCAACTTCTTTTTCTGTTGATGTGTTATTGCAGCTAAACAAAATAGAGCTTCCGAGCATCAAAGTTAAAATTAAATTTCTTTTCATTTCCTTTTTTTTTTTGCAGAAATACCTCGTAAAATATTTCTAATTCAAAGATTAACAATTATTTACGAAATAAATTAATAATTTGGTTTGGTTATGCAAAAGTATTGTTTTAATTTAATTTCAAGAAAGATTTGAACAATAAATTTTTATGTTCTTCAACAAAAAAACAGCAAAAAAGGCATTTTTAACAAAAACTTTCACTACATTTGCAAAAAGGTTTTATCGTTTTAAAATTCTGTATTATGACAACACAAGACATTATACAACAAACAAAATCATTCACAAAACAAGAAAAACAACAACTTGCTTATTATTTTTTGTTTTCATCAATTGACGAAGAAGAGAGAAAACAATTTACAAACTTGTTTCATTACAAGGATGATACTGAACATTTATCTACTCAAAAAAACAATAAAACTCTTGATAAGTTTATGAAGTCAAATGATAAAGAGGAAGATTTTAATAAATCCAACTTAGGAATTACAAATTTATTAAAATACAAAGGAATATTGGAAGGTGTAGATTTATCAGACATATCAGAAGAAGAACTTTATTTACAAGAAGACTAATTATGAAAAGATGTTTTGTTGATAGTAATATTATAATTGAAACTTGCAAAAGAAATAGTACAGCAATATCTATTTTGGAAAAATATGAAAAAAATAGTTATGCTTATATCAATCCTATTGTTGTTAGCAAGGTTGTCTATATTTTGAAGAAAAAATTAAATTATACAATAAAACAAATTGCCGAAATACTTCAAAATTTTAATATTCTTGCTATTGATAATAAAATTATTATATTAGCTTATGAATATATGCACAAATACAATATGAAACCCAATGATGCAATAATAGCTGCTACTTGCAAACATCATCAAATACCCAATATATTGACAATGGATATTGATTTTGAACAAGTTTGTATTAACGAAAACATCAATCTGATAAACGAATAAAAAACAAAACAAAAACATTTTCAACAAAAACTTTCACTACGTTTGCAAAAAAACTCTGGGAAACTTTGCGAATAACTTTGCAAAACTCTGCGGTAAAAAAATAAAAGCACTTAGGGTTCATTTGCATTTCTACAAAAAAAATTGTATTTTTGTAAAAAAATATTCTGCAAAAAAATGAAATTACTCAATCCTATATACGACTCGGTTTTTAAATATCTAATGGAAGACTTAGAAATAGCCAAAGGCTTCATTTCTACAATTATAGATACTGAAATAACCGAACTTTATCCCGCTCCGCAAGAAGCGACTTCTATTACTTTGCTCTTGAAACACAATCAGTTGCCTTTGCATCGCATGGATTATGTGGCAATTATAAAAACAAGCGAAAACAAGTTTGAAAAAGTGGTTATTGAGGTTCAAAAATCGTCGGTAATTCCTGAAATAGACCGTTTTAGAGATTATGTAGCCGAAAAATACGGAAAAAAAAGCACCTACAAACTTAACAATGAGCAAAGAGTAGAACACTTGCCCATGAAAACCATCTACCTGTTAGACAAGAAGTTAAGCGATACTTTGCCTGCGGTTTTGCACCGAAAAGGCGATTATTACGATGTGCTTTACCGCAAAAAATATCAAGGCGAAAAAAATAAATACGTAGAGTTGCTCAATCACGACTCGTGGTTCATTCAAATAGAAAAACTTCCACCGGATTTAAAAAGCGATTTGGCACTCATTTTAACGGTTTTTGCCCCATGGCTCCGAGACCCGAAAGAAGAATGGTACATTAACATAGATGAAAAATTATTAAGCAAAAAGCATGCTTTGCTGCAACGTATTTTGCTGCGTTTGGAAAATGCAACACACAATAAAAAATTGTTATTAACCCTCGATACCGAGCGAAAAATAGAGGACGAAATAGACAAATATCAAAAAGAAGCCGAAGAAGAACGCCGACAAAAAGAAGACGAACGCCGACAAAAAGAAGAAGCTTTGGCAAAAGAAAAGGAAAAAAGCATAAAACTTGCAAAAAAAATGGTAAAAATAGGCGATTCGATTGAAGAAATTATTGAAGAAACGGGTTTGAGCCGTGAGGAAATTGAAAATTTAACAAAAAAATAATTAAAAAAACTTAAAAACCATAAAATTATGAAAACAATAAAAATCAATATGTTAATAGCTTTTGTAGCCATTTTTAGCTTTGCTTTTGTAAATGCAACCGATCTTCCTGCACAAATCAAGGCTTTTGTAAACCAAAACAGAGCTTTTATAAACAAAATCAAAACCATTCCGGCTTGCTCGAATTTGTATAATGTGTTTGCAATCATTGAAAGAGATGCAAATACTGGTCTGTCTGCTGACTATATTTCTACTCGGTTCAATGCAGCATTCGGAAACGACAAACCTTCGGGCGAGGCTTTGCAACATTACATTACAGCTTACGGTTTGTTTAGCTCGGCTTTCAAAACTGATAAAGTTCCTTTTGTAAATCCAAGCCCAAAAAAAACAACAGAAAAAGAAACCCCACCACTCACCAAACTTCCTTGGCAAAAAGACTACCAACTTCCCCAAAAAGAATGGGACGAAATGGATTTACAAACACAAAAAGAATGGCTTTCTGATTTAGATATTGATGCAGAAAAGGTTGTAAATGATTGGTTAGATAAATTAGAAAAAGAAAACAAAAAATTGAACGAAGAAATCAAAAATCAATAATTTTCCCTTATTTATCATCTTATTTTCTATG
>JFJP01037297.1_pt1 | contig 32934 bp, 7 predicted proteins | sample 431651 | NCBI WGS metagenome assembly JFJP01 (sample SAMN02602958, study PRJNA72255) | Microbial mat metagenome, whole genome shotgun sequencing project. | biome: fresh water; feature: sink hole; material: water; isolation source: purple microbial (photo- and chemosynthetic) mats found in... | reverse complement strand
GGTCTGTTATTATCGGCTTATCTATGTATGAATTTAGTATTTCACTATATTCTGCAAAGAATGCCTTTTTAACTTCACGAGGTAGTACATTAGATACTGAACGTTCAGATTGTCTGTGTCCTTCTACTAAGTCTAAGTAGCGGAATAATGATAATTGTACATTGCTGTACATAGTAGAGCTAGTGATGTCTGCATCTTGATTGTACGTAAATTCGTAACTATTTTGTTGTTCATGGTATTCGTACGAGAATCGTTTAAGTTTCTCTATACCATTACGTAATCGCTGAAGGTCACCTATGTCAGAGTGCAGAGACATGTGTAATTCTACTTTACCTGATTTACCTACAGTAAGTGCCCTCATTAAGAATTCTAAATCTGGGTCTGTCTGCATATCTGGCGCATCAGTATAGAAGTTAATTAACTGTAATACCATATTGGCAGTACGTTGCACGAATGCATCATTACCGCTGTACACACGGCCTGTGTTAAAATCTATAAATGGATAGTCGGGCTGAGTGAATCCAAACGGAGGTTTGCTTAGATATTCCGTACCAGAACTAAAGTATAGTAATACCTCATTACGTATAAGTTCAGTTATCTCTGATGCTTCGAATGCATCATCTTCCTGTACCTGTAAGCTAATTTGGTCTACTAATTCCGTAATTCTTGGGTGATATCTTAGCATGTTTTGCTGTATAAATTCATGCATATTGACTAGCGCTAATATTGATGTAGCTAAGTGAGGAACTGTAGTCAGTAAGTTCTCAGAGCGAACTAGGAAGTCCTTCTGCAGCTTAAGACCCTGTATATCCTCTAATGACATCATTTTAGTGAGTCTACCATTTATTAGAAAATCCTTTTTCTGAGCTGTATAAATTGGGGATAAGTCATACACTTTCTCTATGTTCTTTATGTAGTCTAAGAACTCTGCATAATTTACTGGAGTTTTATCCTGTAATGCTGCTAACATCGTAGCCATATCACTGAATGCATCTCCTACTTTAGTAGCTAACTTCGCCACGTTAAGTACTTTTTGCTGAATCATCGCATAGCTTTCGCTTGCTAATAAGGAAGTAACTGATTTGCCCCCTACATCTGTAAGACCTAAGTTTAGGTCATCAATAGATATAGTTGCAGAATCTATTACTTGTCCTATGGACGCATTTAATACTTCTGATAATGCACGCGCAGATGAAGCTGCTGTATTATTATCAGGTACTATACGAACAGCTCCCTCTTTTAATGCCGCTTTTACTGCAGTTAAGTCTGTATTGTTTATGGATATGAAATGTTGGTATAACGGTAAGAAGTCTTTAGTAAATTCTTCAGTTGTTAGCTTAACTTGCGCTTTAGCTTTACTTGGGAATTTGCCTCTGTAGCCAGGTGCACCTTTCGGGGTAGGCTCATTTATACTTACTGTCCTTATCAAATCTGTATAGACTTTTAGTACACTAAGACCGCCAACTTCGAGCTTATTGTAGATAGTTCCCTCTGGAAATATCATTGTAGCGGCGTCGAATGGTTTTAATGCCGCATCAGTCATTGCTATTTTGGCATCAGAATCGCGCTTCACCAGACTGTATTTACTTACATAGGATTCATCTAACATTTCTTGAGCTATATCCCATGATTGCTTTTGATTTTGATAGGCTACTATACCCATGATAGGTTGCATCATTATCTTTATTGCAATTGGATTTGATATTCCTAATGTTCTAAGGCCTAACATTGTTTTAAGCGTGTTAGGAGTTATGTTAGCAGGACCACCTAAGTTAGATTTAATGTTATCCACGTATGTTTGCAGTAAGCTGTCATTACCGACTAGAAGTAATTTATCAAGCATTGCTAGTCCTGTTGCAGGGTCACGTTCATATTCGGTTAATGCGTCGTATACTACATCTCCAATTGTAATCATCTTATCCGATTTAGCGAATTTCAATGTAGGAAGTGCACCATCAAGTCCGGCATGTGAATTGTATGACCATGACTTAGAATAGTTAGCTACAATACCAACTGATTTAGAACCTACACGAGCTAGCTCGGTTGCTCTAAAGTTATCAGCTGCCCAGTTTAAGTCAAACTCGCCTTGTAATTCTTTCAATGCGTTTGTTGCATTTGGGAACATGAGATTTGCTGCAGCTATGATATCGTTCTTTAATGCTTTCTCGCTAGTTAACTCTAGCATACGCCTTGGGTTCTTAGATATTACATCAAACATACTTTCAAGCATTGCATGCCTATAAGTTATTTTAAGTAATTCTTTTATATCAGCTTTCGCTTTGCCTTTAGCGGGACCTGCTAACTGTTCTAATGCGTGTGCAACTGTCGGGTCGTACTCATAACGAGTCTCCATTTTCCCGTTTACGTTCTTAGTAACCATTTTGTAATCAAAATATGTTCCTTTTTTGAACTCATATTTTTTAGCATTGTACACTGTCGAGGTACTATGGCTAACTTTCTGTAAATCTGCTATTTGTTTATTAATAGCTGATACATCTGGAGTTAGTTTAGCTAATTCCGCTGTAACGGTAGATAGAGTTAGCGACATATTGATGGAAGCTGTTTCTTTTATGAAAGCTTTTTCACCCTGTTCTGCAGCTTTACGAATCTTATAACCAGCGGCTATGGCTGATTTTTGTGCAGCCTGAATGTCCGCTAATTTACTATAAGCGTCGCGCTGTGCTGCTTGTTGTACAATAAGGCTCCGTTGTGCTTCTTTTATAGTGGTAGCCGTACTAGATGACGGATTGTTTCCTATGGATAAAGTTACTAAAGTATCTGCTAGCCCTTTTATTGATAGTTCTAGTGATGCAATGTGCTTCTCTGTCTCAGTAAGGTCTACTTCCCACTGCTGTTTAACTGCCTCTGCAGCGTCTAAAGATGTTATAGTTATGTTAGACTTTAAAATTCCCAAGTTCATTAGGTATTCCCGTAGTGGGCCACCATCTGTACTAGTTATTTTATATCGGTCTTCTTGTAACTTCTTTATTTGCGCAGCAGCTTGTTCAACTGCATCGCTTGCCCCGGTTGTTATAAAGTAATCTCGTTCAAGAAATTCTCTACTTGCTAAGTATAAACTGTCGATGTCGAAGTCAGAACCGTGGAATAGCGTCATCTCTCTAGGAGTTATTATAATGTTTGAGTCATAATAGTCCTCGTAGAACCCAACTATCTTTAGAGCTGCTGCATTATGAAGTTCTGCTGATGGAATCCTCCAGCCAAGTATGTCTGCTGTATTGAAAAACTGCTCATGTTCACCGCTTGTTATAGCTTTTTCGATTCTATCTTCAAGGTCTTTTGGTAGATAACCACGGGGTAATATTACTTCAGTAGTTAAGATGTTAGAGTCTGACATATAAACTGTTAGTTTACGTCTATTTGCCTCAAATTCCTTAGCCTGTTCGTTAGTAAGATTTAGTGATTCGCGGGTTATCTCCTTTTTACGCAAGCTTGCTCTGGTCTTCTCAATATCAAGATTTAAAGCTTTTAGCTTATGGGTAACTACATTGGATGTTCCAGTAAATTCGATACCGTAATCTGGGTGCATTACCATACCATTACCTCGGAATTTGATTTGGATAACATTCTTATTCATATATGATATGAATTTGTTGAATGCCATTGTATCTACTCCAGGATAGTTGTATACTTTATCATCTTCGTTAAAGCTTTGTACGATATCTGCTAGTTCTGCATTGTTATTTGACTTAAGAGCTTTTAAGATAAGTTCGTGTATGAATCCAAAGCCGTCTAAGCCCTGAGTTTTAACTAAGAACTCGTCCATAGCTAGCTTTATCAGTTTTGCAGCTGCGCCGTATAGCATGTCTGTTTCGTCCCTATTATTATTTAGAGGATTTGCGAAGTACATTAACTGCGTAAACAGCTTTACCTCTTCAAACATATCGTGCTTAGGATTAAGTTGCAAACGGAAGTCGCTACTACTGAACTTTATAAATGAACTTTCTACGCCATCTAAAGTAACATTGTCTGCGTTTAACAGCTGCTTTAATGATACCATTTTCTTTGGCGTGTAAGTTTTGATTGCAGACGGCGGAGATATGATGTGTACACCATTTCTACGCATAAAGGCAGCAATTCTTGCTAACTTTGGATACAGTTCTTCTAGTTCAGGAGTTATAACAAATGAAGCCATCTTACCGTTTATAGGTACGTAAGCCTGTCTACCTGAACTATCAGATTTAATAATTCCTGTAGATAGTACCGGCTTTTGTGCCGACATGAATCCGTAAGAATATCCGTATCCCCTTTGTAGTTCCTCTAAAGTTTCTGGTAAAATAAAAGATGCACCGTTTACGTCCTCATTTGTACCAGGAGCTTGTTTTAGAATTTCAGCTATATCCTCTTTGGACATACCTAGAGTATCTAATACATCTTCAAATACGAAATCGGAATCATCTAAGTTATCAGTACGTTGCACATTAGATATTATGTCGTCTACTATTAGTAGGCTAAGTTCATTACGTATTCCATATTTGGCACCTGATGGCATTTGAGCCGCGTTAGCTGCTACTGATGACCGTTTAATGATGCCTGCTGCAGAACCGTAGTGAGCTACGTCACCTAGATATAATGTACTTAAGTCAAATGCGTTTACATAGTTATTTTGTAGATACAGTTTTACTATTGGAAGTAGTGCTTCTCTGAGTAAATCAGGGTTGTACTTGTCCCCATCAAAATCGGTAAGTTCAAACAGATTCTTAGCTTGTTCACGTAGTACTTTACTTCCCCCAAAGTCATCAAGTAATGCGAATAGTCCAGATTCTGGATGCATTTTTATGTTAGGAATTCTAACTCTGGACTCTATCATAATATCTATGAACTCTTGTGCCTTGTTTTCAATTATGCTAGGGACATGTGCACGTAGATACTTTTTTATGTGTTCAGGGTTTTTAGATTGCAAAAACTTTTCCATACCTTTAAATATGGTAGCATTCGCTAAAGTAGTTCTATCATAATTTTGAATGTCATCAAAGTCTGGCCTATTTTGTGTATATAGCCACATGTTAGCTAGTTCAGTATAGAACTCGTCATTTGACAGTACATCTATTTCCGCAGCTAATACGTCATTTTTATTAGATTTGGTATAAGCAAATTGTACATATTTTGGCTTACCTTTTGTTACCGATTTGTTTAAGAATGTAGATACAAATCCTCTAAAGAATATGTCCGGTCTAGATTCTTTCTTAAATGGTAACATTTGCTCAGCACCTCCATCCCATTCATATTTTATATAGTTCCAGTTAGGTAACGAATAAATAGGATTGTTCTTCGGGTCTCGGGCAAACCTATTGTACTTGCGTATAGTAGGGTCTTTCAAAATAGTAGGCTCATCCATTTTAGCAGCTAATGTGGGGTTCTGGGATTCTACTATTAATCTATTCATAACTTGTTGCGCTTTTGACGCAGTAGTGAATTTGAATATAGAGTCGCCATCTCCAGACCGTACAGATGTAGAACGAATAAGGTCTTGATTTGCGAATACTACGTCTACTATCTTAGTGATACGTGAGTAGTTTGCATCTTTTATTATTGTATCAAGTTCTACCGCTGATGGTATGCGTTTAGCTACGTATGATTCAGGGTTAGCAATTTTAAGTGATTCCTCGTTAGCTACGGCTTCATCATATCTAACCCTGTCTTCGTAAGCTTCGTATATAAGTGGTTTAGCACTTTGATTAACTTCTGATGGTAATCCTGGTAATAGTAGGTCACGTAAAGGAACTAAAATTGCGGATATATCAGATGCTTGAGCTTTAGTAGAATCAAATTCTACACCTAAAAATACTAGCATAGCTTCTACTAGTGCACCTTCCTCAGATACTTTGCCTTTGTTAGCTTTTATAACTTTGGCTAGTACTCTTATCTCAGCAGCATTAGTTGGTTTGGCATGCTTCATCTTCCAGTTAACTGCAATTTTTGCGTAGTTAGTTCTGGCTGGATTGTTTACAAACGACCTAACCATGCTCGGAGTAGTTTGTCCCATTTCGGTAGGCTGAAATTGTTGGTATATCATAGACCCAAATCTATCTATACGAGCACTATGTGTGTCGATAGTAGCTAAGGTTTTCATGTGCATACCTCCATTGCTCTTATTGAATACAGCAGCAACAAATTCATTTTCAGTTAGTGAGCCGAAGTGTGATATTATAGATGAATATGTATCCTGAGCCTTATATTGTCGATAAGCTGTTTGCAGTTCAAATGCATTACCATTAGTAGTAGTAAGTATATCTAGCCACCATTGCTCAGATGACCTAGTTACTTTCTCCTTGGTACGATGTAGTATCTTGTAACCTTCTACGTTACTGCGCTTACTTAACCACTTCATAAGACTCGCATCTATGAGCTTATTGGCTTCCAGTGCTCTGTAGCTTGCCGCAGATTCTGTATTTTTCTCGTAGAACTTAGCAGCTTTTCTAAATTCACTTAGAAATGAATGAGAGAACCTTAGGAGTTCAGCCGGTAAATCCTCTTGATTAGATACATAACCTTTAGTGTCTTTAACTATTACCGTGTTATGGTCTATAAATCGAATACCTGTACCTATTACTTTGTAAGACCTTATCGCCATTGGAAATATTAGGTCTAGCGCGCTCTCTACAAAATCGTATTTAGATAATGTAGCCTTACTGTCTTTAGTATTTACTAGTTTTTTAGCAACTACCATTACTTTCTTAGCTATTGCCTGAGTACCAAGTGCAGTAATCATGGACTGTGGAACCCACTGGGGTACCGTAGTTTCTGCAGGTTTTGTAACTAGTCCGATAATAACATTAGTAAGTTCCTCTATATGATTTTGCCAATCAGGCATTTCGTATTTCAGTGGACTAATGTTAACTTGTACATCGTTATTTTCTGCCCAGTACTCTAATTCAGCAAGTCTACTAATTACTGCTTCGTTAGCAGAATCGCCAGACTTCAAATCGAGTGCTCTTAGTCTCAATATGCTAGATACACTTGTATCAGGTGAGAATTTTTGATTTTGGAATAGATATAGTAGACGAGCATAGGCTTCTTGCCAAGGCATTCTAGTCATCTTCTTCTTCTCTTGGTCAAAATACTCTATACCGATTAAGTGCTCTTTTACACTTGGTGATAACTCATCTTTCCAGTTACGTTTTATTGATTCCTTAATGTGCTGCTCTAATGTAGATTCTGTTATATTTTCTATAAAAGAAAATACATCTTCTGCATCCGCCTCAGTTAGAGTTTCAATGGACTCTAGTAGTGCATTGTCTGCATTCTTTTGTCCAGAACGTAGTGCTTGAGCTTTATCTCCAGATAATTGACGAGCGTATATAATCTCTAAAACTGATTCTATAACTCCAGGTTTGTTTATAGCACTTAGGGCCTGCATACTAACTTGTACATCATTGAACTCTGTAAGTACTTTTGCTATCTGTGCCTGTATTCCTTGTAATTCTTTATGCTCTAATAATTGATTAATCACTCCATACCATCCAGCTATATCATATAATTGAATAGGTATGTTTAAGTTGTATTTAGCGAATGCTGGATTACTTAGTTGGGACTTAGCAGATACCAATGCTTGCTTAGATTTGTTAAGTCTAGTACGTAATTCCGGCAGTAATTTAGAATGTTCCCCAAAGAAATAATCATGAGCTGTATGAGATAGTGCTTCTCTCTCGAGCAGTCCTACTTGTACAGATGTTATCGGAACCGTTACCTTTTTCTGTGAAGCATTATTTAACATATTTGTACTTCCATAAAAAGTTACTGGTCTTCCTTCCCTAGAAACTGCATACACTGCGGACTCTACCAGGTCTCTGGCTCTTTCCGCAATATCTACATTATTGTTAAATTTCGATATATCCATTAAATAACGCGTTTGTGTAACACTTGAGTAAGTACGAGTGCTGAAGCCCCCGTCTAAAATTGTTGTAAATAGTTGTTCTAACGCATCCTGATTTCGTTCAATGAATTTGAATATTTCAAGTATGCGTTCAAATAATTTCCGTAATCTTGATTTTGGCTTTAATGCAAACTGTTGAAATTTATGAGCTAGTGCTTCTTCAAGTAACTCATGGTTTTCAGTTTCTAGTAAGTATTTGAAGTACGAATTTGATTCCGCTAATATTTCAAATGCCTCTTTTTGTTCTTTTTCCGTAAATACTGAGAATACCTTGTGGAATAGTTCATGGTATAATGATTCGGAGTAAACATTTTTATTTTCGCTTCGTATGTGAGCTACCCCTTTAGAGAATAGTCCGTGAACTCCGCCTTTTCCAGTTAGCGCCTCGAGTGCAATCTTTTCTGCAAACTGTACGTTATCCTGAGATTCTCGCTTTCCTACTATCTTCGCAGCAATGCGTTTAGCTGCACTAATTGTCATTTTAGCATCTGATATACTATCCGTCTGTAGGTACATTTCATCTGTACTACCTTCCTCGTCTAAAGTCAAATTGAAGTTGTTAATTGCCTCTTCTAAGTCGGACAGTACCACTGTTTCATCGGTTTGCTTAGCTAGTTCAGTTTTCTGCGGAGTAAAATCTACTGTTATTCTAGTATCATCTATTCGCTGAAATGATGTTACTAAGTTCTTATTGAGATAGGCAACTTGCGGTATAGCTCTTAGTGATTTAGTGTCGTTATCCCATAATTCCACATAGCTACCATCATCGTGCATGCTCCCAACGAAAGCTGGGTTTAGCGTACCGTCTTTCTTCCTCAATGAGCGTCTAAGTAACGGATGTCTAGCGCCCGATACGGAGTCGCCAAATGAATCAAATGTAGTCAAGTCCTCTAAGTCTGATAGCTTTAATCGTTTACTTTCTAGTACTTCAGTATTAAGTTCAACTAGTCTAGTGGCTGCATTGCGTACAGCTTCTACGGCATTAGTAGCCATATCTTGAGAACTAAGTTGTTTAACCTTTTGTAGCACATCTGATAGTAGTAATTTTAAACTATCTTCACTTTCAGCAGTGTTGAGTTGTTCTATAATTTCGATTACCTCATTTAGAAGCATTGGGTCTGAAGTTGTGACATTTCCTGATGATAGGTTACGTGACCACCACAGTAATATGGAATCATTTGTAACCTTGTTTATGAAGCTAAAACGTACGTTAGGGTCAAGTAAATCTACCCTGTTTTCCTCGATAGAGTTATACCCCTCATGGGCACCTGCACCAATTAAGGTGTCAAGTATTAAGTTCGATATTTTACGAAAAGAAGCTACCTCCATCATCTCTGTGTTTGCAGAGGTTAGTAGTTTTTTGTGCTTGCGTTTGTACCTATTAGTATTACCCTCTTTTACAAGCTCTGTAGTTACTAGGCCTGTATCGTCCTGTATGTTAGCCATACCAATAGAGTTCAAGTTACCTTGTACATCTCCGTGGCCTGGTAGTATTTCTACTACCTGTAGTGGATATTTATCTAGCTCTACGCCAGATTTTATGAATATGTTACCATCTTTGCCTATGGTTATTTCGGTATCAGTACGTTCACTGAAAGCTTTAAATGCTTCTCGGAATACTCCGCCCATTATGTTTTCAGTTGTTTTGCCCTTATCCCGTAATTCCCAAAGCACCTTCTTAGCACTGTTAGGTATACCTAATTTGTCAGCTAGTATTCCACTCTTCTCGGCATCAAAGCGTGCAGGGCTCTTTAGATAGAACTCTACTGCCTTAGTTGCGGCTAATTGCATTGCTTGGCTAGAGGGAAACTTACTACTTTGAGTTGCAAATAGCGACAGAACTCTTTGTTCCATATCAGTACGGAGTATATTAACTTGTGCCTTTAGAACTTTAGTAGTTATAGGCATAGAACCATCTTTCTTTGATGAGGTTAATTTTTCTATAACTCCATCGAAATCTGTTATCAAATCAGCTATTTCCACCGTAGATACTACTGGTCCATAAAATGCCTTTACTAAGGAGAATGCTATCTTATCAAAAGCCTCTAATTTGTCTGCAGGAATTAGTGTATATAGTTCTGCATGATTTTTCAATAATGCAGCTCTCATCTCTTTCTTATCCTTTTTGACTTCTAGCTTAAAGAAGTTACCATCTGCTACTGCATGTATCCCACCTTTGTACGCCATAATCATAGCGTGTAGAGCTGGGGATTCGTAGGAGCCTAAATTACTAAATTCTGAATTTAGCTGTTTTACTGCCTTAACAAATGATTGAAGATTCTTTAGTAGGTGGTCATCGCTCTTGTGTAGTTTACGACCAATAGCTGCTATGCGTATCGGATTTTTACGTCCTTTTACGCGTATAATTATGTAGGGCTTTCCTGCCACAGATTTGTAACCTGGAGAATGATTTGGATAATCTACAGTTATGGACTCAATGTTCTCTATTCCTACTTGCCTAGCTACTCTTGTTATCGCAGTGTTAAGTGTACCTCCGCCTAATTGCGCTTGGTTATAAACGTCTCGATAGTTAACTTCCTCTTTTTCAGTAGGAGTTCCATCTACCATTTTTGCATAAACAAAATCTTGGTACTTCGTGTTTTGACCCAATACGCCTATTGCTGGAATAAACTCTCCATTAGCTGTGAAGTATTCTACTTCTTTGTTTGCTATACCAGAACTATCTTGAAAAGTTACAGAATTTGTCAAATTAGATACTTTGGCTTTATGGTATATAGAAACTTTGAAGTTACCTCTGGAGTTATCCATTATACCTAAGTCATACATAGTTGGGTCATCCTCAGATGTAGCAACTGCACGTAACTCATCAGTACCTGTTTCTGTATTGTGTATTGCAATTATTCGCACTATTTGCTTCTTATCTGCAGAAACTTTACTTGTCGATTCCTCACCGTATTTAACTTCACGTATTGTTTTAGAAGTCGGGTCAGTTATTTGTATCTCATTCGGACCTAAAATGATTGGTTCACTTCGTATATCGGCTACTTTGTTTGTTATTACAACACTTCTGCTACGAGCCGATTCAATAACTGGTTTAGGCTCTTCCATATCAACACCCGATAAGTTCTCTCTATTAGCCTCTGAGCCCACTAATGGCGGAACTTCGTCAGCTTTATCGGTAGAGTGTATTACACGTTGTTGAATGTTAAGGTCTTGGCTGGTTATCTTATTTGATGTCTCGTCAGTGTATACTTGAGAATCTGGTTTACTAGATATATCTACTGTATCTAAGAACTTGTCTATTGTTAAATCAGGACTGTACGCTAATTCTTTCTTATACTCACTATATATAGATAGTACTATATCAGAATTGGTTACGGCATTTTCAAATGTGTAGGCTGTGTTTAAGTCTACGTTTTCCAAGAAACTGTCTGTAAGCAACTGTAGCACTTCGTTGTCAGAGAATAGGTTAAGTATCCACTTAGTAAAAGCTTTCCATAAGTTTAGAGCCTCTCCTTCTTGAGCAACTGCTTGTTCTCCCACTGCTTGTACTAGTTTTTCCATACTTCCATAGATTTCGATTCCTCGTTTAACTAATGGATTGTCGGCAAACCAGCCTAGATATATGTGAGCATACTCATGCGGTAATGTATCAGTTTTCATGCGTTCAGCATCAACTAATACTTCTAAAGCTCTGATGTCGGATTGTCCTAATATTATACCATTCTGTGCTTGATACTGGATGTTGTCAGCATTTCTATTTGACTCTGTAAATGCTATATGCGTGCGCATAAATACATTAATTGTAAACAATCGATTTTCATCTAAAGTTGATTCAGTTAATGGCAATGTTACGTCACCTTGTGGTGTAGATATTATTACAGCATTATTAGCAATTAACTTATGAGGAAATATAGCTAGAGCTGCATATAGTAATTCTGATTTCTGAGCAGAGGTTAATTGTGAATCTGGTCTAGTAGCGTATGCAGCTAGTAGGGGTAATCCATGTACACTGTTTTTAAATGTAGAAGTCGAGTCTTCAAATTGCGAACCTTTAAGTGACGCAGTTATTGTGTCTTGTAATTCTTTGGACACGGCATCTGCTATCCTGGTTTGATTCTTAGCTATGGATTGTAATACTTTTATTGTAGCTACTTGTTCCGGCGTAACTGGCTGCGCACGTAGAGCTTTTATGCTGAGTTTTACAGAGTCCTGTACAGCTTTAAGCATATTCTCCTGTATTTGCATAGAAGGTATAATAGCTGGAGCTGTGTTAGTTGACATAGTTAATTTCACTGTTGGAAATTTCTCAGCAAACTTAGCTCGCATCTTCTCAATTAACTCTTCGTTCTTATCCACAACTGACTCACGCACGACTGTTTGCATAGGAGGATTTGATACCTTTTCCACTTTTTCCACAATTGCGTTCCGCACAGCTGCTATCTGATTAAGTTCTTTGTTTAACTCCTTCTTTTGCTTCTTAGATACTTTTGACTCTCTAGCTATTACTCGCTTTGTTGCAGGTTTTGGTAGAAATAAGGTATCAATGCCTTCTATTTGAGGTTTTGGTGCAGTTAGTTTTGCTAACTCCTGCTCATATATAAGCTCGTTACCTTCATTATCATATACTGTTTTACGTACTAATTTTGTGTAACCGAATGCTTGACCAGGCTTTACTGTTTCACCTGATTGTAAGATTATCTTACCTGAGTGTACCTCAGCAATTATAACCTCTTCACCATTTGGTGTATAAATAGTATCACCTGCTTGTAGTCCATCTGTTGATAGAATTTCCATAGAAAACATAGAGTTAAATTTCTTGTCTAACTCTTCTTTAGCTCTTTCGTCAGGAGTAAGTTCTGCAGCTCCCTCTTCTGCAGCAGCTATAAGTTTAGCTAGCTTTGCCGATTCCTCTAGTAGTTTCTCTTCTTGTTTCCGCAAAGCTTCAGTTTTAGCTAACAATGCTTCATCTACCTTACGAGATTCTGCTTCGCTGTTTTCATTTGGTTTCTCTACTTTTCGAGTCTTTTGTACTTTCTTTGTTTTAGCTCCACCGGAGGCATACTTGTTAGCATTGTCTAAGTCGGATTTTGAAAAGAATACTTCACCTTTAGATACTAGTTTATATGTTTTTCCATCTTCAGATAATTCGAATATTGCAGGCTTTGTAGATATTACAAATCCTTTACTATCTTTATATCCTCCAGGAAAGTTGAATATTGGCTGTATGTATCTGTCAGGCTTCCTTGTAGCTTGGGCAGTATCAGGACCTTTAAGTATAACTTCTATACGATTACCTGGTAATTTTTTGTAAGTAAACATGGTGCTTTGTGTACCCGGACTTACAATTATACTACCGTTTGCCATAGGGCTACCCAAGTCTGCAGTTTCTGTAAATGAAGCAGTATCTAATTCTACAAAAGTATTTGCTTGTACTGTATCTACGACAACTTCTTCTTCGTAAGTTTCATCAACTAATACCGTTTCTGGTATAGATTCTTTATCTTTTTCGGCTTTTTGCCGTATAACTTTTTCAGAATCTCGGACAGCTTTTAAATCTGCTTTTATTTTATCCGCTTCCTCTTTCAGTCTAGTTACCTCTGATACTGTAATATTCGGCTCTACTACTTGTAATGGGGCAATAATTGGAGGCTCAAGTACTACGGAGGACTCTTCTTTCCTAGCAATGCCTTTTGTTAATATGCCGTTTTTAACATTATCTGCGAAGAACTGTGCCCACTCATCGCCTTTAGCATCAAATCCGTGTGCCTCATCAAAAGCTGATAACAGGTCGTTAGTTTCTGCTAAATTTATAAATTGTACAGGAAGACCTCGCAAATTTAGTTCTAATCTTTGTACGCGCCCCGATGGGTCTTTAGTTGTAACTAACTCAGTTACCTCTGGATTCTTTGTAAATCGTTTCAGTAGCTCTGCAAATATAGCCTCTTCGTTTGCATATACAAATATATCTAAGTCGTTCGGACTACGCTGTAGCCTACCTTGGAGTACCTCAGCTGTCGAGCCCGTTATTGCCATACCTTGAAATACCGTAGGCTCTTTGACTATTAAATCTTGTATTTCTTCTAAGTTAAGCTGTTGAGTATCTGATATCCATTTAGAAAGTTTAGCTTTCTTAGGAGTAGCTTCTTTAACTTTCGGCTTAGGAGGGGTACTTGTTTTCACAGGAGTCTGTACGGCTGCAGCAGGTTTGTCAGGCACTGGCTGCTTAGTTATATCCTGCAGATTTGCAAGTATACTACGAATTTCGTGTGTATAGTTAGCAACAGATGAACGCGCTTTACTTACTGTATTATTTTTAATACGGCCAGCTGACGCTGATACTGTTGTGGAATAACCTGCTGCACCTAGCACGGCTAGCTCTTTACCTCTAGTTATTGCTGTATACATTGCAGCATTATAATTTTGAGGTTCCGATAATGGCGATACTCTCTGGGCACCCCTAGCATCTACATAACTAGGATTTACTTTAGAGTCTATGTATACTTGGTCAGCTTGTTCTCCTCGTATTTGAGTGACATGCCTTACTAATACTTTGTCCCCAAATTCTTTCTGTAGTGCCTCTACCTTGTCTTCACTAAATACAACTAGTATCTTAGTTTTATTAGGATACTGGGTTATATTTGCACGTAATGTATCTTTGTATCCATCTGTTGTAGGTACTGATATCACACCTAGTCCTCCAGCTGTACCAGCGTCTGCGGTGGCCTTAGTGGCTCTAGGTTTAACTTTTGACCGATTACCCTTGTACTCTAATGCAAGCTTCATTATGTCATAGTTACCAACTCTCATACTTTGACGTAATGGATTGGTAAACTTAACATTTATAGCTCTACTTAATACTCCGGCACTAACAAAAGCTCTACGCCCAGATGTAGCCGACTCTGATATCTGTTCAGGGTCACCTAAGCCAATCAATTGAATATTTGGTTTTCCTAGTTTAACCCGTTGTGATTGTAAATCTGCTAAATTCTTAACTAATTTATGAGTTTTTTCAGCAGATACTGCATAGAGTTCATCTAATAGAAGAAATCTTGTATCAGACTCTACTACTTTTATCTCTTTGTCTTGTCCTTTTAGTTTTACTAACCATTCGCCATCAACTACTCTACCTTCAGCTAGGTCATCAGTAGTAACTACCATACCCTCTTTATACGAACTTTCTCCAAATACCTCAGTATTTAAGTTAGTTGTTTCGGCTGCGGTATTACCTAGTGCAACGACATGGTGATCTCTATCAAATTTTTCTGTTGCTATTTTGTGCTGAACAATTGATTGCGCAAAGTAGTCAGATAGGTCATACAGCTCTGACACTTCAGAATCTTTTATTGGAGACCCGTCTATCTGCTTCTTCTTCTCAAGCGCAGATGCGTATATAGCCAATATGGGCTCTTTAGCATCTATAAATTGTTGTAACTCTTCATCTAATGTTTCGGATAATAATTTGTTCCCTACCATCTGTGCATACATAGCCTCAGCTTGAAGTTTAGATACCTGTACAGTATATGCTTCATGCACCAATTGTGATGGATTTGGGTTGGATATTTGTCCGTAGTTCAGGAATATCTGATACAATTTCTCTGCAGATGTAAATTCACTAAGTGTTTGTATATCCTCTATACTAGTTACTTTTTTAGATTTGCTAGCAAAGAATTTAGTCAGCCATTTGTATACATCTGATAATATAGATTGCAATAAGGATTTTCTTACATCTTTACGCTCCGCATGTTGATTCTCTAATAACCTAGTTACTAATTCTAATGGAACTGCGTCTGGCGAATATAATTTGCTTACTTGAGTAAGGTCATCTGCAGGTAAATCTGTTTTAGCGAAAGCTAATAGTCGTTCAAATAATTGAGGATTATAGGCAGCTATTAGATTAGTAAATGGGTGTGCAAATTCGTGCAGAATTTCCCCTTCAGTCAGTCCTCGTTTACTGGTCGGTTTTCTAAATCTAATTGCATGCTTGTTGTTTGTTCTAGCGTAGTTGCTATCTGAGTAGTGTTGGTCTATTACCGCAGTTATGCCGTATTTTATAGACATAGCACGTATTAACTGATTAGCTGCTTCCTCAGTAAGTGGTTTTTCTTTTAGTCTATTTTTAGTAGACTTCAGTTTTCCAGTTTTACCTATCGGTGACGGAAATATAGTATTTATTACACCCAGAAATGGAAGAGTTGCTTCCATATCAAGTTTATAAATTTTATCAAATTTCCTAACTGGCATTGCTTTTCCACCATGTATCGGTCTTAGCTTTTTGCCAGTTTTATCTACAACGTATAGAGCACTGTTTACCTTTACTACATCATTTTCGGATAAGTTAAGATGATTAGCTACTAGTTGTGTACAGCTGTTTAATAAGAATTCTTCGGTACCTAAACGCTTAGCCTCAATTGTTAAAGCTTTTGATAATTCACTAGCGGCTCGCTTAACTGGCTCTGGATTGAATTTTATATCAACCTTGGCCTTCGTATCCGTAACCACCTCGGATAGATTGTCAATAGCTGCTTCCGGTGAAGTTGTAGTATCATTTACAGCATCTACAGCCTCTTCCAATTTATTAGCAGCTTTTGTTTCTTCTGGAGTAGTTGAGTTAGTTTGTGTCGCCACCACAACATCTCCAACGGTTTGTGACATTTTCTGCCCACTGTCAGGAGGTGTCAGATTGTTTAAATCTAATTTCTCTGTAAAATTATTATTGTAAAAGTCCTCTAATATTTTAAGCAGAAGCGGTGCAAATGCCCTTGTTTTCCCAGTACCTCCTGTACCCTCTAATATAATAGAGCCGACGAATGGGTCAGCTTCATAGGGCTCGTGTGCAGCTATTGATTTTGGGTCAGATTTTGGATTATTTGCTACCCAAGTATCTTTACGCTCTTTAGCCCTAGCTACTTCTAGCTGTCTAGCTTTTTCATTCTTTGAAAGGGTCAATGCTGCTTGAAACATTGCTAACTCCTGCTCTTCAGTAGGTATTAGTTTGTTATCAGTTGCATTAACTTGTTGATGTAGCAGAGAAAGAAATTGAGCCGTTGACATATCAGACTCTGTTATAGATTTAGCTAACGATAGCGAATCAATTATAGCTTGATATTTAGCTAATTTTATTAATGACTCTATGGCGTCAGCTAATATTACTCCTGGCTTTTCAACTATAGTACCTCTTCCCTCAGGATTTTGAGAATACGCTATTAGTTCTTGTACTAATGCGGTAGCATTATGACTTTCTATATAGTTATCGATAGGGTTATTCGCACTGTCCCAGCTATCACTGGATGTGTCAATTAACGTGCTATTTTCCAACATAGAAGTTATCATAGCAGTAGGATTCATTATAGTAGAAAATGCCCCAGTTCTGTTAGTGTAATCTTTGAATAGCACGGCTGCTTCTGCAAGTATACGATTTAAATTTGTAGATATTAAATCTGAACTCTTGCCATGTAGGTCTTGCGTAATTCTGTAGAATAACTTTTTAACTTCATAAGCTGTATGGCCGTCCCCTTCATTGAGTATTCCTGTGTAAATGTTTAACTGCTCTATAGTTTCGGCTGTAAGTAATGTGTCATATACTCCAGATTCAGTTATATGTGATATAAATGAACTTTGGTGCTCAAATGTATTACGTAGACTTCGCTGATTTTCTTTGTTAGCATTTTCATACACTTGCGGCAATAATGCTTTTAACTCATTTGATAACTCTTCTAATGGCACTACCGTGTTGGCTATTGACATGAGCTTATTATTAGCTAAGTCTTCGTGAGCTATACGCTGTTTAAATGCCGATATTGCATCTGATATTCTTGTGATAGAGTCTTCTAATTCAGATACATCAGAGTAATTAGCGTTGTTTTGTACAGCTATTAAGTCTTGCTGGAATCCATTTATTATGTGTTCTGCAAACTTCTTCTGTAAGAAATCACCATCATAATAGTCCTCGAAGTTACCACTTAGTAACTTAGGTCTAGCTTTCTTAACTAACTCTGCAGAGCCCGGATTGGCAGCATTCATTTCTTGTGCAGCTTGGGAAGATATCATGCTGGGTACATCTTCTTCAATGTCTTCATTGTATACCTGAGTAATACCGAATGAGTCAGATGCATCTAACTTTATTGGGTCGATATATGGCGCGTTACTTGCATTTGTAGCTAAGAAGTTAGCAATACCTTTGGTGAATCCATCTAAATCTTTTAGTATGCCAGAAGAATTAGTATCTAAGGCTGCTAAGCTTTTAGTTAATGCATCAGTAAAGTCTCCTTTTTCGTTAGCAATAAATGCTTCCATGAAGAAATCACTATTTGGTCCCTTATCCTTGTTAGTAGATGTATCAGTGTCTGTTATCTTCGCAAGTCCTTCTTCAGTTATGAACTCATAATCTTTGAATTCATCTATTGCTTCCATTAGTTCTTTGAGGGTAGCGCCATCATTGTTTTCCACAACACGTTGTATTTGTTTTATCCGTGTATATGTTTGAGATGTCTTCACGGAATCGGGTAGTTTACCCTCTGCTATCTTAGAGTCTATTGCAGATAGTATCATGTTTAGGTACTTGGGTGTTGTGCCTACTGATACACTGTCAAGTATTCTATCTTGTATTTCTCTAGCCGAATCTGGATTGTTCTTGGAATCTACGCCTTCTTTGTTAGCGAAATTACTGTATGCGTATCCGGCATCTAGGGCACCTGACATCAATGAATCCTCTAAAGTTGTTTTAAGAGTTTGGCTATTTCTAGCTGCTCCGACTAGTAATGCATTATTGATGTTAGCATTAAAGTCATTGAAGTCATCTTCAAATACAGCTCCTAAAGTATCTGATGTTATTAAGTCATCGTAGCTGTCCTCGTTAAATTCGGTATTACCTTTGGATACATTTTCCAGTGTGTTACGTAATTTGCTACCCCCAATGCCGGCTTTAACTAAGCTTGCATACTGTCTTGCAGCAAAAGTCTGAGAGTTCATATCGAATTTAGCTTCTGACGCTAAGAACGGGGATGCATGCGCTGACGCAACTAACTCTTTCCCAGTAGAGGATTTAGCTGTTCCGAATAGGAATTTCAATTCTTCTATCTGCTGAGCTTTAGCTGTAATCTTACCCCACATCTCACCATCGCCAACTACTTTAGTTTCAAATGATTTGAACTTGTCGTCGGCAGCTTTGTGTTCCGATTTAGCTCTATCTAAGTTAGTCTGTATAGCTACTTTGTCCTCATCTTTCGCTGTTAGCAGTTGTTCCTGCAAAGCAGTTACCATTTGAGATTTAACTTCCCTGTCTTTGCTAGCAGATTTTGCACCTGCATACGCTTCGTTAGCTTCGAGTGCAGTTTCTAACTCATCTAACTTAGCTATCTTTTCGTTGTAAGTTTTGATGTGTTTACCTGCATCTGCTATTATTTTCTGATAGCGAGTTTTCTCATCCGTACCGTACTTTTTCTCGTAAGCCTCCATTTGACGCATTGCGGATTTCTCACCGTCAGACCAATTTTCTCGGTCTTTTTCATGTAAGTCTCTTGATGCAGAAACATATTCCTTCAGCTTGTTATACTTAACTTCCCTCGCAAATGCTAACTTTGCACCTAAATCAACTTCTTCTGAGGTTATACCCTCGTTAGAGTATGCCATCTTTTTCTCTTTTTGAATATTAGAGAATAGATTCTTGTATGCTTCTATTTTTGATTCTAAGGCTGAACGTTCTTCTGCAGTAACTTGAGCATGTTTCATCAAGTCTGCTGCTCCAAATATGTCCTCTTTTGCTGCAATAGCTGCATCATCTAAGTTTTCGTAATAGCTGTCTCCGAAGTATTGATATAATCTGCGGGCTAATATGTCCTCACGTATTGCAGCGGCATCGCCGTCATCACCTTTAGCGATAGATTTGTATAAGTCGTTTACTAGCTTTTCATCTAGGCTTCTAGATATTACTAGGTCACGTATCTTATTAGTGCTTAGTACTGGTTTAGTGTTACCTTCCGCATCTTTTTCGAGCGTATATAATGATTTTACGTTATCTATGAAGTCAGAATTTAGCGCTTCTTTAGAATCGTTGTGGTCACGTAACCAAGTATCCGCTAATATTTTAGCATCTTTTACAGCTTTGTTTTCTTTGATAGCTCCCATAGACGCTTGGAATGTTCCCATACCTGCAGATAAAGCTAATGATATGTTATCTTCATCCTCGCCAAAGTTAGCCATTAGATTTGCAGATGCACCCATTACAGCTTGAAATGGATTAACCGCTTCGTTTCCAGTTTCGTATAGCCCTTTAGCGTAGCGAGAATGGTTAAGCTGGTATAGTTCCTCTGCCGCTTCTGGTATAATGTCACCTACAAAGTGCGCAGCTTTTGTCCATTTAGATACAGGCTTGTACGCATTGCGTTTCATAGCAGTAGCCATCTCTAACATACTTCCTGCTTTCTTACCGAAGAATGCCTCAGTCTGTATAGCGTTTGGTAATATTAGACCCAGCATGTTTGCTGTAAAAACTTGCGCTGCATATGGAGCTACTGTATTATTGATTTTAGTCATAAGTGCAGTTAACGTAGGGTCGCCTTCCGCAACCATTCCGTCCATTACTCGAGTCTTAGATTTAGCAGTTTTTTCCAGCTCTGCAAAGTTTGTAAATCCGTACTTTTGTGCTTCAGCATCTCGCAGTTCATTTTTTAATTGTGCAGCCTCGACTGTTGCTTCCCCTATGGTATTTATGGCCATAGTTGTGCCATTGGCTATGCTGGATGGGGCTATGTTTCCTATAATAGGAACTCGAGATAATTTGTCCAGTCCTTTATTTACATTAGCCACACCCCTCATAAATGAACCAACTTCTGCCTCATTCATAGCGGCTGTCCACATTTTACCCGATTCCAGTAACTTCTGAGCTTTAGCTAATTTAGCAGCTTGTCCGCCTATTTTACCAATAGCACCCCCAACAGCGCCTACGCCTACACCTGTTAACCAAGCTGAAGCTGCATAGGCTGCTACGTTAGATGCATCTTGTGCCCAGAATTTAGCTGTACCTGCTTTAGCTAGTAGGCCACCTTCGTCGTACTGTCGTGTGCTTCTAATGTTGGCAAAGTCCCAAAGGTCTTTCTCAAATTCTTCAGCACCTTTCACAACTGCGTTATCAGTAGCTGTGGCTAAATCTTGTGTAAATATTGAACCGATTAATCCAGCGGTGGCTCCAAGTCCAGATACTACCTTTGGAAGTACGGATACTAGAGCTGTTCCGATACCTGCCCCGAATTGTCCCAACGCTGACTCTTTTTCAGCCGCATGGTATGCAATGTTCTTCTTTGTTTCTTCCTCATCACCATCGTAGGGTGTATAGGTAGTATTTCCCCAATCGGCATCAGCTAGAACTTCCGAATCAATTGGTGCACTAACCTCATCGGTATAGGACTCAACTGTTTCTGTCATAGCTCTATCCCGCATTACCTTTTGGGCTATCCTATTATTGTTATCTTGTAAATCAACTCCTAGCTCATAAGGAAGTTCCTCGAATAAGCCAGTAGCTGGATTATAATATTTTTTAGCCATAACTACATTTTAATTATTAATATTATTCGTATTTGCCGGTTACAGCATTAAATTTGGGTTCCTTCTTGAAGGTTATATCATTGCCTAGTACAGCAACATCTCCTTGGTTACTCATGTCCTTATGTTTTGGTGCATTATTAAATTGTTCAGATACATCACCATGTACATCCGCTATAAATGTTCCAGCTTTATCTTGTCCTTCAGTTGGGTGACTATACTCAGTTTTAATTAGTTTACCTCCTGAATAGTATTTAGCTGTTGTAGCTACATATGGATTACCTTCAGCATCTTCTTTAACTTCTGTTTCTAGCTGCTGCGTAACCTTGTATGCACGGCCATTTACATCATATGCATTGAAATCTGACATTCCAGAACCTCTGCTTAAATCTGTTTGGGCATTGTTAACACCTCTAACCATTGCATCGTATTCTGCTATGTTATCTACAAGTATCAGTCCTTTTGACGCATCACCGTTCATTACTAAGTGGTGAGCTTTTCCAAATTTTAGATTACCATTACTGTCTCTAGTTTTAACTTCTCCGTTAATACCTTGTACTGAGTAGGCTTTTCTGAATGCTTTGTAGTCTCCGTCGAATTCTTTAGTTACATACTCCGCAACTGGCATTTTCTTACCATTATCTATAACGTACATATGAGCGGCATTACCTGCTGCGTCTGCAGTTGAACCATCTTCTCCTGTATCAAATTGTCCCATAATAGTGTTAGTCCACTGCTCTCGCTGCTGACCACTTAATATCTGGAAACTATTGATTTGCTGAGTACTGGCTTTATGCTCTGCGTATGCTTTAAGGATTTGCTCTGATGTGTAATTTTTACCAACAGATACATAGTCTGGACCTGTACCTACATCGCCACCTGCAGCATCTCTACCTACAAAATTTGTAGCTTTTCCTGATTTGTTTTTACCCTTGTTAGCAGTATTCCACCAGTTTTTGGCATCTCGTATTACTGCTAAGTCTTCCTTGTTTCCAGATTTAGCGTATACCGCTTCGATTTCGTCAAATGTAGTGCTCTTATTAACAATAATTCCGTCTACTGCTCTTCCAACACCTAACATGGGTGATGAGGAACGTTTAAACATTCCCCCTACCAAGTTTCCTGTAGTTATATTACCTAGAATACCATTAACTCTTTCTAATGCAGGGTCTACATTATTAACCGATTTATCGGCTACGCGATATCTATTCATTTTAGCTAATTGCTTCTCTATCTCTAGATTAGCAGCATATGCACCTTTTGTGTTACCATATGCAGTACTGTAAGCATCTTGTGTTATATCTACTGAAGTTCTGCTAACATCATACTGATTAGCCGCTCTCTGTGCATACCCTAATCGCAAACCTCTGTCTATAACTAATTTGAGTTCTTGCTTGTTCTGCATTAACTCATCTATTGTTTTAGACTTTATAACTCCAGCTCTCATTAGGTTTTCTATTTCAGTGCCTACCAGAGAGCCATCATCATTTTGTTGGTCAACTAAGGTTTTACCATCTCCAGATTGTCTTTGTAATTTTGTAGTCATCATTTGTATTGCTTCTCCGGCATTACCAGGTAACTTGCCAGTTTTAGCAAATTTGTTAACTAGGGCTTCTGCATCGAACTCAACCATGGCATTAATCTTGCTATCTCCGTAGGTTGCTTTTAAACCGTTATTGAATAAATCTTTGTTTTTAGTCCATGCTGAGGTTACAGATTTTAATCCATATTCTGTACGCATGGGACCAGATTCAGCTGACCATTCTTTTGCTGTCTGTGCAAAGTTATTTACTGCCGTAGCTACATCTACCCACTCTGGGGCATCGGCACCTTGATATGCATACCCACTAGCATCACCTGGAGATATCTGCTGATTAGCTAAATATTTAACCAAACCTTTATCTTTCCAATACTCCCGTTGATAATCTGTGTACCCCGTTTCTCCGTCTATTTGTGCATCCACTCGTTCACGTTCTGTAAAAGCTGCAAATCTTCTACCCACATCGGTTAAAGGATTAGCGGCCTCTGCTGACATGGATTTAAGTCTAGCCACTGACGATTTCAGAGTTAGTATGTCTTTATCCTCTACTGCGGCATTTAACGCACGTTCTTTTACACTTCTAAATTCTGCATAGTAGTTTCCCATTGTTTGTGCATCCTCTTCTGATTCTGCAATGTAATTAGCCTTTGGGTCTTGAACTTCTCCGAGTGCACCAACCGCATCTGTGAACTCTTTTGCTTGGAAGTTTCTGTTGTCGTATATCGCATTCCAATCAAATGGTTTTGATATATTTTTAGGGTCGTTATTCGCGGCTACCCAAAATCTTGCACCTTTCATCGTTTTCCAGCTATTTTATCAGCTTGAGCTTTCTTGCGTGCATCCATTTTGGCTTTGCGTTCTGCCTTTGCTGCTATACGTTCTTGCTCTGTTCTGAGATGCTTCATGCGATTAGCTGCATCAAAGTTGTTGCGCATCTCAATTTTCTCTGCTTCTGTTTTATCTGATGTATTTATCAGATCAGATTGTACATCATTCATAATGTCGGTTTGTCTATCCTGCATAAGCACATTAAATACATCAGCCGTACCGTGTAATGCCTCGCTTGCCATGTTCGCTGCAATACTTCTATTAGCCATTGAAGCTTCTAGAGATTTATTGTCTTGCTCTTGGTTAAAGATTAAGGCGCGAAGTACATTGTCTGAGTTCTGTATTGATGTTTGTGCATTAATTTTCTCTTGCTCATTATGAATTGCTACGTTAGCGGCGTTGGCTTGATTTACTGTGTCGCTTACCTGTTTAGCAGATAGTTCTGCGTTAGCTAATGAATTAGCCATCATATTACCTTGACCTCTAGCATTTTGTGCAATATTGTACTGATTAGCACCAAATACTTTTTGGGATTCAGCTATTGCCCTCTCTGGGTCTATTAGGTCTAAGTCTACTTGTGTAGGCTCTACTAGCTTCTCTTCAAAGTTAATTTTTCCATAAACTTCGTCTTCTGCCCCAAATGCCCTACCGAAATCGTAAAAGTTACCTAGTCCGAGTTTTATAAATTTGCCTACATCTGAGCCTTCTGGCGTGGACGATGTGTATACTTTACCCTCTTTTTTATCGCCAGTTCCATCTACTACTTTTGTATCTGGGATACTTTGAGTATCGGCCTCAGAAGACCTTAAAGGTGATATTGTATTAGTACTTGTTACTCCCTTGTTCACATTAAATCCTAGTAGCGGCTGAATATTAGAATCTTTTATACCTGCAAACAGTTCATTTGAGACATTCAATTCTTCTATAGGTATATCCGTAATATTAGGATGCATGGAGTTATCTATTGTACTTTTAGTCCAAGCAGATACATTTGGATTAGTGGCTTGAGTATTTACAAGTAATTGATTTTGACTTTTAGCAGTTTCGTATGCTATTGCTTTTTGTAACTCTGTGGTTGGGTCCATAGGCTCACCTAGAGCTATCTGATTTTGTTGCTCTTCGAGTACTGCGTCAAAGTCAGTAGAGTAATTTCGCTTCTTGTAGCTCTCATCGCCTATCAGAAATGGATCTACCTCATCTACGGAACCTCCCCATCTCATTTGTTTCACTTGCTCAGGCATACCTGTACCTTGCTCTACTGGAGGAACTCCTTTTATAATCTTCTGATGTTCTTGCAATGCGGCTAATTCATTCAATTGGCGTTTCATCTCCTCTCTTTCAACAGGGTCATTTATACGCTTTTTGAATTTATCTTTGATTTTCTTAGCATGCCTAGCAAAAGAATCAGGGGATTTGAATGGATTAAGTTGGTCTGAGAATACAAAGTTTTCATTGTATACCATTTCTTTCTTTTCTATTTCAACTCCTTTGTAAGGAGTACCACCTTGTTTATGCTCTTGCCCGATAGCCTCTGCTATACTACCGCCATCTCTAAATAGAAGTGGGGAGTTTGGTGTATTTTTAGCAGCTGCATTTGCATTTATCATATTTTTGTAGGCAGAGTTTGCAGATTCCATGGCGTTAAGTTTTGCCCTCTCCTCTGCAGCGAGTTGCTCCTGCTCATCAGCGGCCATTTCACCACCTAGTATCCCAATACCTGCGCTAAGTACACCGCCTACTCCAGGTATTAAGCCTGCTAAGCTACTGGCGGCACTTAGTGTATTGCTATCTATTTTTGGTTTCATTATTCAATTTTGTTTAGTTTAATGATATCAGTAGCGTTAGACGGAAAATAATATAATGTTATTAGAATCCACTCATTTCGTAAACTTTCGTATATCGGATTGTCCGGCAAGGGTTCAGCACTTATAATCGAATTAACATCGGCATATGAGCGTATAAATGGTATATTAGCTGTCCAGGTATTTAATCTGTTTTCGCAGTTATACCCAGCTGGATAGTTGATGCTGTTCTCATCAGTAAATAGCATTGGCAGCGATGCACTTGGCTGAGGGTCATCTAAGTTCATATTAGAATTTTGTCCGTCAGGATAGTGTTCTAAATAGCTGGCATTTTTTGGAATTAATGGGATAACGTCTGTTACCTCCTTCAATTCTGAGGCACTAATAGCCGAGAATGTTTTTGTAGTAGAGGTGTTAAATCCAATGTTTCCAGGTATGTCCTTTGCATCAAATTCCGATACCCACTTTATAAACGATGAGCCTTTAGCTGTATTTGGCACTTTGACAACGAATGATACCTTAGATGGGTGTCGTTCACCGAAAAATGTATTCTTTGCTTTATCTGATAATTTGTATAACTGGGCACCGTCTGTACCTATTGGAACCGCTGCATCTTCTGTAAATTTAATCACGAATAGCTCTCTGGCGTGTTTCATATAGAATCCTGCATGCATTGTGGTTATGTACTTAAATGTACTATCTAGCTCGTTATACACTATCGTAAATGCTTTGAGTTTCTCCTTATGAATAAGTAGATTTATATTTGAACCCTGTAATAAGTAGTAGTTATCGTTACTATTGAAAGTAGCAAATCTTACATAAGTACTAGTTATTTCCAGCACTTTTCCTAGAATCTTTGGATACGCATGTGTAATTATGACTACTTGTCCTACTACTATGTTTAAGTTTGATGTATCTCCCGTGCACGTTAATTGATTAGGAGCTAACCATCCAATTGTAAACATATAGTCACGAGTTAATAAACCATTTTCTGTGTTTACAATAGTTAGATATACATCACTGGTAGTTCCATCATATACGCCCAGTAGTCTAGTGTCTTTATTTATTGTGTCGACAAATAAGTCAGTTATACCATTTAGTAACGTTATTGGAATTGGAGCACCTTGTCCTGTAAATCTATATATGTGGCGGTTAAGTGGATCTAACCAATATAGTGAAGATTGAGATTCTATGAATTGTGTACCTAGTGGGCAACCTACATTTGTAGCTATAATTGTGGATACTTTTCCTCCATCTGCACCAAGTAGGTCACCCATACCCAGAGCTAATGTTTCTCCAGTTGTAGTAACTGTTTGCATGGTTTCATTTACCCATAGCATATGTATTGCTCTATCCTGAAATGCTAATAGCTTTTCTTGAAATACAATTAGTGCAGTCAGCTGTCCATATATAGATGTTAATTCTGCAAAGTTATTAGTTCTAAATGTTAACCAACTATCATAGAACTCCCCTAACACTTTCGGGTCAGAATATCTAATCATTGTTGGAAATACAGTGGAACCATCTGCTACTGAAGACTGTATAAAGTATACAGCATCTGATAGTAGTTTGTTGTACACTGAATTTATTGCATAAAAATCTGGTAGTTCGAAATCAAAATTTGCATGCTCTGGGTCATCTGTTAAACTATTTTGAGCGTACTCATTGTCTATTATTGATACTCCTAAGAATACCTGGTCAAATTTAGTATTGTTAGTATCGCGTAGATATGTAAGCTTTGTATTGTCCATTTCATATAGTGTCTCGTAGGATATTGATCCCCTCTGCACATTTACTAAGGACTCTACAAATACTCCCCAATAACTGGTTTCTGCCGGAGTGGCAACAGGTATTGAGCTGTCCGAATAGTTTATATGCTTCATTGGCTGCGGACTAGCTAAGTACTGCGTACACTGTGCTACATATATTCCAACAAAAGCATCGCCATATGTGGTTAGTCTAGCTACTCTAATATTAGGGTTCTCATTAGATATAAATATTTCTACCCAGTCACTAAATGGCTCAAATGTTTCTGTTTCTAGATTTAAGTACCCTGTTTTCTCGCGTATAGGCGCCTGCTGCAATACTATAATATTTGGTAGGTTTGGATCTACTGTTGTGTTACTTCCAATATCTATCAGGGTACCTACTCTGCCGCCTACTAGACATTTGCCTAATTCCGTTCTTGCAAAGGGTCGGATAGCTTCTGGGGCATTTTGTAGATTCCAATCTGAATGTTGTAAATTTGCATATTCGTATATACTAGTACCTGCTGGACCGAATGTATTTTTATTTGATTCACCCTGCAATGGTGTGTGTTGTTTAAATAACATTTCGTATCCGTAAGGTGCATGTATACTATTTGGATATCTCCATGGTATACGGAATCTCATTTTAGGGCTATAGTGTGTCCGTTTTTCATCTGACCAGCTAGATACCGTACCAAGCACTTTTAAGATTAGTTGTTGATTATCTAGACTAAAAGCATCATATGACCGTTCTGGTACAAATACCGCCTGCGTAACAGTTTCAAATGGAGTACTTGATATCGCTGTATTTAGAAAATGTATTGCTTCCGAGTGTGCTTTGTTTGTACCGTCCATTACGGCTCGTTGAAAGCTTATACCCATTCCTACATTCTTTATATCAGATTTTTGACGTTTAACATATACCACCCTAGCATACTTATATACTGGAGGTTTTGGTAAGGTAACTACTACCTTCATAGTTAATTTTTTCACTAAACGATGGCCATCTACATCGATGTTACTGTAATCTACACCATCTGGATTTGAGTGGTTGAACATATTATGATACACTTCGGTAGTCATAGTAGGAGTTTGTATATCTCCTATATAATATACTGGAGTTTCTTTTCCTGCAAATGTTCTAAATACTATACCTAATCTGTATACTGAATCATGCTGTACGCATCTAAAATCAGCAGGTGAATTTTCTAGTTCTATTAACTTGTAGGTATATTTATCCCATTTTGCGTTAACATATTCATATGAAAATACAACTGCTATATTAGTACCCATAGCTCCAGGTATATCTGTTCCTGGAGCGTACCCGTATATTTGAGTATCCGTATCTCTTTTTACTGGAAGGGTAATCTCTTGTCCTGTTGTATCTGATATTACTTTGGTGAAGTCTGTACTACTAAGGGTATATGAACCTATGGGTAATGTAGGTAAGTTCTGACTGGATTGAGTTATTTTCCGCATACTACTATTGATTGGGAACTGATAAGCTCGCATGTCTATATTTGGAAATATTTCTGGTTCCAGTATGTTACCTATAAATGTATAGTTTTTGTATACCGCAGATAGGGCATACTTATATGGAAACTTTTTCAACTTTGCATCTAGTGGGGTTACTACGCTAATAACCCCATAGTTATCTATGCTAGTTATAGTTATATCTCCCTCGACTAATTCTAATACATTTATTATCTCGTAGATAGGCTGCATATCTGGATTATACGTGTACATCCTAAGTATTTCCATATGAGTGAATCCTGTAGATATGTACTCCGCTGCAACAGTTACTTGTATTTGTATACCAAATCCAGAGCTTATTATTTTCTGATAATCTTCAACTATATCAATAGGCGCGGTGCCAGTTAATCCGTGCGGATACTTAAATAACAAATCTACTTGTTTAGTATAAGGAGACCAATTAGATGTGTATCCATTCTTAGCAACTAGTCTATACGCATATCGATAACTACCGATGCCTAATTTTCCAACAATTATGTTAGAGAATTTGCAAGGGGAAAGGCTTATTTCCACGCAGGAATCATTCATTATAGTTACGACATTGTTCCGTATAAATAGCGTAAATCCCTCGGAGGTTACAAATTTACTATCTTGTTTTTGTACAATGTTTAGGTATACTTTACTGACTTTTTGAGTTTCTTCGTGTCCAGTAGCTGTAAAGTATATATCTAATTGTTCCACTAACGAGCTAGTTATTTTAGTAACTAATGTATAGGTTGCAACTGTTAGTTTTGTATTGAATGTTACTTCATATACAGCAATCTGCTTAGCTAGTATATCTCCTTCTATACCTATTACAAATATGCGAATACCTACTGCTATTACAAGGTAAGCCTTGAATTTAGTAGGTGCGTTTATTGAGGTTATCGGAAGTGTTCCATTGACATTTACCACTTTGTTTTTGGTGAATTTGCCACGAAATGAGTTACTAAAGTTAACCATTTGTGTATAGAATTCTGGCGCCGCTAAATCTAATTCTTGCTGGTCTCTAGACCATGTCGATAATACTTTCATATTAGTCTAGATTTAGTGTGTACCGCATTCCAACTGTCTTCTTAAGATTCTTAAGTTCTTGGAGTAATCTGTAAAATTCAGTTTTCGCGTATAGTACTGTCTGGGTATCTCCTACCCGCATTATCCTATGTTTAAAAGATAAGAAATAAAATAGTATACCATACTTTATAGCCTCTTGACCCAGTGATTCTGTATCTATAAGTAAAAGGTCTAAATCCAAAAGATTTGGTACAAATAGTATGTTAACTGTACTATGGGCATCTGATGGTAAGTACATCACGTTTCCACGAATTACATATTTCGGATAGTCTTGTCCAGGTATTACGCGCAGTATTGCGGTGGTGTTGAATAGAGTGGTCCCGTCTGGATATTCCACGCCGGATACAGTTCCTACGTATTCAGGCAGACGAACTAGTTTGTGCACTTTTCCAGATTCAGTTTGAAATGCTTCTGACTGAACTGTCATGCCAAATAGCGACTTATGTGTTGCCATAAGTTTAGCTATGTATGTTTTAAATTCGGCTTCGCTCATAGGATGAGCATCCCCAAATTCCTCATCGTATAGAATCTTTAAATCTAATCCTGTCATTATGCTGTTATTATTTTGTGGAATCTATGTGCTTTAGCTCTTCGCAGTAACAATTTCCCGTTCCTACTATATAGTATACCTAAGGCGTATGGAAGTTTAATCGGTTGGTTGTTCTTCACCACGCGAACTAGTACTTGCAGTAGTAACTCCTTTTCCATTATTGCTTATAAAAGATATAAATTCAGTAGGTACTGGAAAGTCTGATTTTCTAAATGAAAAGTCTTCTCGCACAAATGGTTCTCCTTTGAAATTGTGCACTGTCAATTCATAATCATCAGGATTCTCTAATACTACTTCTGCTGATACGTAAGCTGCCGCAGTTAAGTGCTGTACAGCTTTTGGGAATTTTATATACAGATAACTATCTATTAGTGTGAAGTATAGAGTATCGCGATTAATGCCAACACGCCCAGCTGTATTTAGTAAGTTGGGTGATATGTATGATGCATCTTTTCCGTTACCATTTAATCTCACAGATAAAATTAGATATTTAGTCCTGTCCATGTATACACGTGGTAGCGGATGCGTTGCCACAAATAAGGTACCGCCATCTGAACTCTTGCCTTTGAGCTTTACGGGTATATGGGAAAATGTCTGTGCAAAACCGTTAAGTCCTGCTGGAAATTTAGTACATTGGTAGCGTAAGAATTCTATTCGCATATCTACTAGTACGTGGAACGCTTCCATGTCTAGCATATTTAAACCTCGTACCTCTTTTACTTTGTCTATTAATAATTTAGTATTCATAGTTCTCTGTTAAAATTTAGTATTCTTGAGCGCAGTAATGCAAAATCAGAATCTGCCACATCTATACCTTGAAGTAAACGCTCTGTTAGCGTCGCATATTGAGCTCTTAATAGTATAAGAATATTGCTTTGTCCTGGGTCCATACGCTGCAGACTTAATCTTTCTAAAGCCTCTTTTAGCTTATTTCTAGCTACTAGCTCTTCTAGTGGGGATAGGTCACTGTAATGCTTCCTAAGTTCAGGTAGCATACCGAAGTATAAACTCTGTACTCTAGATACCCACGTAGTATAGGATGCTATAAATTCTCCTCGTAGGGCATTTAACTCTATATCCTTTGTAGCATACACAGATAAATGTTGTAATAACTCAGAGCCTGCCTTTGCACTTTCTTGTTCTATTTTGGTTATAAAACTTTTTGGAAAGGTTACTACTTGTAGTTTACCATCTTTATCCTTCGATAGGTATTTGAAGTAGGTTACTAGATTTGTAGCTGGTGCCCCTATTATAGCTGAGTTATCTTCTTTTACGAATCGTAACATCGCTGGGTAATTACGCAATGACCTTAGACTCAAGTACACTTGACTAACGTGTTGAACAGTATCTGATTTTATATAACGAAGCATGGCTTGTTCATATTCGTATTCTGGTTCTATTAGTAGAAGACTAGTATTTACTTTGTTTAATTCTACTTCTATATGATTGTATATCATATCTTTAGTAAATTTAGACAGGTTGGCTATCTCTACCGCGTTATCTAATATTCCTGAGTATAGGCTAGTAACTAGTGATTTTAGTTTGCGTAAACTGTATATAACTATAACTGTGGATATAGTTACGAATGCAGCATGTGATAGAAAAACTTCCATGATATTATATAAAGTATGGTTAGTATGTATAATATTGCCCACATAATTTGAGGGTCATAGTTGTACATGATACTTGTAAAAATTCCGTGGATACCTGTTACTACCCCATTATTAACTTTATTAGTAGAGCATTGTACTTGTACCTTCTTGTATAGTCTTGTTATGCCCTTTCGCCACCCAGCTTTGAATGCTTTAAGTAGTAGTAAGGTTACAGCCTGTGACATCACAAATACATATATACCTGTTAGTACATTTATAACTGATAGCTTTAGTAATGGCATTGTAAATATTAGCCAAAATAATATCAGTACTTTTAGTAATGGATACACATGAGTCAAGCTTGCCAATACGGAAGATGATAATGGAAATTTAGTTTCGTAACTGTTGGGCTTATACCTGTATGTCCAAGACAGATGTACTCTAGAGAAGTACTTCTTTTTAGGAATCAAATCATGTCCAAATGTTACGTAATCTTTTAATCCAGATAGTATTCCGTAAACTAAAAATACTAATTCCCAACTCATGCAGGTACGTAGTATTCGTTAGTTTCTAATTTGAACACATCGGCACCATTTGCAAATTTAGCATATACTATCTTTGCCCAGTCTTTGGTTGGATTAGTTTTATCCTCTTCTCCTTCTATGAAGTTTACATACGCTTTGGAATAAAAAGACTGTGTCGGTCCTTCTCCAAGTCTGTACTGTTCCGTAGGGATAGTTGGTGACATATATGCTTTTAATAGCATTTTGAGTATAGCATCGTCCAAGTCCATAGCCTTAGGGGCATCTAGACAGGTGATTCTGTATCTGCAGTTTTTAAATTCTGCATTTACTCGACTGCGTTCAAGTTCGTTATCCAAATTTGAACACTCTT
>JFJP01034745.1_pt1 | contig 32942 bp, 30 predicted proteins | sample 431651 | NCBI WGS metagenome assembly JFJP01 (sample SAMN02602958, study PRJNA72255) | Microbial mat metagenome, whole genome shotgun sequencing project. | biome: fresh water; feature: sink hole; material: water; isolation source: purple microbial (photo- and chemosynthetic) mats found in... | reverse complement strand
CCATGGAGAGCCTGACGGGTTTTTCAATCATCCACGGTACCGGTGAAGGTGTCCTGCAGCAAGGTGTCAAGGAAACGCTGGCACGGTATCCTGGTATCAAGGATTTTCACTATGCCCGCCCTGAAGAGGGCGGTCACGGCAAGACCATAGTCGTTTTTGGCTGAACCAGCCTGTTCAGGAATCAGGAATCAGGGATCAGTCTGCAGTTCAGTATGATCCAAGGTCAGCCCACTCCACTCCTTCTCCGTCTGGTATGTACCGCGCGGCACTGCGGCCCCTGACGACCGGCAGGTAGCGTGGCTCGAGGCCGGGCCTCAGCACTTTTTCTGTCCGCAGGATGACCAGGTTGTCCTCGCTGAAGCGTTCACCGCGCTCGATGGGTCGCCTGGCGTGTATCGAGCGGTTGGTCCTGCTGTAGTTGGCGGCCTCGCTGGGGGCCAGTCGCTTGCGGCCGTCACCCAGCACGGCTTCTATCCTGGTGGCCCCGTACTCGTTTTTCAGCGCGTTGATTGCCGCGCTTGCCCCAAGTTCCTCAACCAGCTGCGAGGTACGGCGCACCGCCGCAGCCATGCGTAAAAAATCACCGGGAGGCAGTGCGATGGGGTCATCCAGGCCATCGCCGGTCCGCGAGAGGCAGATGTGTTTCTCGACAATGCATGCGCCGCAGGCCGTAGCGACCGACGGGACGACGAGCGGATCCGTCGAGTGGTCAGAGACACCTGTCGGAACTCCGAACAGCATTGACAAAGCCTCAAGCACGCGCAGATTATAATCGGCCTCGGGCGCAGGGTAGGCGGTTACGCAGTGCAGGAGTGCGGCAGGGGTGCCGGCACGAGTGAAGGAATCCAGCGCAGCCTCTATGTCTGCGAGTCTCGAGACGCCGCTCGAGAGGATGGTCGGCAATCCATAGGAAGCTACTTCGTCGATCAGTTGGGCGTGGTTCAATTCAGGGCTGGCAATCTTCATGGCCCTTACACCGATATCCCGCAATTCTCGGGCACTCCTTGGTCCGAATGGCGTGCAGAGGTAAAGAGCCCCGAGTGATTCTACCCGCGCCTTGAGCCGTGCCATAAAATCAGGACCGGATTCGAGAGCCCTGAAGGTGTCGTACAACGGAGTAAGCCCGCCAGGAAGAGGGACGAGTCCGGTAGCAGGATGGATTATCTCGTCGGCATATACATGCTGGAATTTGACACAATCAGCCCCGGATTCGATTGCAGCAGCTATTAGTTCGGCAGCCTTTGCCTCATCCCCGCCATGTCCTGTACCAATTTCAGCAATGATCAACACTCTGGAGCTTCCATAAGTTTTTGCATCGATGCTGAATCCAGGCTTGTTCATGGCACCTCCGTTTCGTGCAGTGTATGCTATTCCACTCGACAATACACTTCGTATACTATAGAATCAGACACATCGACCGCAATCGAGGAGATCCATTATGAAGCACTTGTTCTGCGATGTCTGCAAGAAAGAAGTTTTAGACCCTATCCCTTCGAGGACCTTTTTCCATGTTCGAGAATTCGATCTCTGCGAAGCTTGCCGCGATGACCTGGAATCAGCCGTGAAAAACACGGTCCGGATGAAGAAGCCATTCGACTTCATGTGGTATGACAAACTCCGTGTCGACCTGATACAGGAAGGCATCAAGAAAAACAAGATCGTGCTCGCCAAAACGCATTCCTGAACACCCGGAATTCAGTTTGAAACCCCTGTTGTTATGACGGGGGTTTTTTAGTCTGTAAAAATCTCGTTTCGGGTTCCTTTGTCGTTTTCTACGGTTTCTGAGATTATTACGCTATCCAGCCCAATCGTTGACAGTAAATCGTACCTTATGGTAACATTCGACCCGAAAAATATGAACGGACGCCCCGCTTCCAGGGCGATTGCCATCCAACGCGCAACAACAAAGCGCGAGGCCTTCACAGGAATTGCGAAACGTCGATACGTTCTAAACCGCGTATGCTACTCGGCAAGGAGTCACAATGTCAGGACATAGTAAATGGGCGACGATCAAGCATAAAAAGGGAGCAGCCGACGCCAAGCGCGGCCAGATCTTTACCAAGCTGATCAAGGAAATTTCAATCGCGGCCCGCATGGGCGGCGGTGATGCTGACTCCAACGCGCGCCTCCGGACAGCCATCCTCAAGGCCCGCGGCGCGAACATGCCCAAGGACAACATCGACAGGGCCATCAAGAAGGGCACGGGAGAACTCGGCGACGCGATATATGAAGAACTCGTCTACGAGGCGTATGCCCCCGGCGGCATTGCCATCCTCATAGAAGTGCTGACAGACAACAAGAACCGTGCCGCTGCTGAAGTGCGCAACATACTCACCCGTTCGGGCGGTTCCCTGGCTACTTCCAACGCCGTACTAAGGCTTTTTACCCGGCAGGGCGTCATATCCCTCGATGGCGAAAAGTATGCCGAAGACAAGGTGATGGAGCTTGCCCTTGAAGGCGGAGCAGACGACATCGTCAACGAAGACGGTGAGATTGTCGTGTATACCACCCCTGAAGCCTTCGAAGCCGTGCTCAACGCCATTACCGCGGGCGGCATGGAAACCGATGGTGCCGAGATATCCATGATTCCGGAATCTTACGTTGCGGCTGACAAGGATGCCGGTGCCAAGATCCAGAAACTCATAGACAAGCTAGAAGAAAGCGACGACGTACAGAACGTCTACCACAACGCGGAACTCCCCGAACAAGACGAGGAATAAGCGTGGTGCGCGGACAGCACATCGTCCGCGTCCTCGGCATAGATCCCGGCCTCGCAGCCGTTGGATGGGGCGTCGTCGATATTGACGGCGCCCGAGTCGTTTATAGAGGGCACGGCTGCTTCAATACCAAGGCTGGCGAGGACGTGGCCGATCGTCTGGCCTTCATCAGGGATTCGCTGGCCGCGGTCATAGCGGAATACCTGCCGACGGAAGCAGCGATGGAGTCACTGTTTTTCTCGCGCAACGTGACCAGCGCCCTCGGTGTAGCCGAAGCCCGCGGTGTGATAAGGCTCGTCTGCAAGGATGCGGGATTGTCGATGCGTGAATACGGTCCCATGGACGTCAAGAAAGCCGCGACTGGCTCTGGACGCTCGGGCAAGGAAGAGGTTCAGACCTTCGTAAAACTCGTACTTGGCCTCTCGGCAATCCCGAAACCGGATCATGCTGCCGACGCACTGGCGGTAGCCATCTGCCATTGCCAGGGACGGGCCGTGCGCTCCGCCTTGGTTGATGCAGCCCGCTCAGGCCGTCTATAATCCAGACATGTTCAACGCAGTACGAGGAACGCTCTGCTACAAGGGCGCCGATATCATACGGATAGACAACCAGGGTGTGGAGTGGGAATTCTCCGTCCCCGCCCGCTCGGTGGATTCATTCGGCCGCCTGGGTGATGAGGCCCGGGTACTGGCCTGGCTCCTGCACCGTGACGACCAGATGCGGCTGTATGGATTTGTCAGCGAAGCGGAGCGCTCGGTATTCATTGAGCTCATGAGTGTTGATGGCATCGGTCCCAAGGCTGCCCTCAAGATACTCGGGGGCATAGGTGCAGCTGAACTCGAAACGGCACTCGAGTCAGAAGATCTTGCCAGACTCGAGTCGATTCCCGGTCTGGGTAAAAAAACCGCACAAAAACTTGTATTCACCCTCAAAGGCAAGTTGCCCTCGAGGATGGCGGCCCAGGCAGCCATCCAGGCAGGCCCGCATGACGACATAGTCCGGGCCCTTGTCGATATGGGCTACGACAAACGTAAAGTCGTTGACGCGGTGACAAGGGTTGATGCGGACCTGTCCTCCAGCCTGCCAGAGCGTGAGCGTGAACTGTTCCGTCGCACCATTGTGGAGCTGAGCGCATCATGAGTGCACGTGAACCGGAAGCCGGAATGGTCTCCGCGTCCTTCAATCCGGTAGAGGATGAGCGGGAAAACGCGCTGCGGCCCAAGCGGCTTTCTGAATTCCTCGGACAGACTTCAATCAAAGCCAACCTTTCGGTATTTATAGAAGCCGCCCTGAAACGGGGCGAAGCTCTTGACCATGTGTTCCTGATGGGGCCACCGGGGCTCGGCAAGACGACGCTCGCGGGCATCCTCTCCCATGAGCTTGGAGTCGACTTCAAGGTGACCAGCGCTCCCGCGCTTGAAAAGCCCAAGGATCTGGCAGGTATTCTTACCACTCTGGCACCGAAATCCATTTTCTTCATAGACGAAATTCACCGCCTGAAGCCCGCCATCGAGGAAATGCTGTACATGGCCATGGAGGATGGCGAACTTGATTTCATCATAGGCCAGGGGCCCGCTGCCAGAACGCTGCGCATTCCCTTGCCGCCGTTCACGCTCGTAGGGGCAACAACGCGGGCCGGCATGGTGGGCAGCCCGCTGGTCAGCCGTTTCGGCATCAACGTCAGGCTGGGCTTCTATGAAAAAGCCGACACCATGGCAATACTCCGTCGGTCCGCGGGCATACTCGGCACCACGGTGGATGACGATGCGGCTGACCGGCTTGCCGATGCCAGTCGTGGTACGCCGCGCGTGGCCAACCGGCTCCTCCGCAGGATGCGCGACTTTGCCCAGGTGGGCGGTTCGGAAACAATCAGCGCAAAGGTTGTGGAAAACGGACTGGCGCGGCTCGAGGTTGACCATTACGGCCTCGAGCGCCATGACCGCGACGTGCTCGCCGCCATCATAGAGAAATTCGGCGGAGGCCCGGTCGGCGCCGAGACCCTGGCCGTATCAACAAGCGAGAGCATCGAAACGCTCGAGGATTACCTGGAGCCCTTCCTCATACAGTCGGGCTTCATCATGCGTACGCCGCGCGGCCGGGTGGCAACGCCGCTGGCCTACGAGCATCTTGGATACAGGAAAAACCATGCTGACGACGGATTTCAGTTTTAACCTTCCCGAAGAGCTCATCGCGCAGCATCCCGCATCAGAGCGTGGATCCTCGCGTCTACTGGTGCTTGACCGGCAGAGCGGCGAGGTGAGCCACTCGAGTGTACGCGAATTGATCTCGTACGTACCGGCCGGAACCGTGATGGTGTTCAACGACTCCAGAGTCAGGCGCGCCAGGCTTTTTGCGACGACAGCCGGAGGCGGCAAGGTCGAGGTGCTGCTCCTCAGGCGCGAGGGTGATTTGCTGTGGGCTGCACTGACCACGAGGATGGCAAAGCTCGTGCCCGGCAAGCGGGTAACGCTGCCAGAAGGCCTGGATGCGGAAGTTATAGAATCAAGGCCCGACGAACGGCTGTTCAGGTTCTCCCGCGAAATAGACGACGACTACCTGGAGCGCAACGGCCACCTGCCCTTGCCACCCTACATCCGCCGCGCCGATGTTCCCGCTGATGCAGAGCGTTATCAGACCGTGTATGCACGAGAGCACGGTTCCGCAGCGGCCCCGACAGCCGGCCTGCATTTTACACCGGAATTACTGGATGCCCTGCGCGCAGCCGGGGTAGACATACATTTTGTAACCCTGCATGTCGGTCTGGGCACGTTCCTGCCAGTGCGTGCAGAATCTATAGAAGATCACCGCATGCACTTCGAGGAGTATACGGTTCCCGAGGAGACTGCGAATGCAGTCAATACAGCGAAACGGGATGGCCGGCCAGTGCTGGCTGTAGGAACCACCAGCGTGCGGACGCTGGAGAGCGCCTGGACCTCTGATGGCCTTCAGAGCGGTCCCGGTGCGACAAACATTTTCATCTACCCCGGTTATCCGTTCAAAGTAGTAGACGCGATGTTCACCAACTTCCATACGCCGGAGTCGACGCTCCTGATGCTGGTTTCGGCCTTCGCCGGCCGTGAGCACATCCTTGCCGCATACAAAGAAGCGGTGCGTGAACGCTACCGGTTCTTCTCCTATGGCGATGCCATGTTGATACGCTAGGCGGATGGGATGACAAGACGCATCGATGTGCCCAGGGACCTTAAAGACTTCGCCGAGGTGTTCAAGGCTGCCGGATATTCCTGTTACTTCGTCGGTGGTGCAGTGCGCGACCGGTTGCTCGGCCTCTCGGCAAGCGACTGGGATGCGGCCACCGACGCCAGGCCGGAGGACGTAAAGAAACTCTTCAAATCAGTCATACCTACCGGCATACAGCATGGCACCGTAACAGTGCACTGGCGGGGCGGTTCAATTGAGACTACGACCTTTCGCGTCGACGGGGAATACAAGGACGGCCGCCGGCCTGTATCGGTCTGCTTTACCTCAGACCTGCTAGAGGACCTGTCACGCCGAGATTTCACCATCAACGGTATGGCTGTAGATCCGGCTACCGGCGAGATTGTCGACCCCAATGGCGGTCTCGAGGATCTTGCGGCTGGCCTCATCAAGGCCATAGGCGATCCGGTGGCACGGTTCGAAGAAGACGGCCTCAGGCCGCTCCGGGCAGTCAGGTTCGCAGCTCGCTTTGGTTTCAGCATAGACCCTGCTACCCTGGCCGCCATACCGGCTACCGTGGAACGTTTCAGGCTGGTGTCCGCTGAACGCATCCGGGACGAATTTACCAGGATACTGGTATCCAGTCGGGCCGGCGAGGGGCTGTTACGGCTCGACGAAGCCGGCCTGCTCACGGAATTCCTTCCCGAGCTGACTGCATGCAAGGATGTAGGGCAGGGTGGTCCACACTGTTATGATGTCTTCCGGCATCAGGTGGCGGCATGCGAAGCAGCCCCCGCTGACTTGGTGCTGCGCCTGGCTGCCCTGCTCCACGACATCGGAAAGCCAACCAAGCGCACGGAAGCCGGCGATGGTTCGCTGACATTCTACGGCCACGACCTGGAATCGGCCAGACTGGCTGAAAAAGCCCTCAGGCGCCTCAAATACCCCAATGCCATAATCGACGAGGTCGTCACCCTCGTGAAACACCACATGTTTGATTACGCGGAAGACTGGACTGATGCCGCTGTCCGGCGGTTTGTAGCCAGGGTTGGCATCGAGCATGTAAAGCCGCTGGCCATCCTGAGGCTCGCCGACACAACCGGACTGGGTCATGGCCCGGCCGATCCGCGTTCGGTTATGCCTTTGATAGACAGGGTAGAGGAACTCAGGGCCAAGGATCAGGCTTTCGGGATAAAAGACCTGGCGATACGCGGTAACGATCTGGCTGCGATAGGCTGGCCCAAGGGGCCGTCGATGGGCAGGGCGCTGGCGGAATTGCTGGAGGCCGTCCTGGACGATCCCGAACTCAACACCAGGGAAAAGCTGCTTGAAATAGCCGGGCACATTAAAGAAAAGCATGGCGTACGCTGAGCGCCCTGAAAAAGCCAGGATGCCTGCTGCCTACAGTCGCTTCATTGAAACGAGCCGCTCCGCCTCGGTTCCACCGGCCGCGATGATTGCGTTGTAGGCTATCGCCGCGGAAGCCTGCTCGGCATCCTTCTTCGTTTTGCCTGAAGCCGGCCCATAGGTCACGCCGAACAGTGAACAGCAGATCCAGTAGGTCTTGTCGTGGTCGGGCCCCGTCTTCTTTTCAAGCTCGTATACCGGATAGCAACGGTGCCATTTCTGGGCGTATTCCTGGAGCAGGGTCTTGTAATCCTTGCGGTGACGGTCTGTCAGGACCTTTTCTATTTCAGGGTTGACGAGTGAAAGCACGAGTTCCTGGGCCTTCTCGAAGCCCGAATCAAGGTAGGCCGCACCAAAGACAGCCTCGAGGGCGTCTGCCAGGATGGCCTTCTTGTTCCTGCCTCCGGATCGTTCCTCGCCCTTGCCAACCATCAGCAACGCGTCCATGCCCAATTCTGCCGCGAGTTCTGAAAGTGTGTCTTCAGAGACAACAAAGCTTTTTATGCGTGCAAGATCTCCCTCGGTCTTGTCACCGAGAGCCTTGAATAGGCGGGCTGCCGTAGCCATGCCAAGCACCGCATCACCGAGGAATTCCAGCCGTTCGTTGTTTCCCAGGGAACGTGGATCTTCGTTGACGTAGGAGCGGTGCGTCAGGGCACGGTTGAGTAGTGTTTGATCCTTGAAGCGGAAGCGTAGGGAACGCTGAAAGGCCGCGAGCGCCTCCAGCCGTTGCCGACTTATATCGGCGTAACGGAAGGACACGTCCACGGCCTCAAAGACAGTACACGCGAGCGCGAACGGGCACGAAGCCCGTCCGGCAGCGTCATACCTGTGACTTTATGAATTCGTACGCGTCCCGGACGGTCTCGAATTCATTAGCCTTTTCATCTGGAATGCGGATTTTCAGTTCTTCTTCGATGCCGTAAACAAGCTCGTACGTGTCGAGGCTGTCGGCGCCGAGGTCCTGCCTGAAGCTGGCATCGAGGGTTATCTTTGATTCCTCGACTTCGAGCTTGTCGGCGATGATCTTCTTGATCTTCTCATACAATTCGTCCATAGCGAATCTCCTTTACGCGTTGGTCTCGGGGGTGAAAACCTGCCTGCCGCGATAGAAGCCGCACTTCGGGCAAACCCTATGGAACAATACTGCGTTACCGCAATTTCCACAGGATACGATCGTTCGAAGTATTACATCTGGGTACAGCCATACTATAACCTCATTCCCACAATAAATTGCCTGTAACGGATACCGGCGCACAATAACGAAATGCATACCTTTTGTCAAGACTACGTAGTTGTCCTACTCAGGATTCTTTCTTTAACCTGAAACGTTCCATGGCTTTGGCCACTACGGGTGGTACCATGCCACTGACATCGCCACCAAATGATGCAAGTTCCTTGATGGCGCTGGAGCGGAGCACAAAGAATTGCTGGTCGGTCGGCATGAAGAGTGTTTCCACCTCGGGGCCGACCCCCTTGTTCAGAATGGACAGTTCGAATTCATATGAGAAATCCTGAACGCTCCTGACACCGCGCAGCAAGACGCGGCAGGCATGTTGCCGTGCAAACTCCACGATCAGCGTGTCGCACACGTGCACTTCGACGTTGGGCCAGGGCGCTACTATTTCTTTCATGAACGCGACACGTTCTTCGGTGTCAAAGAGATAGTGCTTGTCACGGTTTACGGCAATGACGACGAGGACGCGCTCGAAAATAGTGCGGGCCCTCTCGATGACATTGAGGTGACCGTAGGTTGGGGGATCAAATGATCCGGGGAAAACAGCCTTGACCATGCCGGAACCATAAACTGCCCCCAGCGGGGCGTCAAGGTATCTCGTTCTTTATTGATCTCTGGCCAGTCCGCGCGACACCGTGTATCATTCTGAACCATGAGACTCTTACGATTATCCATTTTGGGCGGTTTTTCGAGTGTCCTCCTTGCACTTGCCCTGCCCAATGAACTTTTTGGCTGGGGAAATCCCGCGCTCGGCCTCATCGCGCTGGCTCCTCTGTTTGTCGCGCTTGCTTCGACACGCTCCTTCAGGGAGGCCTTCCTTGTCGGTGCGATTTTCGGGGGACTTGCGCACGGACTATCAAGTTATTGGTTGTGGTTTTTCAAGGATTTCAGATTCTGGACCCTCGGCACTTCGTCCGCAGCCTATATGGTAGTCTACGGCTGCATGGGCATGTACCTCCGCGGCGCACTCAAGCGGACTGGAATTGCAAGGACGCTCGTATTTGCCATGGCCTGGGCCGTAATCGAGTGGGGCAAGTCTTCGGGGTTCCTTGGCTATCCCTGGGGGCTTGTAGCATACAGCTGGAATACCGTGCTGCCCGCCACCCAGATAGCGGAATCCACGGGCGTCTATGGCTTGTCTTTTGCACTGGCATTCGTTTCGGCAGCACTGGGAGAAATACTTGCACCACCACCGGGGCGTATCCGTGCTCCATGGGACAAAGCTGCTGAACGACCGATGCGTGGACGACTGCGTTTCCTGCTGCCCGCACGTCCAGTTTATGCAGGCAACAGGTTTCTTGCTTCAGGGCACCTCGTTGTTTCCGCGGTACTGTTGCTGGCTATAACCGGGTACGGCCTCATTGCACTGGACAAGGTCAGGACACCCCGCGGCTTCGTCGATGCGGTCATGGTTCAGCAGAATGTCGATTCTTGGCTTGGTTCTGAATCAGAAAACCTCGGGGTTTCCATAGCCCTGGCCAGGAAGGCAATAGCAGGATCTGCCATTGCCCCGGACATAGTTCTGTTCAGCGAGACGACCCTCAGGCGCCCATGGAACGGTTTCGAGCGTTTCTACGCCAAAACACCTCTCAAGGATCCTCTGGCCGGGTTCATCTCCGAAAGTGGTGCCTACCTTTTTACAGGGGCTCCGGAAATTCTGGATTATGAGACTTATGAAGCTACGAATTCTGTCATCCTGATTAACCCACAGGGCAAACAGACTGGAACGTATGCCAAGATTCACCCTGTGCCGTTTGCGGAGGCCATCCCGTTCTGGGAATACGATCCATTCAGGAAATTCATACAGGATGTCGTCGGGCTGGAATCCGGCTGGGTGATGGGGACGGAGCGTGTCATCTTCGAGTTGCCAACGAAAAACGCCGGAATAGTAAAATTCTCCGCGCCAATCTGCTTCGAGGATGCCGTGTCTACCCTGTGCCGGGAGTTTGTGCAAAAAGGCGCTGAAATACTGGTCAACCTGACCAATGATTCGTGGTCCAAGACTGAATCAGCCGAGATACAGCACTTCGTCGCGGCCCGTTTCAGATCCATAGAACTCCGGCGCACCCTTGTGCGGTCGACCAACGGAGGTGTATCGACCATCGTTGGCCCGGACGGACGCATCCTCGAGATACTGCCACTATTCCAGGCTACATCCAGAATGGTAAGGATACCAGTCCATGTCGATGAAACCACCCCATATCTGATGTACGGTGACTGGTTTGCTTTTTTTCTGGCCTGTATTCTGGCGTCGTTGGCTATTATACTTTTTATTGACGACTCAACCTCGAAGAAGGAGCTGGCATGAGCCTCCACAAGTACCTTTCCGGAGAGTTTTACGAGATCCAGCCATATAGAAGTGATCCACCCCAGGATGCGCTGGCCTTTACCGGTTCTCCCCGCAAACATCCATATGACGATGAGAAGATTATCCTGATAGTCGAACCACAGAGCGGAGAATCGGCAATCTATGAGTTCAGGGCAGCCGATGTGGCTGGTGCCCAGGATCTGCCGAGCCCGGTTACCGAGGCTGGTGAGAGTTACCGTATCGTGCGCCTGTGGGTCCGCCGCGGGTCCGTGGGGATACGCTACGAGCCTTTTGAGGTGGAATCCCCGCTCCGGTTCCTCAACGAGCCCCATGCCCTCAAGGAGAAGGTGCTCGGCCGGCACCGGAGCTGATACCATGCCTCGATCCGGCCCTCCCGAGGCTCGATACTACGATAAAGCCATGGATGGCACAGTCTCGTGCAGGCTTTGCCACCACCGTTGCCGTATCCTGCCAGGTTCATCGGGTGCCTGCAGGGTCCGACGCAACGATGGGGGGCGGCTCGTGCTGCCGTTCTACGGCCTCGCGAGCGCACTTTCTGTCGATCCCATAGAGAAGAAACCACTGTACCATTTCCTGCCGGGCAGCAGCTCGTATTCGATAGGCTATGTCGGTTGCAACCTCCATTGCCCCTTTTGCCAGAATTACAGCATTTCCCAGTCCACCGAAGCCCACCTCACACCTGTCAATCCAGCCATGCTGGTACAGGAGGCCAGGACGGCGGGCTGTCCGTCAATCGCGCACACGTACTCGGAGCCGGTGGTCCATGCTGAATTCGTCGAGGCCTGCATGAAGGCGGCAAGGGCAGCCGGCCTTGCCAATGTGCTGGTGACCAATGGCTGTGCAGCACCCGATGCTGCTGTCTCGCTGCTGTCACTCTGCGATGCCGTCAATATCGACCTCAAATCCTGGGACGAGGCTTTCTACCGTTCGGAACTCGGTGGCGATCTGGAAACGGTCAAGGCTTTCATAGCAGAAGCGTTCCGTTCCGGTGTCCACGTGGAGGCAACTACGCTGGTCATTCCTGGAAAGAACGACGAAACCAGCCATATAGACGGAATTGCCGGCTTCCTCGCCGCGCTGTCGCCTGACATACCGCTCCATGTGTCGTCCTACAGGCCGATGTACCGCTACACGATACCGGCTACTCCCGCGGCGACCATCCATAGACTCGTCAAGGCAGCCAGGCGCCGCTTGCGGTACGTCTACGCCGGCAACATTGCCGGGGAGCGGTCCATCACTGAATGCCGGTCCTGCGGGGCGGTACTGGTAGCCAGACACGTGTATGCTGTCGATGCTGGCGGGCTGAGTGGTTCCCGTTGTTCATCGTGCGGTTCTGAAAGTCCAATTATCAACCGCTGCAAATAATCTTTCAGAAATCCTCTTGACATTTATTTTCGGTTTTGGCATTGTACGTCTCGTCAAGCGGCACGGTGGGTGTAGCTCAGCGGTAGAGTCCCAGAATGTGGATCTGGATGTCGCGGGTTCGAACCCCGTCACTCACCCTAGCTTATCGGCCGGCGTGAGACCGATCGGCGACGGGCGTTCGTAGCTCAGCTGGATAGAGCGACGGACTTCGAATCCGTAGGTCGGGGGTTCGACTCCCTCCGGACGCAGTTCTGTTTTGTGTTTTTGTTGATTACCAGGGCCGTTAGCTCAGCTGGTAGAGCAGCAGACTCTTAATCTGCGGGTCGCAGGTTCGATCCCTGCACGGCTCAATGAGACAAAGTTCGCGGGCAACTGCGAAACAAAGTCTGACCTTGACAGGGTTTGCCGATTTCAGTTATGGTTCGGTGCCTTTATGGATCCGAGCGAGAGTGGTGGAATTGGCAGACACGCCAGACTTAGGATCTGGTGCCTTGCGGCGTGAGGGTTCAAGTCCCTAATAGCTCAGTGGTAGAGCGCCACCTTGCCAAGGTGGATGTCGCGGGTCCGACTCCCGTTTCCCGCTCGATGCGAAGGCGGTCCGGAGAAAACCCGGATCGCCTTTTTTTTTGTTGATAACGCCTCCGATACCCTCATCGTATCCGGGGCGCTTTCCGTATACGCAAGTTTGTGGTTCCGCGAGGAACCGCCATCGAGAAGGGGTAGACACGTGGTCGTTACAAAGAACTTCGAAAAACTCGAGCATTCAGCCGTCAAACTCACCGTAACCGTAGGCAAGGACGATGTCCGCGCCGCGTACGAGGCAATTGTCAGGGATTATTCAAAGAATGTCCGCATAGACGGTTTCCGCAAGGGCAAGGTTCCGGCGACCATCCTGGAGCGCAAGTTTGGCTCCCAGCTCAAGCTCGACGCCATGGGCCGTGTAATGGACGAGGCTGTAGAGAAGGCCCTCGAGGGAGAAACCCTTGTTCCGCTCTCGTACGCGCAACCCTCGCTGGATGGAGAGCCTCGTTTCGAACTCGATTCCGACTTTTCCTTCTCTGTTTCCTATGACGTCTTCCCCGAGGTTGTTGCTGGTTCTCTCGATGGTGAGGAAATCGAACTGCCCCAGGTCGCGGTAGCGAAAGCCGATGAAGAACGGGAGATGGACGAGATCCGGGAGCGCAACGCCATTGTCATGGACAAGGACGACAAGTCGGCCGCAAAGAAAGGCGACATTGCCACTGTCGACTATTCGGAACTCGATGCTTCCGGCGCCCTTCTGGAAGGTTCTGAACGCCAGGACTTTGTCTTTGAAATTGGCACGGGCCACAACCTCTACAAGTTCGATGATGAAGTACTGGGCATGAAGAAGGGTGACGAAAAAATCTTTGACAAGACGTTCCCCGCCGACTTTGAATACGCTGAATTTGCCGGCCTCACCAAGAAAATCAAGGTAAAGCTGTCCAAGCTCAAGGAAAAGAAGCTACCGGCTCTGGATGATGAACTGGCCCAGGATGTATCGGAGAAATTCAAGACTCTGGACGACCTCAAGGCCGACATAAAGACAAAGCTCGAGAAACGTCTTGAAGACCGCCTCCGCACCCTCCGCGAGAAGGCCATCATCGATGTGCTCGTCGAAAAATCCACAGTTGATATCCCCGCCTCGATGATAGCCGCAGAACTCGAGATGCGCCTCCGCAACCTCATGCAGCGCATGGGTATCGAGAACGAGGAAAAACTCACGCAGATCGTCAGCATGAGCGGCCGGTCGATAGACCAGCTTCGTGAAGAATGGCGCCCCGAAGCTGAAAAGGCCATCAAGACCCGCCTCGTTATGGACAAGCTCGTCGAGGAAGGCAAATATGAGGCCTCGGATGACGATATCGCGGCAGAGTATGCCAAGATGGCTTCCGACTCCAGCCTCTCGGCTGAAGAAGTCAAGGCGGAATACGAACGACGTGGCATGATCGATTACCTCAAGGACAGGGTCAAGGAAGACAAGCTCCTCGCCGATCTTGAGAAAAAGGTCAAGACGAAGAAGGGCAAGAAGGTCGCCTTCGTGGACTTGTTCAAGGAAAATGAGTAATCTTGTCCGCGAGGTACAACATGATCGAGAAGATGCATAACCTCGTCCCGGTTGTCATTGAGCAAACCGGCATTGGCGAGCGTTCCTACGATATTTATTCACGGTTGCTCAAAGACCGTATTGTATTCGTCGATGGCGAGATAAACGACCTTACGGCCGACCTCGTTGTTGCACAACTTCTTTTCCTCGCGTCTCAGGATGCGGAGAAAGACATCGACCTGTACATCAACTCTCCTGGTGGTGCCGTTACCGCAGGACTGGCAATTTACGACACGATGCAGATAGTCCAGCCGGACATTAAAACAATCTGTGTGGGACAAGCTTCCAGCATGGGCGCTCTTCTCCTTGCGGGAGGCGCTGCCGGCAAACGCATGGCACTGCCAAGTTCCCGCATCTTGATACACCAGCCCTGGGGTGGTGTGCAGGGACAGGCCTCCGACATCAGCATCCAGGCACGCGAGATAATCAGGATGAAGCGCATGACGGTAGAATATTTCGCACGTCATACGGGTAAATCCATCGAGCGCGTGTCACAGGATATGGAGCGCGACTTCTTCATGTCAGCCCAGGAGGCTGTGGAGTACGGTCTGGTGGATACGATACTCGAACGGAGGAAGCATGGCCCGGTCGAAAGCAAGTAAGACCACCGAGGGCGAAGATTCCCACGAGTGTTCATTCTGCGGTAAATCCGCTGAATTCGCCAAGAGACTTATCGCTGGTCCGGGTGTCTATATCTGCGACGAGTGCATCCAGGTCTGCAACCGCATACTTTCCGAAGACGAAAGCGCCGCGTCAGGAGACTTCTCCACTGACGTGCCCAAGCCCAGGGAGATCAAGGAATACCTGGATCAGTACGTCATTGGACAGGATTATGCCAAAAAAGTTCTCTCGGTAGCCGTATACAACCACTACAAGCGCATAGCCAATTCCCGCACGCTGACTGACGGCATCGAACTTGAAAAATCAAATGTCCTGCTCCTTGGTCCTACGGGTACAGGCAAGACACTGCTGGCGCGAACCCTGGCCAAGAAACTGAATGTGCCCTTCGCCATAGCCGATGCAACCACACTGACCGAAGCCGGATATGTAGGGGAGGACGTTGAAAACATCCTCCTCAAGCTTATCCAGAACGCGGGCGGAAACGTCGCGCTGGCTGAAAAAGGCATCATCTACATCGACGAGATTGACAAGATTGCCCGCAAGACCCAGAACGTATCGATTACCCGAGACGTTTCCGGAGAAGGCGTCCAGCAGGCCCTGCTCAAGATCATTGAGGGCACAGTTGCCAATGTTCCGCCCCAGGGTGGTCGCAAGCATCCCCAGCAGGAATATATCCGCATCGACACCACCAACATACTGTTCATCTGTGGTGGCGCCTTCGTCGGTCTGGACAAGACAATCGAGTCGAGGGTAGCCAAAGCAGCCCTCGGTTTCGGTGCCGAAATACAGTCCAGGACCAAGATTGGCCTGCGTGAACTATTCGCCAACATTCACCCGGATGATCTGGTCAAGTTTGGCATGATTCCCGAGTTTATCGGCCGTCTGCCCATACAGGTCGCGCTTGACAACCTCGAGGCGGCAGACCTAAAGCGCATCATCACGGAACCCAAGAACGCAATCCTCAAGCAGTACCAGGAAAGCTTCAAACTCGATGGCGCAGACCTCGTGTTCTCACCTGAAGCCATAGATGCTATTGCGGAGCAGGCCATAACACGGAATACCGGTGCACGTGGCCTTCGTTCCATAGTCGAGAATCTGCTCGTAGATGTGATGTTTGACCTGCCCAGCGATTCAGAAAGCAAGCGAGTCGTTGTTACCCGCGATACGGTCGTCTCAAAACATCCGCCCATCGTGGAAGGCCTGAAGAAGAGCGCATGAGCATTCTGGATTCCTTGCGCCCCAAGGGGGACGCTGTGGAAATTCCGCTTGTCTATGTAAGGGACGCGGTCGTATTCCCGCATACGATCGCTCCCGTGCTCGCCGCCACGAAATTCTGCATAACCGCATCCGAAGTAGCCGGCAAGGCTGACAAACAGATTTTTATATCCCTTCTCAAGAATATTCCTCCGGACGGTGCCAACGACATAGACGTGCAGGAAATAGGCACGGTCTCGCATGTGCTGCAATCAATCAAGCTTGCCGACGGTTCTGTGCGCCTGCTCGTAGAAGGGCAACGACGGGCAAGGCTCCGTCGCACGGTCTTCCGCAAGGAATACCTGGGAGCCATCGTAGATCTGCTGCCGGATGATGAGCAGATGCTGCCGGACGACAAGGAATTCAGTGCCCTGGTACAGATCGTGCGACGTGATTTTGCCAACTATGCAGAACTGGTAAAGAAGATACCCACCGAAGTGCTCCATGCCGTGCAACGCGCCGAGGATCCACACAAGCTCTGTGATACCGTCGCCAATGCCATGGGGCTTAAAATTGAGCGCAAGCAGGATCTCCTGTCCGTAGTTCCGGTCAGGGAAAGGCTCGAAGCTACCGCCCAGACCCTGTCTCAGGATATAGAACTGCTTTCAATCCAGAAGCGCATCTCACAGAAAGTCCGCGCCAGGATGGACAAGACGCAGAAAGATTATTTCCTGCAGGAGCAACTCAAGGAAATAAACAAGGAACTTGGTCGCGAAGATGACGAGAACGAGTTCGCTGAACTGCTCGGCAGGATAGAATCAAAGAATCCCCCGCAGGAAGTCCTGGACAAGGCAAAAAAAGAACTGGCCCGCCTCGCCAAACTGCAACCCCTGTCGCCAGAGGCAGGTGTTATCCGCGGGTATTGCGAATGGCTCGCCGATCTACCCTGGTCTGCCAGAACAGCAGAAGCAAAGGACCTCGCCGCTGCAAAACTCGCTTTGGATGAAGACCATTATGGCATGAAGAAGGTCAAGGAGCGCATACTCGAGTTCATAGCCGTAAGGCAGCTCAATAGTTCGCTCAAGGGGCCGATACTGTGCCTGGTAGGTCCTCCGGGGACCGGCAAGACCAGCCTCGGCCGATCCATTGCCCGCGCGCTGAACAGGGATTTCGTGCGCATGAGTCTTGGCGGGGTGCGCGACGAGGCAGAGATACGCGGCCACAGGAAGACCTATGTTGGCGCTTTGCCAGGTAAAATCGTGCAGAGCATGCGAAAAGCCGGTTCTACCAATCCGGTGTTCCTTCTGGACGAGATAGACAAGATGTCCAGCGATTTCAGGGGCGATCCTGCCAGCGCCCTCCTCGAGGTACTGGATCCAGAGCAGAACGCGACGTTCGTCGATCATTACCTTGAATTACCCTGCGACCTCTCCGGTGTCATGTTCGTGACCACTGCCAACGGGGTGCAGTCGATACCCTACGCACTTCTTGACCGCATGGAACTCATAGAGATTCCTGGCTACAGCGAATACGAGAAACTTGAGATTGCAAAACACTTTATTGTTCCAAAACAGATAACTGAAAATGGCCTGGGCGGTTCCGGCTTAAGGATCAGGGACGACGCCATCCTTGAAATAATCAGGCACTACACTATGGAATCCGGCGTACGCTCCCTTGAGCGCCAGATTGCCCATGTAATTCGCAAGACAGCGGAGCAGGCTGTAAACGCGGGGTACGCCACAGGTGAAAAACCAATAAACGAGTTCAAGCGGATCATAGGTGCGGCCTCGCTGCAGAAGCTGATAGGCAAGCGTCGGCATGAGAATGACCTTGTATTCTCCGAGCCTGGTCCAGGACTGGCCTGCGGGCTGGCCTGGACTGAAATGGGCGGCACGGTGTTGCCGGTCGAGGCTTCCGGATTTGAGGGTGAAGGCGAACTTATACTGACGGGCAACCTCGGTGATGTGATGAAGGAAAGTGCACGGGCCGCTCTTACCTACCTGCGCGCCCACGCAGCCGACTACGGGCTGGCGACAAAGAATTTCTCCGGACGCACCATGCATATCCATGTGCCTGAAGGAGCCATTCCCAAGGACGGCCCATCCGCAGGAATTACACTCGCGGCCGCAATCGCATCTGCCCTGACGGTGCGCCCCTTGTCACCTGGCTGGGCAATGACCGGGGAGATAACCCTGACGGGTAGAATACTGGCGATCGGTGGCGTAAAGGAAAAAATTCTGGCCGCGCACCGGAACAAGATCTACAAGGTGCTGTTGCCTGAAGCCAACCGCAAAGACCTTGATGACATCCCGACGGAAGTTTCCACGGCGATGGAGTTCAGGTTTACATCTACGATAGCCGATGCCTTTTCGATACTGCTTCCGGATGCCAGACCCGTCATGAATCCTATTAAACCTGGCAGAAAAAAAACGGTAAAAACACCATGAGAGGCGATGCTGTAAATCTTACGAGAGCCATGCTCGCGAGGCTTTCGGCCACGACGGCCTTGATAGCTGTGGTCTGCTTTCTAGTTTTCTTCACAGGTAACACCGGCTCCCTGTCTGGCCGTGCCATAGCCGTAGCTTCATACGGTATGGGAGCTTCCGGGCTCGCGGCTTGCATGTTTGCAATTGCCACGCTTGTCACGGCAATAGTGGCACCGATAGCCGGTGCGCGCTTTTCAGCGTCGTCACTCGCGATTGCCATAACTTCAGGCCTGCTCGGCATTGCGGCCATCCTGGGCTCGGGAATCTCCGGGGCCATCTCGCAGGGGCTTGCCTTCTAGTCACGGCCAAGTCTGGATGACAAAAAATACTAAGGAGCCCCCAGCCGTCGGGACATGGCAAGTTTGATGTCTTTCTGCGCACTCACGGATAATTCTTTCAGGGTCATGATGAATTGAGGCAGTGAGTCACCAGCCACACGGGTCAGCCAGTCTTCATACAGGGCAAGATCTTCCTCATACAGCCTGTACATATCGATGAAAGCGTTGTTGATTGCGGCCATGTCGAAGCTGCGGTAGCTCTCAGAGGCGAACCGTGTCTCTGCTACGGCTTTGTAGGCGGCGGCGCGCAAGCTTAGTATCGACGCCTTTTCCGTTAGTTTTGCTTCTTTGGTCATGTAAGCATCGAGGTACACCGCATCAAGCAGGGACGCTGTTTCCTTGAGGAATGCGATGAAGGACTCCCCATCTGAATTCCTGGCACGTCTGCTTGCCAGCTGGTCTGATTGAGGCCCGTAGCGTTCTTCAAGATATCGTTCTGCCCCTTTGCGGCCAACGAATGTAGCGAATTCTTCATTGAACTGTTCGGCCCCCTTGATGAAGAGCGTAGCATGGGCCGATTCGTGGATGATGAGCTCCGCTATGACATCTTCACTATATTCGACCATAAACGAATAGAGCGGGTCAGTAAAATAACCGAGTGAACTGAACGCCTCGACGGGACGCACTATCACATCAAGACCCGATTTTTTTAGTTTGGTGGCTTCCTTCTGCGCGTCTTTTTTTTCGTAAAAGCCTTTGTACGGCAAATTCCCCAATACGGGATAACGCCAGTAATGCCGTTCAAAGGAATCCGAGGCGCAAGCCGATACCACGTCAGCTACGTAGTCTTTATCCAGGGTCACATAGCGCGTATAATTTTTAGTAGGCGCGAGGCCGATGCTGGTGATTGAAAAGTCCCTGACCCGGTCTGCTGTTTCAAATAAGGTCAGGGATGCGTCTGAAACGTCTGGCCCCGACCGTACCTTGTCTACCGGTTGCGCCCTCGCACGTTCCAGAAGGAAGTAACTGGCTTGCTTTGCATACCAGCAGGACGAGAGGCTCAGGGCAAGCAGGATTACAATGGCTGCATACAAAATGATGCGTGCTGAAGACAGGTTCATTGTCGGATTGTACCATGGAAAAGCATCCGCACAAGCCTTTGCGCTTGCACCTGAGACGATACGGCGTATAGACTCGCGACCATGAAACGAACCTACGGAATTTCTTCTACCAGCCGCTATGAGGCCCTACTGTTCATCACCGCCGCCATCTGGGGCACGGGTTTCGTAGCCCAGCGGCTTGGAATGCAGAATCTCGGGCCTTTTTCATATAATGCCGCACGTTTCATCGTTGGCTCCCTGGTACTCGTGCCGGTGCTGTTGTTCAGGAGAGTTACAAGTGCACAGGTAAAGGCAGCCCTGCCTTCCGGGCTGGCTGCTGGTACGGTACTGGCGGTAGCGGCCGGATTTCAGCAATCGGGGCTTTTGTATACGACGGCGGGCAAGGCCGGGTTCATTACAGGCCTGTATGTCGTGCTCGTGCCGATCGCCGCCATGCTGCTCGGTCGAAGGACGCCGATCCGCACCTGGATAGGCGCAGCCAGCGCTCTGGGAGGGCTCTACATCCTCTCGTTCTCTTCGATTGCTGGTATCAACCGGGGTGACCTGCTCGTGCTTGTGAGCGCGTTTTTCTGGACCATCCACATCCTCGTTTTGGACCGCTGGGCCTCGAAGGTTGATCCACTGGTATTAGCCTGCATACAGTTTGCCGTATGTTCGGCCCTGTGCTGGCTTGGAGCATTCACAACCGAGGTTCCGGTGCCTGCCGATTTCATATCCGGAGCATTGCCCATACTCTACGGTGGAATTTTCAGCATAGGCATAGCTTACACCTTGCAGGCTGTAGCGCAAAGCAAGGCGCATCCTGCAAGGGCTGCCATAATCATGTCACTTGAATCCGCTTTTGCAGTCATTGCCGGTTATGTATTCCTTGCCGAGAGGCTTGGGGTACGCGAACTCACTGGTTGCGCTCTGATGCTCTCTGGAATGTTTGTCGCCCAGTGGCCCGCTGGACCGGGAGTGCTTGTCAAACGCCGACACGCGGCGGTATCGTCTGTGCATGATAACGACGATACCCCTACTGCATGACAATCATAACCATGTAAGCCTGTACGCTGCTTTCTCGTCCTGCATCGATATCTCGAGGCTTGGTCCTGAAGAAGCATGGAATCTGCTCGGTAGCCTTCCCAAGGAAAGACTGACTGTTGTAAGAGGCTGGAAGTCTTTTGAACTACCCCTTGCCGGTGAGGCACTGGCCTCCCTGCCTCCCTTGCTGCTCATCAATTTCAGCCTGCACGGATTTGCCGTCAGCGACGCGGGGCTTCCGTTTGTTGAGCAGGCTGTTCCTCAGGTTGCAGCCAACAGGAACAACCAGATCTGGTGTGAAGCTCATGTGCCGGCTATATTTGCCGCTTATTGCGGCCTTGCCGGCATCGACGAAGGCAAGCTCGTTTCCTACATTGACGCGATGGTTCCGCTCGGTATTGGTTCCAGCGACGAGATGACCGTACCGACACAAGGAGCACTGGACCGGTGCCTGTCCTCGGCGTATGCGGAGCGGCTGAAGCTCTGGGTAGCGCCGGAGCTGTATGAAAAAGTTGACAAGCCGAGGCGGGCTGCAGTTGCTGGCGTCAAGCTATTCCTCGATGGAGCCATTGGAGCCAGGAGCGCAGCAATACAAGGCCCCTGGATAGGGCCAGGGACCGCGATGTTTACCTACACTGATGAGGCACTTCTTGAACTGCTGGTTACAATTGGCGGGTGGAATACAGGCATCGCCCTGCACGCGATAGGCGAACTTGCGATTGGCCAGGCATTGACAGCACTGGAACACGCACATACTCGTGGTGCCCGCTTCAGGCAGATACGACTGGAGCATCTGCAGTTCATTGACAGGGACCAGGCCCGCAGGGCGAAACAACTCGGGGCCATACTGTCGATGCAACCGAATTTTTCAAGCGATTCCAGGGATTACTCAGACCGCCTGCCAGAATCCTACCTGCGCAGGAACAATCCGTTCAGGATGCTCATAGATGAAGCCGGTTTCGAGCCTGGAATAGACCTGGTCTTTGGATCAGATGGAATGCCCGACGGGATTGCGTATGCGGCAACCGCCTCGTTGTTTCCCGCGCATCCTGTGCAGCACCTGTCACTCGCTGAGCTGGTAACGGGCTATGGACCCGCCCGCGGAGTGTCGGGAACAGTGACACTGGAAATAGACGAAGATACGGGGCGTGTAACCGTCATCGGTGTGAAGCAGGACGATCAAGTTCCCCGAAAACCGTCGCGGTAAACCTGAAAAGACTCGCTCCGGCTGCCATGTAGGCACCACCTTCAAGGCCCGCCTTGGCGCACAACTGTTCCAGCAGTTCATGCCTGTCCCAGCCTTGCTCGACCGCCACCTGTGGCAGGAATACGCCCGAATGATACCCCCTGGTCAGATAGACCCCGTGCTCACCGGAAACCACGTCTTCGGGGGAGCAGGGTTCAAAGGGTGACAACACGGATATCTCGATGTCGATGCCGGCCAGTTCATCCTTGTTCAATGCCGGGAAACGTGGATCCTCGAACGCAGCGGCCAGAGCCATGTCCCGGATGGTCGTCCGGAGCGGAAGCCCTGAACTCATCCGGCCTATGCATCCGCGCAGCAGCCTTCGGCCATCAGGCGAAGTCTTGTGGAGGGTTACGAATGCTCCATAGTGTTCTTCAGCTACAGGTCCGTATGCTGGCCAGCTGGGTTGTCGTGCCTGGATTCTGGATACTATGGCTTCACGTGCGGTCAGGAGCAGGGAAGTCTCGTCTGCGGAGTGCAGGACGAGGCTCATGATGCTGCTCCCGGGTACCAGGCGGCGGCGGCATAATTGACGACACGATCGGACGATATCCCCGCATGGTAGCGCGAATCCATGCGCTCGAAGAGTTCAAAACGGGCACCGATCATCGCATCCATGGCCATGGCCGACGCGATAGCCGTCGAGCCCGCGAAATCACGCTGCGCGGCCAGATCCCGCCAGCTCATTACCTGCATGAGCTGGACCAGTTCGTCGGAACGTCTGCTCGCGTCTCCTGCGACCAGAGAAGCGGCAAGGTTGGATGAGATGACGATTAAGGTCCTGTCAAGATCGTCGCCAAACACCATGTCTATGGCACGGGCGAGGCTTGATGCTACCGTAGCGTTACCGCAGACGAGTACCGGTACCAGCAAGGCATCCGGAAACAGGGTGTGCATGAACGGCAACTGCACCTCGATGGCGTGGCTCTCGAAATGGGGGCCATCATTGCTTGAGAACAGGGTGCTGCATGATTCCAGGTCGGCACATGCACCTGTATCCACCTGCACATCACCCAGGGGAGTCTGGAACGCGGCAGATTCAGGAAGGTAGGCTCCGGATTCATCAGGCCGGCGGAGCGGCGCGATGATTACGACGGTGTCAACCCGGCTACCGGCAGTAGCGTTCCAGGCCGCGGCTTGTACATCACAGGTATACTCGAAGGCAGCGTGCGGCGATAGAATAGCGACTGGCCGACCTGATGCTGCAGCCTTCATCGAACCGGAGGCCTTGATCAAGGCTTCATCTATCCTGTTTCTGAGTCTTGTCTGATCGTCAGGATAGAAAATACCCGCGACTATTGCCTCGCGTATCCTGCGGTTTACTCCGTATGATCCCATGAAGTACAGTATAGTTGCATGCTATCAATGCATTCCAGAGCAAACTGAACTAGTGGAGTTTTTATGCGAGTCATCGTTGCAGACGACGAACCCAATATGCTGAGTTCTGTAGGTGCCTTCCTGAAATCGGAATCCATAGAAGCGATCCTGTCTCCGGATGGGGCCAAAGCCAGAACCCTGCTGTCAGAAGAATCCTTCGATGCGGCGGTTCTCGACATCCGTATGCCCGGACTCGATGGAATTTCCCTGCTGCGCTGGATCAAGGATGAGGGGCTGGCCCTGCCTGTCATCATGATGAGCGCACATGGAGATGTGAGGGACGCGGTCGAGGCCATGCGGCTCGGGGCCACTGATTATCTCGTCAAACCGTTTGATCCGGACGAACTGGCAATCAGGCTGAAAAAAGCGGTGAGGGACAGACGCCTGTCCGCGGACCATGAAGTATCCAGGCGGCCGTCACAGGCCCACGTGCGCATGGTCGGTGAAAGCGCAGCTGTCAAGGAAGCCCTGCGCCTCATAGACAGGGCCGGCCCGACTCCCTCTACGGTCCTGATTACGGGGGAAAGCGGCACAGGCAAAGAAGTGGCGGCCCGGCTTGTCCATGACCGTTCAGGACGTCAGGGGGCTTTTGTCGCTGTGAACCTTGGCGCTGTTCCAGAAAACCTGCTCGAGAGCGAGCTGTTCGGCTATGAAAAAGGTGCGTTTACCGGCGCTGTCGAACGCAAACTCGGGTTGTTTGAACTTGCCGACGGAGGCACACTGTTCCTGGACGAGATAGGAGAAATGCCTGCACACATGCAGGTAAAGATCCTGCGGGCCATACAGGAGCGCAAGGTGATGCGGCTCGGCGGTTCACAGGGTGTTCCGGTAGATGCCCGCATCGTCGCCGCTACCAACAGGAACCTTGAAGCCATGGTGACCGAAGGTACCTTCAGGGAAGACCTGTACTATCGCGTCAACGTTGTCAGGATACACCTGCCGCCGCTCCGTGAACGGCCGGGAGACGCTGTTGCCCTTGCGTTGCATTTCGTGGATTCGCTCGCGCCGACTCTGGGTCGCAAGGGTGTCAAACTTGCCGGGGATGCGCTGGAACTCATCTCGTCGTACCCGTTCCCGGGGAATGTCCGGGAGCTTTCAAATGCTGTCGAGCGTGCATTGATCCTCGCCGATGGTGACGAACTGAGGGCACGGGACTTCCAGCTTGGTGCCGGGAGGCTATCCCCGGACACAAAAGCATCAGGCCCCGCCGGTGTACCTGACTTCAAGACTCAGACCTTCCTGACCGCGGACGGAATGCCACGGTCAATCGCGGAGATTGAAAAGCTGGCTATCCTGGCCGCACTCGAGCGCAACGAGGGCAAGCGCGAGGCTACCGCAACGGAACTGGGCATCACCAGACGGACGCTCCTCAACAAGCTCAATGAATATGGTTACGCCGACTGAACATTTGCAGGGATTCAGCTGTCGGTGAGCAGGCTGCACCTGCCGGCTGGAACCTCGTAGCTGGTTATGGTACCTGCGGCAGGGGCGGTTTCCCTGTCGAACCGCAGGGTGAACAATTCTCCGCCTGAATCCATCAGGCAATCGACGGCGTCCCCGGCAAAATCAGCCCGCAGACACACAGCACTGAACTTGCCGTAGCTGGCTCCGGATGCAGCCGCAGCGTCTGAAGCATGTGGCCTTGCCGCTGAACGCTCAAAGAACACATACGTGTTTTCAGGCCGGAACCCAGGATCCTGTATTGCCAGGCCAGCCAGAGGAAATTCCCCCGCGGCCGTGCATGCAGTCAGGACGCCGAGACGCTCCTCAAGGCGCAACACCGGCAGGCAAGGACCGCTCCCCATGAAGCGGGCTACCTTTACGCAGGCAGGTTCAGACCATACCGTGCGCGGAGGGTTGCACTGGAGTACGCGCCCTGAATCCATTATGGCAAGGGAATCCCCGATGGCCATGGCTTCCTCAAGGTCGTGGGTAACGTAGACGGCAGTGAAGCCCAACCTGCGCTGTTCCTCTACGATATCCGAGCGGAGGCGCTTGCGGAGCGCTGCATCCAGCGACGAGAGCGGTTCGTCGAAGAGTACCACCGATGGTTCAATCGCCAGTGTCCTGGCCAATGCTACGCGTTGCCGCTCGCCACCCGAGAGTTCATGCGGCTTCCTGTGCTCGAATCCCGAAAGATCGACTGCGGCGAGCAACCTCGAGATCCTCTCCGCAAGATCGGCTCGTCCCAGGTGAAGGCGACGGAGTCCGTAGGCCACATTCCCTGCCACATCGAGGTGTGGAAACAGCGCATGATCCTGGAATACCATGCCGATCCCGCGGGTATGCGGCTCGGCGGCCGTTACATCCCGGCCACCTACGATGACGTTGCCTGAATCGGGTTTGATCAGGCCTGCAACCATCCTGAGCAGCGTACTCTTGCCGCAACCTGAAGGCCCCGCGACCGCGAGTATCGTGCCGGCTTCTGCCACAAGCGAGGCGCTGACAGTCATGTCCGGCCAGCTTTTTACAAGATCCCTGAGTTCAAGCGAGACCATCGCGGGCATCCTTCCAGAAGAATATGAAGCCGGTGGCTACAGCCAGCAACACGGCTGCGGCGCAGGCCTCGTTGAGGCGGTACGACCCCGCGAGCCGGTACAGGAGCAAGGCCAGCGTCTCGAAGCCGCTCACGGGAGCGGCAATGATGGCGTTCGCGTCGCCTGCGCTCATCGCGAAGGCCAGTGCAAAACCAGACGCTATTGAAGGTGCCGCCATAGGTAGTCGTACCCGCAAGGTGGCTCCCAGGCGTGATGATCCGAGCGACCGTGCCGCTTCCACATAGCGCTCGTCCGAGAGTCCTACCGATGACTGTATGGCCCTGAGCGCAAACGGGTAGGCTGACACGGCCTGCACGGCGGCCAACGCGAATACGGAGGGTGTGCCGAGCACTGCATTCCAGCCGTACACCAATACTACGCTCGAGATGCCCAGCGGCAAAAGTGGCAGTATTTTTGCCATCAGGCTGGATCCGGTCCGCTTCATGCCCACTGAAAAAGCAAAACCCGTAGCTGCGGCAAGCGCGGCACTGGAAAGACCCAGCACCAGGGTATTAAGCACTGCCGCCCCGAAACCCCGTCTTGCAAACAGCGAGGTGTAGTTGCCGAATCCAAATGTAAAAGCGCCACGGGCAGCCGTTCTCATCGTCAAGGATTCCACTACTATGGAGGCGAGCGGACCGATGAAGCAGACAAGTATGAAGGCTCCATAGAGGAGCGCCAGAAAAACGCCCCTGGAGTTCCTGAAGCCAGACGGAGCCGAGCGTTCGGCTTCCCGCCGGTCGGCGGCAGCCCGGCGTTCGAACATGCTGTACGCATACAAAACCAGCATCGCAACGACGGTCTCGACCAGCGCAAATGCACTTGCCAGAGGCCTGTCAAACTCGAAGCGTGCAGCCCGGTACAGCTCGACCTCAGGTGTTCCGACACCGGGGCCACCGAACAGCAGCACGATGACGAAACTGTAGAAGCACATCAGGAACACCAGTGACATCGCGGCACCGAAGGCCGGCAGTATCGACGGCAGTGTTACCGTCAGGAACACGCGCCTCTCGGATGCGCCGAGGAGCCGGGCTGCATCCTCATGCCGTCTGGGAGCGGTGGCCCACGCATCCCCGACGAACCTCATCACAACCGGGAAGTTGTAAAAACCGTGTGCCAGTACCACCCCGGAAAACGAGTACAGGAACTGTAGCGGGGGCTCGGTCAGGCCAAATGCGGCCATCAGTGCCCGGTTCAGGAAGCCTTGCCGACCGTAGTACAGCACAAAACCTATGGCTATGATCAGGGGCGGCACGCAGAACGGCACGGCAGACAAGGCCGACAGGATTTTTTTACCGGGGAACTGCCGCCTGGCCAGCAGAAAGGCTCCCGGAATGCCTACGAGCGCCGCCAGTACCGCACTGGCGGCCGCCTGGGCAATTCCATAGCCAAAGGAACGTACAAACCGTGGCTCCGAGAAGGCGCGCACCAGATTGCTGAACATGCCTCCATCAAACAGGGGAGAGAAGGCCGCCGCCAGCGGGACGAGGAGGAGCAAGCCGAACGCCGGGAACAGTACGGCGCCGGGACGGACCCCCAGCCTGCGCAGTGGGGCCTTCATGGGCATCAAGGCGCCTGCAGTGCGTCCAGGGCGACCTTGACCGCCGCATCGAGCCCTGAACCGCTGGCGGGCAGCATTCTCTCGGGTTCCGGTGCGGCTGAGTAACTGGCCGGCAATTCGATTCCGGGCAGCACCGGGTACATCCAGTTAGTCAAAGGCAGCACCTCCTGGAACTCCCTCGTCAGCATGAAGTCTATGAAGGCTTCAGCCGCTTTCCTGTGCCGTGCCTTGGCGACGATGCCTGCGCCTTCTATCTGCACGGGATGCCCCTCCGGAAACTCGAGCGCCCGGTATCGTCCCGCTGTCTCGTATTCTGCATGATAGGCCGCGCTTGTCGTGTAAGAAATTACCAGAGGCGCTTCTCCCGAGGTAAAGAGGCCGTAACCAGTGTCCCAGCCGGGAGACATTGTCAGGATAGAAGGCTTGAGCCGCTTCCAGTAATCCGCAAGGCCATCGCCATACTCCGCCGCGGTCCAGGCAACGAAACCGAGGCCCGGTGTGGAGGTGCGTGGATCCATGAGGATCAGCTTCCGGGCATATTCAGGCTTGGTCAGGTCTTCAAGTGAAGCAGGCGGGTTGGCGAGCTTCTCAGAATCCCAGATGATGGCAAAACTGCTCCAGTCGTAGGGCGTGATCCGCCATTCGGAATCGAGCACGAGGTTTGGTTGAAGCACTTCACTGTTTTTTGGTTTGTACGCCGAAAGGACACCAGCGGCCAGCGCTTTGGGCAATAGATTTCCGTCGATTCCGATGAGCAGGTCAGCGACAGGTGCCTTTTTCTCATCGATGGCACGCGCGAGCACCTGGCCCGCATCTCCGGGGACGACGAGTTCAACCTTGATGCCTGTGGCTTTTTCGAAAGCTGGTATGACAATTGGAGCGGGGCCCCATTCACTGGCAAACGAGTCGTAGGCGTAGATGACGAGCTGGGCGTCGTTTTTCTGGACGCATGAAGTAGTGAGGGCAACGAGCGCGGTGAACAAAACCGCTAGCCCTTCCCTGGTTGAAACGGGACGAGTGTGCATAAGTACTCCCTCCGCCGGCATTATCCGGATCAGGTTCCTCGGGTCTGTTCTCAGACGGCTGCGATTCCCAGGGAACCGCGCCGACACCCCGCAAGAGGAAGATACGTCTGCACACACCCGAGGGTCAAGCCGTAAGGCTCAACCAGGCTGTACCGACAGCGAGTGTCAAAAGTGTTATAGGCACTCCGGCTTTCAGATAATCCCAGAATCCCAGTCTTGCGCCACGGGTAGCGGCACCCTCTGCGACTATGAGGTTGGCTACCGAACCGAGCAGGGTAAGGTTGCCAGCAAAGGTACTCGCCATCGCGAGTATGAGCCATGCGCTGGCCGGGTCGGCGGCTCCAGCAGCCAGCGGTGACAACACCATCACGGCAGGTACGTTGGAAACGACGTTTGATACTGCAGTCGTCGCGGCGGAAAACATCCAGGGTGAAGCGGCAGCTCCCGAGAGCACGGTACGTTCCAGCCAGGCAAAGGCTGCCGTGCGGGATGTGGCGTCAGTGATGATGAATAGGCCGGCAAAGAAGACGAGCAGGTTGAAGTCCACGCCGGAGAACAGTTTCTCCGATTCGATTTTTGTAGATGCCAGCATTATGGCAGCAGGCACGAGTGCCGCTACCACGACGGGAACACCTGCAAGGAATCCGGCAAGCATGGCGGCGCTGGCTATGGCGCTTTTTATGGCCAGTGGCTTGTCCAGCCGTACCGCTCCCAGGAGGCCCGCGCTCATGGTCCTGGCCTCCAATTGCCGCTCCGTAGCGCTACCCGCCAAATTGACATGGTCACGAGCGGGGCTCTTCCGATGGTTCCTGAATTCCCTGGGGAATACAAGAACGACCACAACCCAGCAGATAGCCAGTCCCAGGAGCGCAGGAGGACCAATCCGGGTGACGAACTGTACAAATGGTATGCCGCTTTTCGCGCCTATCAGCATGTTCTGGGGATTGCCGATGATGGTCGCAGCCGAGCCCACATTGGCGGCCGTCGCTGTCGCGACCAGGTATGGTACGGGATTCCGCCGCGCGCGGAGGCTGGTCTCCGCTACGACCGGCCCCAGCACCAGGCACATCGTATCGTTGAGGAACAGCGCCGAGAGCACGCCCGCCGCCGCGACGATCGCCGCCAGAAAAAGTTTTGGATACCCGGCAAGCCCTGAAAGACGCGCGGCCACCAAGTCAAAGAGACCGGACAGCCGTATCGCCGCTACGAGCACCATCATCGACAGCAACAGGGTAATCGTGCCCATGTCGACGGCACCGAGCGCATCGCCTAGCGGTATGGCCCCGACAACGATGAGGCCAGCCGCAGCTGCAAGTGCAATTGCGGCGCGGTTCATCCGCAGCCAGGGGACACGCCCGGCGGCGATCGCGGCCATGCCAGCCAGTATCAGGATATCAGACAGAATTTCCTTCAGCATGGATCGGAGTATAACCGGGGTGCGGGTCCTTTGATAATCGGGTAATTTAGGCTACAATGGATCCATGGATGCCAAGAACCTTCCCGTATATCAACAGAAACAGCGCATACTCGATGCACTCCAGTCACACCAGGTCATAGTCGTGGAGAGCCCCACCGGCTCAGGCAAGACGACCCAGCTCCCTGTCATACTCAACGAAGCCGGTTACTCAAACGGCGGAATAATAGGCGTTACACAGCCCCGGCGCATCGCCGCCATCTCTGTCAGCGAATTCATATCAAAGCAGCTCGGTACGCCCATGCCCGGCCTCGTGGGCTACAAAATGCGCTTCGAGGACAAGACAAACCAGTCGACTAAAATAAAGATAATGACCGACGGCATACTGCTCCAGGAAATGAAGCTCGATCCCGCCATGTCAAAGTATTCGGTCATCATGGTGGATGAAGCGCACGAGCGCAGCCTCAACATAGACTTCATCCTGGGACTCCTTAAACGTGTCCTCGATGCGCGACCGGAATTCAAGGTCATAGTCTCGAGCGCCACCATCAATGCCGAGATTTTCAGCGCGTACTTCGGCGATTGTCCTATCGTCAAGATTGAAACCCAGGTCTATCCGGTTACCATAGTCTGGGATCCGCCGGCCGTAGAAGGCAGTCCCGACTCCCTGGTCGACAAGATCGAACAGATAGTCAACCGCATCATAGGCGACAGGCGCGACGGCGATCTGCTCGTATTCCTGCCAGGCGAACGTCTCATCAAGGACTGTATGGAACGCCTCGCCGCCAGCGAAAGCCGCAACCGCATACTCATCGTTCCCTTGTATGCCAGGCTCGGCAAGGACGAGCAGGAACGTGTCTTTGACAAGGCGCCGCTCGGCAAGAAGAAGGTAATCCTGTCTACGAACATAGCCGAGACGAGCGTCACGATAGACGGCGTCACCAGCGTAATAGACTCGGGCCAGGCCAAACTCAACTTCTACAATCCCAAGACCTATACCGCAAGCCTCGTGCAGGTTCCCGTTTCAAAGGCCTCGAGCAACCAGCGCAAGGGCAGGGCGGGGCGCACCGCGCCAGGGTATTGCTATCGCCTGTACACGCGAGACGACTTCGAGAACCGCTCGCTGTTCACCATGGAAGAGATCTACCGTACCGACCTGTCCGAGGTCGTGCTGCGTATGGCCGAGCTGGGCATTACGGAGTTCGAGCGCTTTGACTTCATATCCAAGCCACCGCGCTCGGGAATACTCGGGGCGATGGATGTGCTCAACCTGCTTGAGGTATTCGAACCGGACCGCAGCCTGTCCAGGGTTGGACAGATGATGTGCGCGTTTCCGCTGCTGCCGCGCCTCTCGCGCATGATCGTCGAATCGATACTCAAGTATCCCGATGTGGTAGAAGAAGTAGTCATCGCCGCGGCGTTCCTTTCCACCTCCAGCCCTTATGTCTTGCCACCCGGAGAAGAGCTGGAAGCCAGGCGAGCGCACCATGCCTTCCGCGACCCTGCCGGCGATTTCATGTCATACCTCAAGATGTACCGCACCTTTGGCGAGGCCAGGAACAAGGCCAAGTTTGCTGAAAAGAATTACCTGGACGAACGCACCCTTCTTGAAATCGCGCGCATCAAGGAACAGATAGAGATGATAGTCCACGACCTCGGCGTACCCATAGCCTCCGGCGGCTCCACCGAAGACTACCTCTGTGCCGTCAGCCGTGGCCTTATCCAGTTCGTCTGCGCCAGGCAAGACCGAGGTACGTTCCGCACGCTGATGGATGAACGGGTACAGATACATCCCAGTTCTGTCATGTTCAAGGAAAATCCCGACTTCATAGTCGCCGGTGAAATCGTCAGGACTACCAGGATGTACGCGATGAGCGTCTCACCGTTGCAGCGGCGCATGCTGGCAAAAATATCACCCATAGTCGCGGAGACGCTCCTCAAGCAGAAACCTGCGGCTGCACCGGAATATCCTGTCCGCGGCCGGCCCGCGGCGGCACGGCCTGCCAGGATCGAGCACCCCAGGCTCGAAGAAGCCCGCGATTTTACCAACCGCATCAAGATAGGTGGCGAGACCTTTGATCTTGTAGCCGAGAAGAAACGCAAGAAAGCCGTGCTCGTCTGGGAGAGCTTCAAGCGTGCCAGGGAAGGCCTGCCGGCCGATGCGGGTCTTGCCTTCAAGGGCATGCTCGGCGTTGTCACCGTCGGGCACAACCGCCTGCTTGACGGCGAGAAACTCGAAACGATACTCCGCATCTCCCCTATACTCGATCCGGAAAACGACCTGAAGCGCGAGTGGCCCCGCAAAAAGCAGTTCAACGTCAACGATGATCTTGATGGTCTCGTAACCGTACTGGACCATGTACTACAGACTGCCTACTGGAAGCCCAAAAATCCCGAACTTGGTTTTGTTGCCATGTTCACCGATACCGCCGGCACCTACTGGTTCCGTGTTTCCCGGGGCTTCCACACGGCCCTCAACGAGAGCCTGGCCAGCCTGGAATACCTCGTCGATGAAATTTCCGAACTCGCCACTCCCGAGCAGAAGGAAAAAGTCGGAACGCTCTACAGGAAAATCAGCGAATTCTTTGCGTAATGTTTGTTAATCTGTAGTGACTTGTAAAGTTTCTGTTGTGGAGTCTGTAGCGGTTGGGGCTTCGGGTTCTGATTCAAGATCTTCCGAGACCGTTCCCTGATCGATAAACCTGATTTGTCTGGCCTTGGGA
>JFJP01037296.1_pt1 | contig 32946 bp, 47 predicted proteins | sample 431651 | NCBI WGS metagenome assembly JFJP01 (sample SAMN02602958, study PRJNA72255) | Microbial mat metagenome, whole genome shotgun sequencing project. | biome: fresh water; feature: sink hole; material: water; isolation source: purple microbial (photo- and chemosynthetic) mats found in... | reverse complement strand
TGTCGTTGTCAACCCTAATCGTTTCGTGTTATCACCGCTATACGAGGTTAGCGTGATATCAGAACCAACATCAGCCCATGTCGAACCGTCATCAGATGATTGCAATCGTGCTGTTCCAGTTGTTTGGTTAGGCGAATAATAGACTAGTCTCAATTTCGCCTTAGTGTGCGTCCCATTGATACTTGTGACTGGAGCAACATCCGCGGCATTTGCGGCAATAGCAGAACTTGGTAACCCGCAATAGTATGTCAGACCTAAAGACCCCGCAACCATCCTTCCTAGATTAAATGTCTCTGGAGCATATGTGTCTAGGTATTCGCCATTTACAATACATTTCGTCCCCAGCGCCAAAATCTGAGCCGCTGTGGCTTGGCATCGTTGAGCGACTGAGAAATTGTTGTCCACATCGTTTGTGCAAACAGTGTTTGTCACTAACTCCGTTCCAAGAGTTGGTCTAGTTAATCCTATATATTCAACAGTTTTCACGTTCGCCCCAACAGTGCTTGATCCTGTGGAATACTGATAGTTTATGGTTGCCGAATGTGTCACTGACATGAAACAAAAATAGTGAATCCGAATATCATTATTACCCAGAACTTCCCACTGAACAAACGGCAATTCAGAATCAACCGAATACCCAAAATGGTGTGCGTGCACTTTTGAAAATGACAAAGTTTGTGTCGCAGATTGTCTTTTCACTACAAATTTTAAGTCGGTAAATCCATAATGTTGAATAATAGAAATATTAGCTGAAAATCTTGCAAACTGTCCAGCAATAAGATCTACATATCCCATACGGTAATACCCTGCCGTTGAAGTTGCTGACATTAGAGAGTTTTCACCATTAGCTAATAATGTTGCACGCATTCCAGCAGTGGTAGTATCATCAAGAAGTGTTTTTGCAGTTGCCGTAACAACAATTGGATTAAATGTCACATTACCACTTGCATCTACAGAAATATCACTACCTGACAATACCCCACCAAGCGTACCAGATGTGGCAATAGGCAAAGTATACCCATTCGCTGGTGCTGATAGTTGATATTTCAAACTACCAGACAATTTCGCCACAGAAATGATTCTCCATGAACCTGTACCCTGTCTACGGATAATAACCTCTGCAATTGGCACGATCTCCTGAACCGCAGTGATGAATTGCCCTAAGGTTATAGACGAGAAAGAAACTGCCTGTATAGTTGCCAGTGTTGTCGAAACCTGTTGAGCAGCACACCATGTATACCGTACTTTTTGGCTCTCCGTGTCGTCCGTTACAGGAATAGCAACGGCAAAAAGTTTCCCATATTCGTTATTCCCGAAAAGAGTCTGCACCCCTGCCGCAGAATACCAATATGGGGCACTGCCGTTGTTGGGAGTAATTTCTGTTTGGTCTGTCTCAATAGTCACCACATTCGATGCCGTTGGTCTTAGGGTTGAGTATCTGATATCCGCAGGAAGGGCGTTGAGTGTCGGAAGATCGGTCACACAGTCCTCATCAGCAACGGCTGACGCACTTATTTGTGGTCTGCGGAGTGTTGCTGTTTCAGTGTTGAGGGTATATGACCCAGCGACTATATCACCACCAGAACGAAGTGATGCACCGAAATCGAAGTGCATTTTCTCGTGTGTCTCTGGATCCATGAACCCGTGTGGCTCCCTGATACAGAAATACAACGATCCATCACGATAGACTCGTGCAATCGGCATATCGCGGAAACCGTTTGGGATTGTCTCATCCCACAGGTAGTCTGTGCCGTTGTAGTAGAGCCATTCACTGGTTTTGTCGGCAATTGTTCCGCGAGCAGGAGAAGTCCATTCGGTGTTGAACTCAGTCAGTCGTTGTCCTCTCCAGTATGCTTCACATGGCTGAATCACTATGTTAGCACCATTGTACGACTCTTCGATTGTTCTGGGGTATCGAAAACCTGTTGATGTTGCCGTAATCTCATGGTCGTCGAAAACATAGTCGACTAACTCATGGTAACTCACTGCATTGGCTTGGGCAGACTCGATGAACCTTATCTCTCCTAAATAGTGTATTACCTTAACGGTTCCGTTATTACTCCTTAGGTCGAAAAACCCTCCATCAAGGTTTATGGTGAGAGTAATTTCATGCCCACCAGTGGTATTTTCGCAAGCAAATTCAATGAAATCACCTTCGTTAGGTAGTAGTAGTGGATCAATTACAATATCCGCAGTCTCCCTGCAAATACCCAATTTCCCAACATTGTCAGATGTAAGAGTCATTCCGTTGGTGACGGTGAAAAGTTTCTGTGTCACATCCGTTGAGTATCTAATAATCCCCATCTCTTCATATCCAACTCGCCAAAGCCGAAACGCTCCCACCACATCGGTGAATGTCTGAGTGTTCGACCCGAAAACAGAAACAATTGTTTTTGCTGGGCTAATCAGGTCAACTATATTGAAATCAAACCATGTTCCGTTGGCGATATCTGGGTAAAAAGTCAGTGTTATTGTGTCGCCTGTTGCAGAAAGCTCGGTCAATTTTGCCGCTTTTGTACTGTCAAAAGAGAATGATGTTCCTGCTGATTGTTCAACAGAACTATATGATGTTGCCTGTTTTACTGTCGCTGTTGCCCCCAATGCAAGAGACTCCTCATTGATTATAATCGCTTTTGTAGATTCGATATTTGGAGAGGTCATGTGGAGTTTTGCCAGCGAACCAACCAGCCCGATGTACTCACCGCCAACGCCTGCAGATGTCACAATCCCCGTTTCCAGCCACCCTCCAGAGCCATCGGAAGTATTGAAAGTGTTCACTGCCCCTTGTGATTCAGGCGTTACAATACCAACTATCTGATCATCGATATACTGTTTTGTCGCCTCATTATCGGTCATGGTTCCGAAATTTTTTGCAGTCACCGAAAACGGTTCACCATCAAGAGCAACATTCAAAAATTTGATCATTGCATAGAGCTGTTTTCCCGAATATTCCGCATCGATATCGGTGTATTTTTGGTCAATGGCCAGTTCATAATTCGAAACATTAACCAGCGTATTTCCTACACCAGAAAAAACCACAACATCAGCAAGAGAAAATTTATAGTAATTATCGAGAACGAAATACTGCCATGAACCAACATCAATTATACCAGCATTTTCTTGAGTTACTATCTCATATTCACCAGGAACAAAATTTCTTTTTGTGACCATATATTCAACTCACCTTAAATGGATTGGTTAATTCTCCAGATTTTCCTGCCACTGATAAATGGCTCATAATACCCGATTCTCCAACAACAGACGGATAACTCATTGTTCCCGATGATACTACAGATGGCATTTCAAACTCTTCAAGTTCAAGCGTATCCTGTGCAGCATCGACACCGCGAACAATCCAGTGTTGCACGGCTGAAAATGTCCTCTGATTTACCGTAAATTTCATACTTACAATATCCAAAATATTGATCAACGAAGTATCGAACCCCCCCGCAGTTCGAATGATTTCTTTCCGCTTTTTCTGAGCAGTGAGCAACCGAGTTGCCAGCGAAACAGCTTCATCTTGATGTGTCAGAAATGTATCATAAGAGAGCATCGTTTTTTTCGTATAAATCTCGTAAATCTGAGTTTCAAGATAGTTATTCAAAAATTTTTGATTCGAAACTTTTTTACCATGCCAATAATCCCACCCGATTTGAACCGAACTACACCAATATTTCGAATCTGAATATGATCTATCTGGCTGTTTTGTAAGTTTCCACGATTCAAGAGTATGCGTTTCGTAATCATAACCCCTTCGGCGAATCGTCAATCGACCATCATTTTTTGCAAAGAAAAACGCACTATCAGATTTTAGCACTGATTCACAGAGAGATTTTACCGTTCCCCCGGAAAAATAGAAACCAATTTCAGGAGAAATCTGTTTATAAATAGTCACTTCTTCGATATCCCAAATAGCATCAATAAACTGCTGTGAACTTTTCTCAGAAACCTCATTAACAATGATCTCTCCAATAGTACACGGCTGTTTTCCGATCACGCTGGCATAGGAAATTTCAGCATCTGCAGCAATAACTCCATCGGCATAATCGGTGAAATTTACCGGTTCGTTTTCAGAGTTATAGCAACCGGTAATTTCTGAAATATAATCAGGATCACCCACCACATACAACAATGAATTTTCAGCAATTTTTATTACCGGACATCGTTTTGCTACACCGTACACAACAGGAAGCAACTTGTCTACCGCTGAATCGTCTTGGCCAGCAAACATCCCAGCAACAATCGGCCTGCAAACCTCTTGTGTAAATGCCCGAAGCGGTTCAAATGTTTTCACCGTGAAATCGGTAAAACTATTCATAACCGTATCGACAAAACCTACTTTAATCGTTTTAAAATCGCTCAATTCAGGCTGATCAACAGTAGATTTTTTCAACCGAACCGGAGAATTGAACAGTGTTTGCACATCAATTGAATCAAAATATCCATCGTGATTATCAAGCGTAACTTGAAACGCTCCCATGGGAATTACACCATTTATCGGATCTGGAATTGACATCATTCCCAACGAAGGAACACGCATTCTCACCGGATACCGAATCCCCGAATAGTAATCATCTGATTGATTTAAACTGTTTTTTACGCTGCTTGAAAATCCGAGTATACTGCTCAAAAAACTATCAGTATTAAAATACTGCCATGTGTAAAAAAAAGTGTTGGTATAGATCGTGCCGTTTCCATCATAAAAGAAAGAAAAAGAAGTAGAAAGAAGTAATTCAAGAGTTGAAACACGCACCAAATAAGCACCAAAAAATAGTTCAAGTTGATCCGTTGTTGGATTATCGTAATACCCGCCCCAATCATTCCAATACGTTGCCGATTTTGCCCCAACAAAAAACTCTGAAATTTCTCCAAATTCTGATTTGTAGATTGATGAAACGGTTAATTGAGGATTCCACGAACTGCGGACACTCATTTCAAACAGAAAACGAATTGCCCCTTGGCAATAAGATGTCACAGTCATTACTACGACATTAGACGAAACGATCACTGAACCGTATGCCCCAACGCAGTAGTAGTTGCTTCCGTTGTCCTCAAGCGTTGCCACAATAGTCAGCGTTTCGCCTCTTTCTCCTATTAATTCCTCGTCACCGTTACACCACTGAAAACTCGTCGCGTTAGATGTTGCCGTGAGAACTATTGTATCTCCAACGGTTGCGGATACGGTTTCTGGTGCCACTACAATTACGATCGCCTCAACGGATATCGCAACACTGTCACTTATATCCACCCCGTTATTCGTAACCGTGATCTCGTATGTGTCTAAGTCAGAGAGTTCTACTTCTGCTTTTGAGTAACTGAATAGCCCTGTGGTGTTTGTTTCGGTGGCTATTTCGGTGATGCCTTTTTTAATGGATGCGGAGTAGAATGGAACCAACTGCATCACATACACATCACCTTTGCCTGTCCCATACCCACCAATGGTGTATACAGCGTTGGTATTCGCCAGCACAATGTCTGATCTCGTGACATCGGTAGGCATTAGATGCTGTGTGTATGTGCCGTCGTGGATTTTGAAAAACGCATTAGATCGCGTTGTTATATAACAACCGCCAACAGAAGAAAATGATCCCCACAGCACTTGTATGTTGGGCTGTAACCCAGTATAGTCACTCCATGTCACCCCGTTAGTTGTAACTCGCCACCTTTGCGAAGGGATTGCCATATTGGTGATTGCTATCTCCGTCTGAGATAACCGGAACATCATCAATGATGGGTCTGAATAGTGGTTTATGAGATTAGAAACCGTTCCTGTATCACTAACGAGCATCGTCGTACTGAGTGTACATACGATAGCAGTGGTGCTGTCTAACAACAGGATTCGTACAGCGTCAAGCATGGAGTAGCTAATCTCTGAGAACGATGTACCGTTGGTGGAGAGAAACAGCTTGTTTCCTGTTAATGTGTCCGCAAAAGGACAGGCTAGAACACCGGCTAGAACATTCCCATTTGGGAAAACAATGGCATCTCTAAATTCATCGTATCTGCCAATAGGAGGGACAGTTTGTAGCAGTGATGTGTTTTTGTATATTTTTGTCTCAGCAAATACACCGCCAGACACGAACGAATACAGGTCGCCGTCGTCGGACATTGCCATAGCATAGACGAAAGCTCTATCGGGCACATACAGGTATTCCAACCATTCCCCTGTTGATTTTTCCAGTTTGAAAATTTTTGCGTCAGTATATACTGTGTTCCCAAACCCTGCATAGATATCGCCAGTTATAGGATTTTCGACCAAACTGGTCCCGTTCTCAAAAACAGTAGAGTCGTATGATTTCACTACGGTTGAGTCTGTTGTACCAGCACTAGCCTTCCACTCGATCAAAAGCGGATCGCCTACGAGTAGGTTTTGGTCTGCTGGTTGTGTTATTGCTAATGCCATCAGAACGCCTCTCGAAATGCAAGTTTTTTGCTATACAAAAATCGATTAACCGAACTTTGGAAAACAGCATCAACATCAGAATACCCGTAAAACCGTTCCCACGGAACACGATGCATTTCACGATCGAACAATAGGAAAAAAGGGAAAAGCCTGCCGATTTGGCACTTATATGCCTGTTCAAAATCAGCGAAAATGGTTGATTCTATTTTATATCGGACATCTACTTCAATCTTTCTTCCGGTGTATCCACCTGCTCCGGGGATAACCTGCCCTGAAAGAGTAATGCGGTTTTCATGAGTTGAGTAAAATCCCGGTTCACGAGCGGGAGAAATCCCAATATCACGAGATTTTCCCATGGCCAATCTTCCTATATAAGTTCCGTTATGAGAAATTCCCACCGAAGACCCCGTTATAGCAGGTATCACATACAACCCGTTTTTATCCACTGAAGAGAGCGCAATCGTATTACCTCCAATGACAATTTGTGTTGCATCGGTGTAGCCGATACCAATGCAATCAACAGTTTTCGATGAATCAAAAGTAATGGTTATTGAGGAGCCAAGCCATTTATCCGCAAGAGCCGGTGATCTGAGTGTTGCCGGTACATCAGACTTCTGCACAAAATCGTTGATCAATATTTTCATACATTCGCCCCTGAGAAAATAACCTGCCCAGAATCAACGCCCTCTTGAACCGCAGAAAACAGTTCCCGAGAATCCATGATCAATTTTACCATCAGCGTTTTACACACCGATTCACCGCGAGGAGTTACCGAAAGTTTTTCCCCTTGATTTACTCGCACAAAAGAGCTATCAACGCGAGTTCCATCAGGAACAATAAAATCAGTCATTCCCGTTTCTGCAGAAGGAATTTTTTGAGAAATAACACCTGTTGCCGCCGCAATTCCCGCAGATCCGGCGGTTATCGTTGCAGGAATTTTCGCCACAGTAGGAAGCGTTTGATCTGCCCAAATCTGCATGATCGCTCTTTTTGTATTTATTCCAATCTCCGCGAGAGCAATTCCTTTGAGCACTTGTGCCATAAGCCTCGATTTAAGTCCTGTATTTTCTGCAATTTGCTGAAGACTCTGGAAAAATCCAGCCATGCTTGATAGTCTCTGCTTTTGCCGTTCATACTGAGCTACTGACATTGATTCTTGAATAGCATTTATACGATCAGCAGTCGCTTTTTCTAACGCAACAACCTGATCTTTTTCAAGAATTTTTAAAGCAAGTATTCTGTTTTGTTCTTGAATAATAAATGCAACTTCTCCTTCTGCGTTCACTTTTTCCTGTTCCATCCGAGCCGAATAGAAACCATTATACTGTTCAATCATTTTCTGCTGAGAAACCGCTGTGGTGTTTTCGAATAATTTGAGCTTATCTTCGAGAGCAGTCAGTTCTACACCGGTTCCAATTTTATCTGGTTCTGCTTTTTGAATCGCTTTTGCAACAATAGGAGAAACTGAAACAGGAACAACTGGTTCTGTGGGAACTACCTGCTCTGTTTTTTTCTTCTTTTCCAATTCCGCTGCCGCCGCCGCTTTTTTTGCCGCATCGTATTTTATATCAGCGTTTTTAATTGCTTCTTCTGAGTTTTTTTGCATGGCAATCGTGGAAGCCTCAATTTTATCAGAGACCATTTCAACGCCTTTGGCAGCAAGTCCGAACATTTTTCCTAACGGTCCTGGTATCTTTGCCATGAGTTCGTACATGCTAACCACAGTCGGAACTACTTTGTCTAGAATCATGAGCACCATATCACCAAGAGCAATCTTAATTTTGTTGGTGCCAACTTCCCAACCCCAAACAACCGTATCCCAATTTTTACGGATCAGAACGATTGCGGTTACTAATCCAGCAATCGCCATTACAATTGCCGTGATAATCAGCACTGCAGGATTAAGAGCCATAACCGCGTTGAACGCTGCTTGAGCAGCAGTAAGTATTGTTGTTGCCACTGCAACGCCCTTTGTAGCGATTCCGAAAGCGATGATTCCTGTGGTAAGTGCAGCAATAACGGGAACCGCAACCGTGAACAAAATTTTCAGTTTGTCGGTGTTAGAAATGAGATCTGCAATTTTCTGCATACCAAGAGTCATCGCCGGCATCAATTTTTCAGCAAGAGAAAATCGTACTCCCATGATCGATGCAGAAAGGTTTTTCTGAGCATCATCCCACGCTCCAGACTTTTCTTCCAACGATTCGGAAACTAATCCATATCGTTCAGCTTCAGCAACAATTCCTCTGATAGAATCACCGCTTGCAACTGCCGTATTGATTATATCGCGGTTCCCTTTGCCAAATGCAGCCGAAGCAAGCGCGGCACGATCCATAGGATTTTCAGTTTTTCCAACTTCTGCCGCCAATAATGCAAAAGCATTGGCGGAATTTTCTGCATTCATAACCTGTTCTAAAAGTGCAGGATTATTTTCAGAAAGCATTTTGTGTAACGCCCCCGTACCCGTCCGAGCTTGTCCAATGCCAACATTCATTTTCTGGATAGCATTATCCATAGATTGCATCGAGGCACCCGTTCTTTCTGCGACAAACAATAGCGATTGATATTCTCTTGTGGTGAGTCCGAGAGACATAGCCGATTCTGTCATTGCATCAACACTCTGAGCAATATCAATTGTATTTGCAATAAGAGCTCCACTCACCGCAACTGCCGCAGTTGCAACTCCCATCATTGCAACACTTGACATTTCTGAGATCCGTGCAGAGGCTTGCATCGCGGCATTATTTCTTTCTATCTCTGCGGTGACCCTTTGATACTCTCCGTTCAATCGCTGCATAGCTTGAGAGTTAGGATCAACACCCTGCCGATAAAGCCTTTCATATTCGTTTCGCAAGTTCCTTTGAATCATAATCATCGCTTCAGAACCGCCACGAGTAACCGATACCGCATCGGCTAACCGTTGCTGGCGCTGGATGAAATTATCTACATTCGTATTTCTTATTGCATTTTGGGATTGTATAATCTGTTGCGATGTCTGTTGAGATTGGTTGCCAAAATTTCTCAGTGCTCGTTCCGCATCTGAAAAATTTGTATTAATAGTTAGCTGGATTGCTGCCACTTTTGAGCCGCCTTTCTATGATGCCACGCCTCGATCTCATACTTGTACTTTTTCATGATTGTCAAAAAAGTGAGCAACCATGGCAACTCATTTGCCCACCCGGAACCGTGAGGTAACCCCCACAGTTCGCAGTTGTGAAAAACATTGAGATAATAGTAATATACAATGGTATCAACCGGTTCAACAACGACAGATCCAACTCTTTCAACTTCGCTTTTTTGCTTGGGAAAATACAGAAACGATTTTCCCGCGAGAGCCTTTTTGATCTCTGGAACGAGAATGAATGACCCATCGGGAAGCTCATCTGTTCGATCAGCATTCCATGGATCATTCAGGTAGTCATCGGTACATTCGAGTTGATCTATCAGATACCTGATACCGAGGCGATCTACTCCCCCGGCAAAGACTCTTCTTCACTGACTACCTGAGATTCTGCATCATAATCAACTGGCCATGCACCCATGATGACATTGTAACACTCTAGCACAATCTCAGAAATTTCGTCATATTTTTTGTGGTTTTCAACGAGAGAAATCCCCGTTGTAATGCCAAATGATTCAAGCCCTTTCACTTCGATAACATGCTTACCAACAATTGAACCGGTATTTGCAGGATTGAAAACTTTCGCCATTTTTGATTTTTTGTCAAATGTAGTGTAGCCACTCTGATAGGAAACTTTCTGATCAGCATTCGCCAGTTTCAGAACTATTTTAACCTGTTCATCATCAGGAAGTTCTCTGTTTTTGAATTTGATATTTTTATCATCAGTGAATGTGATATTTGGAACATAAGTCTGTTCAAGACTTGTCAATCTGATTTTCATTTTTTTGCCTTTTTTGAAAATTTTACCGATAAAAAAGCGGGACAGTATGTCCCGCTATAACTAAAATTAGAGTACATCACCCGCAGCGACAGTACGAAGATATAGTGAAGCGTGACCTTGTGCTTTTGTCCACGAAAGATCTCTTTTCTGAGCGTCTTTTAGTCCTGAACCGGTGCCTAAAGAGCTGAGAATTGCCGGAATAATCAACCAGTTTTGGACATCACCAACACCGGCATCCTTATTCATACATATCATGAGCAGAAGAGTTGCGTTATCTTTTGAAGTAACAACATATTCACCATCACCATCATCTTCAACAGTATCAAAAAACCGACCAAGAACCTCTTTTGCACCTGTCACCAATTCACCGGTTGCATCATCGAATTTCATGAAACCGTTGAGAGATCCGCTGATCGTTGCAAACCCATCGAGAATACTAGCATTGTAACCGTTTTCACAGTCATCGGTAACATCGATAGTACCCTCTTCAGCAGTTACTTCCGCATCAGTTTTGCAGATAATTTCAAGAGTCAAAGGATAGACATTGTCACCAACTACCGGAGTAATTGCCGTTGATCCCGCCGCAGGAGATTTAAATCTTCCTGTTACCGGAAGATCGGGAAGAGCTGAACCGGTTGTTTTCCGAGATTCAATTTCATACCAAGTGCTTGCACTCAGTGTGATTGTCGCGTTTCCCGTTACGAGAACCCCGCGAGTTGCTTTTAATGCAATAGTTTTTGCTCCTGAGAGCGATACAGCACCCATTTGTTCCCCTTTTATGGAGGTTATTGTTCCATATCGCAGGAGTCACCCTGCGTGCTAAATTTCAATTCAAAATACAATATGGTGGCCCCGCCACCTTCATCTGATTCACCGGGGAAATACCCCAAATAAGAGCACATTTTAGTCGTATGACCGACAATCAACGGATCAATTCTTCGAATCACTGGATACAAAACACTCATCCATTTATGAGCATTGATTTCACCGGGCAAATAGGCCTGCACGATAAAACCATCTTCCCAAGAATCTTCAGTATCAATACCATCAGACATATACACCGCCAACTGGCGATTGTTCGGTTCTGTTGGAGGAGTATCAAGATAGTTTTCAATAGTTTTTAGACCAGAAGAAACCAGTTTCGCCGGAATTTCTAACTGCAAATAATCACGAATAATGTCTGCCATTTGATCGATTTCAACTCTCACACATTCCTCGTTGCCTGTTGAATAACCATTCGTTCCGCTCTATTTGCCCAACCCTGCAATTGAGAACCGGCAATACTTTTGAACTTACCTGTGATTATCTTCTTCGGTGCTTCTCTTCGACCAGAACGAAGTTTCCTTCCATTTTCGAAAAGATTCACCGGAAAACTACTGAATTTTACACTGCTCGCCCTAAATTTTACCGATGCTCCAATGGTTCTTTTTCCGCCGGAACTTCTCGGATACTCATTGAGTTTTATCATTCCCGCACCACCAATGAGCATCCCTTTCAACGTCAATCGTCCCTGTTCTGCAATTCGAGAGAGAAACCCAATTTTTACACCTGGAAAAGTCTGCACAAAATGATCAAAACCTTGCATACTTGAGTTTACAGTAAGTCTCATTGAACTCATGATTTAACCTCGACAACATAAAGCTGTGCTTGATATGTTTCTTCTGTTTTATCACGCTGAATTTCTGAAATTTTAAATTGGACATTACTGCTATTTTTGAGGATATCACCAACCGAAAGATCAACAATATCACCAGAAAAAACAGTAAAATGGGGAACATTTTTACTCTGAAAAATATTTCCCCCATCTTTAGAATTGGTGAAATTACCGTTGTCAAAAAGAGCCGCGAGGACGCGCGAGTCTTTGACAACGGTTATTTCACGGCTATCAGGGTGCATCGATAGATAGTTTTTCACCATCTGCCGTTTCATTTCGATTGCAATATCACTCACGAGAGTTCCTTGCATCCAACGTGATACTTACAACAACGGCACTTCTTACCAACAACAGCAGGATAATCACCAAAACAGTCCGGATTTGATCCGGTATTTTTCAGTAATCGCTCGTTCTCTTTTTCAAGAGCACTGTTTTTTTCTGCCAGTTCTTTTTTATCTGATTCAAGAATCAGCATTTTCGACTGAGCAACGATTCTCTCCGCAGTAACATCACCAATCTGATCTACCGCTTTCAGATCATCCTTGGTGACTGTTCGAAACGACTCCAACGAATCAAAACCGGAAGCAATAAGATTCTTTGCCGCCAGTTCCGTAACACCGAACATTGTAGAAATTGATTTCACCATCGTTCGATCCTTCGGTTAAGAGAATGTACCAACTGAAACTGCGGTTGTATTGATATCACCTGGAACAAAACAGTGGCGAGATTGCCCACGAACGAAAGTTCCCACTGGATCTTTCTGCGTAAACGAATCGAACACGATTTCACCAACCACACGAACCGCTTTTTCAGAAGCATCAAGCGCATCAACGCCACGCTGAACCGAGTAGCGAACATCACCAAGAGATCCGAAAATCGCCTTCGTTGAAGCAATAAACGGTTCACCAGCATCGCTTTTTGAGTCGCGATAAAGTGCACCAGGATTGTAATCAAACAACCAAACAGGCTGAACAAGATCCTCAATGTGAGCACGGCCGAGAAGCGTAAGCCCTTCAACATTTTTGAACTCTTCAGGGATGTTTTGCATATCATAGAGCATGGTGGCTTGATTCGCTTTCTGCCATTCACGAAGAGCAGTATCAGCAGCATATTTTCCACGCCAATCAGAGCCGAGAATCCCCCACATATTGCTCACCGATGCGCCAGCAGAAATAAGTGCAGATTGCACTTCGCCAACCGCTTCAGAGAATGTCGCGCCAACTGCTGTAAAATCATAAGTTTTTTCAACAGAAGAACTTCTTCCGAAATCGATATCAAGATCAAGATCATCACCAGAAGTGCCACGAGCAAAAAATTCACCGTTGACAAAAACATCAAGAGCCTGTCTATTTTTCGTCATATTGAACGCTGATATGTGTTGTTTCGCAATGTTATCCATCAAGCGAGAAGCCTGTTCAATAGCAGAAGCATTACCATCAAGACCAGCAACAACGGCATCACGAAGTTTTTCGGTGATCGGTGTTTTTTCTGATGCTCGTGGTGGTGTAATAACGGTGCCTTTTCCCGCCTGATATTCACGAATTGCAGACTGCATATCACGAGTACGGTAACTCACACCATAGATATTTGGGATCAGTTGATCAAGCACAAAATCAGAAGCCTCATCGGTATCATTTTCAGGAAAAAGAAACTGCCAAAGCTGTTTTTTACCCGCATCGGTGAGTTTTGTTCGTTCATAGAATTTTTTCTGAACACCGGTAGAATAGATTGAAAAATTTGCCATTGTGACAACTCCTTATTTAATGACGATACCGGCATCTTGTGCCAGTTCAATGATTGCCGTGGTAACGGTGAGAGCCGTTCCGTTAGTTGCTTTCAATCCTGATGATTGCACTTCAGAACCGGTGATATACACAGGGAGTTTTCCCGGTGCAGAAAGTACGGTTTCTAGAATACATACCGCTCTGATTTTTTCAAGACCTGCAACCGCATTGCGAGCAGTTACCGCAAGACCATAATCAGTTGCATCTTCTACATAGAGAATTCCATTCGAAAGAACTGCTGTTCCAGATGAAACACCAGCAAAAGCACCATCGACAATGATCACGGCACCAACAGGAATATCAGTTTCGTTCAAAACGGCATAGGTTCCAGTGGCGTTGAATGGCCCGTAAACGCCAGTAGTATCCGTTCTACCGAGCAACTGACCACAATAATAGGTCGTTGCTGATGCCTGTTTGTACGCAGATACGATATTACCCGCAACAAGCTCTTCAGTTACAAAATTTTCTGCTTGAATTGACATATGCAATTCCCCTTATAATTTAGAAATTAATGCTAATTCTTTTTCTGAAGCGGATACAATACCCGCTTTTTGCGCCTCATCTTGTGGACTAATCACACTCATTGGCGGCATATCTGCTGCAAATGACGGTTTTGCTGAGTGTACATCGAGCATCGCAACTGCAAACTGCTCAAATGATTTGCCACTTTGCAGAGAATCTGCAATCGTGGCACTCATTGCAACGCCACCTTTGGTAAGAATATTCATCATTCTCGTCCGTTCAGCGGTAACTGCTTGATCAGAAGCAACTGCAGAAGCGGATGCAACAACGGCATCATGCTCTTTCTTTGCATCTTGATCAGAAGAAAGCAACTCTGTAAGTGTCATTTTTTCCCCTTCGGAAAATTGTTTTTTTGCAGAAGAGGTATTTTCACCACTACCGCTTTTGATTCCAACAGATGCAATATAATTCTTTTCTATACTATCGGCAAGACCAAGCGCAACCGCTTTTTTTGCAGGAACAACCCGACCTTTTAACGATTTCACCGCTTCGGCAGAAAATGCAGAACTATTTTTTGATCTTCCGTTAGAAATGTACTCGAAAAATACTTCAAAATCATCATTCAACCACTCTTTATAGACCTGTTTTCCGCTATCAGTAGCGATATCAGGTCGCTTATCCGTTGAATCATCATTAGTCAATGTGATCTCTTTGACACCCATTTTTTCATTGAAACCAGACCAATCGGAAAAAGTAGCAGCTACGCCGATAGATCCAAAAAGAGATCCGTTATTTCTAGCGATAATTTTTCCACACTGAGAAGCAATTCCGTATGCAGCAGAACAGCAATAATCACCAACAACGGCAAAAGTATTTTTACTGCTTGAACTAATAGCATCGAGAACAGAATACATCCCGTCAGAATATCCACCGCCAGAATTTATTTCAAAATAAATATTTTTGATTGAACTGTTTGATTCTGCTTTTGCAATTGAATCAATAATCGCTTTATAAGAAGTCTGTTTTTCTCCGAAATAGAGCATCGAAAACAGATCTATTTCCTGAGTCAAAAGCCCTTCAACAGGAATATAGGCATTTTCACCATCTTCACGATACCAAGAAGACTCTGTTGAATAATAGGGAGATTTTGGAAGTTCTGCAACGATTTTATTAATAAATTCATTGGTATCAAGTTTTGAAAATGCCCGTTGCGTTTCGAGATATCTTTTCAAACTGAAATGCCTCTCGTAAATGCCTTTAAAAATATAGAGTTGTCCGTTCATGCGGCGAGTCCTTCTGTTTCATCTATCAATATTTTTTGTTTTTCTTCATAGGATCGTGATTTGAATTCCTGTTCCTGATCTTCTCGTTCATCAAGAAACGCTTCAAAATCAGAATAACCATTGTTGGCAGCAGCATCAGAACGAAGCATCAAACCTCCATCAATAGCGGCAATATTCGCTTTCACTTCCTGCAGTGGGTTCACATGCCCGGGAACTTCGCCGATCCATTTACCCGACAAATACGCCTGTTGAATATAGTGAGAATCCCAGAATCCCGGCATTACTTCGAGCATACCAGTTCTCACATAGTACTTTAAGTATTCGAGATTCACGGCATATTCGACGGTTTCAGCATACCGTTGTCGTTCGTAATAGATAGTTTTCATCGTGTCATTCAACGCACCTTTGTGAGCCGTGAACGATGTTGAGTACTCCCCAAGAATAAATTCGGGTGCGACTCCACGCCCCATCGCACAATTTCTACGACTCTCGAGCATTGCATTGACAAAATTGTTTGAAGGAGTTTTGAGATCCGTAAAATTGATCGAGTGATCCTTGTTTTCCCATATTGGCATTCCGCCCGGTGTCCGTAATACATCGCCATAATCCTTAAAAGCTGAACCAGTTTCAGCATCAGTTGAACCTCTTTTTCTCGCTCCCATTCCCATGTGCTGCTGTTTTGCATCATTAGGGTTTGCCGTAATCCAGCCAATTTGAATAGACTCTAAAACCATTCTTTCAACCGTGGCATCCCAAACACGATCAAGATTTTTCAGAAGTGCCACCATCGAATAGAGATCAGAATATCCTCTAACCTGTGCAGATCGTTCTCTGATCATGCACAAAATCGCATTACGATTGCCGTTTTCATCAATAAATCTGAAATTTTTCTGTGAGTATCGTGAAAAAAAACCTTTTCTTCGCATGTATTGATCGTGTTCGATCCCCATGGTATATCCAAAATTATATTCGCTTGGTGCTCCATTTTTTCCAGAATCGATCATCATTGCACCAGATGCAGTGACAATATCGAACGGTTTTCCATCGTTTTCCCGAAGAAAAAAGAGCAACGAATCGCCGGTGATTGATTGTTCTGCCATGAGATCATACTGTTTTGCATAATGATTGATATTCAGTTTGTCAAAATGTAAAAGCATAGTAAATTTTCGTCCCCATTCATGCGCCTGATCCTTATCGATACCGAGCATTTTATAGTTTGGGAGTGATCGAAAAAACAACCCACGGCCGATACTATAGGCGAGAGGCTTTTTCACCATTGCCCGTGCAAGAGACGATGTATTGTAAAGCGTTGCGCATCGTGCCGATAACTTATCATAGGTTTCTGTCACAAATTCTGACGGATCAGGAGAGTGTTCACGCCAATTTGTGAGATCGGTACCAGTTTTACTTCCATCGTAGGAAGCACCATCAACCATTTTTAGGATCCCACCGTTGGAATCATAGATTTTTAATCCCATCACCAACCCGCTTCAATGTTCAAAATATTTGCATTGCATCTATTTTCACCGGTCAACATATCCCGCTCTTTTCTGAGTCGAGAAAGAAAATTAACTACATTTTGAAATTCGATTTCCGTCATTGATCGTTGCGATCCGCCAGAATTATTCATGTTCCCGGCACCTATCATAGCCTGCCGAGTAATTGCATTTTCAAATACAATGATCTGTTCATCGTATTTTTCAACAGTAGAAAATAGTAATTCAGAAGTATTTATTCCCACAATACCACCTTTTTTATAAATATAGTTTAGTATTATAGCTTTTTCCGAGTTTTGTTTGAAAATTACGATAGCGAAAAGATCCCTAATAGGGTACTTTTCGCTATCGTAGATTTTAGCAGATTTTTGATAGCGAAAAGTACCTTTTTACGCGTGCTTATGTGCAAAAAAAACATTTTATCAATCACTTACAATTGTAACAAATTGTAAGTGATAGCACGATGCACTTGTTATTGTTTTACTCTTCCCATATATCCAACTTCATAAAAACAGCCATTATCACCACAATAAAGTTGATCATCTTCAACAACAAACAACTTCATGAACATAAAACTGCAGATAGATCCTACTTTAGTGTCACATGGAATATGTCCACATCTTGCAATGCGTTTAGCAGCATCAAGAGTTACGAGTATTGTGTTTGGTTGCATCTTGTTTGCTGTTTCGTATTCTATAACAGCTTTTGAGATTGAAGCAAGTAAACTATCATAATTTAGTCCCATTCTTCTGCCTTCTTTTCACCTTTCTATAACCTGTGCGTTGTTGCGATTCCTCGCTTAGGCTCGCAACTCAACACGCAGTCGTTAAATTGATCCACCATCCATACACAGTAGCAACGACACATCTACAACTTCTACTTCTTTTAGATTTGTACTCCAATATGAGTTTATTGTGTTGCAATAAATACACACGATACCACGCATAAAACTACCCCATCTGTCAGAGCTTTTACCACAGTGTTGGCATTCGTACACTTTTTTAGTCTTCATATTTAGACTTCCTCTAACCATTTTGGTTGGTGATGATTGGTTCGCATTACTCACAAACCCACCACCAAACATTGTTATCAATTGTTTCTAAATAGTCTTAAACTCTTGATGTTTTCACCTTTTGACTCAGCCCAAACCATAACTTCCGACAATGTTACTTCTTTGGGAAATGCTTTCGTGTATGTGTTTTGTTCTGCCGGAGTGTCTATAGGGGGCTGAAAAAATGTATCAACTACAGCAACGATACTTTCTGGATTCCAAATGTCTCTATTCATACTATTTCCTTTCATAACCTGTGCGTTGTTGCGATTCCTCGCTTAGGCTCGCACCCCAACACGCAGGTGTTATTTTGATTCACGCTCGACCGAACCACTGTTCGGCCATCGCTTTTGCTATTCCTGTGAAAGTCTTTGACCGTAATTTTGCACGATCTTTAGATGGCGGTAAATAGTGCAGTCTTTGCTGTTTATTCTTCGGCAGGGAATCAAATAATTCTTTTACATTATTCGTTTCTGTAAGTTTGCCAACGCCTTTTATCCTCTAAATATGTGCTTAATAACTGGAACTGTCCATCCATTGCCAAGCATCTTGTAACGCTGCGCATTGCTTACACCGCTTGTGTAATCAGCTTTTACTCCTTGGAGTGCTTCAACTTCTATCGGGGTAAGTTTATCGCTTTTGTTTTCACTTTTGATTGGCACATTGTGGCCCCCCCCTGTCCCCATGTTTGCAGTAAGACATGGACAAACTCCGCTCTTATTTTTTCTATAATAGGTTCTTCTGTATTGGTAATAGTCACCTTGCCAATTAGGTCTAATAGGTAAATCTGAAATAGGGATATTAGTCCAGTATATCCGAGGTCTATTCTGCTGTACAAACAGATCGCTGTTAATAAAAACGCCCTCTACTCCGACAATCCTGTCTATTTCTTCCTTCCACTCCTGTTTTCGTGGGACAACATTTTCTAAAAGAAAGTATCTATGATTTACCGATTTCATGAGCTTTACAAAGTCGTGAAACAATTTCGATTTCTCACCGTCAATCCCTTTTCCGTCCTTCAAAACGCTCAAGTCTTGGCAAGGGCTTCCCCCTATAAATAGGTCAATTTTAGGCAAATCGCCCGCGACTATTTTTGTTATATCTCCCAAATGAATAGTATTAGGGTAATTCTTGCTTGTAATCTTGTTCGCAAATTGGTCTATCTCGGAAGCGTAATACGCATCTACTTTTATTCCAAGTTCATCGAGTGCGATATTTCCGCAGCTCATACCGTTAAATGCTGAAAATACTACCACTGTTTCCTATCCCTTCCTACCGTGGCATAACCACAGTGTTTGGGGTGACGAGTACTCACCCTAACTTAATGTTATTAATAATCTTCATCTTCCATGCAATCATCGCCACATATTTCACAGTATTTGCACTCTTCGTCATCGCAATCGCCGTAATATGATTAATACTGTCCAGTGTTTTCTTCACCTGATTCCACCCAGATTCCCACATATTGACATCTTCGTATGCAGTACATTTTTAAAAAACAACTGATTCATCAGCAAGTTTTTTGAAACGATAAAGGTGTTATTCTTACAACTCACAAAACACGGCAACATCGCCAAATGGATCATCAATTTTACCCATATTAGCAATTGTTCCGTTCTTTTTTATCGTAACTTCAACATCTCCGGTGTATGTTTTATCAACAACTTTTATCGATACAATTTTTTCATTTTTCCACGAAGAACTATAACTCCATGGAAGAACAACAGATTCAATTTTTGTGACTCCTTTTTCAGTTGTTAATTCGATATCAACCATATTAGATTTTCCAGTTATTTCAAAAGAGTACTGTACAATTTCACTTGTTTCTTTTGAAACAATATCATTTGAACTACAAGAAAACAGAACAAAAAACAGAATGATGTATTTCATAAAAACTCCTAATTTTTTTTGGTAAAACACGAATGTTCTTTTGATACTTTTTCAATTTTTAGCATTTTTATACGGTCAATTTCATCATAGATATTGGATTTATATTCTCGATTTAGTTCAATTTTGATCTGTTCAAGAACATTTTCAACATCAGCAATTTCTTCTACTCTTCTTACCTGTAGCAACAACTCCAAAAGTTCTTCTTCAAATTTTTCGAGTTGACTCATGATACCAAAATGATTCAGAATCGTTTCGTTACAACGAGTTATTTGTTCTTTAATATTCATTTAATCATCTCACATCGTGACCATTTGCAAACGGAAGCATCTTCTGGGATAGCATAGAGCATTTCCGTTTGTGGACGGCCATCGATTAAAACAATTTCAGAATTTTCTAAAACTGAAATAGAAGGATTTTTTACTACAACACCAGATCCAACATGCTTGAAAAAACAGTGCCATTCTAACAATTGGCAAACTTCTAAAAAATCCATAGGAACAGGTTTTTTTGTTGGTGCTTTTTTGCAATATCTGAACCGTGCAAACTGCCCTTTGTTTTCGCAGATGAACTCATTGTTTTCTGACATACCAACAAATCTACCTGCAACAGAAAATTCACCGTTTTCTGTTTTTTTTGCAAGTACCAAATCACCATTTTGAATCATACTATTTTCCATTTTTTATCCTCGAAAGCGTTTTAAGTTTTTCCCAATTTGCCAGATCAATTTTACGATCACCCCGGCACCAATAATGCACAATTCTTTCTGATTTCGCGAGATTTTCAGCTACTTTTTTTGAACCTCCTGCTTTTATCACATGTTCTCTAATAATTTCACAAGAAGGTGAACCAAATTTCATATCACCACCCACTAAGAAGATATAAGCAACTAAAAAGAATAGATAAAATACAAAAAAACTCGAAATATTTTTTCCAGTTCTTGTTTTTAGAACCAACCGCTGCAAAGAAAAGAAAAAATGAAACACCAACAAAAAAACCAACGATTAGAGTTGCCATTTTCATTTTAAACTACCAATCTTATTAATTTCAAAACATGTTTTCCCCATGGAATCACGGGAAACAACACCTAGAATATTGCCATTTGCATCTATGGCATTGATCGTGCAAAGAGGATTTGAGCCAAACCTACGATTCATATTTTCGTGAAGTTTGGTCAAAGAAACAACTCTTTCAAGATCATCAATATACAATTTCATAACTAACCGTTTCTTTTGATGTTATATAATGTTTAATCAGCTTTTTAATGTGAAAAAACTGCAACAAAAGCAGTAAAATCACAATTAAAAACAATGGATCTTTCATTTTTTGCCTTTCTTTATTTTTTTGATGTAATCTTCAACGGAAAATTGTTCATTGCACTCTTTATACACATAAAAAACTTGAAAAATCTGAGTAATTGTGAGATCATCAATATCTTTTTCATATTTTTGCAAAAATTTGTCAGCAAAATGATTATCTGTTTGTTCAGGTAGTTGCGAGTTCGCAACTTTCCTGATCATATCGGTTGTTCCGAACTCTGTACAACATCCACAATATTCACAAAAGATTTTTAATCTTTGAGAAAGAGTAAACATCACTGTTTTTTCTCCAAATTTCGATTGAAAAGAGTTCGCCATGGTTGAAGGCAATTTTAAATACTCTTTTCGTGCTTCTGCGCTGTTTTTTCCGTTAGTATACATGGCGTTCTATTTTTTGAGAAGAACATTCTGTTTCTATTACTGCATTAGAAATACCTTCATCATCGACACATACAAAACTGTGCAAAACATTTATGGTTACTCTATAATTTTCATGCAATTGTTTTTCTTTATCTTCGTCTTCATCTTCGTCTTCATCTTCGTCATCATTTATATCGTATCCATCTTCATCACAATCTTTAAATTCAGCTAAATCGAATCCGCTCATATCAGCAATATTCATTTTTGAAATCAAAGATTCATCATTATAAGTATTGATAACTTTCGTATTTAGTATTTTATCAATACTTAGCACTTGGAAAACAAGAGAATCACTAAAAGATTTTATCACATGAAATTCTTTTAACATAGCGTATTCAGCACTGCAATAATACAACGATAATCGAGCCAAAAACTCTATTTTTTTAAGATCTCGAATACCAACACCGATATTCTGTACAACTATTTCAGCTTTTTTCAGAACGCCATTTTTTTCACAAGAATTAATAATTTCTTGTGCCGATTTTACTATATGGTCAAAAGTTATTTCACAATCGCCAAAAGTATAATCACCATTTCTAATACAACCAAGGACAAACATAGAATCTTCTAGGGTTGTAGCAAAAAAATCTTCAAGAGCATAATCCAAACATTCAAGAGGCATAAAAAATCCTTTTAAAAAATTAAAAAACATTCATTTTCAAACATAATATACTAATTTACAGAACAAAGTTCTATAAATTTACAAAAAAAACTATCTCATATCATCCCACCACTCCTTGTCAAGCTGATGAAGATTATCCATGTAACACAATCCCCAAAAATAGACCAATAAATCTAACAGTTCATTTCGCTCATTAATTTTTTTCCAACCCATAATACCAGGTCTAATTTCCTGTTTTCTCTCTGACATGATTTGTTTGTACCACGAGTCAGAAATAGGCTCTTCAATCATGCCAGTTTTGCGGTATTTTGGGACATGTAGCGAGTATGGACCTGATTCGTTTTCTATCGATCCAAAGAAAATGTCCTTGATAAGCGATGTATCGATGTGGTACACTTTTGTCAATGCACCAGCTCTCACTCGTTTTTCTGTTACAACACCAGTTAATCCTGCTTTTTCTCCTGCCCCTTTTATGGCAACAAATTTATCCTGTCTAAGAGCAACAAACTGCATAACCGTATGGCCTTTCCCCGAAAAATCTTTCTTTGCACCTCTATTGTTTTTTTCATTAGGATCGTACCCGGTATCAATTGCTATTTTTTCTATTTCGTATGTCTCTCCATTACCTTTTTTGTACTGTTTTCGATAGGCGAAATCGTGAAGTGCTCCCCATGTTGATTTGTCGTTGATATCAGCAGGATTACCGAAGAATACCACATGATCTATCAACCAAGTTTCCAACATGTAATCAACAGCGAAAATACCGAGTTCCAATCGGTCTCCCTGAACATCAACAGAACCTGCTATTATCGGTCCGCAATCGATCAGTATTTCTGAAGATAAGCACCAATCCTCAGCTCGTTCTTTTAGTTTTTCGAATGAAGCCTGCTTTTCAACATTAGCCCATTCAATTGATAAAATATCGATACAAAATGTTTTATATTTGAGTATGTCTTTTCCAAAAGAAGTGTCTATGTAGCTTTGGCAGATACGATTCCATGAAAGATATTTACTAATTAACCCATTTGCCCAATAAGATTTTCTGTTTTTTCCTCGCGGTTTTTTCCCTTGAGGATTCCAAAACGGATCTTGCCAAGTTGGACGCCATTCGCCACGGTTGTTAATGATCTGTTTTTGAGATTCATAAAATGGTCTGTGGCAATGTTCGCAGACATATCTCACTGAATTTTCATCGAGAATCTTTTTTCCGGTTGTTTCATCAATTTTCATGTCGAAAGTAAGCCCATGTTCCATTTCTCCCATGCGAAACACCAAAACCAGCATTCCACCGCATATCGGACACGGAACAAACCTTCTTCTCTGATCTCCTTTGAAAAATGACGATGCAATATGAGATTTTCCAAAATTAGAACCGGTGGATGCTTCAAGAAATTTCCACATCTGAACAGCCATTGTTCGAGATTCTATCATCGATCCGAGATCACCAATGGTAACCTCTTCATCGGCCTTGTCTCGTTCATCGGCAATGATCAAATTGTATGTCTGGCCAACGAGATCATCAAGAGATCGATATGATGTGAGTTTCAATTTTCCACCACCGGAAAACTGTTTGAAAAGATCGGTATCACCAGTGGAACGCTTACGCCGTACCGATGCAGCACCAACCATATCTTTGAGCGGAGAATTGTCAATAAGCAAATCGATCGCTGTGTTCGATCGGTCTTTTTGCAGTCCCTTCGAAGCGGAAAGAGAAATCGCTGAACCTAATTTGTTTGCCATCCAGAACAATATAGCATTTTCAAGAAAAGATGTTGTTTTTGCCGATTGCACAGAGAACCACACAGAAACATAGTTACAAGGATCATCAGGATGCAAAGCATTGAGCGGTTCAACCAGATGAGGTACATCTTCAGGATTCCACCATCCAGGATATTCAGTAACAGCTCTAGGAAGATACCTATTTTGTGAACAATATTCAGCAGGAAGAGGTATATAACCAGATTCAGGAAGATTAAAAACAGCGGTTTTTGCTATTTCAATCTGTGATTTCCGATAGATATCTCTGGCAGTGATAGACATTAGATTATACCTGCAAGTTTTTTCAATTCTGTTTCTGCAATTATATACGCTTCTTCTTCTTTCATAAGATCTTCCAAAAAAGGAATAAAACTACATTCGCATATTTTCTCTAATTTTTCGAAATAATTTTTAATGGCTTTACAGATATAATCATGTTTTATTTGAGAATTTTTCATACTTTCAAATTCTCCCAAAGAAATAGGGATTCTTTCTTCTATTAGAGATTCAATTGTAATCCTTTCTTTTCCAGTGACAACTATAAATGTTTCAGGAAGAATCTCAAATTTGCGATATTCTAATTCACCAGTAAAACCAATCATTGTTCGCCATCTTTCAAAAATTTTACATACTGTTCTACCATAGTTAATCGAAAATTATCAAGAGATAATATTTCAGAAACGATTTGATCTCTTTTTCCAGTTAGTTGTTTCACTTCATTTTCAATAATCTGATCATTAGCGATTGTTTTTGGTGCCTGTTCTTGTTTAGCAAAGTTGTCTTCTATACCTAAAAACAAGCACAGAGCCTGTTTTTTGTCATTGGGAATGTTTTCTTTATTGTTTTCCCAAACAGAAATGTTTTTTTGGCTTGTACCAATCGCATCAGCAAGTGCAATCTGATCAAGCCCCTTGTTTTTTCGTGCTGCTTTCATTTTCAGCGCAAAAAGTTGTGCTGTCATTTATCACGCTCCTTATTCCAGTTTTCAATATCTTCTAGTTGTGATTTTTTGACTGTTCGAATTATTTCTTCATATTCGCAGATGTTCATTTTCACCAGTTCTGAAGCAATCGATTTTCTGTCTAATGTTGAAATAATATCAATTACTACTTCTCGAATTTCTGATGATTCAATTTTTTGAATATCTGGATTATTGACGATATGATCAGTAAGAAGATGTTCTATTTTTGCAGTAAATTTTTTTGGAAGAAGAAGTATTTCTTGATTCAATCGTTCGAGATATCCAAAAAAAGCGAACTCCGCAAATTGTCTCTCTATGAGATTACCGGCTATTTTTTCTAATTCAATTTTTTGCATTTCAATTTTGAATCGAGAAAGTTCTGCAGCATTAATCATACTCTGATATTTTGCATTTTTGGCTTTCGTGATTAATTGGTCATCGTCATTATCTAAATATTCTTTTTCATTTTGTTTGTTTTCAATACCGGAAGAAATTTCAGAAAGCGAACGCAACTCTGCTTTTCTTCTTTGTGATGCTTCCATCGCCGAACTAACCCAATCTTGGAATCCAAGCGAATCAACATCGAACTGGAGAGTAGCACCGTTCTTTCTTACCCAATCATGGCCACGACTTCCCATCTTTGAAAGAGTAACTCTGCTGATTCCAGTGCTATCCCGGATGTCCCGTGCATCAACCCACATATAAACCTCTATATTATTCCGTATTTTAGAATAATATACTAATATTTACGGCTAAATGTCTTGATAACTTACTTTTTACACTCTGTCAGATTCTTTTTTGGGTGAGTTTCACCTACGATATCTATATAAGTCATTGGGAGAACCTAATATACATTTGCAATTTAATTTGTTTTAATTGTTTTTATTTTTTGTATAACATCCGAAAGTAGGAGCTGAACAGGACGAAGTTTCACCTTCGTCCCCGTTGTTTGCAAAAACATCCGCATAGCAGTGCCGTTACAGTATCGATTGTTTCTTGTTGGATTTCGATCTTACTGATCACTGATACGAGAACCGCATCAGCCCGGTTGGCTCCCTTCGTCCCAAGCGGAGCCTCCGCCCACCTGATCATTCCTGAGGCGTATTGGTTTTGCTTTTCATTCGCATTACCGGAGTCGCTCTGCAGGTATCATACCAGTATAGACAGTTGATCAGTTTTGTACCATGACCAAGGGTATGAGAAGTGATTGATCAATGCAATTATACATCAATCAATCACGAATTGTGCGATTTTTTTTTATTAACCAACAGTGAAAAGATAGCCAAGATCGGTATATGCGATCTTTGTATGTTCACTGCTCAAGTTTAAAGTTCTAATATAGAACAGTTCTCCTTCTATCTCTGTATATACATCACAAACAGAAGTATGCAAAGATATTGCATATGTTCTTGAAAGCAACATATAGTCACCAACAAATGTAATATCATCGTATTCATAACCAATGTCGTAGACTTTAGAAATTGCAGAAGAAATTCCTGAATGTCTCCGCAATTTTAACGATATAGGACTAATAGAATACAAATTTTCTTTGTGAATCGCAATACCTGAAACAGAAGTATCTGGTATCGTGAAACTGTTAATCTGTGTCGTAAAATTTTCGTTATTAAATACCAGAATTGATGGTGCTATTGGTACAGGAACACCGGGTGCAGAAATAACACTGACCGCGAACTGATTTGAAGTGATATCGCATGCAACACCAGTGACAAGAGTTGTATCACCTGATAACCAAACTAATGTTTCTACACCAGTTAAAACATGCTTTTTTCTAACCTGTTTATTCAATCCACCAGAAGGAACATATCCATAATACAAATATGTTCCTTGAAGTTGCTCCATTCCTTTGTAGTATTCAGCGAAATCAACATAAACACCAGTTATTTCTCTTTCTGCACTGCCAGACATAACATTAAGAAAATCAATATCGTTGTAGCTTAAAAGCATTCTTTTATCAGCAATGTTTTGTATTTTGATCTGATTACCTAACATTTGAGCATTACTACTCAATTTTTGAATAGAAAAAGTTTCCAGTTCATCCACAAAAACCGCTGAAGACAGAACCCTTTTCCCTTCATGATACCATCCATTTTTGGACGGTTCCCACGAAGCAAGAGCGAACTGTTCAGGTGTTATTATTTCTACCGATCTCAATGTGATATCCACTTCAGATTTTAGCCGAAAGTAGTTCCAACCGTAGACAATTTCAACTTCAATTTCATCTTTTACCGTGAAAAGAACACCTGATTCATCGATTGAACCACCAATTTCAATCAATGCAATCCCCGTATCCGTAAGTTCATTGAAGGACACAAAAGAGACGGCGATAGTATCAATTCCATTCCGAACAGCTTCGGCAATAGTATTCTGAGATTGATACCCTGTTGAAACCGCACCCGGAACAGAATCAACATTTGCTGTTCCATTTGCATTTATTGTTGTCATTTCAATTTCTGACACTTTTACCTCCAAATTTTTCGTAGTTTTTTCTACCCCATTCAGCAAGAACCGAAAGAGGAGTTACTGAACCGTTATACCCTTGCGGGATTCTTCTTCTATCAATAATACCATCACGAGGAAACATAACTCTCCGATATGTTTGTTCCACTGATTCATGGAGGTTTCTACAGTGAATTTCATACATTGTTTCCCACTGTTCCCGCGTTGGTTCTTCCATTTTCAATAATCGGATTTCAAAAACAAACCGTGCTTTATCCATTTTCGTATCCTAACCCAAGAGAGACAAATGCTTCATGTAATACTTTAATCTGATGTACACAATCATCTTTTGCATAATGTTTTATACCTTCGAACTCTATCACGCTTGTTTCAATACCAGATATTTTTACAACGGTTCTCATGTCCCTCTCATTCCAAAATTTCCACGGTTTTTTATATCCGAAAGCATTTGCAATTTTGCTTAGATCATAACCGCAACTATTCGACCACAAAACCGCATTTTCTGGCAACCATTTCACAAAATCGGAAAGAACATCAGCCAATTTATCACCGGGAGCCATCAGCTCATCTCTTGCGTTTTGTCCTTGCTTAAACCACCACTCAATGGTGTATCCGTCCACTTCACGACCGGCTAAAACCTGATCATGAATATCAATATTTCGGTAAAAACAATCAGAATCATATCTGCCTGTTTTTGGATCGAATTTATATGCACAAATCACCGGAAAAACTGCATTTTCAGCTGTTCCAAGAGTTTCAATATCAATCATAATATCGACAAAACATGTTGAATCAATCAAAAATTCTTCTCCTGTTAAAATCATAATGATTACCCCTAAAAAATATGTTCTAATTGATTTGATTGATTGATCATCAACAGAACATTGATATCAGTAATCGTTAATTCACCGACTTTTTTAGTTGCCAGTGCTGGAAAATTGCGAGCGATCGTGTGGATCGTCTCCATAGTAATTTGAAATGCCATTTTTCGCGTCCTCGAAAAAATGTTATTTATCGCTACAAATCGACTGCCATTTAGCAGTCGCATCATCCAAAAGAGTAAAAAATCTATTTTGATCAGTATTGTACAAAACACGCAAATAATTCGGTGTAAAACCGACAATACGACCAAAATCTCTAAAAGAAAGCGGGAAATTCCGCTCTCTTAATATTTCAATGAAATCAGTTTTCATCAGACAAAATATTTTTATAGTCATTAATATCGTCTTCTGATGGCATGTGTCCTTCATCGCTTAACGAATCATACCAGTATGAACAAAAATCATCAAAATCAACTACAAAACCTTTTTTAGGGTTACTATCATAGCCAGATTCAATCATCCACAATTCAGAATCGAAGTCAAATTTCACCTTTGCATCCATAATATCACGAGCACTAGCAAAAACATCTGAAAAACTTCCTGAAACTCTCATCTCGTCAACCTTTTTTTAATTTTTCACTTTCGGTAAGTCATTCGCTTCCGACAATGTAAAATATACCACAAAGTGAAACAAAATGTCAATAAATAATTCAAAAAATGAATCATTTTCTCAAAAACGGCGGTTTTAGAACTGTTTCACCGGAGAAATCATACACAACGAGTTTTTCAACACCGGAAATTTCTGCGCAATCTCTCAGGGAATACCAATCAGTTTTACCCTTTTTAACATAGACAAACAGAGTCTTATTTTTGATTATCGCCGAACTGCAATCATTATTCATTGCCAAAAGCATCAACTGAATGTCACTAATTTTCTGAGCGGAAACAACCATAAACAGAATCACGATCCAAACTATTTTTTTCATACTTTATTCTCAATTATTGAATCTAAAACACTGTTTTCACCACAGAAAAACAAAAAAACAGCGAGAAAAACAATTTTTCTCGCACTGCTGATGACGATATCAGTATTACAATGATTATCGATAATACAACGAATCAGATCACGAAACGATTGGCTATCAGAATCAATATAGTTTTCTGAAAAACTCTCTACGGCACGATCCAAACGAACCGCCGAAAGTGCCAAAAGTTTCAACATTTTGCGTTGGTCATGGTATGATTCTCCATGCTCTGCACTTCGCCGGTAATCCTGAACAGACTGCCACAAACGAAACGCTGCATTAATAACAATAGAAAGAGAAACCCTATTGCAGTATGGTTCAAAATGAGTTCTGAATTCGTCCCAATCCATAAAAACCTCCAAACAAAAAAGGGAGGTTACACCCTCCCTACGACCTAAGCGAGTTGAGAATTTCAAACAAATCCTCTATTTCACTCAGTATTTTTTCTACTCCCCCAATGATAGCGACTCAATTCTATCGGCAGTAGACTCTGATTTATTCTCATTTTTGAGAATATCTTTGATGTTTTTGAGCAACGAAACAACTTTCACCACCGCTGACTCTTCGGTAAGCGAATCATAATCAATAAAAAGAGACTGAGCCTCACGAGCAATATCAGTGATACTCGCTTTCTTGTCATTTTCAATGGTGAATTTGCTCAACAAATTGATACTGGCATATTCAAGATCATCTTCAGAAGTAAGAGCTGCAAGAACGATTCTTGAAAGCTCCTTTTTTACATCTAATGTGTTTTCATCTTCAAACATATCACCCGTTCACAATCTGTGAATTTTCACCAAACTGTGGATCGATAAGTTTTCCCCAATCGAGACCGATTCGAACGATTTTTTCAGCGGTTTTCGTGTTTTCAACTGAAATCGCATCAGGCTGAGAAATAACATGTGTTAAATCGTTCAAACACTGCTGAACTTTTGCTTTTGTCTGATTTTCAAGCTCAATGAAATACCGATCAAGCTCTTTTACAAGATTCTGTGCACGCGGATCACTCTCTGCCCGCGAAACCAATAAATCATACCGATTTCTACTCATACAACTACCTCTTTTAGAAAAAATAACGCTATTCCCGCAACCACAGCGACTACGGGAGGAATCAAAAATAGAATTTCAAAGAATTTTTTGTTTTTCGAGAGCGTTTCTCTTTTGGAATAGATCACGCCTGAACGAAAAATAATAACGCCCAATGAATAGATCATAACAGAAATAACATATCCATCAATAAACATCATAATTACTCCACAATATATAAAAAACTGGTGGCCGAAAGGCAGAACGACCACCAGAAGCTATCGCTTTTTACTGTTTTTTGCAATAATTTTCCCGAATTTCGGGATCAATGGAATTCTATGCTCCAAAATTTCCTGCTCAATCGCCTGTTCTTTGATCAATCGTAGATTTCGAGCGACACGGCATAATTCCCGATACATCTCTAAAACTCGTTCAAATGGTAAAACATCGTTTTCTATTTCTCTGATTTGCCGATTCGTTCCAGCGTGTCCGTGAATATCATAGCAGATCATCCCGCGAAGATTCATCGCAGAATCACAATCCTGCTCGTAATTCGGTTCTGTTTCAGCCACACGATGAACAATCAGTTCATTGAGAATCACATCTTGCGCTTTTTCTCGCACACTTTTGTGTAACGCATCATGATATTCAATGAGATAATCACCGGCAGCAATATCTACCGGTTTTGATTTTCTCACTACAGAAATTCTTCGTGTTTTCCCACCAGGTTGTTCATAGACAAATGACTCTATCCCATCGTATAAAATCGCTTCAATCGTGTTGAGCATGGTGTTCATTTTATACCGAAGAGCGTTCATCTCTTCGGTTGTTTTTATGTCCCTGGTATGAGTGATCAGTTTTTCAGATTTGACATGACCGCGAAAATAGAGCAACACCGCCGAAGCAATAAACAAAATCGTGCCAATATCACGATTTTTCCAGTACTCTTGAATAGCCGTTGACATAGAAATTATTGAATCGATATCTAAGAAATCCACTTTTCCCTCCCACTATCCAAAATAGAACCATAAGAAAGATGTTCAACAACCCCTTTCAAAAACTTAGAGGTACGATTAATATCAAAAACATCTCTTTTTGCATCGAATTCAACACGAATAGTTTCGTAATGTTTCCCGCGTAAAATAGGTATTCCCGGAACCGGATCTGCGGGAGCTGTCACGCGAACATGAAAAATATCCGCCTTTTTCATGGATCGACAAAAAACAAACCATCCCATTTTCGGAGCACCAAACGACACAACAGAATTGATTTCGAAACCTTTTCGATGTAGTTCCAAGCACATTTTCTGAACCGCCGCACCACCGCGAGAATGACCAATTCCAACAACCGTTTCACCGGGATACAAAAGCGTACTGGCCATTTCAGCAAACTCAACCGAAACTTTCAAAAATCCTGCAGAAACACGATCTTTTCCCCATAGAATCCAAAATATGTTTTTGAACCACTCCAAAATATTATCACTGCCATTAATAACAATATAGACAAAACCGCCATGGCGATATAGATATCCAGTATCGCTATCAGAATTGAGTTCATAACTTCCATATGGCCGATATTTTCCACGCTTTCGTGCCCTTCTGCATAGTCTCCATGCAAATTTCAAATCCTCGATTTTTGTTCCAAATTTCATGATAACCTACGGATTGAAAAAGTGAATTCGTGAATCAATATGAACCCAATTAACCCCGTTTTCAATCCTTCGAACACCGATCAATTCTCGCCGTTTTTTGTTGAGTAACTCCCTAACTCGTTTCGGATCGATGCGAGTTGTGGTGATTCCCGTTTTTTTGTACACATCAAAATCAAACGCATCACCATCGAAATGAGCTGAACGCAATGAACCTACTCCGCGGTTCGTTCTCAATCCACGCTGAGAAAATTTACCTCCGGTTTTCCAATCATTGATGGTGATAAAACAATCACCGTATTCGATATTACAAAGCGTTCTTATCGTGTCTAAATCACGCAACAAATTTTCATCGAAAAAAGAGAAAATCTGCTGTTGCGTATGCGTATCAAAAATCTCTTTCGGAACCAGTTCAAAAGCCTGAAAATGTTTTGGAATATACATAAATCTGCCTTTCTATTATTTTATGCGATTCCCCACATCACTGCGGCTTTCAAAATTAGCCCAACCACGGTCTGTGCCTCTTCCGCTGTGTAAATCCCCCTAGCTATCAGCTCTGACAGGCGAAATCTCTCAATCGGATCTTGCTCGTAGTATTGCGCTCCATCTCTGGCGTCTACACATTTCCATGTGATCACGATCAGGGGGTCTGACCAATCTGTCGGATCTACTGGCGGGAGAAACTGGATTTCTGCCGCATACATTTGGTCTTTTTTGCTGTTTGTTCTCATGTTCATTTTGTTCTCCTTAGATATAGAATTTGATTTGTCCGCTGATCGAATCGTTTGCAGAATCGTTTGTAACGGTCATTTTAACCCGATACATTCGTGTTGAACTTGCTGTTAGACCTGTATATGTCGTTGTCAACCCTAATCGTTTCGTGTTATCACCGCTATACGAGGTTAGCGTGATATCAGAACCAACATCAGCCCATGTCGAACCGTCA
>JFJP01029689.1_pt1 | contig 32990 bp, 24 predicted proteins | sample 431651 | NCBI WGS metagenome assembly JFJP01 (sample SAMN02602958, study PRJNA72255) | Microbial mat metagenome, whole genome shotgun sequencing project. | biome: fresh water; feature: sink hole; material: water; isolation source: purple microbial (photo- and chemosynthetic) mats found in... | reverse complement strand
TTTGCCAACCATTTCCCACCGGCGTAAAGTGGAAATGGAAACACCAAGAATTTCCGAGGCTTGTCCAATCGATACTATTCTACTCATAATGGATATTATATCATAGTATTTGTTATATATCAAGTAAACAGTTTTAAACCCTCCACGCGAAAAAAGAGACCTGATTCATTGTGCGACATCCATGACGCAGGTGAAGTGAAAACAGCTGCCCTTTCCTTCTTCACTTTCCACACCAATATCGCCTTTCATCAGCTCAACCAGTTTTTTGCTGATGGATAGTCCCAAGCCAGTCCCGCCATATTGCCGGGTGTTGGAGTCATCCACCTGGCTGAAATTCTTGAACAGCAAATCCATTTTCCCCTGCGGGATGCCGATTCCAGTATCGGTGACCGTCACCCTGATTTTCACACGGCCTTCATCCGGCTCTTCCGCATTCTCAACGGATATGTCGATTTTTCCCTGCTCGGTATATTTCAGGGCATTCCCCACAAGGTTGGAGAGGACCTGTCTGAATCTGAACGGATCCCCCACCAGGGTTTCAGGAACACCCCGATCGACGGACAAGTTCATGCGGATGTCTTTTTTCATTGCGGCCGGCAGGAAGAGCACCAATGCGTCGTCCAGCACCTTCCTCATGTCGAAGCGGATGGCTTCAAGCCGCATCATGCCCGATTCTATCTTTGCATGGTCAAGGATGTCGTTGATGACAACCAGCAGCGCATCGGAGGATGCCCTTGAAATCCGAAGGTACTTCTGCTGCTCCTCAGTCAGGCTTGTCTGTTCCAGCAGCTGCATCATGCCCATGAAACCATTCATGGGCGTTCTGATTTCGTGGCTCATGTTGGCGAGAAACTGACTTTGTGCCCTGTTCGCAGCTTCCGCTTCCTCCATGGCCTGATGAAGCGCAACCTCGGTCCTTTTCTTTTCGGTGATGTCCTGAATGAACGTGATGAAGTATTCGGCGATTCCATCTGTTTTCCGCATGATTGAGGTTGTCACGGTGGCCCAGATCACTGCGCCATCTTTTCTGACATACCGCTTTTCAAATGTGCAGGACTCCCGGCGCCCTTCCAGCAGGTCCTTCATGCCGGATGCGCTGAGCGCGACGTCTTCCGGATGGGTGAAGTCAAGCACCGCCCGCCCAAGTACTTCCTTCTGCGGATATCCGAGAACTTCCAGCACTTTCCGGTTCACACGAATGAATGTGCCTTGCAGGGATACGTGGCATACCCCGATCGATGCCTGTTCAAAGGTCCCCCGGTATCTGTTCTCGCTGTCCCGCACCAGCTCAATCTGTTCATGCAGGGAGGAATTCATCCGGTTGAATGTCCGGGTCAGTTCGACCTGTTCCTTCGAGCCCGTTTCAGGAACCGTGCCATACTCACCGCCCTTCGTCATTCGGTCGATGTGGCCAATCATAACGTCAATGGGTCCGACAACCGACCGGGTCAGCAGAAGAGAAACAATCAGGCACATGACCAGCGCGCCGAAGCTTATCATCATGCATCGCATGAAACTGGCGAAAACCTTAGCCTCCACGTCGTCCAACCGCATGCTGGCCCCAAAAAGATAGACTCGCCCGTTTCCATCCCGGAAGGGAACCAATGCGGCACGGATACGGCCCCATTTGTCGATGATTTGCTGATAAGTCGGCTGCATTGAATCGAAAACCGCTGCATATGCTTCGGGATTTGTATGCGCTTCAAAGTAGGCAGCCTGCTGACCATTTTCAGCGATTTTATCCGGCGATGTGGCTGTCGTGAAGACAGTCACCCCGTTTATCCGCATCAGGCTCCAGACGTATTCAAGACCCATGGACGCGCACAGGTGGTTGAAGCGGTCCACAATGGCAAGATATTCCGCATCCGGGATGGAAGAAGCATCAAAAATCCTGTCATGATATCCCTCCGGGAGCATTTCATCCGCCATGATGGCGACCGCGTACAATTTGCTGTCTATCTCGTGTATCAGCGATTTTTCCTGTTCCCTGACCAGATACAGCGTCAGCGTGGCGACCGACAGGAGAACAGTCAACAGGATGGCAATCAGAAACTGAATGCTCAACTTCAGAGATTTCATGTTTCCTATCATGCTGCATCTCCTGAATCATCAATCGATACGGCGGAACATCACAGTAGGTATTACCCAGTTTCATCTCCTTTTCACCGGTTTCGTCCTGGGATATTTCATGGTTCCCTCGTTCAGTCCGCCCATAACAGGATGCTTCTTATCCCGGATGACTTCCCCGGAAAGAGGATTTTCAGATATCGGTATTTCTGGTCGTCAAAACGATATGCCAGTTTCATGGAAGCTTTCTCCGTTCCCCGCTCCAGCAGACGGGTGAACTGTTTTCCGTCCAGAGAACCCAGCACAAGCAGGGGATTCACCCAGTCCTCCATGAATTCGACTTCCAGACTGACCAGGGATCTGCGCCCTTCCAGATCCACCATGATCCATTCGCCCGGCGTGCCGGCAGCCGGGCGCCAGCAAGTGCCGCTGTTCCCGTCGGTCACATGCCCGGCAGGGCATCCCGACGCATGGCTGCTGCAGAAGACCGGCCTGCTTCTTCCGATATCGTAGAGACCTTCCTGTGACGGGATCAGGACGGATGGCGGCGGAAGCTGAAAGTTGTGTTTTCGTCCGTCCCATTTTTCACCGCCAAGTGACAGGATGCGCATTTCATCCCCAACCACACCTTCCGCGGCAGCAGAGATGTGAATCTCCCCGGCATGCCGGACCCGCATTTCAATGGCTCCCTGGCCATCCAGAAAACTGCCGGTTTCGGGAGACAGGGTGATGGTTTCACCGGTGGGCAACATACCCCCGCCGGAAACAATGCGCAGCGTGACCGGGATGGCATTGGAAATGTGCCTGCCTTCCGAATCCAACAGCGTCACAATGATGTGCACATCATCGGTTCCATCGTTCGCGACGACTTTCTTGTCCGCTTCCAGCCGCAGTGCATGCGGGGTTCCGGGCAAGGCGGATTCAGGCGGCACAATACCGAGAAGTTCGTTCCTGTACCAGTACCAGGTGCGCAGCGGCAGGCGATGATAGTCAACCATGCCCATGTGACCCATGTCGTCAAAAATGCTGCCATGATGAAATCCGCACCAGAGCGCCTTCCCGGAACGCCATGGGTAATGCTTCTCCACACCGTCCGTATAGCCCGGCTCGTAGGCACCCGGCCGATCCGCCACCGTGCTTCCGTACTCCGAAACGAAATTCGGAATGCCGGGATCCGGGTAAAGAACCGCACCGTCGCCGTTGTATCCGGCGAGGTCGCCCAGTATGTCAAATCCGCCCCGTTGCGCGCCGCCCACCGCAGCCGGGCGTGTCGGGTCCATTTCGCGGGATGCGGAAACCAGTCTGCCAACGAGTGCCCTGGCCTTCTCCATCACCTCATCGCAGGAGAAGAACGGTTCGTTGCTCATGCTCCATACAATAATGCCCGGATGGTTCCGGTTTGTTCGGATCATTTCACTCAAAGCCTGCAGGCAGCTTTCCTCGAACGGTGCCATATCTTCTTCGTGAACGGGATAAGCACTGCTGTACCAGTAGCCTTCCTTCTTGGGTCCGCCGGTTCCCCAAAAGCACAGTTCCGACCAGAAAAGCAGCCCCTGCCGATCGCATTCGTCCGCAAAGACCGTATGATGCGGATAGTGGGATCCACGGATGAAGTTCATGCCGCAGTCCTTCACCAGCTTCACATCCCGCCGGATGCCGGCATGCGTGACGGCATCACTCCAGCCTGCATGGTCCTGATGGACATTGGCACCCAGAATGTCATACGGTTTCCCGTTGAGAAAGAACCCGGCTGTCGCGGAGAAGGAAAACCATCGGATGCCGAATTGTGTCTGCTGTATATCGGATGACCCGGCAGACGCTGTGTCCAGAACGTGCACCCGTGAACCCAGCAGGTACAGGGAAGGCGATTCGGGACTCCAGAGGCGGGGGGCGGACAGGGTTCCGTTCTGGTAAATCGTGACAGTCTCCCATGGCGCCATGCGATGCGGTGTTTTCATGTCAAAGAGAAACTGGCCGTTGAAAGATATGGTGGAAACCAGTAGTACGGATATGCTGAAATCCGACTCGTTGCTGACTTCCGTTGATATGGCAATTTCCGCTTCTTCCTCGCTGACGTTCGGAGTCCTGATGAAAGTGCCGTACCAGGCGATATGAACAGGCTCCTTCACCAGCAGGCTGACATCCCTGTACAGACCGCCGTTGAAGACATGCTCCCCGCCTCTCGGGGCCAGACGCGGATTCCAGAGGTTGTTCAGCCGGACGAACAGCAGATTTTCACCCGGCTGCACAAAATCCGTGACATCTACGGGAAAGGCTGTATAACCACCCTTGTGCCCGCCCGCGAACTGGCCGTTCAGGAAAATTTCCGCATCCTGAAAAGCCCCCTGAAATTCCAGGGAGATTCGTTTGCCCGCCCACTCCGGTTCGATGCGAAGCACCTTCCGGTAACAGCCGTACCCCACGTAGAAATGGTTTTCCATGAAATAAGGAATGCCGAATGAATGCGGAATCCCGACATCGTACCAGTCCGAATCATCAAACGTGTTTTCCCGTGCATCGGGGAAATCCCCATGCATGAATTTCCAATCATTGTTCAGATTGATCCGCATGTGCTGAACCTCTTTTCATAGGCAGATTCCAGACAATCAGCCCTCATGGATGGAATGCTTTCTCCAGTTGAACTGGCCATGGGAAAACCATATCATGAAATCACTGCAGCGTCATGACCTTGCTGATGTCGAACCTGCCCGCACCTGACAGATTCACCTCCACGGCTTTGCCTTTCTCCAGGTGCAGGAAAAGATTCGACCCTTTCCCATCTTCCGCGACGATGACCCCATCAACTGCAAGGGTTTGAAATCCCGGCCGATACTTCAACTCAAGACATTGATCCTTCAGCGGCATCAGCGCAATTTTCATCTTCCCTTCCGGAAGATTCCATTGCAGTCGTTCCAGCCGGACCGCCGAGCGTGTCATCATTCCGGAGAGGGATCCGACCGGCCAGCAGTCGGGCACTGCCGGCAGCAGTTCAATCAGTCCCGGGCGTGAATAGAGAATGGACTCCAGGACAATGGTTGGAATCGCTCCCTGGGCGTCCGGAAAGCTGTGCGGCAGATACGGGTTGTGCCGGGTGGAGAGACCTTCGTTGAGGTATCCCGTTTCCAAAAGTTGCTTCAGACATAGCTGCACAAGTTCCGGGTCCTTCAGTCGTGCCGCAATCTGTGCACGGTGCGCAACCCCATGCGCCGAGGCATTTTCCTGCGCGCGCATCCGGTTCGAGATGAACGCCGCCTTGTACAGTCCCATATCCCTGTCCGGTTGGATTTCATCTCCCGGGTACGCGCCGTACAGATGGGAGAGATGCCGGTGATCGTACCGTTCCTCCAGACTTGCCCAGGCCCATTCCTTCAGTTCACCCTGATCCCCAATCAGATAATCCGGAAGCCTGTTCCTGATATTTTCCCACACTTCGCGCTGTGCCAGTGTTCCCACGCCTGCCAGCGGCCCCAGTTCCAGCAGCACATCCATCACCTCCCTGCATACCGTGATATCCATCGTCGCATTGATGGCCACCTGCGTGCGGGTATTGGCCGGAAAGTTTTCCGGCGAATAGGAGGGGGCGAAGATCCATTTTCCGTTCTCGTCCAAGAGGGTGAGATAATCCTCATAAAACAGCGAAAGTTCCACATACAGAGGCAACAGCCGTTCCTTGAGGAATTGGATGTCTCCTGTGCAGAAATAATGCTCCAGAAATGGCTGAAGGCACCAGCCGGAGCCGGATATCCAGTAATGGTGCGGCCAGTTGTGGTTGAAGTGATAAAGAAGTCCGCTTTCGTGATCCGGATGACCCGCGATCAGGAATCCGCGCGCACCGAAAATCTGTTTTGCGTTTTCACGGGCGTCCGGAATCTGCCGCTCGATCCATTGCAGGAATACATCCAGCATTTCCGGCAGCGCACCGATATTGCCGCAGCTCACCTGATGGTTGATGTTGATGTTGACATGACCGAACAAGGGGGGCAAATGCCCGGCGTAGCAGAGCAGAAAAAAACGGCCCATATCCGTTATTTTTTCCATCAGAACCGGGTGGATTCCCTGACCCAGCCGCTGCTGTTCAAGCAATTCTCCAGTCGTGAGGAAATAGTCCATGGGCCTGGCACCAAGAGACAGTTCCAGCCTGTCGAACATATTTCCGTGGGTCAAGGCGTTTTTTTCGGCAAGCGCGTCAAAATCCATTCCGGCTTTCCGGCTGGCTTCCTGCAATGCATCCAGCAGGTTCGGCAGGTCGTCCGGGGTCTGTACAGGACACGGCAACGCTTTCATCAGAAGAAGGATATCCCCGCGGCTTCGAACGATGCATTCGTCGTTTTCCCAGAAAACACTGCCCTCTTTCGTGTTCACAAGGAGCACCGCGGCATATCCGCCTCTTTCGAGTTCCTTCGCGTACGTGCCCGTAACCAGAAAGGCCCTTTCCGCATGCTTCACCGTGAGTTCGGGTGGCTGAGGCCGCCTGCGGAACGATGCGGTCTTGTCCACCGTGCTCCAATCTGCATGCCCGACCGCCTGGTCGGCGGATTGAATCCATTCTCCCTCCAGCGCCGGAAAGGATCTCTCGATGACCAGACGGATTTCCTGTTCGCATCCGTCGGGCGCGGAGATACGTGTATATGCCATATTCTCAGCAGTTCGCGGTACAAGGGATTCACGTCTCCACGCACCACGTTCATCCGTCCATCGGGTTGTCACAACTGCATTCCGGAGGTTGACCGAATGAAGATAATCATAAACCGTGCCGGCACAGTTCCGGCGGATCTTCAGGACAAAAGCCGGATGGGCGGCAGGATACAGATGCCGGTCACTGACACCGTTCGCGAGGGAGCCATAGATGGAAAGAAATGAGGCCTCCTCATATCTGCCATCGAGCAGCAGTCTCCGCACTTCGCCAAGGACCTGCGCGGTGGCTGCGGGGCGCGGAGTCTCTTTCCATAAGGGCATGTACAGGTCTTCCTGTTCGAGGACCATTGTTTCCTCGCAGGGATCCCCGAAAACATGCAGTCGATGCCGGCCGTTGCCGGTAAAGAGAGCGTCCCGCTGAAACCGGGCTGGTGTTCCGACGGAAACCGCATGGCGTCCCACCGATCCGACTCGTTTCTCCATGGACAATGTCCGAATTTCCCGATTCATGCCGAGCCCCCCTTGATTGACCCAGTATATGTCGTCACGCTCATCGCCGGCAAGACCGCGACAATGGATGCTTCATCCGAAATCTGCGCCATCTGTGCCTCAAGATTCTCGTTCGAGGATGTTCTGAACGCCTGAACTTTCAAAATCCCGCATCCGGGAAACCGGAGACGAATTTCCTGTTCAGTCCCTGTTCCATTGATGGCTACAACGACGAATCCGCCCTTTCCCTTTTCCTTATAGGCAGAAACAAGAACTTCTCCGGTCCACGCGTCCCGGTTACCTTCGTCTTGTGTCGATTCGTCCTGCGCACCTTTATTCTGCGTACCATCGTGCTGCGTCCCTTCGCCCTGTGTCACATTGATGCGGACATGACCCGGACGGATGAACCGGCTGAAGTTTCCCATCGTGAACAGCCTTTTGTATTCAACGACTGTTTCCTGTGCCAGGTTCAGACCAATCAGAGCACCACCCCCGTCATGATACTTGGATGCCGCCCAGAAAAAGCAGAACGCATTGACTTCCGCTTTCACAAGATACGCATGGATCTGTTTCGCCCAGAAGATCCCGTTCCGGATGGACGTACCAGTCTCCTCAGCCGGAATGATGCTGATTTCACAGATCTCGGTCTGCCAGACCCGTTTCCCCTTTTCACGTGCGAGCGTCAGCGGTTCGATCGTCCCGCCGTATCCATGCTGGGCCACGATACCGACCGCCCCGCAGACTTCCGGGTCATGAAGCGCCGGCGCATAGTGTCCTTCGAACTCGTTTCCGAATTTCTCCGTTTCAGGCAGCAGGAGGCTGCAGGCAACATTGTCCTTCCGGAAAACAGGGATCAGGAAATCTCGAAGGAATGTCCGAATCTGCTCCCCGGACCATTCGCACGACGAATAATGCGTGACCAGGTTGGGTTCGTTGGTGATGGATAACGCTTCCAGACAAAGACCGAATCGTTCCCTGTATCCCCGGACATAGGCGGAGAGATATTCGGCAAATGCCTGATATTTGTCCTTCCTGAGAAATCCGCCGTCGTGCACGCAGTTTGTGGTCTTCATCCAGTCGGGAGGGCTCCAGACGGAACTGAAAAACCGCCTGCATCCCCTTTTCTCCGCTTCCTGCATCAGCCAGATCTGTTCTTCGTCGCCGGACCAGTTCCATTGTCCTTCGACCGGTTCGATGGAAGGCGTCGGACCATCGAGTGCGTCTCCCCATACCCCTCCGTCTCCGACAATGTTTCGGAGAATGGAAAGTCCTGCGCCGTTCTCTCTGGAAAACAGGAGATCCAGCACTTCAGAACGCTCCGGTTCCTTGAAATTCATGAGATGACCTGCCTGATGAAAGGCCCCGCAGGCTCCGAATCCGTCGATCTCCTGGTGTTCCATGTTCCAATGAATATTGAATGTCATGGTTTCTCCTCCATTCAGCCATCCATCACACGAAACGCCGCTGTTCCACAGCCAATGTCACTGTGACCGCCTTTCCCTTCTCAAGTTCCAACCATGCCCTGTTGTCCTTAAGCGAGAGCGCCCTCCCATCTGCGGTCATGAAGCGTACTTTCAGCCCGCAGCCGATGTGGATCCGCTGACTCGTCAACGGAAACAGCTCCGCCTGGATGAAGCCTTTTTCGAGATCCCATTCAAGAGATGAAACCCGTGCAAACGAGTAAGAGCAGATGCCGGTCAGACGACCTGTTCCGAACTGGCCGGGCATGGCAGGCAGGAACTCGATGACGCCGGGTCTGGAAGATACGGCCATCTCGGCGAATACGGCCGGCAGTGAACCGGTCACATCCGGACAGGGGATCCGGTACGGATAGTGATTCGCTGAAAGGTTCCGGTTGAGGAATCCATGCTCCAGAATCTGCTTGAGATTCATGCTGAAATCACAGGGATCCTTCAGACGGATGGCCGTGAAAATCCGGTGCAGAATCCCATGGGCGGAGTCATCCTGCTGTCCCCGTTTCCGGTTCGAAATCAGGATGGCACGGGCCAGTTCCGGTGTTTCTTCCCAGCTGGCGGCTTGTCCCGGCCAGGCGTCATAATGGTGGGATACATGCCGATGGTTGTAGTCTTCGGGAATGGCGTCCCAGGCCCATTCCTTCAGGCCGCCTTCCTCATCGAGCAGCAGGTGCGGCAGGTGATCGAGGATTTCCTGCCACACGGGCAGGTCCTCATCCTGGATATCAAGGATTTCGCAGGCCGAAATCAGATTTTCAAACACTTCCCGGCAGACCATGATGTCCATGGTCGCATTGACGGTCACACCGCACCAGGTTTTCATATCCAATGCGTTCTCCGGTGAGAAGCCTGGGTAAAACAGATAATTCCCCTGTGCGTCCCTGTCTTTCAGATAATCCATGAAGAACAGCGCGATTTCCTTCAACCCAGGCACCACGCGGGTTCGCAAGAAATCCTGATCTCCGGTGGAAAGCCAGTGTCCCCAGAATTCATTGTAGACCCACCCGGCACAGGATACCCAGTAATGATGCGGCCATGTGGAAGAGAAATGATAGAGCAGACCATTGTCCCTATCCGGATGGATATCGCCGAGGATGCCCCTGCACCCGAAAATGTTCTGTGCATTCACGCGAAAATCCGGAATCCTGCTTTCAATGAATCGGAAAAAGACCTCCATTTCCTCCGGCAGGTTCGTGATGTTTCCGGAACATACCTGGAGGTTGACATTGATGTTGTACTGTCCCCAGGCCGGCGGCAAGGTCCCGGTGTCCGTGATGAGAAAAAACCGGCCCATGTCGTACAGCAGTTCCACCAGCCTCGGACTGAAATCGCGGCCACCATGCTGTTCCACCAACTTCGGACTGAAATCGCAGCCACCATGCCGATGCACCAGCCTCAGACTGAAATCACGTCCGCCATGCTGTTCCGCAAGAAGTTCCTCGACGGATAAAGCCCTGTCTTCCCCGGTTCCGAGCGACAGGGTGCTTCTCTGCATTTTTTCACCGAGCACTTCCCGGTTTTCAGCCAGAAGTTCTTCGTAGGAGGAAGACACCGACCGAACGGACTCGGCCAGGTGCAATGCGTCGTCCGTGTCGTATTCCGGCATGTGAAGGATTTTCACGAACAGCATGACGGAGCGGACATCCTGCATTTGTATCCCGCTTTCCCGAATTTCCGGGGTGCCGCCTTCCGATCGGATGCCGACTGCGACCGCATAACCGGAATTCCCGTTGACTTCCGGATTGTACCGGCAGCAGGTCAGCAGCATGTCCGGCCCGTAGTCGCGCGTCACCAGCATGTCTTCCGGAAAATGCATGTTTTCCCACGGATGTTCGCTGACGCTGTCCGCCACACTCAGATCGAGCGCCAGATCAAATCCCGGCGCGCCTGAAGGGGCGATGAGCCGCAGAACCGCCAGTTGCCTGGGAATCGAGACAAATCCGCGTCTCACCCAATCCCCCCGGTCATCCTTCCAGCGAACCGCAGCTTCGCCGGACTCGAAATCCAGCGTCCGCAGATAGTCCTTCACAGGCCCTGAGGCATTCACGCCAAGGCGCGCGAGCAGAGCGGGATGCGCCTGGAAATTGACAACCGGTATTTCCATTCCGTTCGACCATTTCAATTTGTCTTCATACCCGTCCTCGCGCGCGCCTTTCACGGAAAGCTGCGCCGCTTCGACGGATTTTCCTTCCAGCAGAAGCCGTCTCACCTCTGGAAGCAGGTCCGCGATACGGGGCGGCTGCAGATTCTCCCTGTATTTCCGTTTGAAGAGCCGTTCGTGCTGAAAAAGGAGGGTCTCGACGGAAGGATCTCCGAAAATCAGCATTTTTGTTCCGGCCCCTGCCGCCTGAAGGGCGTCGAAATAGCGTTCGGCGGGCGCCGTGCTGCAGATTCCATGGCGTGGCAGATACGGGGTTCGTTTGTCCTGCGGCATGGGCGCACAGGAAGACACGGATTTATCAAGGATGAATCTGCGTTTGCTCATTGTCTCTTCTCCATTTGCAAAGGGCTTCCGGCAACCGCCGGAAGCCCCCGTGACGTGGCATCAGGTTCAAAAAATCATTCCGGAAGCTTACTTTTTCGAGTAGCGGTCATATGCGCCCTGATACATGGCCATCGCCTTCTCAAGTCCCATGTCGTTCAATTGTTTCAGCAGGTTCGGTATTTCCGTCAGGGGTGTGGTACCGAGCACCATCTTCGTGAAGTTTTCTCCGATGGCCGTATTCACGTCGGTCATGATCCTGTTGTATTCTTCCGATTCCGCCTGGCTGAGCAGGAGCGGAGGCGTCAGGATACCGGTGTCGGCCGCAAAATAGTTTTCATGTGCCTGCACGGATTCTTCCGTCGTCAGTTCGATCGAAGCCCAGGCGTCATAGCTCATGATCTTCGGGAAGCCGCCCCATGTGGGCAATGCAAACTTGAAGACCATATCGTTGAACTTGAACTCGGGATCCTTCGTCACGGCATCCGACCAGGTCTTCCTGCCATCCGCGCCGACATTGTAGGAGACCCCTTCAACGCCCCAGCCGATGATGTCGCTGCCTTCCTTGGTGTACATGAGGTCAAGAAGTCTGAGGCAGGCCTCAATGGACCCATCCTTCTCGGCCAGTGTGGTGACGCAGGTTCCTTCATTGCTGGCAGCCGGGCGCACCAGCGCGTTGTTCGTCGAATAGGCTTTTCCGCCCATGCCGACCAGAGGCACCATGCCGCTGAGCTTGGCATTCGGCGCGGCCGCCTTCAGACCTTCGCTCCAGGTTGCATAGTTGCCGGTATAGGCAAAGGAAGAGCCGACCATGTCGGTCAGAATCTTTGCTTCCCGCTGCGCGCCGTCCTGAGACGCAAATTCCTGATCGATCAGTTTTTCTTTATACCATTTGTTCAGGGTCGTAACAAAATCCGTGAAGTTCTTTCCGCCATTGACCAGCGGCCAGTAGGTCACTTTCCCCGGTGTGGCCGGATCCATCTGGATATCCTGGTACACGAGACCCCATGCGCCGGCCAGTGTCTTGAGCGCATCGAAGTTCTTGTCATCGGCGAACGGGATTTCATCGGCCTTTCCGTTGCCGTTCGGGTCCTTGTCCTTGAACGCGACAAGGGACTTGTAGAAATCGTCAATAGTTGTCGGGACCGGCATGCTCAACTTCTCAAGCCAATCTCCCCGAATCCAGTTGCCGGCATAGGCGCCGCGTTTCAGGTCCAGTTCCAGGTGGCAGAACAGGGCGGAAGTTCCGTCATCCAGTGTCACGGCCCGCTTGATGGCTTCATTGCCTTCCAGAATGCCGAACCAGGTGGGCATCTTGTCGGCATAGCTTTTGCTCACGTTGACGACGATTCCGTCTGCGATGGCTCCGGCCAGACCGCCTGCATAGCGGTTCCAGTCATAATAGAACATATCGGACATGGTGCCGCTGGCCAGCATGATGCTGGCTGCCTGATTGTAGTCATCCCCTGTGTTCGGTCCCTGGAATTCGATGGTGACATTGGCCTTCTTCTCAAGTTCCTTGATCCAAAGGGTTTCCTTGAAATCCTGCACGGTTTTGGTGTTGATCTTCCAATGGAAATAGGTGACATTCGTCGGTGCAGTCGCTGCGGCCGGTTCCGAACTGGCCGCGGCAGTGGCTTCCGTACTCGCTTCGACACTTGCGGAGGCGGTGGCGGAGGCAGATGCAGAGGCGGATGGCTGTGGCGCAACCTGTCCGCAGCCGGTGATGGCCAGGACCAGTGCTCCGGCGACAGCCAGACACTTGATGAGGTTCTTCTTCATGAACATATCCTCCCTTTTCTGATTTATGGATACCGGCGTCCCGGTATTGCCCTTTCCTGAAAGTGGTCAGCCCTTCACGGCACCAATCATCATCCCCTGCGTGAAATGTTTCTGCAGGAATGGATAGACCATCATGATGGGAACAATGGACACGATGACGGTCGAATACTTCAGAAGCCGTGTATACGCCTGTGCCATGCCCGCCTGGTACATGGCCTCCCCGGAAGTCATCGAGCCGGTGTTGTTCTGGACGAGAACAGACCGGAGAACCAGCTGCAGCGGATACTTGTCGGGTGACTTGATGTAGACCAGCGCACTGGACCAGCTGTTCCAGTACCCGACCGCGTAGAACAGGCCCAGTGCAGCGATGGTGGGAATGCAGGCCGGCAGAATGATGTTGAAGAGAACCCGCAGTTCTCCCGCGCCATCCAGACGCGCCGATTCCTCCAGTTCACCGGGAACCGCGGAGATGGCCGTGCGCATGATGATCAGATTGTACGTGCTGATCAGGTTCGGCAGGATCAGGGCCCAGATGCTGTCATACAGTCCCAGGCCCTTGATGACCAGAAAGGACGGAATCATGCCGCCGCCGAAATACATCGTGATGATGACCATGACCGTCAGCATCCTGTTCCAGAGCATATTTCGCCGTGACAGCACATAGGCGAACAGGATGGTCATGAGCATGTTCAGCACGGTGCCGGCCACCACCAGGAAGGCGGTCACGCCATACCCGTTCAGGATGTCGTTGTTGTTGAACACAAGCTCATACCCTTTCAGGGAAAACCCGAGCGGGTGCAGCAGCAGTCCACGGTGCGCCATCAGGGCCATCGGTTCGCTGAAGGAGGCGAACAGAACAAACAGAAAGGGATAGATTGTGACAACCGACAAAAGAATCATGAACCCGGTATTCAGGGCATCAAAAACGCGGCTGCCAATTCCTTTTTTGCCATAGGACCACATTTGCCGTCCCCTCCTTTACCAGAGTGATACATTGTTGACACGCCTGCTGACGTTGTTCACAAAAATGAGCAGCGTGAAGTTTATGACCGAATTGAACAGGCCGACAGCCGTGCTGTAGCTGAAATTTCCCTGCAGCAGCCCGTACCGGTATACAAAACTCGATATGACATCGGCGGTTTCATAGGTGGACGGGTTGTACAGCAGGATGATTTTCTCGAAACCCACATTCATCATGCTGCCAAGTCGTAGAATGAGCATGATGAGAATGGTGGGCATGATGCCGGGGATGGTCACATGCAGAATCCTTTGAAACCGGTTGCATCCATCGACGACGGCTGCATCGAACAATTGGACATCCACCGCGGCCAGCGCCGCCAGATAGATGATGGCCCCATAGCCCATGCCCTGCCAGATTCCCGATGCAACGTAGATGGTTCTGAAATACTTCGGGTCGAGGAGAAAGGATGTTTCCGTGGCTCCGAACAGACCTGCCAGCTGATTGAGGAGGCCGTCGAGGGAAAGAAAGTCGATCAGGATGCCGCAGATGACCACGAGGGAAATGAAATACGGCAGGTACGAAACCGTCTGGACAAGACGCTTGAAGGTTTTTCCCGCCAGTTCGTTGAGCAGGATGGCAAACACGATGGGCGCCGGGAATCCGAAAACGAGATCGTAGGCGTTCAGCAGCACCGTATTGCGCATGAGTCGCCAGAAATAGTGTCCCCGGAAGAAATCATTGAAGTACTTCAATCCGACCCATTCACTTCCGAAAATGCCCCGCATGGGCTTGTAATTCTCAAACGCGATCAGTACGCCGCCCATGGGAAGATAGCAGAAAACAACATAGTAGGCTATGCCGAGCAGCGCAATGAGATAGACAAACCGGTACTGGTTCCAGTCCTTCCGGATTCTTGTGCCAAGCGGCACCTCCGGTTGGATCCTCCTGCGTCGGATTCGTTTGACCTGTTCCAATCTTTTCTCCTCCTCAATCATAGCATCGTCCTGCATTTCGATGGAACTGCCGGCATGCCGCAAATCAACAGAGTCTCCGGCGATTCCCGACAGCACAAGGCTGGGTTTCTGTATGGAAAACTGAACCGCAGCACCGTAATCCGGCATCATCAGCAGAAAAGATTTCAGATCAATCGGATATTCATTACGAATTCATGAAAAAGAGCACGTCAACAGAAACGATGCCATGCATCGTGCTCTTTCCGTCATGTCTTTCAGACAGGCATTTCTCTGACTGATTCCCGCTCGATCAGGTGCAGCGGTACATAAATGTTCACATTCAATTCCCTCGAATCATGCTCCAGCATGTCAAACATGAGCATGCAGGCGGCTGAGGTCATTGCATGATAATCCATCGCGACCGAAGACAGCTTCGGGTTGACAAATTCACACTGGTCGATATTGTCAAACCCGACAAAACTGATATCCTCTGGGACGTTCAATCCGGCTTCGTTCGCCTCCCGAATCGCACCAATCGCCATGGAATCATTCGAGGAATAGATGGCAGTAGGCAGTGTTTTGGCTTTTTTCAACAGTTCGCGCATTGCCAGTCTTCCACCTTCAATGGTCCAATCACCGGATACGACCCAATCCGAATTCAGTTCCAATCCATTGGACCTCAGGGTATCCCGATAACCCCGATATCTGCTTGATGCAATGGCATCGTCAGCGTGCCCGTCGATGAATCCGATTTTCTGGTGACCCAGGGAAAGAAAATATTCCACAACCAGCTTCGACCCTCCGCGGTTGTCAATTCCTATCGCAGGAAAAAGCGGATGGTCCTGATTGACGAGCACAGCTGGGATTTTCCGTTTCTTCAGCTGTTTATAGAGATCAACCGGCAAATAGCTGATGAAAAAGATACCGGCCGGATTGCACATGCTGATGAGGTCATCCGCAGTATCATCCCTTGTATAGGACTTGTATAGCAGCTCGTATCCCCTGTCGGCGCAATCATCCACCATGGTGGCCAGAAGTTTGGCATTGAAGGACTCGTTGATGCGATCCGCATCCCTCCGGCCTCTGGGCAACAAAAACATCATGGTTTTCGTTGTTCGCGGTGTCACTGCGCCAGGAGTCTCCTGCCGGTCGATCAAGGTCGTGCCGAGTCCGGGGATCTTTTCGGCTTTCCCTTCGTCGACAAGCAAGGCCAACGCACGCCGGACTGTCGCCCGTTCCACGCCGTACTGGCTGCTGAGCCTGCTTTCGGACGGAAGCATGGACCCCAGCGAAAAATCTCCACTTTGCACCCGTTCGTTGATGTCATTATATATCTGACGGTATACAGGGATTGCACTTGCGCGGTCTATCGTCAAAACTTCACATCCTTCTGGTCCGATAACCTTCATGTCAGCCTTGTTCAGAAGCAGTGCACAACTTCGAATCTGCCATGTTTCCATCATGATATCGTCTTGACTACACCGGCGCAACCATTTTCTTGTCTGAGTGCATCCTATCATATATACAACATGTATGTCAACAGGTTGTACTGTATCGGATAATTCGCACAAATAATAGAAATCTCCCAACCTGTATACTACACGTACACAAGTCAGGAGACTCCATTGCGTTCATCGGTATTCGGTCCGGCAGATTACAGCCTGCTACCGCCAGTGATATCCGTCCCGCCGTGCAGCTGCGGATAGTAGCTGGCAAACAGGTATTTCGGCGCATCTTCGAATTCCATCTCGATGACCGAGACCCCGGCATTTGCATCCGGTACAGCCGTCGGAAGATTTTTCAGCAGAATCCGGTGTCCCCTGTGCTCGAAATCGATTGGGGTTCCATCCTTCAACAGGCGAACAGCTTTGGGCGCATTCAGATAGCCGCCGATGGCCATTTCTCCGCCGGTCGGCCAAATCCAATTCCAAAGGTACACGGAATTCCCCCTGGAAGTGGCCTCGGAAACCCCGTTACCGCCAAACGGCCTGTCGGTCCAGCCCTTGCACTTGTTCACCTTGCCATAGACTGCCTGACCATTTTCCTTCAGCCATTCGCCGACAGCCGTCAACGGTGCCACGGCTTCCTCGGGAACGGAGCCGTCCGGCATGGGTCCGATGTTCAGAAGCAGGTTTCCTCCGCCGTTGGTGCAGGTGGAAAGCATTTTCAGGATGCGCTGGGCGTTGTAGCTGTACGGGACAGCCTGTTTGCTGTCGACATAGCCCCAGCTGATGCCGTTGAAGGTCATGCAGGCCTCCCAGTCCCGGTCGGCTGCCGTAATATGCTCCTCAGGGGTTCCGAAATCCTCGGGCAGGTGGCTGCGATCGTTGATGAGGATGTTTGGCTGCAGGGACCGCATGTGTTGGTTCAGTTCGAGCGAATCCCAGCCCTCCCAGTTTTCCATCGGAAGCGACACATCATACCAGAGGATGTCGATCTTGCCGTATTGGGTCAGCAATTCGGTGTTCATATCCCGAATGTACTTGTTGAAACGCGTGCGGGCTTCCGTATCGAAGGCGCAGCGCCAGCCGTCCGGATGATGCCAGTCCATGAGCGAGGAATAAAAGCCGATGCCCAGGTCGAATTCCCGGCAGGCATCGACGAATTCCCGCACGATATCACGCTTGGGCCCGTAATTCACGGAATTGTAGGGGTTGACCCGCGAATCCCACAGACTGAACCCCTCATGATGGCGGGTGGTGAGGACCATGTACTTCATGCCGGCCTTCTTCGCAAGAGCCGCCCATTCACGGGGAGCGCCAGGCTTGGGACAGAAGTTCTCCGCCATCTTCTCGTATTCCGGGATCGGGATGTTTTCCAGCGTCATGACCCATTCATTGCGGCCGACCTGGGTATACAGGCCATAATGGATGAACATGCCGAACCGGGCATCGCGCCACCACTGCATGCGCTGATCCCTGGTGGATGCGACCTGTGCCTCGTAATTCTTCTTGGAAAGCTTGTCGAACATTTCCGTTTCCCCCTTATTTGATGTCACGGATCCCCGTGCAAACCACCGGACGACCCTCATGAAATCATCATACCGATCCGTAACGAAGCGCTCAAGGTATGGAGTTCTCCTGTTTTTGCACGGAACGGACCAACCTGCTTTCAGATGCGGGAATCAGGTTTTCGAAGTCGGCCGGAGATTTCGGCAGATTTCCGACAGGTATCCAAAAATCGGACGGCATGTCCATGTCTACCATCCGGATTTGCAGGGCCCGATGGACATCTGCGAACTGCTGGCCGGCAGTGACCTCTTCCTGATGCTGGTCGATGAACCCGAACTCATGCATGAACTGCTGTCACTTGTCACGGAAACCTACATCCGGTTTCTGCGGGAATGGCAGAAAATCTGGCCTCCGGCCGGCTCACACTCCGTTCACTGGGGATGGCTGCAAAAAGGACACATCATGATTCGGAACGATTCCATGATGAATCTGTCTCCCGCCATGTTCACCGAGTTCGTCCGGCCATACGACCAGTGTCTGTATGATGCTTTCGGCGGCGGTGCCATGCACTTTTGCGGACGGGGAGACCACTACATCGAACAAGTGTCGGACATGCCGGGCGTTCATGCCGTCAACATGTCACAGCCGCAATACAACAACATGGAGATGATGTTCCGCCACACAGCTGAAAAAGGCATCCGGCTGCTGGGCTGCGATCCGAAGGCAACAGCGGACGCAATGAGCCATTTGGGGGCGACGGCACGCGCCGTGCATTGCCCCGCTTAATGCTGCAACCGTTTCCGACGCTCGTTCCTGTAGGTTCGGGGCGTTTGTCCGTATTGTGCCTTGAACAGATGATGAAAGTGGCTCAGGTTCCCGAACCCGGCATCCATTGAGATGGTCAGCACATCCGAATCGCTTTGGGCAAGCATGTTTGCGGCATAATTCAAACGAAGGCTGTTCACAAACTCGGTCGGGGTTTTTCCCAGTTCGGCCTGAAACGCCCTGCACAGATAGGCCAGGCTCTTTCCGGACAACCGGACAGTTTCCGTTCACATGATGCATGGCACTGCCATGGACAATCAGAAACAATTCATGAAAGTCATGCGCATGTGTGCCGAACGAGAAATCCGCTTGCGTGACCATGTTGTCGAAGAGATCTGTTTCTTCATCCAAAAGGTCTTGGGCACGAAGCACACGCGTACGGGTGAAGGCCATCTTTCTGATTTTCCTTTGCTTCCAGCAGTCCGCCAATTTATCCGGATGAATTCCATGATGTCAATATAGCACAATTTTCAGCAATAAAGGAACAAGCATTCCATGGATTCCTGTCGTATCATCGGGATAGGAATGTGATTCATATACAAAAAATTGATCAGTGGAAACAAAAATCAGAATATATGGTAGAAACTAAAATCAGTATATACAGTGGAAACTATAATCAGAATACACAGTGGAAACTACAATCAGGATATAAAAGAAAAATCAAATCCACCGGAGGATCCGATATGAACCAGCATGCGCAGTCACTTCGTTACAGTCTCCAGTTTACCCGGGTTTATCAGGCGTGCGCCGGTGAACCTGCCGCCGTTCGCGAAGCTCGCTGCCTGGCGGAAATGCTCCCGCATGTCCTGCTGCCGATCCGGGAAACAGACGGGTTCGCGGGCCGCATCCGCATGAGCCCTGTCGGATTCAGTCCGGAGCCGGGCGGACTCGGCTATTACTGCAATGAGGAGGAGGTCCGACGTGATCTGGCACTTCAGGGAGACACGGGTCCCGGCGAAAAGGAAATCCTTGAAATGCTTGACTTCTGGCGAACCGAGCAAACCAGTTTCAAGGTGCGGGCCACTCGGAAGCAAGCCCTGATGAAACGTTTCTTTCCGGCACATTGGCCGCCCTCGATCTGCTGTCCGAAGTCTGTCAACGTTATGCGGATGAATCCCTCGCGCTGGCCGGGAACATCCTGCTCCCTGCAGAAACCCGCTCCCGACTGCATGCTGTCGCGACAGCACTGGGAAACATCGCGACGGGTACACCGCAAACCCTGAGGGAAGCCATCCAGCTGATCTGGCTCTATGCCCTTCTCAGCGGCAGCATGAACTATGGACGGATGGATGTCTGCCTTGGAGATTACCTTGCCCGGGACCTCGAAGAAGAACGTCTCACAGCAGCGGAAGCGCAGGATATGGTCACCTCCTTCTGGCGACTGATCGCCGAAAGGAACACCACATGGAACGGCAGAATCATTCTGGGCGGGCGCGGGCGCAGAAATGAACGGAATGCCGACGCATTCGCGCTGCTGGCCATGGAGGCGACCCGGCTTGTTCCGGGTTCCGACCCGCAGCTGACGCTCCGATGGCATGCGGGCATGGATGAATCCCTGATGGAAAAGGCACTCTCCGTGATCGCGGAAGGCAGGACCTTTCCGATGCTGTACAACGATGATGTCAACATCGAGGCAGTGCAAAATGCCTTCCGGCTTCCCATGGAGGAGGCTGTTCAGTACCTTCCATTCGGTTGCGGGGAATATGTCATCGACCATAGGAGTTTCGGCACACCGAGCGGAGTCATCAACCTGTTGAAGGCAGTCGAAATCACCCTGAGAAATGGACGGGATGCCCTGACCGGCAGACAAATCGGCCTGGAGACCGGTGAACTTGCTTCATTCACATCCTTCGACGATTTTTTTGACGCCTATGCCCGGCAGGTATCCTACTTTGTCGCAGCGTTGGCCGAACAGGAGAAGATCGAGTACGAGGTTGTCGGACGGACCGCTCCTTTCCTTTTTCTGAGCCTGCTGTATGATGATTGCATTTCCCGCGGTTTGCCTCTTTTTACGGGCGGTGTCCGTTACCTGGGCGGAACAATCGAGACCTATGGAAACATCAATGCCGCGAACAGCTTGCTTGCGGTAAAAAAAACACTGTTCGATCTGCCTCAGGTGGAGCACGGACGCCTGATGTCGGCGCTTGACGCGGATTATGCCGGATGTCCGGACCTGCAGCGTCTTCTGCTGGCTCTTCCGAAATACGGCAACGACCATCCCGAAGCGGATCGGATGGCCATGCGCGTACATGAACAGGTATGCCACGCAGCAAGAGACGAAGCGGTACGTGTCGGGCTCCATTCCTATCTCGTCGTGGTCATCAACAACAGCGCCAACACAATCCTGGGTATGAAAACAGCCGCATCCCCGGATGGCCGCCATGCAGGCGAGCCAATGGCCAACGCGAACAATCCATGGAACGGCACAGACAGGATGGGATTGACGGCCATGCTGAACTCGCTCGTCAAGCTGGATCCGCGCATCCACGCCGGCGCGGTCCAAAACATCATGATGTCGCCGGACCTGTTCCGAAACGGCGTGTCCCTCGTCCGGCAGATTGTCGGCGCCTATTTCGCCAACGGCGGAACGCAAGCCATGATTTCTGTCGTAAACCGGGAGGACCTGGCACGCGCCGTGGAAAAACCTGAGAAATACGGTCATCTGTTCGTCAGAGTCGGTGGCTTCAGCGCGCGCTTTGTGGACCTTGAAAAAAACGTACAGCGGGAGATTCTCAGCAGGACACAGTATTGAGCCGAACACAGGATTGAGCCGGACACAGGACTGACCGACACGCCTCCTTTTTTGTTTGACCGCTTGCATTTTATGGTAAGTCATAATCTGTAGTCCGTGTCAAAATCAAAATTTGGGGGGAACCATCATGCGTTCACTTCGCACGAAACTCATCCTAATCTTCGGTGGATTGATTCTGTTCGTATGCCTGCTGCTCGGAACAGCTTCCACCTACGTAGCCGGTGAGGCGATGTCGGACACATTGAACCTCAGTCTGGAAAACAAGGCGAAGGATGGCGGACGCATTGTTCAGGAAATCATCGACAAGGAATTGAAAATCATGGAGCAGATCGCCGGGAGAACGCGTGTGTCCAATCCGGATAACCCGGATGAAGACCGCGCCGCCGCCATGCAGGAGGAACTGGAGAGAAACGGATATGTCCGGGTCTTTTTCATCCGCCCGGACGGTACGGCGCTATACAGCGATGGTTCCTCGAAAAATCTGGGTGACCGTACCTACTTCAAGAAGGCATTGGCCGGCACCCCCAACATGTCCGATACGATTGCCAGCAAGACCGATGGTTCCATTGTTGTGGCTTTTGCCGTTCCCGTGAAGTACAAGGGAGAGCTAGTCGGTGTCATGGGCGCCACCCGGGATGCGGCCTATCTGAGCGAGGCCATCTCTGATGTGAATATGGGCGGTACCAGTTTCTCTTTCATTCTTTCCTCCCTGGGAATCGTTCAGGCGCACAAGGATACAAAACTAGTCAAGGAACAGTTCAATCTTGTCGAGGAATTCAAGAAGGACCCGAAGCTCCTGAATTTTCAAACTGCTGTGGAAGCGATGCTTGCAGGCAAATCCGGATTTGCGGAGTATTGGTTTCAGGACGTTGACAACCTGATGGGATACGCCCCGATCAAAGGGACCACCTGGGGCATCTGCGTAACCCTGACAAGAGATGAAGCATTTTACGGTGTGAATGCCACGCGTCTGGCTGTCATCATCGCCTCTCTCATCCTGCTTGTTCTTGCGATCGGCATTTCGATCCCGGTCGGAATCGGCATTGCGAAACCCATTCAGGCAGCGACAGCCCATGCACTTGTTCTGGCGGAAGGCGATCTTCGCATGGATGTCCCGGCTTCCTTTCTGAAACGCAAGGATGAACTCGGACGGCTGGCGGAAGCGTTCAACCGCATGTCCGGGAAATTCAGGGATCTTGTCGGCACCATTGCGGATCTGGCGGAACATGTGGCTGCCTCTTCGGAAGAACTTACGGCTACGTCCGACCAAATCCTCGGTGTTTCCGACGGGATTTCCAGAACCATATCAGATATTGCCGCCGGTGCGACCGATCAGGCGCATACCACGGAAACCGGTGTGAACGGTGCCACCCACATGGGGAGCATCATTGAAGCAAACGTGACTCGTCTGGATGAACTGGACAAGTCCGCCGACAGCATGCAGAAGCGCATTCAGGACGGTCTCGGAGCGGTTGATGCGCTTCGTGGAACAGCTGAATCCTCCGCTTCCGGCGTCCGTCGGATTGGGGAAGTCACGCGGAGCACCAATGCCAGCGTTACAAGAATCAGCGAAGCAAGCGACCTGATCAGCGCCATCGCGGAACAAACGAACCTGCTGGCGCTCAATGCTGCAATCGAAGCGGCACGGGCGGGTGAACAAGGCCGTGGGTTCGCAGTCGTGGCCGAAGAAATCAGGAAGCTGGCGGAGCAATCGGCGAATGCCACCAAGACCATCGACGACATGGTGAAGGAATTGTCCGGCCATTCCATGGTCTCGGTCCGTGTTTCGGAGGAAGTCACCGGACAAGTGGCTTTGCAGCTCGACAGTGTGAAGAAAACGGAGGAGACCTTCCGCCACATCGGCGAAGATGTATCAAATTCCATTTCCCGGATTCGAGCGGTCAATTTGGAAAACCGTCAGTTGAAAAAGAGCAAGGATGAGATCATGGATGTCATGCAGGGCATGCTAGCGATTGCGGAGGAAAACGCAGCCTGAACCGAAGAAGCCTCTTCTTCGGTTCAGGTGCAGGGCGCCTCGATCCGGGAGATGTCCGATTCCAGCCGCCAACTTTCCGTCATGGCCCAGGAACTGTCGGAACTCACCCGACGCTTCCAGACATAATTATTCCTTGCCAAGGTCTGAAAACAGATTTGCTTCTTCCTTGCGAAACGTCAGCCGGACGACCCTCGAGGGTCGTCCGGCCTTTGTCTGCGCACTGCTTCCGACAATCTGTGCGTAACCAGCTTCCAGTAATTTTTCAAGTAGCCTGTTCGCACTTCGTGGCGTCATATGGCACAAGGAGGCCAATTCCGCTGAAGTAAAGGTGTTTCGACGTTCAAAATCCATCAGTCCCTGCAATTTCATGATGGTGTTCAGACTGACACATGCCTTTTCAGCCGCCACTTGAAAGATGCCGTCAATTTGGCCTGCCGCATTTGCCGACGTGTCTTCTGGTTGGGAGGACGCAATGGATCGGATATCCTGTGGACTCTTCACAAGAAAGGCGCATCCTCCCCCAGCCCGTCTTGCCTTCAGCAGACCGAGGTTCGCGTTGTATTTCGCTTCTCTGGCTGTTTCTCCATATCCCGCACCGATGCTGAAGCTGCCGAACCGCACGCCAATCTTGTCCCGAAGCAGGGAAAAGGATTGAAATCCGTCCGTTTCCAGCTCCACCCGATTCTTCGTGGTAAACAACAGGAACCGACCCAACTCCCTTTCAACAACCGCGGCCTGCACCCTTTGCGCGAAAAGGTAGACCTCCTTGGAAATATCCATCGATTCAAGGGCCATCTGGTATTCGTTTTCCCGGATCAATGCATGTTCATCCGGAAGGTCCCGTTCGACGGCCAACACGACGATTTGCCGATCCTCCGCCAGCCGGGATTCACGTTTGAGTTCAAGCACATGCAGGGCATCGCGCACAGATTCATCCGTCGGGTCCAGGATAAGCACAGGCACGCCTTGTGCCTGAAGTGCTTCAAAGACGCTCGATATACCGGTTATGCAGAACTGCGCGCGACCTGAGGCTACATTTCGCCGATGGAAACGCGTAAGATCATCAAGAAATCCTTCCCGGTAACCCGCTCCGGAATAAGTGATGGGACTATCAACGGGAATTCCTGTCTCGCGGCAGAGTGCGCTGACTTCTTCAGGCGCATAGGAATCAATGCTGACACGCGCGGGATCCCAGCCGTTCAGACGACCGGCCTTCAGGAGTGCGGCAAGCAATTGTGCCGCATCGCGCCGGATATACGACCATGGCCGCTGCGAAATTACGGCGCCATTGAGCAGTTCGTATGGCGTTCTGCCCGTGAAGAGAACGCCGTCGAAACGTATCTCCATCTGCCGAAAGCGTTCCTTGATTGATGCGGCGTCTTCAGTCTCCAACAGAAGCACTTCGGTTTCAATCGCAGGCAGCAACCGCTTCAGACTGACCCGTACAAGATTTGTCATGCGGTGATGCCCGATGATAAGCAGTCTCATGGAACCTCCAAAGGTTATGTCTCTGACTCTGTTTCGGACTTTGACTCTGACTTTTACTCTGATTCTGACTCTGATTCTGACTCTGACTCTGACTCTGATTCTGATGGAATATCATGATTTTATCCTTGTTTCCGAATTAAAGTCAAATTCAGGACGTTTTCCGGCAAATGTCCGTATGGGAAGATAAGAAGACGGGTAAGGCCGATAGGACTCCTTCGGCATCAGGAACCCGCGAGGAGGACTATCCATGCGTTACATACCGGAACCCTACCGCATCAAGATGGTGGAACCCATCCGCATGCTGACCCGCGAAGAGCGGGAAATCCGCCTGCAGGAAGCAAAATACAATGTCTTCAACATCCGTTCGGACGATGTGTACATCGATCTGCTGACGGACAGCGGAACCGGTGCGATGAGCGACAGACAATGGGCTGGCATGATGATGGGCGACGAAGCATATGCCGGTTCCCGAGGCTACTTCAAGGTGCTGGATGCCGTGCGTGATTTGTTCGGGTATACCTATGCACAGCCCGTCCATCAGGGCCGCGCCGCCGAGCAGGTTCTTTTTCCGAACCTCATCAAACCCGGGCAGACGGTCATCTCCAACATGCACTTCGACACGACCCGCGCCCATGTGGAACTGGCCGGCGGCATCGCGGTGGACCGTGTGGTGCCGGAAGCCATGGATACCGCACATTCCGCGCCTTTCAAGGGAAACATGGATGTGGCCGCACTGGAACGGACCATTCAGGAAACAGGTGCCGCCAATGTGGCCCTCATCATCATGACCATCACAAACAACAGCGCGGGCGGCCAACCCGTTTCCATCGCGAACATCCGCGAAACCCGTGCCATCGCGGACCGGTATGGCATCCGCATGATCATTGATGCGGCCCGCTTCGCGGAGAACGCTTATTTCGTGAAAATGAGAGAACCGGAATTCAAGGATGCTTCCATCCGGGATATTGTTCGTGAAACCTTCCGGTATGGGGATGCCTTCACGATGAGTGCCAAAAAAGACGCCATTGTGAACATGGGCGGATTGGTCGGAATTCGGGAGGATTCTGATTTGTATGAAAATGTGAAGAAACTCACTGTTCCCTTCGAAGGGTTCGTGACATACGGCGGATTGTCCGGACGTGATTTGGAAGCACTCGCCATCGGGCTTTATGAGGGTACGGAGGAAAGCTGGCTGCGGTTCCGCATCGGCCAGATCGAGTACCTTGGCGCAAAGCTGCAGGAAGCGGGAATACCCTTCCAGACACCGGTCGGTGGACACGCCGTGTTTCTCGATGCGAAGGCCCTTTTGCCCCATATCCCGTATCACGAATTCCCCGCGCAGGCGCTGACCCTGGAATTGTATCGGGAGGGCGGTATCCGCTGCTGCGATATCGGTTCCTACATGCTGGGCAACGACCCGAAAACGGGAAAACAACTGCAGGCGGAGTTTGAATTCTGCCGGCTGGCCATCCCGCGCAGGGTCTACACACAGGCGCATATGGACTACATCGCGGACGTGATGACGGATATCAGGGACCGCGCGGCGGCCATCATGGGATATCGCATTACCTGGGAACCGCCGGTGCTGAGGCATTTCACGGCACATCTGGAACCGTTGGGGATCGCATAAAATCGGTCATTTTTTACCGGTGACCTGAAATGAACTGTTTCAACTGCATCCGGACATAACCCGGTCTTTTCTCTGCATACTTCAGCAAATCCCGGATGCCCTCGTCCCGCCACTGTTCGACCGAGGAAATTCGCCAGAGCTGGTACCGGGATGCGTATTCCGCCATTTCCGGTTCCAGCTCTTTCTGGAATGTGCGGATACGCTTCTTCACAACTTCTGTCGAATAGCGTGTCTCCAGTGCTTCTGTCATGATTTCAACGAAACGGGTTCTGCACGTTGCGTTATCCATCATTTTCCTGAAAAGCAAGGTGGACCAGGGTGGATTGGGCCAGTCCTTGCCAATGGGATCCATCACAAACGCCAACGTGTCATGGGTATAGTCGGAAAGATCCCCATACAGACCGAATCCGAAATCCGTATCGTAGAGCATCGGGCGCCATCGTCCGTCAGCGAAGGGATTGCCGGAAGGCTTCTCTGCTTGTGTTTCCGCAGCGACAGATTCCGGAACAGCAGCAGTCTCATCAGCATCTGCTGTGGCAGACTTCTCTGCATCCGTCTGCGGCCGAATGCGCCACATCTTCAGATTGTTCCCCGGCCAATCCACGTTGCCGAAATAAATCTGCGCGGCCTGATAGCGGAGATATGCCTCCACATCCAACATTTCGGACAATTGCGCGAAATCGGCATCAACCGAAAAATCATGCGATTCCGTGAAGGCCATCATACCCTGGTAATCCGTCAGATCTGCATCATCTCCCTCGTAAAGCTCCCAGCCGTTCACGATGATGCCGATTTCTTCGGCGTCAACCCCGTAATGGGACGAAACCCAGTCGGCATCCAGGCTTTCCGTCAGATAATAAATACCCCAGTACTCCCCGTTCAGAAAGACAATGACGGGCCGACTGGCCTGTTTATCTTTCACATCATCCGCAAGGCTCTGCATGAGCGGATCCCGGAACAGGGTCGTATTCCAGTCGTTTCCTCCGTTGCGCAGCACCAGCTGACGGAAGGATTCGACAGGAGAACCACCCGCATCAACAAGCCCTGGAAGCAAGGCATGATCCATCGTTTCTTTACCAGGTTCGTACGCATCCCGCGCATACAGCTTCAACGACTTCTTCGGTTCTGCTCTGGACCATGCCCCGAACGTCCGCATGCCAAGATTCTGTTCGAACGTTGTTTTGCCGTCCTTTTCGAAGAATTCGAGATGTACAGCTCTTTCCCAGGCACGCCCGCGCTGATTGTAATTGGCAGGCGTTCCTCCATCGGGTACTTCCGGCGCGGACTCCTGAAATACGGAGCCGACGACAAAAATTCCCGTCGCATTGTCGAACAGATTCATCGAGTCCGTCACGAGGGAAACAACAGGCAGAGAATACCGCGCCGCACCTTTCGGGTCTACGAAAAAAGTCCGGATTTCCGGTTTCCCAATAGGGGTTTCTCCGTGGAAGGCCTGCATGGAGAGGACAGTCCCCTTGAATACGCTGCGCTGTGCCGGCGCGAACGGCTGGGCGAAGGAAACCTGTTTCCCGGCATATAAGTAGAGGTCATGGGTTCGCGCATCAATCGGGATGGGAGAATCATACTGGGGCGAAGCAACCGTCGGGGTCGACCCATCAAGCGTATAGTGGATTTCAAGGTCTTCCCCGTCCACGGAAAGCGTCAGATCAAATTCCTCTTGATAAAATCCGGCCGAATGCGAGGCTGTGATTTCGCATCCCTTTCTGTAAACGCCGACATCGTCGATGAGGGTTCCGTTGTTCCGTTCACCCGGTGTTCCCTGCGTCCAGTACACATACTGTCCGTTCTCATCAAGACCATAAGCCATGTCCGGAACGGATTCAGCCAGCAGCAAGGTCTGGAGCAGGTGTCCTTCCGGATCGGAAAGGCTGAGCTTGTCTCCGCTCCGGTTCAGCTTGAACCCGGTATGGAGTTCTCCCCCGCCGGTTTCCTTGTCTGAGGCGAAAACCACAAGATAGGCCCCAGGCGCGAGCACCCGATTGGGAAAGGTCCATTTCAGCGGAACGGACGGTTCGTCACTCAGTCCATACCCTTCGAGCCGAATGGCTTCTTTGCCCGAATTGTACAGTTCAATCCAGTCCTGATGCGTTCCATCCCGATCTTCCGGCAAAGACCGGCTGTCCGTCACCACTTCATTGATGCGGATCGGCGTTTCCATTTTCAACAGGTTTTCCGGGTCCAAGCGGTTTTTGGCGTCGGCCACAGCAGATACGGCCATCAGGCAGAGCGCCGCTGCCAGGAAAATTGCGATCCCTTTCCTGTCATCCATCCCATCAACCGCCAATTTCTCCGTGATAGGACACGAGGTTCACAATCCGCACTCCTTCGATTTCCCGGAGGGACTTGACAATGTCGGCTTCCGAGGCTGGACGGATTTTCACTTCGAAGACGCATTCCACGGCGTCCAGGCTGGTATTCTGCATTTTCAACCGCTGTCTCCGCGTCGCGGACTTCACAAGACGGGCCACCGCATCGGTCGAAAAGGCTTCCCCCTTCACAACGAGCAGATAGGATGCCCCGTGGTCTCTTGCCGTGACATGAAATGCCAGCACCACAAAGGTCATGGCCAGTGTTCCGACGATGGCGATGCCATAGGCGCCTGTTCCTGCGGAAAGTCCGATGGCAAGTCCCCAGAACAGGTAGGAAATGTCCTTCGGTTCTTTGACCGCCGCACGGAAACGAACAATCGACAAGGCACCCACCATCCCGAGCGACAGCGCCAGATTGTTGCCGATGACCATCATGACAATGGCGGTGACCATGGCCGTCATGACAATGGACACATTGAAGCTCCGCGAGTATGCCACGCCCGAATACGTCATCCGGTAGGCGAAGAACAGAACGAGCGCCAGCATGAGGGTGACCCCAAGGTTCAGAGCTATTTGCGGCCAGGCAAGCACCGCGCCCGGGGTATTCATCAGTTCGATCAGTTGTTTCATGTGTCCTCCTCATGTTTCTGTTCTCTGTTCAACATTCCCGGCAGGATGCGCGGACCGGGTCAGAATATCCGCTCCCTGGCCATGCAGTACTTGCTGTAGGATGTGCGGACCCTATCAGAAAATCCGTTCCCTGGCGATGCAGTACTTGCTGTAGGATGTGCGGACCGGGTCACAAACGGACAGGAGGCTTCGGAGAAAATCCGGCAGATGGCCGGGATGTTTCACCTCCAGAACAATGTCCTCTTTATCTGAAAGACGTGTGAATGCTGGTTCCTCATGAAACAAATCAAGACAGGAAGACGTTGCGCGCACATTCAAATCGAAATTGATCCGGATGGACTGGGCCGAACAGATATAAGCCTCCCTGTCATATTCCACCAAAGTGACAGGTCGCAGTGTCTCCCGCTTGATGGCCCGGTAGAGGGCACCCGCATTTCCCGCCTCCAGGTCCGCCAGAAAATCCGTCTCGCCCCTGCACAGCTGTTCCGCGTCATGCCTTGTAATCCAAAGGGTTTCCTTTCGCATGACATTTCCTGATTTCGCTTTCAGCTCCAGCTTCACTTTTGTCTGTGTGACATCATACAGCCGAAGACGGACCTTGTGACGGTCCGAAAGGCCATCGATCTTCGAATGGTATCCATATTGATCTGGAGTGTCAAAATACAGGCTGCGAACCGGGTACGTGCCCTCGGACCCTGCATGGGGGTCCGCGTCGAACACACCGGCCAGCAGTCCGGACAGAATCCGGTGCTCCTTCCGGGATACGAGATATTTCCATTCATGCCGATCCACGGCAAATCCGGTCATAGGAGGGCTCCTGTTCTTTTTTGTCAGCGAGGGGGCGGCATCCGCAAGTGATGTATTCATCTGCGTGACCGGTATCTGCAGGTATCGATATCATTTGCGGGACCGATATCAGCAGGTGACGAAATCGCGTCGCCCGACATGATGTCCGTCAACCTGAACCGGTTCCTCCCCGAAATTGACGATGACACGTTTGCCGGAAGAAAACAAAGATTCCTGCACCGTACCGTCCGCCGTGACGAACCGATGATCCGTCATTTCATCCCGGCAGACTTGTTCCAGCCATGGACAAATCCGGTTGAAGCTTTCCACAAAGTTGGCCTGGAAGCTGTCCCAACGTTCCTGATCGATGGACCAAAGCGGCGCGGAGCCATACAGGACGTTGAACAGGTCCTTCTTCCACCAGATTTCCGGACAATGGTGGTTGCCGTCCTCCCATCGCCACGACGTGACGACGGCATCATGATAGACCAGTTCATACAGCGGCACGCGGGTGCCCTCGTTGAGCGAATACCGGTGATACGTGTCGGATGCAGTTCTGGCCCCCAGCATGATGGAGGGGCGCGGATTGCTTCCCCAATCCCCCTTGTACCAGATCGTGCCCGGTCGGTCCGCTTCCGAGTTGAACCACGTCCGCTGCAGCGTCATCATGCCGTGCACATAGCAGCCTTTGGCGGCCGCGAAATCCGAACCGAATTCACCGCCGAGATACAGACCGTACCGGTCCTCCAGAAGGGAACAATTGGCGAGGATGTTTTCAGCATAACCTTCCCGGGTCAGCGGATGCTCCGGATGATGACACTCATACAAACCGTTAGCCTGATAAACGTCCAGGAAATAGGTCTCATGCGGGTAGACGGCCAGTTCCTTTTCCACGCGCCGGATCATTTCCGGACGAATGGCCGCCGGGCAGATATAGTTTCCAAATTCATTGGAATAGGTCGTTCCATCCTTCCTGCGGGCGGTCAGCCGGTCAAAGCCGCCCGGATAGACATTCCTTTTCAGCGGCGCGGAATGAACCATCGCATTCCCGGGATAATCGTCCGGATGGATGTCGGTGAAGAGCTCATAGCCGCCTGTGGCGTATCCGATTTCCTTCAGTGCCGTATCATATCCTTCCGGTGGATAAGGCACATGGTTGGGGTCCCAAAGGATCAGCGCCTTCCCGATTCCCGCGGCTTTGAGCTGCATGGCAAATGCCGGGGTGCGTGCTTTGTCCCACACATACACATGGACGGCTCCAAGCATGTTCGCCAGTGCGGGAAAACGCTTCTGCTTTTCCCGAAGGGTCTCCACATTGAACCGAGCCCATGCGAAAGCGCGGTACCGCTTGCATTGCGCAACATACCCGCCGTGATCGAAAAACACATACCTGATCCGGCGTTCGTATCCCAGCTTGCCCATGGAACCGAGAAGAACCGGCGAGAATGCGAGGAGACCTTCCGAACGGTGATAGCCGACCGCCATGTCGAACGGGGTCTCGAAGATGGCCATATATCCGCTGTCCAGACTGCCGTCGACCAGACCGCCCCACGCCATGGCAGGCCCTCCGCCGCAGAAGTACAGGGGGAATTCACCCGACGGGTAACCGGTGTCATCCACTTTCAGCAGAAGTCCCTCCCCATCGGTCTGCAGCTGCCAATGCTCCTTGTCCGGGGGCTGGAATGCCGGCAGGGTAACGGCATCAAGCGGCGCATCCGGATCCGCGGCGCAGGCCAGGATCAGCTCCGCACCCTCCAGCCGATAGGTGAGTCGCAGGGGGAATGGACCGGAAAGAGTCAGAAAAAGGCTTGACTCCTCCACCTGAACCAATTCGATGTAAAAGCGCGGATCCAGCGGTTCCTGTGTCCAGCATTTGTCGATTCGCTGATCATGAACGGACAGGCGCCGCTCCCGCACAGCAAAGGATACTGCCAGAAACGTGTTGGAGAGTGTATAAATGGCTTCAGTTCCTGTTGTTGACATCTCTTCTTCCTCTCCCTGCCGGGCATGGATTCAGCTGACCGTTTCGGGTATGTGTTCAGCTGAACCGTTTCGGGCATGGGTTCGCCTCAAATGCCCATCCAATCGAGTATAAATGCCTGATGCATGTGGTGTCGATAGCATTTAACATTTTCGTAATGAATCGCTATACTTTCTCTTGACATTACTGTTCGTCACACAGTATAATGCAAATGAAAGCATGCTGATTCAAATCCAAAGGAACAGGAAGTGATGTCATGGACGTGTCCCTTGTGGAAACACTGACGCAGGAACTGCGCCGGGGAACCCTTACCCTCTGCGTACTCGGTGCCCTGAAGGAACCTTTGTACGGCTATCTGCTCCAGCAGCGGCTGGCGGATGCCAGAACACGCTGTATCCGCTGCTGCGGCGTCTGGAGAAACAGGATCTGCTCGAGAGCAGCTGGAATCTCGAAGAATCCCGCCCCAGAAGGTATTATCGTATCAACAGGCTGGGAGAACAGACGCTGACTGAACTGGTCGAAGCCTGGAATAAAATGAATGAGGCTGTAAACGCCCTCATCCGCAAGGAGGATGCAATATGAACAAGGAACTGATGAACCGCTATCTGCATGCTGTCGGCCGACACCTGCCGGACAAAGGCCGGGAGGATATTCTGCGGGAACTGGAATCCGATTTGCTGGAACGCATGGAGGACGGCCAGACCCCCTCCGGTGAAGCCGGCACGGATGATGGAAAACTGGAGATCCTGCTGAAGGAATTCGGTTCACCGGACGAGG